>Ga0209046_1000003_pt1 | contig 372634 bp, 342 predicted proteins | sample SaaInlV_200m_DNA_5_FD_184669 | JGI IMG/M metagenome (GOLD analysis project Ga0209046, IMG submission 184669) | Marine microbial communities from expanding oxygen minimum zones in the Saanich Inlet - Saanich Inlet SI073_LV_150m_DNA (SPAdes) (version 2) | ecosystem: Environmental > Aquatic >... | reverse complement strand
AGTGCGTCGGATGAGATGTTTGTTATGGACAGATTAAATAATAGGCCAAGGAAACGTCTTGGATTTAAAACACCCAATGATGTATTCTTTGGGAAACAAGAAATTGCACTTACTGGTTGAATTCAGGTAATCATATTAAGAGATATTCATGCTTATTTCTTGAGATTCTTCTTTAGATTAGGCACCAACCTCTGGAGATGCCTTTGAATAGAAAAAGTCCGAGCTGTAATTCCCAAAAAACCGGTCGTCCTTTGATGGAATATGACTCAAAGGCTGAGGCTAATTCTGCTGCAAAGCATGCCAATCTAAACTATGCCGGGAATCACATGGTTCCCTATAAGTGTAATAAATGTGGGTTCTGGCATCTATCACCAGAAGACCGGCAAACCCCCAGCCAGACCTGTACAACTTGTCGTGGCGCCGATGGCACACTGAAGGCGTCCTATGCTACTGAACGCGACGCTTTAAGACGAGCTGGGCATCTTCGTAAAGAACAGGGTGTAAAGTTAAATGTTTATGAATGCGAACACGGGAACGGTTGGCATTTATCAAAAAATCGAGATTAGCTTTCCAGGGGATCGATGGTGGGTTGCCATTGATAATGTCTTAATGGAATCACACCTGCCTCGGTAAAAACTACTCCTTCACTTTCCAATAGTTTGCGTTGTACCGCTCCACCCATCTCAAGGTTTAGACTGATCTTACCCTGGGCGTTGATCACTCTGTGCCAGGGGATATCATCTGATGGAACTACATGTAGCGCATATCCTACTTGACGAGCTTGCCGATAGTAACCCGAAAGGGTAGCAATCTGTCCATAAGTGGCAACCTTGCCTTCAGGAATCTGCTTCACCACGGAATAGATTGTTTCCCACTTATTTAGTTTGTTTCCCATAACACCTTTTATTGATTTGGCCGTATTACTCCACTCTCTGGAGAGTGAGTATGGTTTTAAATTTGAGATAACCCTCATCTCTGGTACCATCGTGAGCAATATTATCCAATATCTCCAAACGCATCTCATCACCCTGGATAACACACTGATAAACAGCCTTCCCACCTACAAAAGCGGGGGTCTTTGCAACTTCAACATAAGTAGTTAATTCTGACTCAGACAATTTATAACGACCCGTGTTGGTTACGATGGAATTGTAACTTTGAACCTTCTCAGCATCATTGGGTTGCCATTGATCAGCATAGGTTTCCTGCTGAGCTCTCAGGGGCATCCAGGTCATACTATAATGCTCCTCTGTAAAAATGAATAATCCGGGAAGTGCTGGATCAATTGTTGTGATATCTGCACCAGATTCATATACGACAGCTAGCAGCTTCCATACACCGACAATAGTGTTCCCCATATCTCTAGCCCTTTTTCTTCTTTCTGGACTTACGCTTCTTCTTCTTAATAATGTGTCTATTCTCATGAAAAAAACTGGCCATAATTTTGGAGACTGCCGCAGGAACAACCTTTTTTATAGCCTGCTTTGGAGTTAATAATTTTCGCTTTCGAAAATGTTTTTCATCCCATTTGTCTTTGAGTTTGGTGACCTCCATGTAATAGAGACGCACCTTATAGCTGCCACCCAGTTTTTCGTAGGTATAGGTCCCAATTTCATCAGGGAGAACCTCCCCTTTGATACCCGCCTCTTCCAGAGCCTCTTTGGCTGCAGATTCCTGCGCTGAAAGCTCCCAATCAATGGAACCCTTAGGAATAATCCAGCGTTTGCTACCTCTGGCCGTGATGACAACCACCTTCCCCTTATAAACAGGGATCACACCAGATTGTTTAAAGTATTTTAGCTTTATTTTTGACGACATTTAATCGAGTGGGGATACGTTAAGGTTTTCTTAATTCAGCAACACGCTTGATCAGACTACCGTCTTCCAGATAGCGATAGAGATCCTTACCTGGACATAAAGTCTCCGTATAGTCCTTGTGGCTTTTTATCAGGTCATTGGCCACCCCATACTTATCCGCCAAGGTTGCTGTCAGGAGGGCGAGCTGTTCAAACTGGGTTTCACTAAGTATCTGGTTTTCATAATTACCCATGACACAGATAAGAGCGTGTCCTCGTACATCATAATCGGTATTTGTATCACCTGGATATTCAATAGGACGTGCCTCATAGATTTTCCCCTGGAGATCTATCATATAGTGATAGGGATTGTCGATCCAGTTTTTATCAGAACGACTCCAGGATTGTAAACCGATCAAATATTTGATGACATCTTTGTCCTCAGGAAAGTCCTCCCCACCGTGGTGGATGGTAATGTATTTGATCTCATGGGTAGGAATAGTATCGGTGAGGGGCACCCATCCCCAATCGGCACGTGTTACCATCTCTAGCTGAGTTTCAACATGTGGGGTGACAGCTTGTGGCGATGTGCTTCTACTGGTTATACATGAACTCATCAACAACAGTACAAATCCTACGAAAATCAAATTCAGCTTCATTTATCTCTCCTAAAAAAAATAAATATAACCGCTAGCTCTAGTGAGGCAAATAATGGAGTTCCTTTCTTGAGAAATTAATATCCTGGGATGGTCTATATCCACCCAATGAATCAATTTGCGACCACGCCTCTCATATTTCAATTCCCCCTGAGCATATTCGGAGTATTTTTATCGCAATATAGGAGTCTTCAATGCGGATAGTTTCATGGAATGTTAACGGTATTCGAGCCGTCGTCAAAAAAGGTTTTTGGGATTGGTTTAACCTGGATGCACCTGATATCATGTGTTTTCAAGAAACCAAGGCACAACCGGATCAACTCGATGAATCATTGACAAGTCCTCTGGGATATCATGCCTATTATCATTCAGCTGAACGCAAAGGCTACAGTAGTGTTGCAACATGGTGTAAAACAGAACCTCTATCTGTGGAAACAGCTATTTTGGATGATGCCTTCAATCGCGAGGGTCGCATTGTCCTCACCGAACATGACAAATTCTTTTTATATAATGTCTATTTTCCCAACGGGCAAAAAGATCAGGATCGTCTCGATTATAAATTACGCTTTTATGGGGCCCTGCAGGAGCATATCAGGGAAAGAGATAAAATTAAACCTGTGATCATCGTGGGAGATTTTAATACTGCTCATACTGATATTGACCTGGCCCGACCAAAACCCAACGAAAAGACTTCTGGCTTTCTCCCAGAAGAGCGGGTTTGGGTCGATCGTTATTTGGATACTGGTTTCGTGGATACTTTTCGTCAGGAGCATCCTGGAGCCAAAGGCTATTATTCCTGGTGGAGCTTCCGTTCCAATGCCCGTGTAAACAATGTGGGCTGGAGAATTGATTACTTCCTGGTGAGTGAAAAAATATCAGACCTTGTGGAGGCCTCACGGATTCATCCCAATGTTACGGGTTCTGATCACTGTCCCATCAGTCTTGTGCTCAAAGATTAATCAGAAATGCCTGAGAAGTGCCTGAACTTCCTGAAGTAGAAACCGTCGTACGAGGTCTCCAGAATACTATTGTGGGTGAATCCATAGCAGATTTGGAAATCCCCTGGGAGAAAGCCCTGGTAGCCGATGATCCCTATGAGTCGATTGTCGGAAAATCAATCTCTCAGGTGCGTCGTCGAGCCAAATACATCATCATTCATTTCGATATAGGAGCACTTGTTGTTCACCTTCGAATGACAGGTAAGCTTACACCGGTTTTTCCAGAAAAGCATGTCACCGTCATACTGCATTTTGAATCTGGAAACAGTTTGTATTTTCAGGATACGCGTAAATTTGGTCGCATGGAATATACTGATGATCCTGAGGAACTCCTGGCTCACATCGGGCCAGAACCTCTCAGTGAACAATTTACACCTCAGGTATTTCACAAAATGCTGAGGAGTAAAAACCGTCTTCTCAAACCCCTCCTTCTGGATCAAACTTTTCTGGCTGGTCTCGGAAATATTTATGTGGATGAGGCTCTCTTTCAAGCGGGTATTCAACCATTGAGTATAGCCTCCTCCATACCCAGGGACCGGTCAAACCGACTCCATAGTGCTATTCAATCTATCCTTATAGATAGCATTAAAGCTCAAGGGACTACGGTTCTAAATTTTAGTCATGGTGATAACCAAAGCGGTACCTACCAAGCAGCATTACAAGTCTATGGGAGGAAGGATCAGCCTTGTCTCGTGTGTGATACGCCCATCACCAAGATAAAGGTAGGACAAAGAGGCACCCATTTTTGTTCTGAATGCCAGAAACTTTTTTGAGTGTTTTATCAGGATTGCATGACATCGTTGAAAGTCCATAAGCGATGTAGCTGACTATCATCTTCAATTTTCAACTGGTTAATCCCGGACCCCCCAACGAATAACGCTGAATTGTTGGTTCGGCACAATTCTAAAAGTTCACTGAATTCTGCTTGAGACTGTTGTGCATTTTCCACAAAAACAGAGGAAACATACACTCGTTCAGGATGGAAGGACTTAAAAACACTAGAAGTATCTCCCACTGGCGTCCTTTGTCCACTGAACAATACTTGAAAACCACGTAATTCAAGAAGGTGCTGAACCATTTTAGCGGGGATATCATGGAGTTCATCGCTGAACGTTAGAACGAAAGCTCTTTCTGTCCAATTTTCGGGCTTAACAACAATATCCTGCATTTTAATGATGGCATCTCTAATAGTTTGTGAAGCTAGATGCTCCTGGGCAATACTTAGATCGCCTCGTTCCCACTTGGACCCGATTTCATGTAAAACTGGCGTGATGAGGCCATCATATATAAGAACCAGATCGTGATGAACCATATATAGGCTGTTGAGAATATTTTGGATGATGGTTGATTCACAGAGAATGGACTTTTCTAAAAAGAATGGAATCAGTTCTTTAAACTCACCTCGGAGTAGTTCTTCATTTAGATCAAGATTCAATTCACTACCAAAAGGAATCAATGGGAGATGCTGAGCATACTTCTGATGTTCAATTGCAAAGGCAGCGAGATGTCGCATGAGGAACTTTCTGTGCCCGCCGGCAGTCTTTACACAATCCAGTTTTCCTGCTTCAGTCCATCGTTTCACTGTTGCCACATTAACATCCAGAATGCGGGCAACATCAACACTGCTAAGATAAGGACTGGTCTGTTCTAGGGCATTCATCATAAAATTCACCTTTTGCGCGTTTTTAAGATAATTAGCAAATTCTATATTTCAGCACTTATTCCGATAGTAGGCAAAATTCCAAAGCCTTGATTCTCTCCAACTTCACCGGTATTGGGGTCAAATGATGGTGCAGAAGATGACTTACGGTTATAAACATTCTGAATATCAATGTAGGTGATCAAGCCCCAGCTATTATTGGTCCAGCGACGATCAAGACGAACATCCAGATTATGGTTGGCATCCAAACGCAGGGCATTATATGATTCTGTTATCTGCATACCTGCATCATTTAATGGTGTATAGGGCCGACCAGAAGCATAGCGGAACTTGGTACTAAATTCCCATTTTTCATTGAAGACATATCCACCACCCAGATTCATGATCCAGGTTTGATCAAAACTTCCTGGACGTTCAACACCATCCAATGCTTTAAACATGGATTGGTTATAACTCATACTGATGGTGCCGTAATAGGGAACTTCAGACATTTTTTTCTGGACAAATAATTCAAGACCTCTTGCCCAGCCTGTCCCTTCACTACCTAGCGGATCAACACCGAAGGATGCAAAACCCTCCGTTGAACCACCAAAACCAGCACCAGTATTCACCATGACGAGATAATCTCGCGTTAGACTGACTGGGTACTTGCTATACTGTTTGGTATATGCTTCCAGTGTGACTTTTGTATCTGAACGCCAGAGATATTCCAATCCTAATACAAGCTGATCAGCTTGTATCGGATCAAGATTGCGGTTTGTCTCATTGGAGACCAGCCAGATCGTGCTTGGAAACTGGTTGTATCTGCCCACACTGGTTGATACCGAGATATCGCCGGTCAACTTATAGTTCATTGAGAAACGGGGGGAAAGTACTGGAGCAGCATCTAAAAAAGTAGAATGATCTGCTCTCAAACCTGCGGTGTAATTGAAACGGAAGAAACGCTGGGAAAGTTGTGCATATGCACCTGATTTGTAACCAACTTTGGCATACTCCTCTTCAATATTCAGGCTCCCAACACCAGGAACATCGTTTTGATTGAGAACCAGATCTGAGTAAAAGTCAACTCGGTTTAATTTTCCCCCTGTACTGAAACGAAGTGATTTGCTCAATTTCCAGGTCAAATCTGATTTGAGGGACGTTTGACGGTCATAGCTGCTATTGCTGAAAATGGGGGTTAAATCAGCATTTCTCTGGAGAAAATCATATTCGACATTCACCTGGCTCAGACTGGTAGTAAAAATGCCTGAATTCATTAAATGTCTATAATTAATACCGACCACGATTTGCTGTTGGTCACTTCCTAGAATTTGGCTGTTTGAGTTACGTTGCTTTTCGGTATCATTAAACCATTTCACATTATTCAAGGCAGCGATACCCAAGAAGGTAATCTGATCTGTTTGATTTAAATCGAAGGTGGCTTTTGTAAGAAAATCCCAATACTCCGGCACAAAGCCAAAGCCTGCAGCTTTAAACAGAAAATCCAGATAGCTACGACGTGCTGAGAAAAGAAAATTCCCATTTTTTGGTAAGGCGCCTTCCAGATTAAAGCCAAACTGACTAGCTGAGATGGTTGTTTTGGAGGCGAGTTGATCGCTGAGACCCTCACGCAATGATATATCCAGGACTGAACTGAGACGATCACCATATTTAGCAGTAAAACCGCCAGTTGAGAAAGATGTTTCATCCACAAAATCCAGGTTTACATAGCTCTGGGGACCCCCACTGGCACCCTGGGTTCCGAAGTGATTAATATTGGGGACTTCAATATTATCGATGATATACAGGTTCTCGCTTGGGGCTCCACCGCGAACAATAAGATCATTTCGGCCTCCATCAGCCTGGGCTACACCAGGGAGTATTGAAATCGCGCGGACAACATCTTCAAACCCACCAGGTAATCTTCTGATCTCTTCACTTGACTGTACCTGTGTGCTGGTGGGTGTATCCGGACTCTTTGTAAAATATTCTGCAACCACCACAGCAGCCTCTAGCTCTAGGATCGTTTCCTGTAATTCAATATTGATTACAGCAGGCCTGTTAGATTTTACCACAACGTCACTAATGATCCGTGAGGTATATCCAATGTAGTCTACTCTTAAGCGATAAGTACCGACTGGCATAGACTGGATATAAAAATCGCCCTCTACATCAGTTGCCGAACCGCGATTCACATCCTCAACAATTACGTTTGCGCCTATAATGGGCTGTTGGGTGGTTTCATCTATGACCTTGCCTTGGATGGAATTGCTCCCCTGCCCCAAAAGGGTAGTAGTGCTTAATATTATGATGCTCAATACTAGGTTTTTCATTTTCAAACTCCGATATTCATTGTCAAATCTGTCAGTTGTTCTCTTTATACATGACGAATATAGCCACGAATCATCTCGAAGCAACACAAAATGCGCGTTATGCGCGTTTTTATATTTAAAACAAGAAATTCACCTGTTTCTAAACTTTACCTTGATCGTGAAACGTGGGATTAGGTAATCACTGGTGCTTTGACTTTGTAGATAAAAACAAACAAGCCGAGAAGCACAAACCCCAGACTTAGAGTGTAGAGAAATGTGGTCCCCAGGGTTTCGACAATCAAACCAGCAATTGATATATATATAATAATAAAGGGTGCAATGGCGGTATCCAGAGCTGCGTAATAGAATTTCCGGTCACCCCCTTCTCCGGCAAACTCGTAGACAAAAACCATAAAAGATGACTGTCCTGCTCCAAAACCCATCCCGATAAAAAGAAACACCAGATAAGCCATCCAGGGTTCAGTGGCCAGGATGGCAGTCAAACCTGCCAGAAAATGACCAACAAAAAATCCGCTGATGGCAATCTTACGACCGAAGATGTCTCCGAGATAACCAAAAACGATATTGAAAATAGCCTGTCCTACAACCAGGAAGAAGGTGAATGTCCCAGCAGAGCTCAGGGGTAGATCAAAGCGATCCTGTAGATCGACTCCGTAGAATGCCAAAGGCATCATCGTGGCAGCTGCCAGTGCTCGGCTATATATGTAATGACGAAAATTCTTATCATCCCGGTAAATGGCTTTCAAACGCCGCCACCATCTCTCAACTTTTTCTGTATTAATAGTGGGAAGATGAATAACCCGCATGAAAATAAAGAAGACATTTCCCACTAGAATCGCCACTGTCATAATCAAAAATGCTGTGCCAAAATTTCTCGGAAAGCTCAAGGTCTCGATGGCTAATACTTCCTTAAGAACATAGCCTCCCAACATTCCACAAATGGCATTCACTGTGAATGTAATTCCAAAAAATCTTCCCCGACGGCCTGCAACAGTAACTGAAGCTAGAAAATCAGCCCAAACAGGTACCAAAAAACCTACACCCAGAGACCATATCACCCAGAGGATCAAATAAACCATGATCCCTGTTTGGCCGATAAATTCAAAGTGGTAAAAAGCCAGACCAATCATGAACGCGATGGGTGCCATACCGAAATGTAGGCCAACATTCCATTCCTTTACGTGGGGAGAATTCCGAAAAAGTGTGGCAGAGAGTAATTGTGGAATAGCCACCAGCAGAATGAATCCACCTGGAATGAGACCAATAATAAACGCAGAAGCCCCCAATTGAGCCAAAAACATGGGGATGACTGAATTCATATTGTGGAAAGCCATGGCGAAACCCCACAAGCCCTCGCCGGTTGCATTGAGTATGGTATTGCGTGTATGAATCTGCTGTGGATTTGAACTCTGCATGCCTGGAATGTAATCCGTGGCTGGCATCAAATAATATTTTGATTTGGTGCTCTGAAATGAAAGATTGGGACACAACTACGGCGTCAAAGGTAGTAAAAAGAGGCGGAGAGAAGAGATATGTCCATTTTCATTGATTCAGCAAATATTTCAGAGGTTAAAACAGCCCTGGAACTGGGATGGGTTCAAGGAATTACAACCAACCCATTGCTACTGGCCCAGTCTGATCTGGGGCCTTCAGCATTATTGGTTTCACTTCGAAAGTTGAGTGGTGGACCCATCTTTTATCAATTGACTTCAAACAGCTTTGAAACATCCATCGCCGAAGCCCACCAAGCTCTGGAACTCCTTGAGAAGCAACTGGTGATTAAATTACCACCCACTGAATTAGGATTTAAATTGTGCGCAGAACTGTCTTCTCGCATCCCCTGTTGCCCCACAGCCATCTATTCACCTGCTCAAGCCCTGGTAGCCAGAGAAGCTGGTGCACAATACCTGGCTGTTTATGTGAATAGAGCCACAAGACTCATGGGGGACGGATTAAAATTGGTTGAGGATATTGCTACAGTCTTGGAGGGCAGTCAAACCAAGCTTTTAGCCGCCAGTTTGAAATCACCCGACGAGGCCACCCTGGCATTTTTAGCAGGAGCACAACATCTCACCTTACCTTATTCAACCCTGAAGGAAATGTCCAGACATCCCTTAAGTGATGAAGCGATCCAACAATTCAATTTTGAGGGGAAAGGGTTAAACCAGGCCTAACAGGATTGAGCGATATTTCGTCTCAGCATCGTCAGAACGACTTAAAAGAATAACCGGAACACTGGCGCCAACAATTACTCCACCAACCTTGCATCCCCCAAGAGCTGATAGCCCCTTCACAAGATGATTGGCCGCCGTGGTACTGGGCATAAGAAAAACATCAATTTCACCTGCAATTTCAGACTCCAAACCCTTTTTTGTGGCCGCCTCACGGGACAGTGCCACATCGGGTGCAATGGGTCCTTCAATGGAAACCTTTTTTGACAAGACTTTAACTACTTTTTGGGCAATAATGGTCTCAGGAATTTTCTTACTCACTGTCTCAACCAGAGTCATCATTCCAAAATGGGGACTTTCAATACCTAACAATTTGAGATATTGAGTAATATTCACGACCATTTGCTGGTATACATTTTCATCGAGATGAAGATTTATGCCTCCGTCACTGATAAAGAGTAATTTGTGATAATGGGGAGACTCGATGACTGCGATATGATTTAGAAGTTCACCTTGGCGCAAACCCGTATCCCTATTCAGAATAGCCCGCAGAAGATCTCCGGTCTGGATTTTCCCCTTCATAAGTAAATCAGCTTTATCGGCATGGATGTAATTAATGGCATCGATTGCAGGATTTTGGCTATCCACGATTTCAAAGCTAGAGGCGTCAGGGGGATTGAGTGATTCAATTTTCCGGGAATTTCCAAACAGGATAAAGCGGGCAAGCCCCTCTTCCTGAGCTCTCTTAGCCGCTTCAATAAGAACAGGGTCCTCAGCGGCAACGAGAGCCACCCGTTTAGGCTGGGAATCCTTGACCATTTGATGAAGTTCGTTGAAGCTAGATATCATTTCTAATCCCCGTAACTAATAAAAAGAGCTGGAGACCTCGACAAGCTCAGTCATCAGCTCTTTCCTGGACGTTGAGCCTGTCGAAATGTCAATTAACTATTTTATTCTCCCAGAAAGGATCTAATTCCAAATTTTATCAGTAGCTGTTGGGTATCAATATCGGCTGCATCCGTACCCTTTTCAAAATTGTATTCGGCTTCAACGGTAAGACCCACATTTTTCGCTAAATTCAAAAGGAGACCTGCGCTGGCAACGAGACCTAATTCAGATTCATCTCTATATAATTCATCATCATTATAGAGTGTTTTATTCACAAGATAGTTGGCTCCACCCTTTATAAAGGGAGTTAACTCACTCTTCTTGCCACCAAAAAAGAAATAGACCCTTGGTCCCAGTGACATGGTGACACCTTCCAGAACATCTGGATCGTCTTCATCACCACTCTCTTGCATGGATTTTACGTAACCAAGATCAATTCCAGCTGCAAACTGTGGAAACAGGAATAGAGCAAGGTCCGTATTAATACCCCAGACGGAAGCTCTCAAATCTTGACTCAGGTCAGTCTGGTAGGTTCCAGATCCTGAAATCATGATGGTTCCCGATGCCCTTGATGTGGAATAAGTGCTCTGCCCGTATGCTATATTTAGCATCCCCATGAGCCCCAAAGCAACAAGCAGTGTCATTAATTTTCTCATGTTTATCTCCTTAAGTTTACTCACTTTTTAAAAAGCGATGAAAAATAGTCCTTCATATCATCTTCTGTGTGATTCTTATCATAATTCTTTGACTTTGGCTGGGGAGCTTCATCCGCTTCATCAGCCGGCGATTCCTCATGCTCTTTATCAGCTGTTTTTTCATTCTCAGAGTCTAAATCGACATCAACCTCACTAGCTTCACCGGCTTGTTTTAGCATATCGTCAAAGTTGCTTTCAAAATTCTTATTAGTCTTGTCAAATAACTCATCAAGTTCGTCATCCGTCTGCGATTCTGCAAATTCAGTTTTATCAGATGTATCTTCATCGGATTCGTGGAGATCATCCATGTCTAGATTTTTCTCATCACCATCTTCATCCTGGGTTTCACTCAGATCTCCCAATTGTAAAACAGGAGCATCCTCTTCATCTTCTTCAATAAATGGGTCACTTTCGATTTCAATAACTTCTTCTTCAGCATTATCCACGTTTTGATCATCGTCCAGAAGCTCAAAATCTGGAGTTTCCGACTTGTCTCCCTCCCCTTCAACCAAGGAGTCTCCTTCAATGTGGAGATCAGGGGTTTCGTTTTCCTCATCTTCAGAGCTTTTCTCCGGGTCTGTTCCTGAAGGTTCAGTAGTGTCTACAACATCATCATCAAAAGATGGCGTCTCAAGATCGGGAGTATCATCAATGTCCACTTCCATTTTTTGATGCTCATCTGGCTCAAGAAACTCTGAGTTCAATGGTTCATTATCTTCGGGCGTACTGGTTGCTTCGTCATGCACATCATAATCAGAGGTGACAGAATCATCTGCATCATCATCCATAGTCTCATCAGCGTATTCCTGTTTTGATTCTGGCGTATTTGACACGGGATTATCTTCATCAAATATTTTTGACTGATCCTCGTTCTTTTGATCCTCAAAATTATCAGCGTCATCATCTGTGGCGTTGAATTTGGTAATCCGGACATCGGTTCTAGTAAGCAGTCCGTCTTTTATCATGGGGCGAATACGTTCGATATACCTGTCAATTCGATTTCCTCTGCCTTGAAATTCTAATACAACTGGCAAGTTTTCAGAAGACCGAAGAATCTTTAGCTTTGTGGATTCATCTTGAGCGCCAAAGAAACCTTTGTCCCCAATGGTGACGGTTCCACCAGATAGGCGACTGTTGAAGGCAATCTCCAAAAGCAGCTCATATAGGACTATCCCTTCATACTTATCGTTTTTACTGATAAATATGCAGAGTTTTTGTCCTAAGTAATCTTCATCCATAAATTCTTCCCGTTTCTATCACCACAATTTAGCGATGCTAACCCCAGCCCAAACAGCAATAAGTGTCCCCATAACGTTAGCCAGAATATTTAATCCAGCAAACATCCATTCTCCATCTCGAGCAAGATTTAACGTCTCCAATGAGAAGGTTGAATAGGTGGTAAATGCCCCAAGCAAACCAACCAGTAAAAACAGTCTCATTTCCTGACTTACGATCATCTTTTCTATGAAGAGGGTAGCCAGTAAACCCAAAATGAAACTCCCCAATATGTTTACTGATAGGGTCCCATAGGGGAACCGGTCACCTAGACGTTGAGCAAGTCCACTGAGCCAAAATCGTCCAATCGCCCCGATAAAGCCACCCGTTCCAACGGCCAGTATTTTACTAAAATCTAGCATCCTAGTGTTCCACTTCATGGGGTAGTGGAATCAAATAGACTTCCTCGCAAACCACGGTTTTCATGCTTTTAAAATAATTCCAGCCCACAACGAAAAGGACTGCGGAAACGATGATCCAGGTCCACCCCAGATCAGCGAGAGTAGATGTCTCTTCATCCAGGCTCAGAAATAGTCCTGAAAATGCTGAAAAATTAAACAAGGCATGTGTGAGTATGGGGATAAGTATATTACCTGTTTTAGCCATGAACCATGCCAGTAGCAGTCCCAGGGAAATGAGTTCCACCATAGCTGGAAAGTAGAAGAGATAGCCCACATGGAAGAGGGCGAAAATAATGGTTGGTATGATCATGGCGGGAACCACGGATCCAAAATGATAAAACAGACTTTGCTGAAGGAGACCTCTAAACAAAAATTCTTCGACAATGGGAGCCACAAGGACAGCTGCAGATATCAGGATTACGTTAGCCAGAATGCCACCATCAAAAAGGGTCTCATCCATTTGCTGGAGAAAATCTGGTATTGGAAAATAGGGTAAAATGAGAACCTCAAACACTGAGACCAAACCGATCACTCCAGCAATGAACAGAACCGACATGCCAACAGTAACTGGTGATACCTTTTGGAGAGGTAATACATCGAGGAGGGCAATTTTTCGCTGGTTTAGGATGAATAGGGGTGGGGCAAGGATAGCCACTTCACCTAGAAACATGATTAGCCGATCGAGTAAGGCGGTATTCTCCATTCCAGATATCATACTCTGGAGACTCAGTCCTACAAACAAGCCAATAAACATGCTTGAGGCTACCATAAAGTAGGCTTCTCGTGTACTAAAAATATGAAATGAAAATCGTCTCAATGGGTGCCATCTTTTTTATCAAATTGCAGTATCTAAAAACAAAAACGGGGTGAAAATGAAAGTTGAGACAACAACCATCACTTTCACCCCATTAATAACAGTCAGGGAGTCAGGCTATTCTTTGATAACCCAGACTTTGACTTCAGCTTTGATATCAGTAGCAACCTTTATTGGGACATTATAGATGCCCAGGGCCTTGAGAGGTTCCTCAAGCAGGATGTCACGTTTGTCAATCTCATAGCCTTTGCCGGCCAGAAGTTCTGCTATATCAGCGGCAGTTACGGCACCAAAGACCTTATCTTCCTCGCCAACCTTCACTGAGGTTTCCAGAGAAAGGTTTCCAAGCTTGGCAGCCAGTTGCTCAGCCTGTGCTGTAGCACGAGCGTTGCGATTATCCTTTAATTTCTTCTCTTCTTCAAACACACGAGAGAAACTGCGGGTCGCTGGATAAGCCAGTTTTTGGGGAATAAGATAATTGCGGGCAAATCCATCTTTTACATTGACGGTTTCGCCAGCCAGACCCAGGGATTCGACATCTTCACGTAGAATTATTTTCATGATCAGATCCTCTCTCTTAGGCGTTCTTTACGTCATTGGTATATGGCAATAAAGCAATATTCCGTGCACGCTTGATAGCTGTTACCAGTCCCCTTTGATGTAGAGCGCAAGTACCTGTGATACGACGAGGTAAAATTTTGCCCTGCTCTGTCACGAAGCGACGTAGCATAGAGGGGTTTTTGTAATCAATTTCCATTTTCTTGTTTTCACAGAATTTGCAAATCTTTTTTCTATAGGTGAACATTTTCATATAGAATACTCTCTTTCTCTAATCCGGCCGATTACTCTGCGTCCGCAGGCTTTTCAGCTTCTTCTTCAGGTGTTTCGTCAGCGGATTCTTCAACTTCTGCTTCAGGAGTTGCAGGCTCTTCGGCCACTTCAACTTCCTCAACAACTTCTTCAGCTGCTTCCTCTGTGACTTCAACCGGTGTCTCTTCACTCACTTCGGCTGTTTCAGTTTTTTCCTCAGTTGCTTCAGCTGCAACTTCAGCCACTCCAGTGTCTTCCTCAACTACTTCATCAGAAGTTTCAGCTGCCGGTGCAGGTGCTGCTTCTTCCTGATTTTCATAGCGTCTGGGTCTGTGACCGTCCCTTGAATCTCTAGAATCTCTGCCACCAGGACGTCTTCCGCGTTCAGCTTCAAAAGCCTGTGGAACAGCCAAAGTCTCAAAATCAGGAAATTCATCTAGACGGATTGTCATGTAATGAAGTACACCTGATTCAATTTCAAACTCACGTGCCAGCTCTGAGATATCTGGGTTTTCGCCTTGAAAATGCATTAAGATATAATTTCCATAGCGTTCTTTATCGATAGCGTAGGCCAGTTTGCGTTTGCCCCAATGTTGGGTATTTGCAAGCTCACCGCCTACGTTCTTTAGGACTTCTTCCACTCTTGCAACAACGGCGGAGATTCCTTCACTATCAAAGTTGATATTTACAATATAAAGGCACTCATACTTTTTCAAGAGCGAACCTCCTTATAGACCTATGGTTGCAATCAGTGGTGCAATAACCAGTGATACAACCGACATTAATTTTATCAATATATTCAGTGATGGTCCTGAGGTATCCTTGAAGGGATCACCTACGGTATCACCGACAACGGCAGCTTTATGAACTTCGGAACCTTTACCATACTTAATTCCGCTAATTTCAACTCCGTCCTCTACCATTTTCTTTGCATTGTCCCAGGCACCACCAGCATTTGACTGGAAAATGGCCATAAGAACACCTGTTACTGTCACACCAGCTAATAGACCGCCTAGAGCTTCAGCACCAAATACGTATCCAACGACGACGGGTGTCAGAATGGCTAACAGACCCGGCAGCATCATTTCTTTAATAGCAGCCTCAGTGGAAATGGTTACACATTTTCCATATTCGGCTTTTCCATCGGCGGCATCAAAAGTCTTCTGATCTTCTGAAGACATTTCTGCACCTTCCTCATACTTGTTCATCACAACCAGGGCTGCGGCAAGTTCAGGAATGGTTTTGAACTGTCGACGTACTTCTTCGATCATGGCCATTGCAGCTCGACCAACAGCACCCATAGCCATGGATGAAAAGACAAAGGGCAACATACCACCTACAAACAAACCAGCCATAACTGTAGGATCAGTAATACTGATATTCATGGGGTCTCCACCGCGAATAACTTCGACTGTCGTCCGAAAGGCTGCAAAAAGAGCCAGGGCTGTCAAAGCAGCAGATCCGATTGCAAAACCTTTACCTACAGCTGCTGTGGTGTTACCTACTGCATCCAGCTTATCAGTCCGTTTGCGTACTTCTGGTGGTAATTGAGCCATTTCAGCAATACCACCGGCATTATCAGAGATAGGACCATAGGCATCGATGGCTAATTGCATTCCAGTATTGGCAAGCATTCCAAGAGCTGCCATGGCAATACCATAGAGTCCTGCAAATTCAAAAGCTGCCATAATACTGGCTGCGATAATCAATACGGGAATGGCTGTTGATTGCATTCCAACGCCAAGACCGGCAATCAGATTTGTGGCGGCACCAGTGGCTGACTGATTCACGATGGAGTTTACTGGACCTGTATTGGTTCCAGTATAATGCTCAGTAATAAATCCAATCCCAAGACCAGCGGCCAGACCAATAGTACTAGCCCAAAATACACCCATACTGGTATATTCAGAACCACCCAGGGTAAACGTAGCAGGCAGCATCATGGTGATCATGAAAAACATCACCACAACCATGATACCGGATGAACCAAATTCACCAATATTGAGACCCTTCTGCGGATCACCACCCTCTTTCACTGAGACCATAAAGGTTCCAATGATAGAGACAATGATTCCTGCTGCTGCAATGAGCAAGGGCAAAAACACAAATTCAGGGGCCAGGGCACCACTCACCATAATGGTGGCTCCCAAAACCATGGAACCAACAATTGAACCCACATAGGATTCAAAAAGATCAGCACCCATACCAGCAACGTCACCAACGTTGTCACCAACATTATCAGCAATGGTTGCAGGATTCAGAGGATGATCCTCAGGGATACCGGCTTCAACTTTTCCAACCAGATCAGCACCAACATCAGCAGCTTTGGTATAGATTCCGCCACCGACACGGGCAAATAAGGCAATGGAACTGGCTCCCAGTGAAAAACCTGAAAGCACAGACATCACCATGTTTAGGTCAGTAAATATCTCGCGATAGACTAAAAATAATCCACCGAGTCCAATAACACCAAGGCCCACAACACTCAAACCCATAACAGAGCCACCAGCAAAGGCAACTCCCAGAGCTTTAGCCAGACCTGTACGGGCTGCTTGTGATGTGCGATAATTGGCTTTGGTGGCCACACGCATTCCCAGAAAGCCAGCCAGACCTGATGCCAGGGCTCCAACAACAAATGATGCAGCTACAAGAGGACTTTTCCCCTCGCCGCTATTAGCAACACCCAATAGAATGGCCACAGCAACAATGAAGATCGCCAAAACGCGATACTCTGCTTTCAGGAAGGCCATGGCACCATCAGCAATGTGCTTGCCGATAGCTTTCATTTTATCAGAACCTTCATCCTGCTTACTGACCCAGCCTGTTTTCCAAAACGCAAACGCCAAGGCAACAAATCCCGATACGGGGACCCAGATCATCATTTCACTCATATTAATTTTCCTCCTCTAAATCCTCAGCCTGAGCTTTGCGGGGCTTGATATTGAAGCGATTCATTGTGTTATCAATATCGTCCTTCAGCCAATATTCAAGTGCATCAGCTGCTTTACCCAACTGCTCGGGGAGAACATTTAAATCATCTTTAGAATAATTCTCCAATACAAAATCTTCAGAAAGTCGCCGACCCTGATCTCCACCGATCCCCATACGAGTGCGGGGGAAGTTGGTTTCATTCAAGTGTTGGATGACCGATTGCATACCTCTGTGTGTTCCTGCACCACCCTGCTTACGCAGACGCAGTTCCGGGAAGAGAATATCAAGATCATCAAAAACGATCATGCAGTCTTCTACTTCGATTTTGAAATAATCTGTCAAATGACGTACGGCCTGACCACTATTATTCATGTACGTGGTTGGCTTCATCAGGATTGCATCCCGGGTTGCGCTTTTGGCAAAGACATAATTGCCCTTGCCTGGTTTAAAGCTGACCTGCCACCGTTGGGCAAGTTCATCAATAACCATGAATCCAGCATTGTGTCGGGTTTTAACATACCGACTCCCTGGGTTTCCAAGACCAATGATTGCTCTTAACACAATACGTCTTCTTGATACCGATTATTTTTCTTCGCTATCTGCTTCAGCTTCTTTTTTCTCACCGTCTTCTGATTCTGATCCTTCTTCATCCTCGAATTCCAGATCGTCTTCATCAACCTCAACAACAGGTTCTTCCATTTTCTGTGGAATAACGACTGAGATGATGGTGATATCTTCAGCGAGGAGCACTTCATAGACATCACTCTGGATGTCACTGGCGTGGATACCGTCACCGATATTTAGTTCGGATACATCGACTTCAATTGAGTCAGGCACATCTTCACCCTTACAGCGAACCACGACTTCGTGGATTGGCTGTTGGAGGACACCACCTTCCTGGACTCCGATTGCGAGACCGTTGGCAATGATAGCTACAGGAATTTCAATGATGTCACGAAGACGGACACCGAAGAAATCCATATGCAGGATTTTGTCGGTTACTGGATGCCACTGGACATCTTTCACCATAGCTCGGCGTTGTTCGCCGTCAATAGTGATGTTAAAAATTTGTTCTCCAGAATGCATAGCATCGCGCAGATGTGTTTCGGTCATGACATAGGACTGTGCTTCTTCACCACCAGAATAGAAATTCACGGGGACAAAGCCATTCCTGCGGAGTGCTTTTGCAGCTTTCCGACCAAATTCACTTCTCTGCTCAATCTGCAATTCGAAACGTTCTTTTGTTTTTTTTGCTTGAGCCATTTTTACTTCCTTTATCTCTTTTTACTAAACATCAAATAAAACACTGATTGATTCTTCGTTATGAATCCTCTGTATCGCCTCACCAAACACTGGAGCCACACTAATGGACTTCAGTTTTTCTATACGCTTTTTGGGATCGATATTGATAGTGTCCGTTACCAGGATACGATCAATGGGCGCCTTACTTAAGCGTCTGATGGCTGGGCCCGAAAGAACACCATGTGTCACTGCAGCATTCACTGAAAGTGCTCCCATGGCGCGAGCCTTTTTTGCCGCTGCAACCATGGTCCCGGCTGTATCCACCATATCATCCATGATGAGTACATTTTTAGCACCGACCTTACCAATCAAATGCATGACCTCAGCCTTGTTGTGTTCTGGTCGACGTTTGTCAATAATCGCCAGGCTGGCATCGAGTAGTTTTGCATAGGAGCGTGACATGGGTACAGAACCAATATCTGGTGCCAATACCACCATATTATCCAGACCAAGATCCTTAATCGCGCCAACTAAAACCTTTTTGGAATAGAGGTGATCAAAAGGGATGTTGAAATAGCCCTGGATCTGACTACTGTGTAAATCCATCGAGACCACACGGTCTGCTCCCGCAGTTTGAATGAGATCAGCAAACAATTTGGCGCTGATGGGAACACGCGGCTGATCTTTACGATCCTGTCTCGCATAACCATAATATGGGATCACAGCAGTGACGCGTCGAGCAGATGCCCGCTTGGCTGCATCCATCATTAACAACAACTCAATCATGTTGGTATCTGGCGGATTGGTGCTTTGAATAATGAAGACATCCTCACCGCGAATATTCTCATCAAAGCGAATCCACAACTCACCATCACTAAATGGCTTGATTGTCATTTTCCCTAATTCAATATCCAGATACTTGGCGACAGCCTGTCCAAACGCTGGGTTTGACCGGCCACAAAAAAATTTTGGTTTCATTCGCTCGATTTCCGTTTGTTGGTTTGCGTTTTGGGTAAGTAACTATCCAAGTCGTCCCAGTTCTGACTTTTGTCAGAGACCAGGTACATGTTGACTTGAAATAGAAAGTGTTCCGGGAGGAGGATTCGAACCCCCATATTCGGCACCAAAAGCCGAGGTCCTACCATTGAACGATCCCGGAAGGCAATATTTAGATGACGGGGAGGGTGATCTGGGTATGGTAACGGTTTATAAAAAACAATTGAGCAGCCTTTGCTTGATCAAGGTTGTCAAAGATGCCATACACAGTCGAGCCACTTCCCGACAAACTGGCAAAATATGCTCCCTGATTCAGGAGCTCGCTTTTAAGCGCGCCAATTTCTGGATGTATATGAAAAACTACAGATTCAAATTCGTTATCAAAAAACCGTACCAGTGTTGCCTTCTCTAAAAGGCGGCCAAAAGTAAACGGAGCTTTAGGGGGTGTCAATGGTATTTTTAGTGCTTCAAATGCCTGTTTTGTAGAGACATGAATAGGTGGAATAATGAGCAGGATGAAGCCCTCAAAGCCCAACTTCAGCTTCTCCAGTTTCTCTCCAACACCTTGACCATGCTGTAGGCCCCCCTCAATAAAGAAAGGCACATCAGCACCTAACTCCAAAGCCAGCTCCAGCAAACGTTGCGTAGACAGTGGCACATGAGCAATACGATTCAAGCCCTTGAGTACAGCAGCTCCATCTGCGCTACCCCCACCTATCCCGGAGCCAGGTGGAACTTTTTTCTCCAATAATATCTTTACAGGAAGTACCTCACCAGTGGCTTCTCTGAATAGTTGCTCGGCATGGCGACAAATGTTGTTCCCGCCATCGTCAAAGCTCAGACCAGTCATGGTAAAGCTAAATTCACTTGATGGCTCAAAATGGAGGATATCTCCCCAGTCCAACTCTTGAAATACGGTATCCAAATTGTGATATCCGTCAGGACGTTTGCCTGTGATACGTAGAGCCAGATTCACCTTAGTATGAGCTTCAATTGAAAAGGGTAAAAAGGTCATGCGCCAAATTTGGTTTTGGATTTTAGAAACACTACCCTTTTATCGTCTATATGTCCCTGTACTGTTTTATACAAACGTTCCTTCTAAGATTGGAGGGTGTCCATTCTTGAGCCAGGGCAAACTATTGACCCAGTATCCCATTATTCAAGGTCAAGGATATAAATCCGCTCCTGCCAGGCCGATAAACATCACCCCAATCGAGATGCTCATAATAAAGCTGGTTGGTCAAATTGTTTACACCAAGATTCAGTTTCAACCCAGATAGAACGTCAACCTCACCCTTGAGGTTAATAACTAAAAATGCAGGCGTCGAATTCTCACCACTCACTATTGAGTTGTCTGTCTGTGCAGCAGCAGCGCGGGTGTCCAGCTGAAGCCAAAAACGTTTATCCTCATAAGTCAACGAACCATGAAACTCCAATGGAGGAATGAGGGGAAGGCAGTCATCATAATCGTCCAGTCGACTCTTTTCATAGTTCACACCACCCTGAAACATGAAGTGACTGGAAAGCCGATGCAAAACAGACCATTCTAGACCAAAAATTCGAGCTGCACCACCATCAATATATTTCTTCCAACCATTAGCATAGCTAAAGGCATCTTCACTCATGACCTGGCCAAAGATATAGTGGTTAAATTTGTAAAAATACAGATTTAAACTCATGCGTCCCTGGGAAGATGTCAGGCTATTCTGCCATTCAACCTGCCGACTGGTTTCAATGGGCAAATCTGGGTTTCCAAGATACAGATATCCATCGACTGGATTGTACAGATAATATCCATAAGCCTCAGAAACAGTGGGCATGCGCTGGCCTGAAGCAAATGACAATAATGAGTTCCAATTATCCGTCATATTATAAGAGAGATGGGCATTGGCACTTAGTAGATGGTCTAGTCTTTCCAGGTCATTATCGGGGTAAAATATATGCAGCTCATCTTGACCCATTTCATTGGTTGCCATAGAATGGAATAAATCATATCGCATAGACAGATTGATGTTCATATCAGGCTTAATTATAGACTGATATTCCACGAACTGACCCATGTTCCAGCGTTCTACTCCAGGCCAGGTTACCATTTCCATAGGACTTGAATCCTGGGGATACATGACCATATCGGCATAGCTGGAGGTCCAATAAAAATCACTTTTTAATTTGAGCAAACTTTGAGCACTTTTCCCAAGAAGTAGGTCAATAAAGGAACCTGCTGTTCGGGTAAATCCTGGCATATCCATATGCATGTCCATGAAAAGAACGTCACGTTTGCTGTCATCCATCCAGTGATCAATGGCATTACCATAGACCTTCCACTCCGCATTTAAAAGATGAGGACTAATTCCTTTGGTCCTAAGAGTAAGACCTAACATTCTCAGGCGGGCATACCCAACATCCATAGGCAAGGCTGAATAACCCACATCGTAGGCATCATCACTAACCAACTCGAACAGGAGTTGGCTTTTCTGGTTAAGACGTTTCTTATACCCAAAATTCAGGTTCATTTTTTCAAAACCCGTAAAAGCTATAATCTGTTTATCAGCCGCAGTATAATCCCCCGCTTTTCGGTAGGCCCCGCTTAATGATAATCCACTCCCTGGAGTTTTCCTTTTCCACGAAAAAGAGAACTTACGTTCTTCTGATCCTGAGTCAAAACCACCTTTGATATGCCATTGCCACAATTTCTTTAGGGCATACTCAGGCTGATTCATGGTCAAGTTCAAGGATCCACCAACAGTGGAGCCATTTTGAATGGATAGTGCACCTTTTCCGATTTCAATGGAATTGAGTGCATCGGCCTCGACATAGGAAGTGATAGGATCCATGCGATCTGTACAAGCACCAAAACTTTTCATACCATTTATAGTAACATTCATCCGCCCCCCGGACATGCCACGTATACTTGGTTCCTGGGCATAACTCCCCCTGGCGATCAAGCTGACTCCTTCTATCATTGAAATCAAATTCTCTGTAGTTGATAGATTGGTCTGCTGGAGATGTCCCAGCATATGCCCTGAGGTTTTTTCCCCTTGAACCGTGACGAAATGCTTGGATTCAATGGTAACCGGCTCCAATTCAAATGTGAGGTCGATAGTTTGCCCGGCAATAACGGAAACAGGGTGTGTAACTGGGGCATACCCAATCATAGAGCAGGAGAGAATGTAGTTACCCTCGGCTAGCATGATGAAGAATAGCCCATCCAGGTCAGCCGCGGTTCCCAGATTCGAGTCCTGAACCATAATGTTTGCACCAACGAGAGGCAAGCCAGTCGAATGATCTGTCGCTTTTCCTCCAACCATCCCGGTCTGGGCGACAAGATTGCCGCCCAGGATCAGGATAATGAAGGATTTAGAAATTAACTGCATACTGAACCGTACCCAGCTCCTCAGCCCCCTGGGAAATTGTAAAGTCGATAGTCCAATAGCCAGTCATGCTAAAGGCAACACCACCTTCATACTTGCCATTTTCTGTGTAGACTGGATCAACATTTCCTTCAGAACCATGACCCATGTCGGGCATTTGAGGATTAATTGAAACAGTCAAATTGGCTACCTCGGGGAAACTCATCATGGTCTGCTTTTTGTGAATCGTCAGGACCAGATCATTTAAACCAACTTTTGGATCTTCCAGCCCATTGAGCGTGACGATATAAATCACCTGATTTGAATCAGCATCCACGAAGACCAAATTCTTCTTCATGTCAGTTTCCTGGACTGTGAGATTTTCAAAAACAACTATATGCGATGTGTTGGCATCCTGATTCTCAACGAAGACGGTATCATCCCAGGTCCCCATCATACCACTCGCCATGATGAAGACGACTTCACTTTCGAATAGTCCATCAGAATTGGATGTACCTTCTGGTCCAGCAACTGGACAAGAGTGATTCATGGTCTCCATATGCATGATTGGTTTTTGTGTGATTTGTGCATCAGTAACTTGATCTTCGGATGCATCAGTCAATTCAAAATAAAGTTTATTTAAACCGACCTTTAGTTCCTCATCGGAATACAGATCGACAGTTAGTCCATTATCTATGGCACTACCAATGAGGACCAGATCCTCCGTAGCATCTATATCTTTCTCGCTATCTTCACACCCCAGGATCATAAATAATGATCCCACCAGCGCGATAAGCAATATACGCAGCTTCATTTTACCTCCTGCAAATTGTGTTAATATTTTTTCTTCAACTGGTTCAAAGAACCTATTAACACTCGGGAGGTTGGCCAACTTTCTCTAAAATTATGTTTGTATAGGGGATGTTTTTTGTGAGGAATAATTCTGAATATTTGAAGCTGAGCGGTGTGCTGGCTTCAATGGAAAAGTGGGGATCTATTCCCAGGTTTACTACGACAATATTTGAACCTGCTTGAGTGGTTTCAGGAGCAGCCTGCTTGGTAACTTGTTTCGCAAGGTAACATTTCCCATTACACTCCAATTCAACAACAGCGACGTTCTCGCATTTTTCTGCAACAATCCGCTTATAGTCAATAGCGTATTCTATGAGGGGCAGGAAAACAGAACTTAAACCAATGCAGTATGCAACCAGTACAAAGAGGGTTAGATATGTTGTCAGTGGTTTATTCTGTTTCATTGTCCGGAAATCCCCGAGCCACAGTGTTCTGACTGTGGCTCAGGTTTGCCTTAAGTTTTTGTAAACTTTATCCGGCGGCGATCAAAAAGACATCGTCGATAACATGAACGACGCCATTTACAGCATCCACAGTACCCAGGATTTTACTTCCATTGACGAAAGTGCCTTCTTCAGTCACCTTCACATCAACATAATGACCGGTGGCCATATACAGTTGATCACCATCCTTCAAGCCATCGCCTGCATAGGTACCTGGAGAAGCATGAGAAGTTATAATGGCGGCCAGTTTTGATTTGTTTTCTGGTTTCAACAAGGTTTCCAAGGTGCCTTCTGGAAGCTTGTCAAAAGCGGCATTTGTGGGAGCAAAGACCGTCAGTGGACCAGCCCCGACCAGCACATTCTCAAGTTGAGTTGCCACGACCCCTGCCACCAGAGTGGTATGATCAGGACTACCCAGAGCTATCTGGAGAATGTTTGGATCGGAGACATCATCTTTGACGCCTGCCTGGTTATGATCTTTAGCGAAACTCTCAGTTTTCGCTGTTGCAGTATCTTCGCTCGTTGAACAGGCAAAAAAGACCATCACAACAAGACTTAATACCAGCATGATTTTTACGTTTTTCATTTTATTCCTCCTACTTGATTAATGTTTCTAACACTACAGATATTTATTCCACTTTCTTAAAAATTGGGATCAACGCATCTGTCTTCAAATCACCCAGAGTTTTATCAAAAAATGTGGTTTTCAGTTCGCTCCGTGTGGTTCCCCAAACTGTATGGATGGGACATGGATTTTCATTTGAGCATTCGTGGAGTCCCAGGATACAACGATCAAAAATGTCATCGTCACCAAAAATTTCAAGCACCACGGAGAGAGGTAGGCTATTGGCGTGGTCACATAGATCTATACCACCTGTTGGACCCGTGCTCGATTTGAGAATCTCATTCGTGATGAGGGCATTAGCCACTTTGGCGAGCTGGTAATAGGAAACATCCAAGTCGGTTGCCACATCCTTAATGCGAACATATTGGGGCAATGGTTGACGATCACTAAGATAGAAAATGAGTCTGATGGCATATTCTGTTGATCGAGATAAAATCATCGCTCATTCACCCTAAAAATCTTTTCTTGAAAATGCCCGATAACCCAACCATACCGGGGTTGCAACCCAGGTCCACAAAGCCAATACAGCCACAGCAGATCCGAACATATTTCCATAAAATTTTGAGAAAAGCGCACCGGTGTAACCCATGAGAGCAGCAATATCAAACTGTAGCAACATCAATATTCTCCCAAGATCAATGGGGTTAAACAGGGATAAAATTAGAGTCAGTTTTTCCAGGGGATACTCTTCCAGTGCAAACAAAATAAATAGGATAATACCATCATATAGAATGGCGAAAAACAGCCAGAGCACGATGGTCATCCCAATACCCTTTACTCGCTGTTCTGATAAAACTGCGATGAAAAAAGCAAGGGCGGTGAAAACCCAGGTTAGCGAAACACCGACCAGAAGCAGTATCCAATAGCCACCCGTCATTATCCCGGCGTGATACATAAAAGGAATACCCACACCGATGAGATAGACGGCTGAAAGGGGGAGTGTGAGACCAAGATACAGACCCAAAAACAAAGCGACTCTGCTAATGGGCTGAGATAAAAGTAGCTCCATGAACTCTCTAGAGTTGTAAAAAAACATGGTGCCAAAAACGATACTCACCAGTGGAATGATAAAAAGAACTACATTCATGAGACTCAGGGACACCTGACCTGGATCTCCTCCAAAACGAAACAGTCCGTCTGTGAGCAAAAAGAAAACAGCAGTGTAAATGATGAACCATTTGCCCCTGAGAAGGTCGTGTAGTTGATACTTAATAATTTTGAGTAAGGTAGTCATGGCATCAAGACATCATTTTTGCAATGGCACGTTCAAGGTTCTTTTCGCCTGTTTGTTCAATCAATTCATTGACAGGACCATCAAAAAATATTTTTCCATCCAACAAATAGAGAATAGTGTCAGCCAGCTCCTGAATCTCACTCATGATGTGGGAAGTAATAATAACTGTCTTGCCGGCAGCCTTTTCAGCATGGATCTTATCTTTCAAAAGACTACTGGAAACTGGATCAAGACCTGCTGTGGGTTCATCCAGAATCAGGATGTCAGGGTTGAACATGAGGGAGACAATGGCATTTACTTTCTGCCGTGTTCCACCAGAAAGTGTTTTCAGGGGTTTTTCCATTTCTCCGGAGAGTCTGAAATAACTAATCAGTTCTTCTGCCTGGGTGGCTGATCCTGTCCTTAAGTCTGAGATCATGGTAATTACTTCAGAGGCTGTGAGATTTTCAGGAAAACGGGCGATCTGCGGCATATACCCAATCTGGTTCCGATAACTCCAGTCACCATTGAGCTTAAAATCCTTGATAGTAATGTCACCGCTATCGTATTTATCCAGCCCAAGAAGACATTTAATCAAAGTGGTTTTACCTGAACCGTTGTGTCCCACAATGGCAGTAATTTTGTTTTCCTGGACCTCGGCATCGAGTTCCTTGAGAACCTCCAGACGACCAAAACATTTTTGCAAGCCCCTGATCTTGATCATTGATTCATCCTCATAAGAGGTTCTTCATCAATGAGGGTTGCCGGGGTCAAAATGGGTAAATAGCTTTCCGCCAAATCCATTATCTCCACAAAAATGCTACGCATGAGCATGAGGGCAGGCTCGTTTTTCTCAGTCAAAAGAGAGAATAGCTTAACCGGGCGAAAGGGCACATCTCCAATGCCGTCTTTATCCATATCATAACCTCGATACCTGTTCCAGTAGTTTTGACTAAAGGCATTAAAGTTTTGACGGCTGTTGGTTGCAATATCAAACGTGTTGGCGAGAAAGTTATTGCGAGTAAAAACATTGTCCATTGAATTGGCCATGATCTTTACGGCCCACCCATTATTCTCAAAATCGTTTTCCTCAACCTGAATTCTATTACAGGCCTCAGAGTAGAGTCCAACTGTATTACGGCTAAATTGGTTGTCGCTAATATTGCTATCATAAATATCTTTGAGAAGTAGTCCATAGGCTGAGCTACCCCAGTTATCAGCAAACACATTATTGTGCATGTCAACGTGACGTGAATACATCACAGCCACACCCGCACCATTCATATCGAATTGGTTGTTATTGTATTCATTATGATTCGAAAACATGAAGTGCAAACCATAGCGTAGATTTTTAGTGCTGTGGTTGGTGGTGACCACGCATTGCTCTACAAATTCCAGATATATGCCATCCCGATGGCCAGAGATGTAGTTACCCCGTATAGTTACATCCTTACTATACCAGAGATGTATGCCGTTCCCAGAACGAGATTCTGTCTTAGCTTGACCCTTAATAATATTGTTTTCAATAAGACATTTTTCTGATTGAGAGATATAGACAGCAAAAAAGTTGTCTTCAAATATATTATTGCTAACCCTTCCACCCTGCGTCTCTTCAAATCTAATGGCAGCGTTCTCATCAAGATGACTTAAGCCGGAGCCTTTAAAAGTAATTCCTTCAATTGTCACGTTGTCAGCAGTTACGGTAAGAATTTCACCTTCAAAATTTCCATCGATGACAGGATTATTCTGGCCGATCAAGGTGAGCTGGTGTGGAACAACCAAAGCTCTCTCCCTATAGGTCCCCGAGTGGACCATGAGGGTATCACCAGGGGTAGATACCTCTAACCCCTGCGAGATTGTCGTTTGAGGATAGTTTGCACCAACCTGTACAAGTCCAGCGTGCAATCCAGAACTCATCATTGAGATGATCAGTATGACTCGAATGATCGACATCTATTTTAACCAGGAAGTTTCCACGAATGCTTGGACCTGCTCCCAGCTCATCGTCTCACCGAAATAGAGTAGCGCGACATCGTCAGCGACTTTCTGATTACGATATCCAGACAGATTCAAGCCCATGGGGCTCTTGAGCTTCTTGGTCTGAACGAAGATCATCTCGCCCAGTGGATACAGGTTTCCGGCGTCTTCAAAATCAGTAAAATATAACTCATGGATGTATTCACGCTTCACCTCGTCTTTGATGACAAAGGCTGCAAGACATTCGATTGAGTCAAATTTATAAGCTTTGCCCTTGGTGGTGAGCAGTTCTGAACCGTAATGCTCTTCCACGATGGTCATGCGGCAATAGTCACAGCCATCCTGGCCATAATTAATTGTGCGAACCGTAGGCTCACAGCTGATCATAAAAACAGCCGTGAGAAGTATAGCAATTGATGTGAACCGCTTGATCATTGGGTTTGCTTTTCTCTCCAGGTTAGAAAGGCGGCCAAATAGCCCATAAAGATGGAAATAAAAGCAGCAATGCCACCCCATGATGGCAAAGATGTCGTCACAAAGTTCAACATGGTTTTCGTGCCGAAGAGAGGTGGTTGGTAAGTCATCCCCTCGATTTGAATGGCAGCATGTTCCGTATCGAGATTATGACCAAAATCGTAATTCCAGAGGTAAAAGTCGATTAATCCTATCAATGCGAGAAGAGAAAAGAAAGCCAGCCAGACATATAGAGTTTTCTTGCCACCCTTCCAAGCAACCAGCAGTCCCGAGACAATCAGAAAGCCTACAATAGGAGGCATATATTTTAACTCTGGTATAGATTCTGGAACGATCTCTTTCATACCAATGTAATGGTTGACAAGATTTAAATTTTTCAGGTCATTTTTTGCATGACCATCTACAGTGTTGATGCGAATATAGATTCCCAAACCTTCTGGGTATTGAGGAGCTTCCACAGTAATGGACCAAAGAGGGAAGATGTATGTTCCTATTAAGAGTAAGGCGCCCACCGCAAGTATCCACCTTGATTTTTTGTTCATTACAAACCAATCCATTCATGTAAGAAAAGCTGGGGACCTAGGGCCCCCAGCTTTCAGATTTTATTATTTTAGTTAAAGGAGATGGGGACTTTTGATCCCTTGGGTGACACTCTCACATAACCTTGCATTTCCTGATGGAGCGCTGAACAGAAATCTGTACAATAGAAGGGAAATACACCAACTTTTTTAGGTTCCCAGCGCAGTGTGTTTGTTGCTCCAGGCATAACAAGCAGCTCAGAATTTCTGGCTCCCTGTATGGCAAAACCGTGTGGGATGTCCCAATCTTGTTCAAGATTCGTTACATGGAAATAAACAACGTCGCCCACCTTGACACCTTCAATATTATCTGGTTTGAAGTGTGTACGGATGGTGGTCATGTAGACATGAACTTCATTGCCCTTACGTTCAACGCGAGCTTCTTTCTCGCTGAGAGCGCGGTAGGGGTGTTCATTGTGTTCGAGCTCATAGATCTTGGTTGTATTCGGGTGTACCAGATCAGCTGGAATTCCTTGAGCATAGTGAGGTTCACCAACGGTTGGGAAATCCAAGAGCAGCTTCATCTTTTCACCGGAAATATCGATTAACTGAGCAGCATGGGCCAACTCTGGTCCTGTGGAAAGATAGCGATCTTTAGTCATCTTATTAAGAGCAACAAGATATTTGCCCCATGGCTTCATAGATCCGCCACCAGGAATCATCAAGTGTCCGATTGAGTAGTAGGAAGGAATTCGATCAACGATTTCCCATGTACCCAGCTTCCACTTAACAACTTCAGAGGTAATAAAGGCTGAAGTATAAGCATAGCCTTTCCCATCAAACTCTGTATGCAGTGGGCCAAGACCAACATTGGTAACTTCACCAGCGATGGTTGCGTCATAATCCAGAATAGGTATACCGCCTGCTTCACCGATGACCTTGTTGTCTTCAATGGCTTTGATCATTTTTGAAAAGGAGTGTACAGAGAGGACAGCGGCCAGTTTACCACCACCAACGATATACTCACCTGTTGGGTCAACATCGACACCATGTGGAGATTTTGGTGTAGGTAGATAGTAAATCAAACCGGGACAATCAGCTGGATCTAGCACGGTTACTGTCTTATTGAGGGTTGATTCTGCTGAATGAGTTTTGTGGTTCATTCGATTCACATAGTGTTCACCGGGGCGTGTCTTGCCCTTGCCCTCAGCCAGATATTTCTCTGCCAGCTTCCAGTTTACAGCAGCAATGAAATCTTTATCATTCTTTGAGGCGTTAACCTCCAGAAGGGTATTGGCTTGTTCAGTATTGTAACTTGTAAAGAATGCCCAACCATGTGAAGGACCTTTTCCACCACTTGCAAGATCATAGTCAAACCCGGGTACGAGGATCTGGAACTCAATGTTCATGTGACCGTCATCTGGATTGACTTTGATAAAGGAAAGCGTTCCGTTAAAGTTTTCCTTGTAAGTATCGATCGGCACATCGGCCTGTGGAATGGGAACACTAAAACGCGTGGATGCCACAACATACTCAGTGTTTTGAGTCGTAAATGGCGAACCGTGATTTCCACCTGAATTGGGAATTTCGATAATTTCTGCTGTTTCAAAATTCTTCAGATCAATACGGGCAATACGGGGTGTATTGTTACCGTTGATGAAGATCCAACGGCCATCAGTCACACCCTCTGTCTGTGATAGTTCAGGGTGGTGGGAATCATCCCAGGGAATATGACCAAAGGATGTTTTGAGCATATCTTTGGTTTCTTCGTTAAATCCATAACCATTTTCAGGATCTAATGAAAAGACAGGAATTTCTTTAAAAAGACGTCCTGAGGGTAATCCATAAACACCCAGCTGACCACTAAAGCCACCTGATGTAAAGGCGTAAAATTCATCATAGTCTCCAGGGGCAACATATACTGCTGATGCTGCATCACCTGAGCCCAGGATTGGCTTCTCTTTTTTTGCACATTCTGAAATGAGCAGAAAGGTTGCAATTACCAGAATTACTCCCACTACTCTCATCATCGTTTTGTTCATACGCTTTCCTCCTACGTATTGTTTATTAATGCTCTTGTAAAAACCCTTCTGGGTTTTGTTTTAGAGTGTTCTCAAATATTCAAGAATGGCGCGAGCGTCATCTTCGGTCACATTCTGAAATGTCATTGGTACGTAAAACTCCGCCAACATGGCTTTCACTTCAGGGTGTTTCTTGACCATTTCATCAGGATTTAGAATCATATTCATGATGAATGCTGGTGAGCGTTTTGTTGTAATGCCAGCTAGTGGTGGACCAACCAGACGTTCATTTATTTTATGACAAGCCACACACTTCAGCTCGAAAACTTCTGCTCCCTTGGCTGCCAACACTTCGTCCTGTGGACCGAGAGTAAGTACGCCAATGGGACCGATGCCATGTTTGAGCTGTTCTTGAGTGAGTCCATCAGGGCTCAGTTTTGGAGCGGCAGCTTCCTTGGTCGCTTCAGTATCCCCTCCACCACAGTTCATAAGTATTAATGCTGCAATAAGGATCATCCCCGTTTTCTTAATCATTTTTCTTTAACTCCTTTGTAATGTGTAACTTTATGAGAGGTTTATTGTCACAATTCATGAGAAATAATAGCGTTTACTTGCTCGTAGTTAAGGCTCAAAAGCTATTTATGACCTATGGCGCATAAATTGATTCGGCAATGATGTTTTAGCAAGACGTATGTTGCTAATATGAAATATTTTTAATGTTAATTTTTATCTGCTTATACTGTTGGCAGTGATCAATAATCGAATGGATGAATGGTGGTCCTCAGAATGCGATTAAAACAAAGCGGCTACTACTTTACAGCATGGAAATACTTCGAATATGAAAATCGTAATGGAATGATGAATTAGATATCTTTTTCAGCCAGGTTCTCTTTGACTATCACGTAGCGATGAATCAAGAATCCACCTACCACAATAACGATAAGGATTGTAACCGTTGTGTTGTAGCGTTTCAAATAGACGCCAATCTGCTCCCAGTTTTCACCTATTGTACTCCCCAACCAGATCAATGTACCATTCCACAGGAGACTGGATATTGTAGATAGGGTGATAACCTTCCAGATATTGAGTTTTCCAATCCCTGAAAACAGACCTATCACACTTCTCAATCCCGCCAGAAAGCGGTTGATGAGTACGACACCGTAACCCCACTTCTCAAATAAGACTTCAACACGTTGGATACTGTTTGGTGAAAACCAGGTCTGTTGTTTGGAGTAGAAAAAGCCACGGCCATACTTGAATCCCGCCACATATAAAGTGAGAAAACCAAGGACACTTCCTAGCAGTGTTGTGATCATGGCTGTGGTGAAGGAAAGGTCTCCCCGACCCACCAAATAGGCTCCAAATATCAGGATGGTATCTCCTGGTATCGGTGGAAAAATATTTTCTATATATGATGCTAAAAAGACTGTGACAAAAACCATCCAGGGAGGCGCTTGCTCAATAAAACTAAAAAGGGATTCCAGCACGTTAGGACAACTGTACTAAATTTTTGAAAGGAGACAAACAGCCTGGGCAGCTACAGCATCTCCATTACCCGTCATACCCATACCTTCTGTCGTCGTAGCTTTTACTGATACCTGGTCGATTGAAACCTCAAGGGCTTCAGCTAGAATCTGACGCATCTCAGGTAAGAATGTCATCACTTTGGGACGTTGGAGGATGAGGGTGGCATCCACATTGGAAACCACAAACCCCTTGCCCTTGATCAGAGACACTACATGTTTGAGAAGATCAATGGAATAAACCCCTTCGAACTCCGGAGCGGTATCGGGAAAATGCTGGCCTATATCACCTAATGCCAGGGCACCTAGAATAGCATCAGCAATAGCATGTGTTAGTGCATCTCCATCTGAGTGTCCCAGAGTACCTTTTTCAAACGGAATTTTAACACCACCCAGAACCAGATCGCGATCTTCCACCAGACGATGGACATCATAACCAGTTCCTATTCTGAATAATGGTGTGCTGTTTGGCATTTTTATATTTTCTTATCTTTCCTCTTGATGTGTTCGACTTAGAGAACCTCAGCCAAACACATCCTCATTTCGATCAAGAAATGAACATGGCGTCGCCATAACTGAAAAAGCGATACTTCTTTTCAACGGCCACATTGTAAGCTTTTAGAATTTTCTCTTTTGATGAAAAGGCTGAAACCAACATGAGTAGGGTTGACTTTGGTTGATGAAAATTGGTGATGATGCCATCTACCACTCTAAAAATGTAAGGTGGGTAGATAAACTTGTTTGTCCAGCCATCACCAGGTTCCAACTCGCGAGGATACATCACCGCTGATTCAAGGGCACGTACCACAGTTGTTCCAACACCAATGACCCGTCGACCTTCTTCTTTAGCCTTTTTAATCGCAGTAACAGTCTCTTCGGGTACATTAAAATACTCAGCATCCATCTGATGCTTTGTGATGTCCTCAACATTTACGGGTCTAAACGTTCCCAGACCAACATGTAGCGTCACATATTGAATTTCTACACCTTTGGCCTTGGCTTTTTTCAGCAGGGCTTCAGTGAAATGCAACCCTGCAGTAGGGGCTGCAACTGCTCCACGATGTTCGGCATAAACAGTTTGATAACGATCCTTATCCTTGTCATCAGCCTCTCTAAGGATGTATGGAGGAAGCGGCCACTTACCGACTTCATCAAGAATGGAGTAGAAATCGCCCCCGTTTTTATCAAAGCGGACGACCCGTCCACCGGAAACGGTATTATCTACCACATCACAGGTAATCTTGTCTTCGATAACCAGCTTGTTTCCTACACGAACCTTGCGGGCAGGTTTCACAAGGGTTTCCCAGAGATTATTACCCAGTTCACGGAGTAAAAATAACTCTATCTCTGTATCTGTCTTATCCTTGCGGGCAAATAGTCTTGAAGGGAAAACCTTTGTATTGTTAAGGACGAGAACATCTCCTGATTTCAAGGAATCTACCACATTTGAAAACTTGCTATGCTCAACATCACCTGACTGGGCATCCATGACAAGTAATTTGGATCCATCACGTTTTGCAGTGGGATGTTGTGCTATTAGCTCTTCTGGCAATTCATAATCGAAATCAGAGAGGGTCAGTGCTTTTGCGCGATCAAACAGCATATATCATTCTTTCTTTCTTTGGAACATGTTGGTTTGGGATAACTCGGCTTTTAATACAAAGCCTAAATGTCTGTATGCTTGAGGGGTAGCCTGTCTACCACGGGCTGTCCTTACCAGAAAGCCTTCCATGATGAGAAAAGGTTCATAAACTTCTTCCAGGGTATTGGCTTCCTCGCCAACAGCCACCGAAAGGGAATTAAGACCCACAGGGCCACCTTCAAATTTTTCTATAAGCGCTTTGAGAATGCGTTTATCCATATCATCGAGACCGTACTCATCGACATTTAACATTCCAAGCGCATCATCAGCAATTTGTTTATCTATGGAGCCATTGCCTTTGACCTGAGCAAAGTCACGGGTCCTTCTCAAAAGTCTATTGGCAATACGTGGTGTGCCTCGACTACGACGGGCTAACTCCAGTGCACCTTCATCATCTATAGGAACATTCAAGATGTTTGCTGAACGTTTTACAATAAGCTGCAATTGTTCGGCTTCGTAGAAATCCATCCGAAGCACCACTCCAAAACGAGCTCGCATGGGTGGCGTCAACAGCCCTGCCCGCGTGGTAGCGCCTACCAGAGTAAAGGGTTCCAGATTCAACTGCACGCTTCGGGCACTTGGACCTTTGTCAATCATGATGTCTATCCGATAATCTTCCATGGCTGAATACAGGTACTCTTCAACGACATGATTCAAGCGATGGACTTCATCTATGAAGAAGACATCTCTGTCTTCAAGATTGGTCAAGAGACCGGCCAGATCAGCAGCCTTATCCAGAACAGGGCCAGAAGTGATTTTGATATTCACACCAAGTTCTTTAGCAACCAGCATAGCCAGAGTCGTTTTGCCCAGACCAGGAGGTCCGAAAAGAAGGACGTGATCGAGAGCTTCATTGCGCTGTTTAGCAGCTTCAATAAATATCTTTAGCTGAGCAACAACATCTTCTTGACCCACGAAATCTTCAAGGCTCTGAGGTCTTAGAGCACGATCAAATTCCTGTTCTTCGGTCAATAATTGTGGTTGTGTTAAATCACTCATCTAATCAATCTTCGCTTGTCTCTCTTTAAATTTTGGTCTCTTGAACTTCTTCTCAAAATGTGCCGGCAAATATAGTCGGTGAGGTAGGCTGTTTCCAAGTGAAGCCTTGATGGGGCAAGAGGACGATCATGTTGTGCAGCTCAATTATTTAATCGATTCTGCAAAGGCAAGGACATGTCGATCCGGATCCAGGCAATAACCAACACGATCACCCCAGTCTCGCATTGAAACTTTCTGTATATGTTCCGCCCCATTTTGGATTGCCCGATCAAGGAACTGCTGGGCATTTCTAACATGGAGATACAACTCAACACGAGGGCTCTTTTCATCTACATCTAGGAATATGTCCTTTCCCAAGAGCCGTTTTATTCCGTCCAGAGGCATCAACCCCAGAACAAAACCACTCTCCAGACGAAACTCTGTCATACCAGGCACATCCAGAGATGGTTGAACTTGAAGTGCGGACTGATAGAATATCTTTGAAGCCTCCTGGTCAGATACATAAAGGATGGTCATGCCTTGCTCTATCATTATATCATCCCTACTTAGCCAGCATTTCTTTCAGATAATACCCAGTATAGGATCTTTCCTCCCTGGATACTTCTTCGGGAGTGCCAGAAGCTAGGAGCTCGCCACCCCCATCGCCACCCTCTGGCCCGAGATCTATGACATGATCGGCGGATTTGATGACATCAAGATTGTGCTCAATGACCAACACAGTATTGCCCTTGTCAACCAGGCGATTTAAGACAGACAACAACATGTTTACATCTTCGAAATGCAGACCGGTTGTTGGTTCATCAAGGATGTAAAAGGTACGACCTGTCCCGACCTTACTAAGCTCGCTGGCCAACTTAACTCGCTGGGCTTCTCCACCTGATAAGGTTGTAGCTTGTTGACCTAACTTGATATAACCAAGACCTACATCTACCAGAGTTTTAAGCTTTCGATTCAAGGCAGGAATTGCCTTAAAGAAACCCAGACCTTCCTCAACAGACATATCTAATATCTCAGAAATATTTTTCTTCTTATACTGAATTTGGAGGGTTTCCCTGTTATAGCGTTTTCCCTTACAGTCTTCACACTGAACATAGACATCAGGTAAAAAGTGCATCTCGATCTTACGGATACCATCACCCTGGCAGCTTTCACAGCGACCTCCCTTGACGTTAAATGAAAACCTTCCGGGCTTATAGCCACGCAACTTTGCCTCGGGCAATTGTGAAAAAAGATCTCTGATAAATGTGAATGAGCCCGTGTATGTGGCTGGGTTGGACCGCGGGGTGCGTCCAATGGCAGATTGATCAATATTGATAACCTTATCGATATAAGCCAGCCCTTCAACGCGATCAAAGGGTAGTGTCGTTATCTTTGTATTATAGATGGATCTGGCCATTGCAGGATAAAGGGTCTGGTTTATGAGTGATGATTTACCAGAACCTGAGACACCGGTTACACATATGAATTTTCCCAGTGGAAAATCTATACTGAGTTTTTGCAGATTATTACCCCGAGCACCAATTAAAGATATTTTGCTGTTCTTACCTTCTCTCCTTTGCATTGGAACAGGGATTGATAACTCACCTGTTAAATACTTAGCTGTGAGAGACTTTTTATTTTTCAGAAATGATTTTGGTGGACCAAAGGCAACAATCTCTCCACCGTGTTCTCCTGCACCGGGACCCATATCAACCAGGATGTCTGCTTCTTCCATGGTTTCTTGATCATGCTCAATAACGATAACTGTATTTCCCAGATCACGTAGATGTTTCAAAGTTTCAATAAGTCTTCGGTTATCTCTTTGATGGAGACCAATTGATGGTTCATCTAAAATGTATAGAACTCCCACAAGCTGGGAGCCAATCTGTGTTGCTAGTCTTATGCGCTGGGCTTCTCCACCAGATAAAGTTCCTGCTGTTCTGAATAAGTTTAAATAATCTAAACCCACATTTACTAGAAAACTTAATCTCTCTTTAACTTCTTTTAAGATTTGCTTTCCTATCTGTTCTTCTGTCTCTGTGAGTTTTAATTCATTAAAGAATGTTTGCAGTTCTTTTATGGGCAAATAGCTCAGGTCAGTTATACTTTTCTTTCCAAGGAGAATATGATTTGCCTCGATACGAAGTCGCGAGCCACCACAGGTTTCGCAAGGCAGGGAACTCATATAGCCTTCGATCCACTTTCTTACACCTGGAGAAGTGGTTTGTTTATATCGGCGTTCGAGATTTGGGATGACGCCCTCAAAACCGCCCTCGTACTCACCTTTCCAGCGATCAGACTCATAGGCCATCTTAATCTTCTTGTCGCCAGTTCCACGAATAACGGCCTCCTTGGCCTCATCGCTAATACTGCTCCAGGGTTGTGTGAACTTGAAATTATAATGTGATGCTAGACTTTTAAGAATAGCTGCATACCAATTACCACGGGGTTGTTCACCAAGTGGAGCTATTGCTCCTTGTAACAGTGATTTTCTTTTATCGGGAACAATGAGATTAATATCCATACTGGTTTGCATACCGAGACCATCACAGCTTGGGCATGCACCATAGGGACCATTAAAAGAAAACAAACGTGGTTCGAGATCGGGATAGCTTATCTCACAATATGGACAAGCATAGTGCTCTGAGAAAACATGTTCATCCTCACCCACGACATCAATAATAACCATGCCGGTTCCATGTTTTAATGCCAGCTCAACTGAGTCTGTTAATCTATCTTTGAACTCTTCATTGATTACAAGACGATCTATAACGATCTCTATTTTATGTTTTTTATTTTTATCCAGAGATATCGATCTACCTACTTCTTGAATTTTACCATCTACACGAACTCGTACAAAGCCTTCTCTCTTAATCTCTTTAAATATTTCTTTAAACTCGCCTTTTCGACTCTGTACAATGGGTGCAAGAATTTGAATATGTGCATCAGCTTTAAGATTTAAGATGGAATCTACAACTTGTTGTACTGTTTGTCGAGTTATAGGTCGACCACAATTGTAACATTCAGGTTTTGCTATGCGCGCAAATAACAGTCTGAGATAATCGTGAATTTCTGTTACGGTACCCACAGTTGATCTGGGATTTCTACCAGCTGATTTTTGCTCTATGGAAATTGCTGGAGACAGACCATCTATATAATCAACATCTGGTTTTTCCATGAGCCCAAGAAATTGACGTGCATATGCAGATAATGATTCAACATACCGTCGTTGTCCTTCGGCATAGATAGTATCAAAGGCCAGGGAAGTTTTGCCTGAACCAGATAGACCAGTTATTACTATAAATTTATCTCTGGGGAGTTCTATATTTACATTTTTTAGGTTGTGCTCACGGGCACCATGTACTACTAATTTTTCGCTGCGCATAAAATCCTCAATTCAAACTTTGAAGATATTTGAAGGACTGGCCGGGTGGAAGAACAATTTGCATTTTCTAGAATATTCATTGGTTTTCTATCTCCTCCACTAGATAAGTCCCTATTTTGGACTTCTTCAATATTTATATGCCCATATATGCACCTCACGCCTCACGGTCGTTCTCAACACTTACGATGAGTCTTTTGGTGGCTGAACTGCCAAAAAAGGATTACCACTCAACCCTTTTGACTAAAGACACTTATCGAGAAATAGTTATCAACACTTTTTTGATTGCTGGCGTGGTTTTCAAGAATCCAATATTATCCTACCCTTTCTTCATATATGAAGTTACAGATTCCATTAAGTGATATAGTTTTTAGATGATTATGAGAGATCTGGCAACAATCTTATCATATCTGGATTCACCTTGCCACATAGCAAAATATATCGAAATATGACTCGCTGGTCGGGGTTCTATGGTTTTTCCCAATTTTGGTCGATCTCAACAAGGGTTCCAATTAATGGCAAATATGCTGCTTCGAAACGCTACAATATGTCCTTTTGCCGGTTTGTGCACCACCGAATTTCGCATAGTATGTCATCAGGTTAAATTTAATGAAATGAACCATTATTTATCAGATTCCTGTCAATTCCACACATCATCCTGGTAGGTGGGTTGATTTTTTCTCCATTCTACTACTCAGGCGAGACCCCACGAATAATTCAAATCAAAATCGATTGGTTATCAGTTAAAAATGTAACGAGTTTGCATATCGATTACCTGGAGTTTTAATTACTTTAATTAAAACTCCAGGTAAATATACTGGTAGTTTCTGCAGCCTCACTTATCCCAGTTCACTGAGTTTACCACATCTAGCGAATAGCTATGCCGTCTAGCGTTAATATTTTCAACTCAACGAAAATATCCCCCCTGCTAAGCATGTCGCTTATATTCATTCGACCTGACAAAGTATTTATATATAAGGATTCACTGCATGAATGCATTGACGCTCAACAATATTACCAAAACCTTTAACGAATTTACAGCAGTGGACATGCTGTCACTTGATGTTCCTGAAGGCAGTATATACGGGTTCATAGGTCCCAATGGCTCTGGCAAAACCACTACCATCCGTATGATTATGAACATTCTACATCCAGATTCAGGCGATATTCAAATACTCGGTTCCCCCAGGGGTTCAATAGACAACGACATGGTTGGCTATTTACCCGAAGAACGTGGTCTATATAAAAAAATGAAGATCCGTGAACTTCTTCAATTCTATGGACAACTAAAAACTGGTCATGGCGTTTTAACTGATGTTGACTTTTGGCTTGAAAAGCTTGATCTCACAGACTGGGGCAACAAGAAGGTCGAAGCCTTGAGCAAGGGAATGAGTCAGAAGGTTCAATTTATTGCTACTGTCGTCTCACATCCCAAACTTGTTATCCTGGATGAACCCTTTAGTGGACTCGACCCAGTAAATACGGATGTGCTTCTGCAGGCCATGCTGGAACTTCAAAAGAATGGCTCCACCGTGATTTTCAGCACTCACGATATGGCCACTGCTGAGAAGGTCTGCGATTATGTTTTCATGATTCATAAAGGTAAAAAAGTCCTAGATGGTACTTTACATGACATTCAGGATAAATATGGAAGCGATACACTGCGCATTCGATGTGATAATAAGCCTTCAGGGTTAGATCGCATTGCAGGTGTAGATAAGGTTCATGATTTTGGTCAATCACAGGAATTGAGAATTGCCCCTGGATCCAACCCTCAGGAAATTCTAAAGAACTTAATGAAAGACAATACCGTGCTTAGTTTTGAACTCATGAAACCTTCTCTGCATGATATCTTTGTTCGAATAGCTGGCGCTGAGGAGGTTGATCATGTATAAGGTCATACGACTCGCCCTCAGAGAATACTACGCAGCTGTCCGCACCAAGGGATTCATTATTGGTCTCATCATGCTGCCTGTTTTTATGAGTGGTAGCATTATTGCCATGGCTCTCTTGAAGGATCACGTCGATATCCGTGAGCGCCACATCGTCGTGGTTGATGAAGCTGGTCAATTTAGCGAGATGCTCCAGGAAGCTGCCTCCATTCGCAATACCCAACACATCTTTGACGAGGAAGACAGCTCTCAAGTGAAGCCAGTATATAGTATTGAGTTTGTGGAAGTGGATACTGCTAATATCATCATACAACTCGGTGCTCTATCAGATCGCGTTCGAGAAGGTGAAATTCATGCCATTCTACACATTGGATCATCATTAGTCCATCCCGGTGAAGACCCCAACAATGCCTTTGTGAATTATCATGCAGAAAGTGCAGCACTGGATGATATTCGCGGTTGGTTGCGTGACCCCATAAACAATCACCTCCGTCGCTTGAGGCTTGAACAGGCCGGTATTGATGAAGCTGATATTCCAGATCTGTTTCATTGGTCCTGGGTTAATGCCAAAGGACTACTCACAGTTGATGATGAGGGTAATGTTACTGATGCTGGTGCCAGCAATGAAATCCGCGCCATCGCTGTCCCATTGGTTATGATGATGCTCATGTTTATGATGTCCATGATGGGTGCCACGCCTCAACTCAGTGCGGTCATGGAAGAGAAGACCCAAAGAATTGTTGAAGTCATCCTGGGCTCCATCACCCCATTTCAGTTTATGCTGGGGAAAATTCTTGGTGGTCTTGCAGTGGCTCTCACCAGTACCCTGGTCTATCTGGGCGGCGGTACAGCCTTTATGCAGTGGCGTGGTTTTGAAGCCTACATTCCTTATGACATCCTCCCCTGGTTTGTGGTGAACCTGGTCGTTCTCCTGTTTATGCTGGGAGCACTTATGACCAGTCTGGGATCTGTTGCGAATGATGCCAAAGATGCACAGTCGCTATCCTTCCCGGCAATGTTTCCCATGATGATTCCCATGTTTATTATGATGCCTGTTTTGAAAGAGCCACTATCAACTTTTGCCACTGTCATGTCATTGATTCCTCCGTTTACCCCCATGGTGATGACCTTGAGAATGGCATCGCCTGTCACCATTCCAGCCTGGCAACCCTGGGCAGGTCTTGCTGGTGTTATAATCTTTACACTGTTTGTTGTCTGGGGTGGAGCACGCATCTTCCGCACAGCCATTCTCATGCAGGGTGTTCCACTTAAATTTTCAAACATTATGCGTTGGATGACCAAAGGATAAAGGAGGCGTTATGGCCGAGAATAAAGTTTATACCTGGACAAAAGATCGCTCAATTGCAAGGAGCTATCATTTTCAACTCAGCCCTAAGCTCCAGGGAAAAATCACACGCAAGGGTCTCTGGAGTCCAGATGGGTTTGGCGAAATGGGTGAGCGCATGTTACGGTTCAGTTCAAATGGGAAAGCCAACATGAGCTTAAAGGTTATTGAGGGTTCTTCACAGGAACAGGTGGGAAAATTTAACTTTTACTGGAAGGACTTTCAGAAGAGTAAGCTTGAGCTGAGCAATGGTAGCATCTACTATTTTCGTTCTTTTAATTTGCTGAGAGGTGTCTGGAGTTGGATCAAGAAAGATGCAGCAAAAGAACAGTTCATCTTCACGGTAGATAGTCCATTTCATCGCTCCGGGACCATAGAAAGTCCAGCAAAAGATTTACCCGCACTAGAGCGTGATATATTGCTGCTCCTTGGTCTACACCTACAGCACTATATCAATATTTGGCTGATCACGATTATTGTCGTGATAATCGCTGTAGTTTCAGGAAACTAATCTGATTTAGTGCGCAAATTTACCAGGGCATCGACCAGATAGACAACAATCAGGTTTGTCAAAACAGAAAAGCCAATAAACCAGGTCCAGGCTAAACCCTGACTCTTCATCAGAAAGACAATGAGCATGGATGCCACAAGTCCACAAATCAGACTTATCTGAGAAAAGTCTCTGTCAATTTTTGTAAGCAGGAAAAGACCCAGCAACCCACCATAGGTGAATGAGGCAATCTCCAGCCCCATGACCACAATTGCTTTGTCAGATTCATCAAAAACCAGGGCAATACCAATCAGAACGATGGCCCAGACGAAGCTGATTATACGTGATGTCTTGATGGAAGCCTTTTTGCCCATCCAGTCTGTTGTCGTGGATGAGGCCAGTGAGTTAATTGACGAACTCAGGGTAGACATGGCGGCGGACAACACACCTGCGAGCAACAACCCCTTTAGACCAACAGGAAGCTCACTTACAATAAAAGTTGAAAATTCTCTGTCCTTCTCCAGCTCAATTCCACCGAGATAAATGTATATGAGAGAGCCTGCCAACAAGAATACTGAGAACTGAATGAATACAAAGATACCACTTCCTATCATGGCTTTTCGAGCGCCAGTCAGGTTACGCACTGACAAAACCCTTTGAACCATCATGTAATCAGCACCATGTGATGCAAAGGACAGCAGCATACCACCAAACACTGCAGAGATGAACAGCCAGGGATTTGAAAATAGATCCCAACCCCAACGGACAATATCCAACTTGCCCTGATCATTCAATTGCGTCATCATAGTACCAAGGCTGGCATCGCTATGCATGAGGATATAAATGATGGCGATGAGACCACCACCGATATAGAGTACAAATTGAAAACTGTCTACCCAGACCACCGTGCGTATGCCACCCATGAGGGTATAAACTATGGTCACAGCACCAATAATCAACACAGCCACAGGCAGGGACCAACCAGTCACAACCTGGACAATTACTGCAGTCGCCAGGAACCTGATTCCATCAGCCAGGATACGGGTTATCAGAAAGACACCGGAGGCTGTTTTCTGAATTTTTATTCCAAATCGATCTCCCAGTACTTCATAGATGGATGTGATTCCACCCTTGAAATAGGCGGGTAGTAAAAAGATGCTCACCAGGATACGACCCAGGATGTAACCAAGTGCCAACTGTAGAAAGAACCAATTGTCTCGATATGCAAGGCCAGGAATGCTGATAAAGGTTAATACCGAGGTTTCCGTGGCCACAATAGAGAGCATGGCTGCCCACCAGGGCATATCCCGCCCGGCTAAAAAATAATCTTCCGATGTCTTGTTGAAGCGACTGTTATATATTCCGTAAGCAGAAATACCGACTAGAAAAAGAATGATGATGCTGAAGTCGAGGGTGGAGAGCATGATGTGTCCTTAATTAATAGTAAATCAAAATGACTAGAATTTCGTCACCCCGAGCGGAGTCGAGGGGTACTGGTTTTAAGAAAAGATAGATCATTATCCCTCGACTCCGCTCGGGATGACAATCCACAATTAACTAACCCTTCAGGTGGTTGCTTAAATATTCCAGCGCTTCCAGGTAAGATTCCACTTTTTTTCCATAAAACTGGGCTGCGCAAACGTCTTTGGTTACAGAGATTTTGCGAAAGTCTTCCCGCTCATAAATATTTGAAAGATGAGCCTCTACCACAGGGATTTGAATGCCTTCAATGGCATCACGTATGGCATAGGAATAATGTGTGAATGCACCTGGATTAATAATCACGCCATCAGCCCATTTCCGTCGACGATGCAGGAGGTCAATAATGCGACCCTCATGATTGGTCTGAATGATACGGGTCTCCACATCAAGCTCACGGGCTTTTTTGCGAATCGCAGTGTTGACCTTATCCAGGGTTAATGTTCCATATTGATCCGGGTCCCTTGTCCCCAGGAGATTCAAGTTGGGACCGTGAATAATGAAGATTCGTTTCTTTTCAGTTGTGAGCTTTGCCATGGGGTGAATCTAATTAGGAATGGCCAATATAGAAATGGAACCCTGAAACTGTCGAAGGGCACACTTAGTTAAACGGAATCTTGGGGATGAATTAAGAAAAGGGCGAGATCATCACTCGGCTTTTTGGGCACAAAAAAAGGCGAGGTTTCCCTCGCCCTTTTTGAATTCAAGATTTGGAAGGTTTAGCTCTCTGCAGAGAGATCAGCCTCTTCAATGATAAGATTGTACATGTACCCTGCTCCAAAATCTTTATCCAGAGCGACTTTACCGCTAAAGACGACAACATCATCTTTACTGACAACAGCTTGAGTCGTAATAGTAACATCAAAGGCATCCCCAGATTTTGTACCATCCTGGAGGTGAACCCAATTGCGGCCCATGATACCGGCATTGAACTTGGTAACCTGACCTCGCACAGTGACAACCTTACCTTCATAGTCTGCTTTGTTGGAATAAAGCTCTGATATGCTGATACTGCCGGCAACTTTTTCAATAGATATCTCTTTGGCTGGCTCCATGGGTTTTTTTCCACTCATAGCACTGGCAGCAGCACTGGATGTACCGCGCATCTGACCCACAAAGAAAATACTATCAAAGGTTCTATCAACTTCCTTGCTGGTGAAATCCTTCATTTCCAGACCCTGATCATAGTGCAGAGTCATACCCACTTCTAAAGGTTGCTTGGCCGTGGCTATCCAATATTCCTTGTCGCCTTCTGCAACAAACAGGTAAGTATAGCTCTTGGCTTGCAGGACTTCTTTTACCAGAATAGTGTGTGCATTACCCAAAGACTGCTGAGGTGCTACAGCTTGTGGATTGTGGGCGGGAGCCTTGACTCTCTCCTTTGAATCACAGGCAACAATTACCATCACTGCCATCATAATTATTACAAATAGTTTGAAACGCATTTTATTCCCTTTCAATAAATTTTTTAGCCGGGAGATTATAGAATAAAACAGCTCGCATATCATGGATTTATTTGACGATACGATTAATAACTTTTCATCTTTTAAAATGTGAATTACTTGAAAGTTGGGCTTCACCCAGGTTGATATGTTGCAGCAGCTCAGGGAAAAACTTCAAGAATCCAGATTCTATGGCTTTGTAATTATGGTGCACTTCCTCAATGGAGCCGTGAAAATCGTGTTTCAGCTTCAGGCGGCCGGCCAGTCCATCCAATGCTCGTCCCACATGGTCCAGCTCGGCATATGATCTGATCCAATCTCGCTTGATCATCCAACCCACCACCATCTCCATGCGCGGCGGCATGAGTTCACGATGCTGCCAGAGGTCCTCATAACAATGGTCTACAAAAACATGAAATTCGTTTGATGAATATTGCTCCCAATATTTGATAAGAAAGTGATCAAAAACCACATCTAAAACGATGCCGGAAAATCTCCTTTTTGCAGGACTGAAGTGCTTGCGCAAATCCTTAACCACTTCATGGGAATCTGTAAAGCTGTCAACTGATCGGTGTAGCTGAATCCCCTCCCAAACCTTATCAGGCAAGGTCTCCTGGTCAACATCTCGCATGAAGTCGGCCATGATATTTCCTAATCGCGATAAGCCATCATCAGGAGAGATCAATAAATGAGCTAGATAATTCACCACCCAGTCTAATACGAATTTTCTCCGTTTAAAACTCTATCTTGTAACTGAGAGATGGAACAACGATCACTTCTTCAACCAATTGAACCTGATCTGATTCATAGTCAAATTCATAATATGAGGCAGTTGGACTACCCAGAGCATTCATCAGTTGCAAGGCCCAGACACTCGAATGTTTCGCTTTATTCTTACGGTAGGTGACACTGATGTCCAGCATGGCCTTGTCACCATCCTGTTCTTCAAATGCCCGGGATTCATCTGGGATGATCTCTTGGGCGGCAATCGTTTTTGCGATATCAGCAGGTGATCTTCTGGCACCCCCTGCAACTTTCAGTTTAAAATTAAGACCCAAAATGTTTTCCTTCGTTTTGCCCAACAGGTATTCTTTCCCCATTAATCCATTCACCACATATTTGGTGGCATATCGGGTTTCACGTTCTATTCCGTCACCCCCCGTGTATTTAGATTCAAACATTGAGGCAGTAACTAGAAAATACATATTGTTGCTCAGGTATCGTTCCAGGGTTACATCCAAACCATAATTATGGCCACGCCCGTCATTCACCAGAGGACTATTAAAACTGAGATCCTGTGTAAAATTCAACATTGAGAAAGAGCTGTCCTGAATAACTGGTACGTTATAAGCGAGTTGAATATATGGCTCGACTTTAATGATTGTGTTCAGAGACAGTTTCTGCTGGTAGGCCAAAATAAGGTGGTGAGCTTTTGAAAGACCCAAATTCTGATTGGGTCTTGTGATTCCGCTATTCCCGAGTTGCTCAATAAAATAGACTCGCAGCTCCTCCATTTGACTGTGATCACCGTATCCCACACTCAGAAAACGAGTGGGGTCAATCTTCCAGGTCAAACCCAACCTGGGTTCTACTGTAATTTCATCATTTACACTAAAGTGTTGGATGTGAACTCCAGTATTGAGTTCAAGTTTTGGACTCAACCCAAAGCGAGATTGAGAATATGCCTGGGTCAAATTGGCCACATCATTTTGATCCACCAGCCTTGTTAACGGCAAGGTATTGTTCAGAGCAGCTTGCTGGTCAAAATGGAAATTCAATCGGTCAAAAATCACACCTGTGCGATTGGTGTGTCTCCGGCTGAATCGTGTGTTGAGATAGGACGATAAGGTTACCGTCCCCGATTTGTTCTCCGCCAAATAATTATCCTGAAGGATCAATGCATCATCAAGCCGATACATATTCATGGAGGAGTGTTGCTCAGTCCGTACTACACTTGTCTTTAAATAAGTGTTTTGGGTTGCCAGATATTTGTGAGTAAGACCTAGAACATTCATTCCCATCTCAAGATCATAAGCCACTCTATCCCACGGAACTGTCCATAAACTTGAGTCAGCCTCCTCCGGTTCAACATTTAAATCACTCGAACCAATACCCCATATTGAGAACTTACCAAGTTTCCTTGTGGGGAGGGCTATCTTGAAAGCATAGTCAGTATATTCTGGAATCTGTTCTGAAGGTATCAAGCTCTTTATCAATGCAAAAGTTGAATAGCGGTAATTGAAAAGGTAGGATGAATTCTCAATACCAGGGAGGGGTCCTTCAGCGGCAACATCTATACCTAGGAGACCAGCTTGAAATGTATACTCCCTCATTTCTGTGTTCCCCTCTCGTAACTTCATGTCAAACACACCAGCCAGTGCATTTCCATACTCGGCTGGAAACGCTCCAGTATAAAAATCTGAATTACCCAGAACATGACTACTCAAAACAGAAACGAACCCGCCACCAGCTACATTTATATCAGGGAAATGATTGGGACTGGGAACACGAACACCCTCTACCTGCCACAACAATCCCTTGGCAGAATTTCCTCTTACTATAATGGCATTGTCCTGGGCAGCTCCTGTAGAAACGCCTGCAAAAGAAGATGCCAGGCGGGCTGGGTCATCCATCCCCCCAGCATATCTGCGGGCCTCCTCAACGGTAAATGTCCTGGCACTCACCACAGCCATTGAGTTTTGAGGGATCTCCTTGCTACTTGCGCCTTCAACGATAACCTGCTCAGTTTCTAAAACAGATTGAACCAGTTGAAAGGTTACCACAACTTCTTTGGCGGAACTTACCAGTAATTCGGGTAAGACCTGTGGTTCAAAACCAATATAGCTGGTTTTTAAATCATATCGACCTACCGGGATTCTATCTATCCAGAAAAGTCCATTATGATCAGTTGTCGCCCCTCTCACTGGCTCAATCCCGAGAACCATCACATTTGCTCCGATCAATGGTTCTTGAGTGTCTTGATCTAACACTTTTCCTTTGATAGTTTGAGTAAGAGGTTGAGCCCATAGCATACTGCAGCTTAGCAGTAAAAATAGCATGGAAATAGAAGATCGTTTTGTGTACGTGAAATTGATAGGTCTGCTTGAGTGTCGGTTTGTCATTTTGGCCCCTTCAGCTTTAGGGCCTTCAGACTTTCAAACTCCAGGCCATCATCAGAAATGACCGTGAACACGCAGTTCTCAACTACGAAACAGGTTGAACTATATCTATATGATATAAAACCTCACTGCTATGGTATGGAATCCTATATTTTGTTTTAGAGTCCCAGATCCTTATCAATGATAATCTTGGTCACAGCCAGAATTTCAGCTGTTTCAACCCGCAGCAATTTGAGAAAGAGATCATATCCCTCTTCCTTCTCATATAGTTCACCTGCCAGTAGAAGCTCTGCCCCTAATAACTCACCAATTCTGGTTGTCTGTGCCTCTGTCAGAAGTCCTGACAACTGAAGTTTCTGTTCTTCTAGAACGGCCTGTAGGTCCTTGCGGGCAATCAGGACGAACTGATGGTTTTGTGCCACAGATAACTGAACCTGTTCCTGGAAGTATTCAGCACTCAGGCCAGAATGTTCAGTTTTTGCATGAATTGGGAGGACTCCCAATCTTCTGGAATCCTCAATCTTGAGTGTAGAGTAGTCGATAAGATTGGAAATAGCTTCTTTGAAGAGCTTGGACAGGGTTTCCTCTTTGGATTCATGGTCCACTTTTTCAGCTTCAAAATATCCCTCATCAATTTCCAGGGGTTCATCTGTAAAGTTGGAGATTTCCTCCTTCGCCAGTCGCATGATAATGGCTTCCAGTTTATCGGTCTGATAATTGGAACCTGTATGATGACTCACACTACCTGTCACGCCGCCGGTGTTTTCACCTGTCTCTTTGCCATAGGTTAAAAACAGATATTTGGCATAAGTAAGTTGAGAAATCTGTCGCAATACATACTCGCCACGCAGACCAAGACCCCCGGTTCCCACTGTGAATAATTTGAGGCCCTTCTTTTTGGCTTCCAGGGCCGCCGTGATGTAAGTATATCTTTGTCCATAGTCCAGGTGGGCTGAGGCATCTGTAATGACAAATCCCAGACGCAGACCATCCTCATTCCAGTCCACATTTCGTATGGCCTTATGTAAGGCTGCCTGCAAATCTTCTGGGGTATCACCGCCACCGCCCGCTCTCACCTCTTCCAGGGCTGTACGGAATTCATCAATATCAGCAGTAAGAGGCACCACACTTGTACGGTATTTATCATCCTTATCTCGATAGAGAACCATCCCAAATCGAATCAATGCCTTGCTCGAAAGTGCTGACAGATTCATATGAATCAAATCTATGGTAGCGATGAGACGTTTGATTTCCTCCCCCATGCTTCCAGTGGTATCCAGGATAAAAACAATATCTACCGGTACACGTGGTTGCACGTCTCGTGTTTTTTCTGCCTGAATAGTAATCTTACGAGGACCATAGCGCTTTACTAACACGGTCCGATAAACATCATCCAGGGTGTAGCCGACATAGAAGGTTTTGTCTTTTGCAGCAACTTCAGAGGGATAGAAAAAGTATGAACCATCCGCATAAGTTTTACCCTCATCCAGCAGTCGACTCTCTTTGCCATCAAAAATCTTTACATCCACATTAGGGAGACTCTTGCCATCTTTGTCTTCCAACATCAAATGGATACGCTCACTGATGTCATAGCCATAACTATTCACTGATGACCGGTATTGATTTAAAAAGTTTAGAAAATAATTGAATTGCTGGTTGTCATCGGCAAACCCGGCCTTCAAACCTCCGGATTTCGGAGGAGCGGGTTTTCTGGTGAGGCCTTTCTCTGAGGGAGAAGTTTTATCCAATGCATTTTTGTCAGTATCATTAATTGGTGCTGGAGCTTTAACCCAATCTGATCCTAATTCACCGACGGGATTGTCAACCCATTCATCCTCAAGACTTTCCGTGTTCTCGCTTTCGGCGGGTAACGTCGGTCGAGGTCTTGTCAACCTCCCCGGTTCTGGTGGTGGTGTATTTTCACGATCTTTTTTCGCTGGTTTTTTGCCTGAAGAGCTACCCCCCATCACCTTTGGTGATGTTTCTGAGCTTTTTGATGAAGTACTTCCCTTGGCAACCAGTGGTCTCGAGGCTGTGACAGTGACCGATTCTCCTTTAATTTTTTGAGGCTTCAGCTGAAAATTGACTTTCTTTATTTTTCCGGCTTTTACTTTTACCTTCTTAACTGACTCAGGGGTATAACCAATCATGGTGGCCTTCAGTGTATATACCCCTTCAGGAACATTGAATATTTTATAATTACCCTTAAGGTCTGTTGCAGCACCCATATTATGCTTTTCAATGATCACATTTACTCCAGCGAGGGGCTCACCGGTCTTGTCATCGGTTACACGGCCCTTAATGCCGCCGGTTGAAGCTGACATGAGTGGCATGACAAAAACTAGAAGTGCTAGAAGTAGACGTTTCATTCTGATCCCCCGTCTTGAATTTTGGAACCAATTTTTACAATCATAACTGGCATATTATACTGAAAATACACCCTAATGTTTCTTATGGGGTTCTGCATACCCATAATTGGATGGTGCCCTTACCTGTAATTTGGGTTTCAACCACATCAAGCCCAAGGGTCTTTATCAGTGCCGGCATACCACCCTGCCTCATGAACGATCGAAAACCAGCATAGTGCGCTTTGCCAGCTATTCGTTCAACCAGGTGAGTACTGAACTTCTTCATCAGGGGAGGCTGGGGATAAATCCAATCCACTAGAATGAGTTGCTTCCCGATCCGCATCATCTCTTTGAGCACGGGCATGCGCACCTCCTCGGGCATTTCATGGATAACCATGCTCGTCATGGTGTAGTCAAAAGTTTGGTTCTCCATATTTGTCAGGTTACTGGCATCTGCTAACAAAAATTCGCAGTTTGTGATTTCCCTTTTGCGAGCCTGCTCCTGGCAGGTGTTGATCATGGCTTCAGACAATTCTACACCCAGTCCAGATTTTATTTGTTTTGAGATGAAAAATAATTGATCACCGGTTCCACAACCCACATCAAGCACAGTACTGTTTTCGGGGATGAGTCGAGAAATTCTTATTCGAATACCCCTGAGAGAAGGATCCAAAAGGTTTCTGTAAATCCAACCATCATAAAAATGATTTTGTGCCTGAGTTTCCACTGGCAGTTTATCCAATTGTGTGACTCCTCTACCCCCCTAAGCCTTTACATGTGCTTTTTCAAGGGAAAGCTATAATTATGTTTGACTAAAATCCATACGTTGAATGATCTTTCGACAATCTCGAAACTCTGCCAATCTTATACTAGTAGGAGGGTAAAATTAACATTCCTAAGCCATTTACCCAGAATTGAGATAATAAACTTAAATCATAATATTTTGTCACTTTAACTCCTTTTTTTAATCTAATTAAAGCTTCCTTATCCCTTGACAGGTGTAGGGGTTAAAATTAATTTCGCTGGCTTTGTATCAATTGCGGTCAAAGCAGTAACGGAAGGAGCCTATGGCTAAAAAAGTTAAACGGATCGGTGGAGACACAAATCGCAGCCTCAGTAAGTACCTTGAGGAAATTGGTCAATATGAACCGCTTGATCCAAAAGATGAGATCTCGCTGGCCCAGAGGGTCAAGCAGGGTGACCGTCTTGCTCTGAAAAAATTAACTGAAGCCAACCTCCGTTTTGTAGTCTCTGTAGCTAAAGATTATCAGGGCCAAGGCTTGCCTTTGACTGACCTCATCAATGAGGGAAATCTTGGTTTGATCAAGGCCGCTGAGCGTTTCGATGAGACACGTGGTTTCAAGTTTATTTCCTACGCTGTCTGGTGGATTCGTCAATCTATTCTCCAGGCTCTGGCCGAGCATTCACGTATTGTTCGTTTACCACTCAACCGGGTTGGTACCATTTCCAAAATCTCCAAGACTTCAGATCGTTTGGAGCAAAAACTGGAAAGAACACCTACAGAACGTGAGATCGCCAAAGAGCTTGATATGGCCCCAGAAGAAGTAGCTGACGCAATACGTATTTCCAAGCGTCATCACTCATTGGATGCCCCCTTTCAGGAAGAAGAAAAAAATTCACTCATGGATGTGATTGAGGATGAGCATCAAGATGCTCCCGATTTCGATCTCATGTCTGATTCATTAAAAAAAGAAATTCGATCAGCCCTGGACACTCTAAAAGATAGAGAGCGGGAAGTAATCCGCATGTATTTCGGTATTGATCGTGAATATGCTTTAACCCTCAATGAAATTGGGGAAGAATTCAACCTGACGCGGGAACGTGTTCGTCAGATCAAGGAGAAAGCTATCAAGCGTCTCCAGCATAAATCCCGCAGTCGCAAACTGCAGACCTATTTAGGTTAATTTAGAAGGAGGTGAGATCGCACTATGTCAGTAATGGTTACCGTAAAACGGGATGAACCCTTTGAAAAAGCGCTAAGGCGTTTCAAGAAGAAATACGAGAAAGCCGGCATTCTTAAAGATGTTAAGAAGAACTCCTTCTATTTAAAGCCATCAGAAGACCGCCGTCTGCGTCGGGCTAAAGCCGCCAAGCGTAGTCGTCAGACCAGCCGCTATTAATCAATAGCCTGATCTAAGATTAAAAACCCGGGGTCTTCTCCGGGTTTTTTTTGTTTTAGAAAGATTAATTTTCTTACCCAAGACTCTCTACTACCCTATAATAGCTTATATAATGATGATTGTTTTTATCCTGTTCAGTATTATATAAGTGCCCTAAAGGTAAGAATACCATTTATTTATCATTTTTAAGGGGTGATTTATGTCTGAAATAAACAATGGACGCAATTCTTTTCTTCCGCGGGGCTACAGCACTGAAGACTCTCAGGCGCGGAGGGATTGGGTCAAAAACTTTACTGGTGTCGATATAGATGATACCCTGACAGATGATGTAGAAGATCTCAAGGGCATCATTGAAAACCATGTGGGTAGCATGAAAATACCCATGGCTGTCGTAGGACCTCTGAACATCAATGGTACCTATGCAAATGGTGACTTCATGATACCACTTTGTACTTTGGAAGGAACTTTGGCAGCCTCTATGAATCGGGGTATCTATGCCTCCACCCTCAGTGGTGGAACCACAGTACGCCATTTCCGACAGGAACTTTCACGGGCACCTGTATTCATTTTTGACAACATCATTGAGAGTGCTGAATTTCAGAAATGGGTATCAAAAAACGAAGCCAAGATCATGGAAGTGGCTGAAAGTACAACCAAACACGGTAAGGTTCTGAGAATTGATCAAATTACCGTCCAAAACTATGTTGTTCTCGATCTGGTGTTGGACACCAAGAACGCCGCAGGACAAAATATGGTGACCCTGGCTGCCCAGGTTGCTTGTGAATACATTCAGGCTGAAACAGGCCATAACTATTTTCTGGAATCCAACTTTAATAGTGATAAAAAAGCTTCAGGGCGAAATATGCTGCTGGGCCGTGGTCATGCTGTTCATGCTGAAACCACAATCAAGAATAGTGTCCTAAAAAGAATCCTCAAAATGGATCCCGATATCTTGTTTGATTCATGGAACTTTTTCCCAACAGTGTCAAGCCTGGCGGGCACCCATGGAAATGGATTGCATGTCTCAAACGCAATCACGGCAATTTATCTTGCCACTGGTCAGGATACGGCTTGTGCTGCTGAAAACAGTATTGCACATCTCGGGCTGGAAAAACAAGAAGATGGTCTCAAATTTAAATTGACGCTTCCATCCCTCACCGTGGGAACTGTTGGTGGTGGTACACGCCTGAAAATGCAGCAGAGAAACTTGGAAGTGCTGGGTTGTGCAGAAGGTGAAAACTCATCCAGAAAACTGGCAGAAATTATTGCTGCAGCTACCCTTGCTCTAGAAATATCGCTCATCTGTGCCATTGGTTCTCATACCTGGAATGATGCACACATGAAATATGGTAGAAAATAGAGTCCATTATGGATGTGCTAGACAATCCGAAATACACCTATCTCGTAGGTAAACAGCCTTTTTACTATAAAATCTGGAAAACCTTATTTTATTACTATAGTAAAACTGTATTTACATTTTACACACCCCTGAAGGTTCATGGTCGCGAAAATATTCCTGATTCATCATTTATCTTTTGCAGTAATCACAATAGCCATATGGATGTAGCGCTTCTTTCTGCAGCCGCCCAAAAAAGTTTTAATCATTTTGGTATGATGGCAGCAAAAGACTACTGGTTTGATAGCTGGACAAGACGAACCTTGATAAATACTGTCATGAACTTGATTCCCATTGATCGCAAAGTGAATGGGGTGAGCCAGTTTTCAATCAAAGACACCATTAAATTGTGCAAATCCTTTATGAATTATAAGCAACGCAGTTTGATCTTTTTTCCTGAGGGCACCCGAGGAACTCCAGGTAAGATATTACCCTTTAAAAAAGGGGCTGCCCGTTTTTCTTTGGATTTAAAGGCACCAATTTTACCGGCAGTAATACATGGTTCCCATAAAGCCTGGCCACGAGGTAATTTTTTAATGCGCCCGACTGGCATTGCTGTCTATATTCTTGAACCAATTTATCCTGAATCTTTTATGGAAAATGATAATCCCAGCGAAGATGATTTGAGAAACGCTTCAAAAAAAATGATATCAGCGTTGGAACAAGCCATTACAAAAAAGGCCACAGAACTTTATGACGAATAAAAAAAATTCAGTGGAGAAAAAATTCTTTGCTGTAAACAATGATAACTGGGGACACAAATGGGGATACCGAGATTCAGAATTTCTGCTGAATAAAGACGGAAGCGTCAGCATGACCGGTAATCGATATGAGCTGTGTGGTTTCGATATGCCGGATTTTATTCCCTATGTTGAAGAGATGTTGGATATGACTGTGGATGTCGATGATGTGTTGCCTGAGGTTGACAACAAACCTGTTGTGGAAGCTCAAATTAACCAGGCTTTTACAGATGCCATCAAGGCCACATTCGCTGAGGACCGCTATTCCTTTGGTGATGCAGAACGACTCATGCACAGTGCGGGACAGACCACTGATGAAATTTATAACGTTGTCTTTGCAAAAATTGACAAAGTAGCAGATATGGCATTCTACATTGAGTCCGAAGACGAAGCCAAAAAATTGATCGAACTGGCCATTGAACATGATGTGTGTCTCATCCCATATGGCGGTGGTACAAGTGTAAGTAATGCCCTGCAAATTCCTCAATTTGAAACAAGGATGGTTGTAGCAGTAGACACTCGACGAATGGATAAAATCGAATCAATTGATGTGGAAAACCGTCGCGTGGTAGTCCAGGCCGGAATCCTGGGCGGCAAGCTGGAAGAACTCTTGGAAGCCGAAGGACTCACTGTCGGACATGAACCTGACAGTATTGAGTTGTCAACTCTGGGAGGTTGGATTTCAACCAACGCCAGCGGGATGAAAAAAAATCGATACGGAAATATTGAAGATATCGTTGAGAATGTAACCATGATTACTCCCAATGGTGTTGTGGAGCAGGTAAATCCGATTACAAGAGCTTCTATTGGTGTTAGTTCACAAAACATGTTATTAGGTTCTGAAGGTAATTTTGGAATCATCACCAAAGCCACTTTAAAGGTGCATACGCTCCCGGAATCATCTGATTATAATTCTGCCCTGTTTCACGACTGGGAGACCGGTGTAGCCTTTATGTATGAATTGTCGAAAAGTGGTGCGGTACCCGCCAGTGCACGTCTCATGGATAACGCGCAATTCCGCTTTGGACAGGCTTTGAATGCCAAGCCTAGTGGACTAAAGGTATGGATAAAAAAACTGGAAAAGTTTGTCGTTCTAAATGTTAAAAAGTTTGATCCATACAAAATGGTGGTGACTTCATTCAAATTAGAGGGTTCCAAGGACGAAGTTGATCTGCAACAGAAAACCATAAAGCGGTTAACCAACAAATATAATGGCATGGTTGGCGGTTCAGAAAATGGAAAAAAGGGTTATAACCTGACTTTTGCTATCGCTTATATCAGAGATTTTATGACGAGATATCGGATTATTGGTGAAACCATGGAAACATCGGTTCCCTGGAGCAAAGTGCATGAGGTTTGCGAAGCTGCTACCAATAAAATTAACGAGCTTCACAAAAAGCATAATATCCCGGGGAAACCCTATATCTCCTATCGTGTGCCACAGATCTACCATACAGGAGTCTGTATCTATTTTATGTTTGCCATGAGTATCAAAGGGGTAAAGAATCCTATTGAGGTTTTTAATTCAATTGAATATGCCATGAGAGAAGCAATCATGGAAGCTGGTGGTTCCATATCCCATCATCATGGTGTTGGAAAACTGCGTAAAGATTTTATGAAGGGAACCCTTTCCCCTGCAAGTATCGAAATGCTAAAACAGGTGAAAACGGGGCATGATCCTAAAAACATTTTTGGCGTTGCTAACAACGTCTTCTTTGAGTAAGCGAAACATAATTCAAGGTTAAAAAATGATTATTGCTGGAAAGGTCTTCATAATAACCGGAGCGTCATCTGGTATTGGTGAAGAATTATCTCGTGTGCTCGCTCAACGGGGCGCCAGGGTTGTCTGTGCAGCGCGGAGAGCGGATGAACTCAAGCGGGTGTGTGATTCCATCAACGCTTCAGGTGGATCGGCTCTGGCTGTGCAAACCGATATCACCAATTTAGACGCTTGCCATAACATGGTCCAAGAAACCCTTAAAGCTTATGGTCAATTGGATGGTCTTATCCTGAATGCTGGTATCAGTATGTGGAGTCGTTTTGAAGATATTTCTGATATATCATTTTTCCAGGATTTGATGGATGTGAATTATCATGGTGCGGTAAACTGTTGTCATGCTGCCCTGCCCCATTTGAAACAGACGCAGGGAAAAATCGTAAGCTGTTCAACAGCTCAAGCTATTATGGGTTTTCCCAATCACTCCGGCTATGTTGCTTCAAAGCATGCCCTGCATGGTTTTTTAGAAACTCTGGATATGGAGCTACGAGGTGAAATTACCATTCTCGAAGCGGTGTTGAGCTGGATCAGGGGCACCAATCTCAGGGGAAACGCCTTTGGCGCAGATGGAAAAAAACATGAGCATTCTGCCCGAAAGCATACCAGCGAATCTGTAAGTCTTGAAGACTGCGTCGCCCAAATTATCCAGGCCATTGAAAGAGATAAAAAAACTGTCTACATCCCAGGCAAACTTGGCCTGGTTCCTTTTCTGAACACATTTTTTAAGGGCTTTCTTCAGCGCAAAGTCATGAGGGCGATTGACAAAAACGAAACCTAGACTGGTTTTGAAACTTTTTAAAGCACGACCCCGCTTCTGTTTATCCTATCGCAAGTAAACCATCTTAATCGTCTTTGAATGACCACCAGCCTGGAGTCGACATAAATACACGCCTGTACTCACCTGAGTTCCTGACTGATCCACCCCATTCCATTGAAATTCATAATTGCCCTGAGATTTTACTTCATCCTGGAGGTTCATGATTTCTTGACCTCGAATATCAAATACCGTCAGCTTGACAGAGGATTGCTCTGGAAGTGAGTAGATGATGGTTGTGGTTGGGTTGAAGGGGTTGGGGTAGACATTCAACAGCAACTGTGATTCGGGAAGCGAGAATTTGTCAGAACCATCATAGGATGTAAAAACGTGGTTGGTACCCATACTCCAGGTGGTTTCAGATAACTGAATGTCGGCATCACCCACAAGGTCTTCAACAATTGAACCTGTCCCCTGGTTCATATCCCAGGCTGCAAGTAAACCCACACCAGCTGCATTAATTCCCTGATACATGATGGTCTGGACTGCTGATTCATCCAGAACGACCTCCCACAGAGATACTTCATCCAGTACACCATGAAAACTGCGAGTATTCTCGATTGAACCAATTGTTATAGGATTCATTGACATATCCGCCAGGGGTCCACTGCCAGAACCTACAGATGTAACTTCAACCGGGCTGCCATTCACATACATCTTCACCTCACTGGAATTCGCATCGTAGCTCATGGCCACATGCATCCAGTTGTCCAGCCAGATGGCATTTATGGAAGCCTGATGATAGCTTGGGGGACCACTTTCGTGAAAGAGTTGCAGGAATAGGGTGTGCTGATCCTGACTTGTGGCATTTTTGCTAATGGAGAACCAGAATGCTCCCTTTGATATGATGCCACCTCCATAAACCTGGTCGCTGCCCCACCCTAAAGGATATATCCATGCTGTCACGCCCAATGCATTCTGTGGATTTAAATTCATCGCGGTATCGCTGATGGAATAGCTGGTTCGTCCATTAAAAAAGAGACCTGTCTCACCAGGATCATGGACATGGATCATGTCCTCCTCCATATGATCACTGCTTCGATTTGAATTATCGACGTTTACAGAGACAGAATAAATGCCGGGAGATGTATAGGTTCCTATTGGTGTTGGACCATTCAGATCAACTTCCCCATCTGAGTCAATATCCCAATTCCAGTTTTCAAGTGGGGGAGCTGCATAGGAATGATCACTGAATTGGACCTGAAGTGGGGTTTCCCCCTCTCTAGGTTCTGCATGGAAACGGATTCCGATATAGTCATCCGGGAGTGGTGTGATGAGAATCGTATCTTCGTCAAAGAAGGGCAAGGCCAATAAGGTATCCCTCTCGATTATTGAGATATTTGCAGCCCCTGAGCCATTGTTAAAAACGGTGACTGGAGGATGGACAAACTCATCATTGTACATGTGGATAGCGCCCGTTGACCAGCTGGAAATATACAGATTCCCCTGATGGTCCATCGCCATGCCATCGAACCCTCCTATTTCGGTATCAATGATGGGCGAAACGCTTGAATCCGCCTTTTGAATGCTCCATAAAGTTTTACTGCCATTATAGGTACACAGGATCATTCTGTCATTCATAGGGTCAAAAATGATATCCTGGGGTTGTCCTGGAAATGCACCCTGGACCCAGGTCCAGTAAGTCTCATCTGAAAGACGTATTTTGTATACTGTACTGTTGGTCCCCAGGGCATACAGGTGGTCCTCATGGTACAGAAGACCATCTAACCCAACAGATCCGGGAATCGTAATGGTTGAGATTGTTGCCGCAGTGTTCAGGTTCAAAATGGTAACCGAGGTCCCTGTAGAGATAAACAGGCTATCCCCATGAATATCAAAACTCAAACTTTGGTTCAATCCTGATTTGAAAACAGTCTGATTCCCATCCATATCCAAACTGACGATGGTACCATTATAATAGTTTGAGATCAAATATCTATCACGTGCTTCATCCAGCATGATGCACTCTGGTCCTGAGAAAAGATTTTGTGCCAATGTGCTACCGCTTATGATGATAGAAAAGAATACGACTTTTAGAACCGTTGTCATGATACCTCCAATTTGTCTGACAGAGGAAAATAATGCGTGTGAGGAGGACTCATATCTTGAATCAATGAGTAAACCCTATGCCTTGTTTAGCGGATGCTTGATTCCGTAAACGGTAATTGGCTGCATTTTGGACCTGTAACCAGAATTCATCTAAACCCTGTGCGCAATCATATATCAAGAGGGTGGAGCGTCCCCTTGGACAAGTTTAGAGACCCTCGCCTCTACGGTGCCAAAGGCAGGGATTATCGAACCTTGGAGCTATCAAATAAATTACTCGTTTGATATCACCTGAGATTTGTTTCTATTTATGAATAGTTAAATATTGAATGAGGGAGATATCATGAAAATAATGGCCACCATTCTTGCAGTAATGACACTAAGCCTGTTATCCTGTGGACTTGAAGATGAATTAGATAAGGCAATCATCGATATATCTGGTGAAGTAAGCCACGATGGCAATGGTGTAGCTGGAGTATTAGTCCTTTTAGTTGAGGGGACGACCATTGCTGATGGGTTCAACCTATCAAATGGAAGCATTACAGATAATAGCGGTCGCTACACGATTTTGGGCGTGGAAGCTGGTGAGTATTATCTGCTGGCAGTAGATGACAGCAACAGCAATCTAGAATTTGATGCTGATACCGATCGGTTGGGTTTTCATGGAGTCAATACCCAAAACCTGGATTTGGAACCCGATCTAATTACAGTTGCTGACTCTGATGTTGAGAATATTAATGTAATCAGCCTGTATTCATTATAGTTGTTACAAAAGTAGCGCTGTTCGTTTAAAAGTGCTATTTAAGCGTTACTCCTCATCCTTCGTGTCCGCCTCCCAGGGCACTCCCAACCACTTCTCAAAAACCAGTTTCTGGTGCTCATCTGGTTCCTTGATCTGTTTTAGTTCTGCAATTGTGGTGGGTTCAAATCCAACAGTGAGATGAATATCTACGAGAATACCATTGCGACTCACTGTACAAATGATCCTGTCACCTGGAACCTTTTCTCTGAAGTAATCTGGTTTTGCACTTTTTACTCTAAACCCATCAATGGCTACCAGTTCATCATGGACATTGAGACCGGCATCCCAGGCCGGGGAATTCTCCAACACTGAGGTGATCATGATACGACCACTTCTTTCTCGTAAAGTGGTTCCGAGAGAGGAACTCTTCTCAGTTGTGGAGTCTAAATCCAGACCGGACAAAGCAAAAACATCATCATAGGGTAGAGGCTCTACACCAAACACAAAATCGTCGAAAAACTGTGATAATTTCAACCCGCTCACAGCTTCGCAGACCCTACGGACATCATCACTGGTATAGCTTTTCTGTTTCTGGGCAAAATCGCGATTCAGCCTGAACATGACCTCATCCAAGTTTGAATTTCCATCGGTTGCTGCAATAATCTTGATGTCCAAAAGCAGTCCCAGTAAGTGACCCTTGTTGTAATAAGATATGGTTGAGTTGCTGGAGTGTTCATTGGATCTATAATATTTGATCCAAGCATCGAAACTGGCTTCTGTTACGGATTGGTGATTTCGCCCAGGACGACTTTCCAGAGTATTGATCTCATCTCTCAATACCTCCAGATAGGTTTTCCTATCAACATGTCCTATACGTTGTAAAATGAGCTCATCGTAATAGCTGGTAAATCCCTCTGCCATCCATAGCTCATCTAGATAGTTTTCATTGTTATAGTCAAAACTGGCCACGCCCTTTGGTACGATACGTTTCACATTCCAGGTATGGAAAAATTCATGGGATACCAAGGACAGAAGGCTTTTATAGCGTTTCTCATCATTAAATGACCAGCGTCTAATAAAGTTGACGGAGGAATTAGCGTGTTCCAGACCACCACGCCCTTCTTCCACATGAAAAATGAAACTATAATGATCATAGGGTAAACTGCCGAAGATTTTTGTTTCAGCTTCAATAATTTTTGTAAAGTCACTCACCAGCACTGAATCATCATAATTGCTGGCTCCGTACAGAGCCATGACATGGGGTTTTCCCAAAACTTCAAAATTCACCACATGCTGGTTACTCAGCTCAAGAGGAGAGTCCACCAATTCATCATAATCCTTTGCAATGAAATCCACATTACCTGGTTTATTAAACGGTTCCAGGGCTGTTGTGATCTCAGACCAATTCTCAGGCATATTGATGTGAAGTTGGTGATTTCGCTGCTGGTTTTTCTGCCAGTACATAAGGACACTGGCAGGTACGACCAGAGCATGGTCCGCATTGAGATAGCTGGTTCGTACACTATGCTCATAAGCATAGACTCGATAGGAAACAATGATATCCTGGCGACCCTTGCCTTTGACCTGCCAATGATTCTTGTCAATCTTCTTGATCTTTAATACAGTATCATCTTCACTGCGGGCACTGATATCCTGTACATTCCTTGCATATTCTCTCACGAGATAGGAGCCTGGTGTCCAGACAGGGAGTGCCACCACTTCCGTTCCTCGGGCTCCATCAAGCCGCATCTCAACTTCAAAGAGATGGGTGTGGGGCTCCGACATGGAAAGGGTGTATTGAACACTTTTTCCCCACAAACTTGTTGAGATCAGAACTAGAAGATATATAGATCTTACCGTAAAACGCATGGTGCTCTCCTGAATAAAATTTATCCTCAAAATATGCTCAGAAATAAAATCGTGGCAAGGGTTGTTGTGCCTATTTTACCATGTTGGGATCGTGGTATACCGGGTCGGGATTGTGATATACCAGGTTGGAGTTGCAATATGCCAGGCTGGGATTCGAATCCCAGCCGAGGACTTGCACCAATCCATTTTATTTTACCCCAACCCCAATAAAAAGGATTCACCATGCGACATCGCAACACACGGCGACGACCCTATCGTCGTTTTGGATATTATTTCATAACCACAAACGTGAGCGAGGGATTTTCCATTCTCGATCAGTATGAATATGGACATCTGTTGGAACATATTATTTTTTATGCGGCCAGTATTCACTCTGTTCAGGTGATTGCCTTTAAACTCAATCCAGATCATGTCCATCTCGTAGCTCAAATCGGAAAGATTGGGACCATCTCTGACTATATGGCATCCTGGAAGCGACAGTTTTCAAGACAGGTGAATGTTCTTCTACATCATCGATATTCCCCAGGTCGGGATTCGAAGCCCGACCTCGAAAAGATCAATAAATTCCGATGGCAGCCCTCGTATCACTCCCACCTCATCACAAGCAAACCGGACTTTGACAATCACATCAACTATATCATCAATCAGAAAAAGCATCACAATTTGGGGGAAAACAAATTTTGTTTTGTTGACCATAAACATGTTTTCAACTTTAAATAATCGGTCAGATCAGGATTGTGCAAATCAAGGCTGGGATTCAAATCCCAGCCTTGTCCATAGAATTCCTACACCTTCCGATATAAAAAAGGGCCGGCGAACCGACCCTTTTAATTAATCTGTTGAACAATTACTATTTAGCGAACTGCTCAGCTACAAAATCCCAGTTGAAAATCTTCCAGATTTCTTCCAGATATTTTGGACGCGCATTACGATAATCCACGTAATAAGCATGTTCCCACACATCAACCGTGAGGAGGGCAGTCTGACCATTGGTCATTGGTGTGCCAGCATTTGAAGTAGAGGCAATTGCCAGAGAACCGTCAGCATTCTTAACCAACCAGGTCCAACCAGCACCAAAATTGGTAGCAGCAGCCTTGGTAAACTCGGCTTTGAAATTGTCAAATGAACCAAAGGCTGAATCAATAGCAGAAGCCAGGGCTCCTGATGGAACGCCGCCACCATTTGGTGAGAGACAGTTCCAGTAGAAGGTGTGATTCCAGACCTGGGCAGCATTATTGAAAACACCACCAGAAGCTTTCATAATAATTTCTTCCAGACTTGAGTTTTCAAACTCAGTTCCAGGGACCAGATTGTTCAAGTTTGTAACATAGGCATTGTGGTGCTTGCCATAGTGGTAATCAAGTGTCTCAGCTGAAATAACTGGAGCTAAGGCGTCCTGAGCAAATGGCAGAGCTGGTAATTCATGTTTCATCATTTATCTCCTTAAATTTAAGGGCTTAACATTACGTATTTTATCATCTTTACAGTATAAACGGAGAAACCCCCTTGTAAAGCGACAACTTTGTGAGAAAAGTCCCGCTAAAATAGCAGGTAAATCCATCCTCATGAAGGGAAATAAATAATTATAGACTCTCATGGTTCAGGTCTTGAAGCAATTAAATTTGTTAGATAATGCCAGTATCCATCCTGCTATTAATTGCTTAATTTTAAAGCCTTGTGAACAATATCAAACGACATCCAATTTTTCTGGTCTTCATCTTCTTTGGGCTTGTGTTAAGTACGAGAGCTGAAATCGTATATGAGTCAGGTGATCTCATGGAGTTTATTGGTGGTGTTTCAGCGAGTACGGCCTACGACAATTATGTCAGTCATGTTTCAGAAGGTATCGCTGATGAGGGTTACAATGACTATGGTCCTGATTGGGTTGATGTACAAACTGACGGTTTTGGCGACTATCGGATTATTCCTGAGTCTAGCTATACCCTGACACACTGGCGCAATATTTTTGAAGCGCTACTCCAGAATGATCTCACACTGGCGGACCAGCTGCTCACTGATTCACTTGAGACCTTTAACTACGATCTTGTTCAATTTGAAGATGTGGTTTATGACCGCACCCTCTATCTCATTCGTGAACGTCTCGATATGTCCTATGTAGACCAGAACCAGGATGGGGTTCTGGGGGATGAAGTTACAGGGAGTTTTGCCAATGGATGGGGGCTGTATATTCTTAACCCAAATGCCAGCAGACAACATGTGGTGGTCGAAATACCACACCCCAGTGATGATTTTATTGCACCTTATCTAGGGACTGAAATGTTTCTCCAGACAGATGCCCTGGCCATGATGATCTCAGGTGCAGGTAGAGAGGTCAAGTGGACAGAATCTGGAAATTATTCCAATAACAAATCTTTGTCGGACCCAGCCCGTAACAGCAATACAGTTTTCCATGTCTTTCATGAAGTCCTGGTAGATTCCCTGATGCAATTAGGACCTCATTCACCATTGGTCCTGCATGCCCATAGCTATGATGATAATGCTGCTCATGCAGACTTTGAGAGTATTGTCCTCTCAGGTGGCTGGGATGCAGACAATGCCAATAAACCTATCCGGGATATTTCTGACGATAATCTTGATCTTGTAAACTTTACAGCAGAATATCCTGTTGAAGCAGGACAGTTTGGTGAACATGATCAGGTGCGGGTTGATGAATTTTACCGTGTCCACTATAGTGGCAGTTTTATCTATCATGGCCTTCATGGTGATATCAATATGCCACATACCTACACGCTACTGGGACCCAACACCGGTGTCCAGATGAATTACCTCAGACAGTTTTTCAACAATAATGAGGTGTATGAACCCTGGGTCCAGATCGAATTTTTTGAAAAGCCCATGCTCTTCCAGGATATGGATATGCCACTCACAGAGCTCTATGCTGGTGAGTATCCGAGCTCCTACCAAAATCACAGTATCCTCCTTGAATATTATCAGCCCTTTATTGATGCCCTGGAAGCTTATCTCACAAACTGGATGACTGTCCCTGATGAGACCCCTCCCCCTGCTATCCCTGGTTGGAGAACAGAATTTGATGGACAAACTTATGTGAGCCTGAGATGGGACCCTGTATATGACACCAATCACAAGACCTATCGAATCATATATGGTTTAGACAGCCTCACATCCGATTCTCATTTCATGGATGCATCAACAAGCATGCAATTCGCCAACCCAAACATGAACCACTTTATGATGGAAAATCTTGATCCTGATGGAGACTACGTTTTCAGAATTGAGGCTGAAGATCATTTTGGAAATTTTAGTCCCGCAAGTGAAATCATTAATGACAATATTCCCGGACACGAACCTATCACTGTCCTGGAAAATTTTGATTCAGGAGAGATCTACCTGCAATCTTATCCAAATGAAGATCAACATCCACTATCCTGGGTTTTGGATTCTGATAGAACATTTATGAACTCGGATTATTCGCTGGAAATTTGGGGCAATACCTGGAAGTCTCAAACTATTGATCCACACCCGGTTTTAGAGGGTTCAGTTTTTCAGATGGCTGCATATATCCAAAACATTGGTGAAATTCAAGGGATCGCCTTCCAGGATTCGCTTAATACACTTTTTTATGCCTTTGATGGCAGTCAGCAATTGGATATCGAAGAATGGGTCACGGTTTATCAGGGATATTTTCCCGAAGATACCTGGAATCTGTTTCGCCTGCCTGTGGGAGATGACTGGTTTGCCCGTTTTGATTACTACCCCATACTGACCAGCATGGTCTATATCAATGACAGGGATGATGATCCATATAGTCGCATCTTTTTTGATGAAATTTTTGATATCACCAATGCCATTGCCTTTGCCCCTGAGGTAGAAATACAACATTCTCAAAACTCACTTTACAGAAACAGTTCAAATCAACGGAGTGTGGATGTCAACTTTCAAGCCGTGATCAACGATGCGGATAGCGAAACTCACAGCTATTTGTGGAATTTCGGTGACGGTGAAACCAGTCAATCTGCCAATCCTTCGCATACATATCTGGTTGAAGATGACCATGACTATACTGTTCTGTTACAGGTGACGGATGAATCGGGAACCATGGGACAGGCCAGAGCCCAGATCACCGTTGATCAGGGGAATGACAGTTTCCCATTAAAACTGAACTTTGTGGGTGATATCATGATCGCCAGGCGTTATGAAGACGCTGGTGGCATCCTGGAAACCCAGGGTATAGATGCTCTGTTCGAACCTACCAGGGGGCTCTTGGGAGACGCCGCTGATCTGAGTATCGCCAATCTTGAATGCGTCATGACGATTAATGGTGAGGAGCATCCCACCAAGTCAGTAACCTACAAGGGTCGCCCTGAATATGTCACTGCTCTGGCAGATGCTGGTATTGATCTTGTCTCTCTGGCCAACAACCACACGCTGGATTTTGGCCTGTTAGGATTACAAACCACACAGGCAGCCCTGGCAGCAAACGATATTCTATACTCAGGTTCCGGAGAAGATAGTGATGAAGCCTATCAACCCATTTTTACCAATAATCTGGGTGTGTCCATCGCCTGGTTGGCAAATTGTGATCGGACCGGTCAATACAACAATTATCAGCCCTATCTGAATGCCGGCTACAACAAACCTGGCTTTGCCTATCTGACGCCTTACTACCTCCTGCAGCAAATCAGTGCTGTTCGAGATGTGGCTGATCTCGTCGTTATGGAAATGCATGCGGGAAGTGAATACTCCAGGGCTCCAGGAGCTGGTTATGACAGATATTTTGGTCCTGATGTTCCTCCTGATGAATGGGTCGCCCCCCTGGAAATAATATCTAATATGGACTTAGAGGACGATTGGGATGAGGATGAAAACTATTCACCTCTCCTGGATGTACCCCATATGTGGGATCGTGAAATTCGCCACCTGGCCATTGATGGCGGTGCCGATTTGGTCGTGGTTCATCATCCTCACATCATTCAGGGTTTTGAAGCCTATAACGGAAAATTGATTGCCCATTCCCTGGGTAATTTCATCTTCGATCTGAATTATCATGAAACCTTCCCTTCAGTCATTCTCAACGCTGAAGTGAATACCAGTGGATTTGCGGCCTACTCAGCAACGCCTGTCTATCTGGATGATTATATCCCCGTCCCAGCCTATGGTGATCTCGGTGTTCACCTGCTGGATTATCTTGCAGGCAAGTCCAAAGATCTGGACACCTATCTTTATGTCGACAGGGAAAATGCTTCCGCCTCAGTCTGGCTGGACACCCTCTCCATGCCACGTACTTCCATTTATAACCGGCGTGCTTTTGATCTACATCTTGTAGAATCTACCTGGGTCTCAGATCCCCTGGAGATACACCAGATGGGGAACCTCTCATCGCTGGATTCGCCTCCAGGAACAGGTTGGGAATATCGCCTGGGACGTGAACTCCTCTGGTATGGTAACATGGAGGACGAAGGTGCCAGTGAATGGAACACAAACAGTAGTGACGAGTGGTTTGATCTAACAGAAGCACATTCCGGGGAGCGTTCTATTGGGCAGCATCGCACATCCAGCTCAGGCGATAATGTGATTACCAATCTGGAAAACCGCATCCGCCTGGATGCATCAAGGACCCATCATATTTCTGCCTATCTCATGACTCGGAACGCCAGTAATGTTAAAATTCAGGTAAGATATTATGCTGGTCGTACCACCTCGACCATCCTGGCCACCCATGATATGAATTCAGGTGTAAACGGCACAACGGAGTGGGCATATTTCCATCAGGAGACTGTACCACCATCCAATGCCACCTATTTCGATATTCGACTCAACACGGATACCCCTACTGCTGGTGATGGATTTGGTTGGTTTGATGATGTGCATTTTATTGAATGGACAGATTGGCGAGATGCTCCAGAGGCAAGTGTCAAATCACCCAATGATTATTATTTTGTTCAATTCAAAAATGGAATTATCGCCCAGGATCTCTCTTTCGAATTTATCGAAACGGTCTATACTGATCCTGAAGTGGTGATGCCAGATTTTGAAACAGATGGCAATATCGAGCTCATTGACACGGAAATTCACTTCACTGACCTCTCTACTGGTCCAGTAGGCTGGTGGGAGTGGGATTTTGGTGATGGGAATCAAAGTGTGGAGCAACACCCCGCACACATTTATACAGAGCCCGGCTTATATGATGTTAGTCTTTCGATTCGTGATCATACCGGAGCCATTCAAACAGAAATGCGTCAAGACCTGATACGGATCTTTTCCCAGTATATGCCTGGTGATCTAAATTTTGATGGCCAGAACTCTGTCAGTGACATTGTTATCCTGGTGAACATCATCATTGGTGAGATCGCTCCCACAGACGCTCAGTATGAAACTGCAGATGTGAATGGTGATGAACTAATTAATGTGCAAGATCTGGTATCACTAATAAATATTATACTGTATAATTGAACAACCCTCTTATTTTATAGTTAACAATTAACCCTCAAAAACTATTTTCCTCTTATGACCAATTGGCGTGTTGTAGACATTATCAAAACAAGTGCTGACTTTCTGGAAAAGAAGGGTGTTCCTGATGCCCGGCTGGATGCAGAAATCCTTCTGGGACATGTTCTCAATAAAAATCGTCTGGAACTTTATCTCTTTTTTGATCGACCCATGGGCAAAGAAGAGATGGATATTTATCGAGAATATATCAGACGCAGGGGAACCAGGGAACCACTCCAGCATATTGTAGCTGAGACTGGTTTTATGAACCTCATTCTTAAAACGACCTCTGCGGCGTTAATTCCGCGACCTGAAACAGAGATTCTGGTTGAGAAGACCCTTACATTGGATATCAAGCCCTCAGCCCGTATTCTGGATATCGGCACGGGGTCTGGATGTATCGCCATTGCGTTAGCTCAGTCTCTTGAGGATGTAAAGGTACTAGGGATCGACATTTCCACAGATGCGTTGGCCTTAGCAAAAGAGAATGCTGTGCTCAATGAAACTCAAGTGGTCTTCCAGGAAATTGATATTCTTACATCCCTCCCAAAGATTGATGAGCGTTTTGATGTGGTTGTCTCAAACCCACCCTATATTGCCCTCAGCGAGAAGGATCAACTCCAGACAGAGGTCGCACAGTTTGATCCAGAGCAAGCGCTGTTTGATGGAGGAGATGGACTTTCATTTTATCATCGGTTTGCTGAGATTCTACCTGAATTACTAATTCCCGGTGGGCACTTTCTATTTGAATTTGGCGGGAGTCCCCAGGAAAATCCTGTGCTAAATATTTTTATGGAGAAGGGTTTCCACGATCTGAAAATCATCCAGGATTACAATGGTGATCCCCGCATTATATCAGGTAAATACCTCCCCTGAACTATTTGAAAGGAACCAAAATTGAAATCTCGAATTATCCCCTACATATTCATGATTATTTTCCTGGCCGCTCATTTTTCCCGTGGGGGGAATAACATTCTTGCAGTGCTCACATTGCTTATTCCTTTCCTCTTCTTCGTTAAACAGAAATGGGTGATTATCAGCCTCGAGATTGTTGCTTATTTGGCGGCACTCGTCTGGTTATATGGAGCGTATGGGTATATACAACTTCGAATCGCTACTGGTGATGATTGGATCAGACTTCTAGTCATCATGGGGGGTGTAGCTCTTTACACTGCCTGGACTGGTTTCTTTCTAAGGTCTGATAAAATCAAAGAAGTTTATGGGATGAATGGATGATTCACAAAGGGGAACCGCAGGAGGCTTTTGATACCTTTTGTAATGATTTAGATATCGCTCTCCCCATTGTCGGGGGTGCCATGTATCCCTGTTCCAATCCGGAATTGGTTGCAGCAATTTCTGAGGCTGGCGGTATCGGTATTGTCCAACCCCTGAGCTTGACCTACGTCCATGGTTATGATTTTCGAGAAGGACTTCGCTATATTCGTAGTCTCACCTCAAAACCCATTGGAGTAAATCTACTCATAGAAAAAAGCTCGCAACGCTATCTAGATCGTATTAAAGCCTGGTTGGATATTTCTTTGGAAGAGGGTTTTTCGTTTTTTGTCACAGCTCTAGGCAATCCCAAATACTACGCCGAAAAAATCCATGCACATGGAGGCCTGGTATATCACAATACCACAACCCGGAGGTGGGCTGAGAAAGCAATTCTCGGGGATGTTGATGGTCTCATCTGTGTCAATGATCGCGCCGGGGGACATGCAGGAACCGAGGGGGCAGAAAAGCTCTACGAGGATCTGGTTGACTGCGGAAAGCCATTAATTTGTGCTGGGGGAATTAGCTCCCCTGAGGATGTTACCCGTATGTTGGAGCTGGGATATTCCGGTATCCAGATGGGTACACGATTTATCGCTACACAGGAGTGCAATGCACACCCCGATTATAAACAAGCCATTCTGGATGCCCGTGAAAACCAGATTGTCCTCACTGACAAGCTTTCAGGTGTGCCTGTGTCTGTTATTCAAACTGATCATATCAAAAAAATGGGTCTTAAAGCAGGACCATTGGCTCGATGGATGCTGCGGGGATCCAAAACGAAAAAATATATGCGCATGTTCTATTCATTACGCTCATTTAGAACCCTCAAAAATGATAGGGATAAAACAGGGAGCTATCACCACTTCCTGCAAGCTGGAAAGAGTGTTGGGGGCATTCATGAAATTCAGTCTGTCGCTGAAATAATGGACCAATATCGGCAAACACTGGAGCAATAAACGCCTATCGTTTGACCTGTTTACAAGACGTTAAGACCACCATCATCAAGCTTCAGGGGTCGCTTCCAATAATTATATTGTGGTGTCCAGTCTTCCTCACCCATACCAGCAAGACCCAGTAATCCCCACATAGAACAATAGATATCCCCGGGGCCAAATTCGCTGGAGTTTTTACGAAATATTTCATCGCCAACACGCTCATAAACCACGGCTCCAGGTGAGTTGCCCTCACCTTCTGTTACGGTTTGTTCACGGATGTATTCACCGCCACCATGTGAGGCGAGACGAAAACGCCAACCTCTCTCATTGGCAAAGCGACGTTGCAGCTCTGGAGTGTCTTTAGATACGAGCGTGACCGACATGGCTGACTCGAGATGTGGTAAAAACCCGTTAAAACCATCAGCCCAGAGCATGCAATAACGACAACCCTGTCCCATGTTGTGAATCATGAGCAATCTATCATTTTCTCCAAAGAGCTCGAGGAGAGTAATTTCACCCTCAACGGTTTTAAATGTATAATTAGGAACTTTTGTGGTTGGACTGGCCTTGCGCAGAGTTGTGAGTTTTTCGTTCAGTTTATAGATCTGATTTTCAATATCTTTAATCTCATTACTCATGAGTGCTATCCTTTCTGATTGAATGAAACCCCCAATTCAATATAGGGCACAGAACCCTCCTGTGAAAAAATTTTGCTTCACACGCATTTTTGAACAATAATATTGAGATGGGTCTATCGGCGAGGCGTGTAGTCTAAGTAATTATCCAATGGATTGGATGAGTCCGTGTTTAGAGATAGGATGTAATCCACAGTAGGTTGATGATAGTTCATCTCAGTATAGTAGGGGTCAGGATCATAAGCTTGGAAGAAATTGTCTTCCTGGATATACAGGTAATCTGTGGTCAATACGGAATAGACGCTATCCCGATTGAATGCGGTTCCATCACTATGGCGATATCCTTGTGATGTTGTCATTCCCGCCACCACATGGTTCTGCAGGCAATCAATCACCTCTTGTCCTGTCAGTCTGAGCTCCAGGATGTTGTTGTCAAACGGTAATACACCAACAATGTCACCCTTGGTAATCTCCCCCGCCTCTATCGCTTGACGAATACCCCCACTATTTGTAATGGCGATATCTGCGTTGGGATAATTATATAGCCATGAATCGGTGACCAGATTATGCATCTCAGGGGAAGATCTACCTATTTGGACTTCAGTATATCCGATGACCTCTCCCAGTGCTTGAGAGGTGGCTGCTTCCCAGCTATTCACGACGCTTTCGACTGCTGGATCAGCAGTGCCTCCAAAATTTTCAAAGGTTGTAGCTGCCAGGTTAGATACGGTCATGGTTTCCCGATTATACCAGATATCCAGTCGGGCATAATAGTCCATTCTTGAACCCCCTTCAATGAGAGCAACCGTTCCAGCCCCACGTATTTCACTGACCAGAGCGTGACAATGCCCTCCTCCAATCATACTGATACCAAGCTCTTTGGCCTGAATCACCAATCCCATCATTTCAAATTCACAAATGTGAGCAACGCATAGTATGATTTCAACACCCTCAGCCCAGATTTGAGGGACATACTCCCGGAGAGCCTCGTCATAATCAATAAAGTTAAAATCTTCCACATAGGTAGGAAATGCTGTATAGCTAGCGCTCCTGGTGGTTAAGCCAATGATTCCCACCAGAATATCATTCACTTCTCTTGTGACATATGGTTCAACAAAATCAGGAATACTATCATTTGACTTCAGACGAATATTAGCTGAAAGGTAGGGGAAATTTGCCTGGGCAACCCGCTCCTGCAACCCAGCCACTTGAAAATCAAATTCATGATTGCCAATGGCGGCTGCACTGTAGCCCATGGCGTTCATAGTCTCTACAGTAGATTCTCCCTGGAACCAGGTTGAAATCGCCGGACCCGTCCAGTTGTCTCCTCCACTGAGAATCAAATAGGAGCTATTTTCTGTATAGCCTTCCACATCTCTCCAGACGCCCATTAATTTTGCGGCACCATCTGTATCATCTGTCTCAGATATCCAACCATGTTCATCGTTGGTATAGAGAATGGTCAGATCTGAGGGACCCAGGTTTGGAGTATCCTCTTCCTTTTCACAAGATTGTAGCAGAAAACAAAACAACAGTGGAAATAGTATAAATTTGATGGCTTTAATTGGCATAAAACATCGTCCCACCTGAGATTAACCTAACTCAATCGTCACTCATACAAAAAACTGTATCATTTTCTATTCACAGACTCAATCCGTAAAACCGGATTCTCTTTACTCGCTAGATAATGGGTTTACTTTGACCCACTATGAATGTATCACACAAAACCTTAAAACTACTCGCTGCTTTGATCTGGTACATAGGTCCTGTCATTCTTTTTAATAAAGGTGCGGATCTTGCCAATGAAGCATATAATATAGAACCTCATGGCTGGGGACGGCTCTTTAGCTGGACTGCCGGCATCGCTATTGGGCTGGTAAAAACTCGCTATATCTTTCTTAAAAGCTGCCGAAAGAACCTTGCTCGCATCGATGCGTTGACCTCGCCAAAACTTGGACAGTTTTATCGGATCCAGTTCTTTTTTGCCTTGGCATCAATGATCGCTCTTGGGGCTTTCCTTTCAAGGGTATCCCAGGGAAATCACACCTTTCTGGTCTTTGTTGCAACCCTGGATATCAGCATTGGTACAGCACTGCTGGTTAGCAGCAAGGTGTTCTGGGAACAGGGTGTCTTTTCGTTCTCAAAACAGGGCGTTCAGTAGACTACTTGTAATCTGATTGTCTGGACTGGTTCTGTTCCGGGTCGTTTTAAAAAATGTATGGAATTAAATACTTCGAGTGTTTTTTGTACTCGGACCATTCCTCATACCGGGACATGGATCTTTCTTTCATGATTATATTTATGGAGAAATATCCCAGCCAAACCCAGGCCAGAATGGCCCAGGGAATCCAATGCCAAGCCAGTAAAGCAAATGAGCCATAAATCAACATTTCACCAAGATAGTTGGGATGTCTGATCATGCGGAACATGCCAGTCGTGATAAGCCCTTTTTGGTGTTTAAGCGTAAAGTACTTTTGAGCATCCGCTGTGATCATCAGCGCGAGACCGATGGCATAAACGAATATCGCTGTAGCCGTCCAAATCCAATTCGCACCGATATGAGCCTCACCGAGAACTGGTGAAATCAGTAGGAATGGTGCCACCCAATAAGGTCCCAAAACAGCAACTACAGCACTGATGGCACCACCAAAGGTGATCTTAGCCTGCCATTTGTTGTCGGGAAATGTAACATCCTTTAGAATCCAGATTATTCCATAACTTCCATGTAAGGCGAGGTAGACCCAGGCCTGTGTTGAGTAATTATCGAAAAAATACATTAATCCCATGACCCAGAACAGGGTCATGCCCTTTTGAAAATTGATGACCCAGTTAAAATTGAGAACTCTAGGTCCCCCAAGAAGATCATGACTCAAATAATGAGTGGCTTTATGAATTGATGAAATCATAATAGGTATCACCTTATTCCTTCTCAGCGATGAGGATATAGCTTAGTGGAATTTCAGGTCCCGATTCCTGATTCTTGCCATGGAGTGTTGAAATATCATCGGGATACTCAGAGAAGTGTCTCACTTTCATCCCGTTATCAATAATTCCCATGAGGATGTCTGAGAGTGTCCAAACAAACCAGTACATGGATTTTGATTTATAAGTGGTTTTTCCAACATAGTCGATACCGTCATTGTCGATATAGGGCTCCTGTTTAAAATAAGGCTCAATAATTTTCATTGGATCCACATTATCCAGATCATCAGATGGGAGCATTTCGGAGAAGGGATGAGATTCGTGGATAAACAGTTCTCCATCCTCATTCAGAAGTGCAGCCACCTTGCCAAAGAAGCGCTGTATGGCTGGCATCCAACCCAGACAACCGATGCTGATGTATACGATGTCAAACGTGTCATGATACTTCTCAGGGATGTCATAGGCATCAGTTTGAACAAACTCACAAGCAATATCAACTCGGGCTGCTCTTTCTCGAGCCTCCTGGATGGCCTCATCTGATATATCAAAGCCAACACATTCACCGGCTCCCATGTTTTTGAGGGACATCAACTCAACGCCATTGTTGCAGCAAACATGGGCAATTTTCTGTCCCTGGAAATTCAGCGACTCTATCAATGAGAGCTCAGGTTCCTTTATTACAGAAAAGCCCTTGTCCGAAAACGCAATATCCCATTTGTCAGCATTAGATTTCTGGTGATGTGGCATGGCTTCATTCCAGGCTTCCCGATTGGCTTGTGTATATTTTTTTATATCACTCATAAATGATTATCTGCTTCCTTTTCTATCTCTTTAAAAAGGTGGCTCAGGCAAATTGAATTCAGCTTTGGCTGATCGCTTGAATTGCTCACTTTTCTTATTCTTCAGATACATCGCCTGTTTAAAACCACGATCTCTCAATGCGCTTATTCCCACCGTGGCTGAAGTGCCCTTATAAATTCTTTTACCAAAACGTCGGATCACATCCCAGTCAATTTCTATACCCAGACCAGGATTGTCGGGAATTTTTATCCTGCCTTCTGAATCGCGGGGAAACCCGCCTTTGATAAATCGTGCCCAGGCGTCCGCTGTCCAATTTCCTTCCAATGGATATTCCAAAAGGCTGCGCTCGGCCTCAGGAATAACACCAACCAACTGCAAAGCAATGGCGAATCCAAGCCCAGTGGTCCACGTATGAGGACAAAACTTAATTTTATCTGAATTGTTTTCTAGGTTGCGTTTCTGAATCTCCTTGATCAGCCAGTAAACATTGGAAATACCCCCAGCATAGGTACCACCGGCCATGACCGCATCTGGTTGATAAATATCCAGACTCCCAAAATCCAACATGGCTTTAAAATCCCGCCAGGTCGAATTTAGCTCGCCACCGGCAATAGGTGTTTTGGTATTATTGCGAAGTTCCGCCAGTCCTTCAAAATTTCCCCGGTTTAAGGGTTCTTCCAGCCAGTAGACATTATGGGGTTCAAGACCTTTGGCAAAATTCAAGGCTGTTTCAAGATTCCATTTGGGGGTTTCGTCAATGAGGTCCACAGGCCACCCCTGGTTGGCATCCACCATAATTTTCATATCTGGTCCCACCTGATCACGGGCTGCGCCTACATAATCTACCATCTCATTGACATCAACGCCCTTCACACGCAATTTGATGCCCTTGTAGGCCTGATTTTGAGCCCAGGAGCTAAGTTCTCGACTCTTACTCTGATTATGACCGTGGTTTGCACCTGTGGACATATAGGGTGAAACATATCCACCGCTACCCCCTAATACCTTCCAGAGGGGTTCATTCCGACTTTTCCCAATGATGTCCCAGATAGCTCCATCGATCCAACCATTCCGCATACCGATGTATGAAAACTCCTGAATCCGCTGATTCATCAGGCGAATATCGAGGGGGTTGAGACCCATAAGATAGTTCCCCAGAATTGAGCCCAGACCACTGCGTTCAGGTCCCATTCCCACTGTTGCAGCCACACCTTCCAGGCCAGTATCTGTACCAAGCTTCAACAGATAAAACCTGACTTCAGATTGTCTAAATCCAGGAATCCAACTCGGGTTGAAGTAAGCGGGTTGTGCAAAGAAACCGGGTTTGTTTTCTTCCAGAGGAATCTTTACATAATAAAGTTCTATGCGATCAATTTTCATAACTATCCACCCCAAATGTTAGCACCAGCAAATTGAATTTAAAACTCTGAGTGTGGGAAATTATGATAGAGACCAATTTTAGCAAGGAGCTTCTATGAATCACCTCTCAGCTCAACCCTTTTCACTTCCTCCCGTCTGCTTCTGGTTTAGTTTCAGACATGCTTCCCTGGATCACTATTCTCCGACCACTAAATCTACTTCAAGCCACCCTGGCGGTAGTTCTGACCACTGCCTTTTTAGGTGAGCTGGATCAGATACGCAGCCTCATGTTTTTAATTTTGTCGGTGATCACCATAAATGCCGGTGGAAACATCATTAATGACATATATGATCTGGAAATTGACCGAATAAACAGACCTGATCGTCCTTTGCCATCAGGCACAATGAGTGTGGGTCAGGCACGCATCTACCTCATTGTTCTTTTTGCCATCGGATTGCTATTCTCATGGCTGATATCATTGGAAACCTTCATTATTGCAGGTCCAATATCCATCCCAACCCTCATTGCCTACTCCGCTTGTTTTAAACGTCAGCCTCTTATTGGAAATCTGACCGTTTCATTTATGCTGGGACTGGCCTTCATCTATGTGGGGGCCGCTTTTGGTAATATTCAGGCTACCCTGGTGATGGCTGCTCTTGCTTTTGGCTTTACACTCATCCGCGAAATAGTCAAGGATCTGGAGGATATGGAAGGTGATGCCAAGGATGATGCAAGAACGCTCCCTCTGGTATGGGGAGAGAGCAACACCCTGAATCTGGTACTGTTTCTCATAGCTGCATTCATCGCTCTTGATGTATTGCCCTATGCTCTGGGTGTCTATAATCAAATCTATCTCTGGATAGTCATATTGGGGATAAATCTGCCCCTTTTGATATTCGCTTTTATTCTGTGGAAGCAACCAATCAAAAAAAATTACTCCAGAGTGCAATTGTTTTTAAAACTCGATATTTTTGTGGGTCTCGCCGCTCTATATTTCGGCCAGACTTTTTAACTGCTTTTCCCTTCGGGGAATCACAATAAGGATACACCGTGGCTGAATTCGTTCACCTTCACAATCACTCCCATTACTCGCTTCTGGACGGCGCTGCTCGTATAGATCAGATCATTTCCAAAGTTTCTGAGCTTGAGATGAAAAGTTTCGCCTTGACTGATCATGGTAACATGTTTGGTGCCGTAGAGTTCTATAAGGCTGCAACTAAAGCTAATATCAAACCCATCATTGGGATGGAGGCATATGTCTCTCCAGGGGTGCACACTGAAAAACGCATGCCCACTGAAGGGAAGCGAGCCTATCATCTAGTTTTACTGGCGAAAAACAACACAGGCTATCGAAACCTCATGAAATTGACTTCCATGGCTTATCAGGATGGGTTTTACTTTGTTCCACGTGTTGATAAGGATCTCTTGAGACAATACTCGGAAGGTTTGGTCGCTACATCAGCCTGCCTCAGTGGACAGGTAACCTATCATGCCAGTCGTGGAGATTATGACCGGGCAAAAGAACAGGCCATAGAGTATGATGAAATTTTTGGTCGGGGAAATTTCTTTCTGGAAATGCAAAGACACTTCACCCTCGAGGGTCGTGAATTTGAACGCGAGGCTATTGCCCGGGAAGTCATTCAAAAAGTCTCAAAAGACACGGGAATCCCCCTCGTAGCAACCAATGATGCTCATTATGTCAGCGCCGAACATCACAAAGCCCATGATGCCTTGATTTGTATCGGTCGTGGCAAGTATGTCAGCGATACCAATCGCATGAAATACGATACCAAGGATATTTACATAAAAAGTGCTGAGCAAATGGTTGAACTCTTCAAAGATGTTCCAGAAGCCATTGAAAACACACTACGCATAAATGAAATGTGCCAGTTCAAGCTGGAAACCGGTGTTAATCACATGCCTGAATTTCCCATCCCAGAAGGTCGTTCTCTGAATGACCACCTCGATTCAATCACCTGGGAAGGCATGGAACGTCGGGTAAAACAAATTGACACCCGCTACAAGGAACGCCTGGATTATGAGCTGGATGTCATCAAGAAGATGGGTTTCCCTGGATACTTCCTCATTACCCATGACTTTGTGAAATATGCTAAAAAAGAAGGCATTCCTGTTGGACCGGGACGTGGTTCAGCAGCTGGAAGTCTGGTGGCTTATTCATTAGGTATTACTGATCTCGATCCACTTCAATATGATTTGCTGTTTGAGCGCTTTCTGAATCCTGATCGCGTGAGTATGCCTGATATCGATATCGATTTTTGTTATGATAGACGTGAAGAGGTTATCGATTACATGCGTGATCGCTTTGGGCATGATTCAGTTACCCAGATCATCACCTTTAATAAGCTGAAGGCCCGAGCGGTTATTCGCGATGTAGGCCGAGTCCTGGAAGTTCCTATCAAGGAGACAGACCGCATTGCCAAGCTGGTGCCTGAGGAGTTGGGTATCAAACTGCCCCAGGCTTTGAAGAAAAGTCCTGAGCTGAAACAGGCTTCTGAATTGGATGAAGTCCATACACAATTGTTTGAATACTCCGAAGTACTGGAAGGCATGAACCGTAATGCTGGCAAGCATGCTGCTGGTCTGGTAATCGCTCCAGGAAAACTCACAGATTACATTCCCCTTTACAAATCTGCCAAAGACGGCTCCGTAACCAGCCAGTACGACATGAAAGCGCTGGAAGATGTGGGTCTTATCAAGTTTGACTTCCTTGGTCTAAGAACTCTCACCGTTATCCAGGAAGCCGTTGAGCTCATTAAGAAGTTTCATGGTGTGGAAATTGATATTGCCACCATCCCTATGGATGACCCTGCCGTTTATAAACTCTTTGCCGACGGTCTTACTATCGGTCTTTTCCAGTTTGAATCCACTGGAATGCGAGAATACCTCAAAAAACTCAAGCCAACTGTTCTTGAAGATTTATTTGCCATGAATGCCCTATATCGTCCTGGTCCCATGGGCAATATCAATGACTTTATCGCTCGTAAGCATGGCGAGCAGAAAGTCACATCGCTGCATCCCCTCATGGAGGAGATTCTAAAAGAAACCTACGGAATTATTGTCTACCAGGAACAGGTCATGCAGCTGGGTTCCGTAATCGCCGGCTTCTCTCTCTCAAAAGCCGATTTAATGCGCCGGGCCATGGGTAAGAAAATCAAGTCCCTCATGGATGAGATGAAGGAAGAGTTCATCTCAGGTGCCAAGAAAAACGACATCAATGAAAAACTCGCAAGTAAGATCTGGGATTTAATTGAAAAGTTTGCAGAATACGGCTTTAACAAAAGTCACTCAGCAGCTTATTCGGTCATCGCCTACCAGACCGCTTACCTGAAGACCCATTATCCTGTAGAATTCCTCGCTGCAAATATGAGTTCTGAAAAGGACAATACTGAAAAGATTCAGATGCTTCTCGCAGAATGTCGTAAGTTGGGTATCAAAACGATTCCGCCTGATGTTAATGCCAGTATGGTTCACTTCGCCCCTGGCGAGAACAAAAGTATTATTTACGGGTTGAATGCCATCAAGAAGGTGGGTTTCAAAGCTGCTGAAGTCATCATGCAGGAACGCCTGGAAAATGGTCCTTTTGAATCCATTTTTGATTTTTGTTCACGCGTGGATTCTCAAAATACCAACAAAGGTGTGGTAGAAGCCCTGGTCGGTAGTGGTGCCATGGATACACTCCCAGGAACCCGTTGGGAAAAATTCCTCAGTGTTGAAGATGCAGTTTACCACGGTCAACGTGTTCAAACTTTGAAAAACACAAACCAGACTGATCTCTTTGGTGGTGGCGGTGATTCAGCCATGATCCGCGAGCCAGAACTTGGCGATGCACCAGCCTGGAACAACATGGATATGCTCAATCGTGAGCGTGAATACATTGGCTTCTATCTAACCGGCCACCCCCTACATGGTTTTGAAAGTGAAATCAACGCCTTCTCCAATGTGGATCTCATTGATCTCACTGCCACTCGGGATGAGCAAGAAGTTCGCATTGGCGGCATTATCTCAGGGATGAAAATTCACTATGATAAGCGCAATAACCAGATGTCGTTTTTTACCCTGAATGGTCTGGATGGCTCCATTGAAGCTCTGGCTTTTTCAGATGCCTTTACCAAGTATAAAGAATATATCGCCAACGATTCCAGGGTTTATATGGAGGGTCGTATTTCGAAAAGAAGTGACGACGATTTGAAGGTTTTGGTGAACAAGGTTATCCCCCTGGAGGAAGGTCAAAATGAATACGCCCGTGAAGTTCATATCGCCTTTGACCCCGCTCTCCTTGCTGGAAATGTCCTGGATGAGACCCAGGTTTTAGCCAAGCGCTATTCTGGTGCCTGTACCCTGATTTTCCATCTCCGTGAGGGAGATAAGCGGGAAAGGATCATGATGGCCAGGAGTACCCGAGTATCTGCCAACAGGGGCTTTATGAGAACCTTAAGAGAATCTTTTGGCCAGGAAAACGTCTGGTTGAAATAGCTCTATGATCGCAGTTATTCAAAGAGTCAGCAGCGGGGAAGTAAAAATATCTGGTCGCAGCAGGGGAAAAATTGGCATTGGTTATGTCATCCTGTTAGGGGTTGCAGAGGATGATTCGCAGCAGGATGCTGATTGGCTGGCAGAAAAAATCGTTGGCTTAAGAATATTCGAAGATGAAAATGAAAAGATGAATCTATCCATCAAAGATGTTGAGGGGAAAGCCCTGGTTATATCCCAATTTACTCTATTAGCTGATTACAAGCGGGGTCGCAGACCTGGTTTCACCAAAGCAGCACGACCTGAAAAAGCGATCCCACTTTATGAATATTTTATGGACCAGCTCTGGCACCAGGGTATTGAAGTTGAAAAGGGCGAGTTTGGCGCTGAGATGCAGGTGCATATCATGAATGAAGGGCCTGTCACTCTGGTTATGGATAGTACAGTTAAGTATCCCCGCTAAATCCCCGGACATTGAGTTCATCGAAATGTCCAGTCCCTTTCAGAAGAACAACCTCAGGCTTCGACAAGCTCAGCCGCCGGGAGTCTCGTGGTTCCTACAGTTTCCAGTTTCATCCCCATACCCAAGCCTTAACTTCATCCCAATTTTAGAAGGGGTTCTATGTCTCAAATCGGAAGAATGAATACGCTCCATGTCATGCGTGAAGTAGACTTTGGGATTTATCTGGATGGAGAAGAACTGGGTGATATTCTTCTGCCAAAGCGTGAGGTCCCAGCCGGCACCAAAATTGACGATATGCTTGAAGTTTTTGTCTACTTTGACTCCACCGACACGATTATCGCTTCCACCATAAAACCCAAAACCATGGTGGGTGAATTTGCCAGCCTCAAAGTTATCGATAATAACGAGATGGGCGCCTTTCTGGATTGGGGTCTTCCCAAAGACCTGCTGGTTCCCTTTCGCGAGCAGAGCCACAAACTTCTCGAAGGTCGACATTATGTGGTTCACACCTATTTTGACATTGTCAGCAATCGCATCGCTGCCAGCACAAAGCTTGATAAATTTCTGAGTGATGAGAACCCACGTTTTTCTGTGGGTGAAAAGGTTGATCTGTTTATTGTCAATCGCACAGATTTGGGATATAAAGCAATTATTGAGAACGGATATTGGGGACTGCTATTCAAAGATGAGGTCTTTCAACCCCTGCAACAGGGGCAACAGCTTGAGGGCTACATAAAAAATATTCGTGACGATGGTAAGATTGATCTCACGCTTCAAGAACCCGGTGTACAGCACATGGACGCCGCGAGTCAAAAGATTCTGGATTTACTACAGGAACATCAAGGATTTCTGCCCTTTAATGACAAAACACCACCAGATGTCATTTATCGCGAATTTGGTTTGAGTAAAAAGGTCTTTAAACGTTCAATTGGAGCTCTCTACAAAAAACGTTTGATCAAGCTGGAACCCCGGGGAATTCAACTCTTAGACGACAATTGATTTCAAGAATGAGGCACTCCTCATGATTCAGGTAAATGATCTTCACTTTGCTTATGGCTCCAATTCTCACGACACGCTTAAGGGCTTAAATTTCCAGGTTGACACCGGTGAAATATTTGGATTTCTCGGTCCCAGTGGTGCTGGAAAAAGCACAACCCAGAAAATACTCATTGGCATTCTGAAAAATTATCGAGGTGCGGTACAAGTCAATGGTTTAGATCTTCACCATCTGAATTCTGAATTCTATGAGTCCATTGGTGTCGCTTTTGAAACCCCGAATTTATATTCAAAATTTACAGCCCTGGAGAACCTGGAATTCTTTGCCCAGTTTTATACCAATGAAACCCGTAACCCCCTTGAGCTTTTAGCTGCTGTTGGACTGGAAGACGCTTCAGAAACCCGTGTCAGCGATTTTTCAAAAGGGATGAAGGTCCGTTTGAATTTTTGCCGCAGCCTGTTAAACAACCCAAAACTTCTATTCCTGGATGAGCCCACTGCTGGTTTGGATCCTGTTAATTTGCGCAAGATGGAAGCACTGATTCTTGCTGAGAAAGCCAGGGGTAACACGATATGCATCACCACCCATGACATGCATGTGGCGGATACCCTGTGCGATCGTGTAGCCTTTATTGTGGATGGTGAGGTCAGTCTCATTGATTCACCTAGAGACCTCAAACTTCAACATGGGGAAAGATTTTTAGAAATAGAATATCGCGTAGGTGATTCAGTACAGACTAAATCAATATCAATGGAAAAACTTGGTACGAATGACACCTTTCAAAACATTCTGAACAATCATTACGTTGAGACCATTCATAGCAGAGAAGCCAGCCTTGAAGATGTGTTTGTCAAGACGACCGGGAGATTACTACAGTGAGATTGCTGGCCGCTGTGGCTCAGGATATTCGCTTTCAATTCAGGCATGGTTTTTACTATGCTTACCTGGTTTTGACCGTTCTCTATATCATCACCTTGAGATTGTTACCTGAAAGCCTGGTTCATCCAGCTCTGACTCTGATTCTTTTTACTGATATCTGTGCTCTCGGATTTTTCTTTATTGGCGCTATTGTCCTGCTTGAGCGTGGGCAAAATTTGCCCCAGAGTTTGTTTGTAACCCCCCTGAGGCTTCATGAATACCTACTGGCTAAAATCTTCTCCTTTCTCTTCCTGTCTATCGCCTCTGCCTTTCTCATCATGCTCGGAGCTTTTGTTGGGGGCCAGGATCTAATCTGGTTCATCTTTGGAGCTATTATGAGCACGTTAATCTACACGCTCTTCGGTCTCGTCTTTGCTGCAAGGGCGCGACATGTAAATGATTACTTCGTAAAAGCCCTCGGAATTGGTCTATTAATCAGTCTCCCCATATTCGCTTATTTACGTCTTTTTGACACACCCCTATTTTATGTTTTCCCAACTCGAGCAACCCTGATATTATTGGATGTATTGAATGTTGACTATTCAATTTCTGAAAAATTATTTTCAGTCGTCAGTCTGGTGATCTGGTTTTTCATCCTGAGTGGCATTACATATCAACGCTTTGATAAACATGTCAGGCATCCTGCATAATGAAGACGCCTGTTACCGCTCTGGCAAGGGGAGACCTGAAGCTTATTGTCCGCGACTCCACCCTGGTCATGGCTGTCTTTGGTCCTCTGGCTATCACAATTTTATTGTTCTTTCTCCCTTCGATTGAAGCTCTCATCCTGATCAAGTTTGGATTTGATCCCGGTCCCTTCCGACTATTTATTGTCAGTTTTCTCAGCCTGATTCCCGGGATGCTTTTCGCAATGATTTATGGCTTTATTGTTCTGGATGAGCGCGATGAAGAGGTGATTGATTTTATCAGTATCACCCCCTTGAGGAAAGAGGGTTATCTAACCTATAAACTTATCATGCCTATGTTGCTTAGTGCTGGTTTCTTTCTATTCATTATATACGCAACATCTCTTGTTCGACTCAATCCTATTCATGCTATGGGTATCGCAATTATGGTGGCTATCGAGACCGCTATTGGGACACTATTTCTGGTGGCTTTCTCTGAGAACAAGGTTGAGGGGTTGGCTTTTAGCAAGGTGCTGGGGATTATGTATTTGGCCATACCTCTCGTATTCTTCTGGAATTCGAGCTGGCACTGGATATCAGCCTTTTTACCACCTTTTTGGATAGCTAAAGCTTTTATACACAGTCAGACATCATCTATCTGGATATGGGGTGATCTTGTTTTAGGTACAGCAGTACATCTTGTTATACTGCAATATTTTCTGCAGGTCTTTCTGAGAAAACAGTAATTAGTTCAATTTGCGATTTATCTTTTTTACTTCTTCAAGTATGGATATTAGGACGGCATCATCACCCTCAACCACTTCTGGTGGAGCTGGCTTTGCGCCCCTGAGATTGCCCTGATAGACCTTAATCTTTGCTCTCAGCTCCGTATGTAGCGTTTCAAACTCAACCAAACCTTCTAACCGGCCTTCATGTCCGCCTGCCTGAGCCCCCTGGCCAGCAGTTTGAACCAGCAAGGTTCCAATTTCTAGCCACCTTTCGTAGAGAGAACGAGCAAGGGTGAAATCAGTTATGGCAGAATAAGGAATACTGACACTTTTTTTGAAGAGAATTCCTTTATGAATAACAAGACGTTCATCATCAACTACATATTTTAAATTGATAATCCATAAATATTGAAACCAGGGTACAATAACCCAGCCTGCAATAAGAAACCCGGCCACCCATGACCAGACATATTTGACAAATTCATCGTTGGTCACTTCAGAATCTAAAATAACGACAAGGGCCTGGACAATGAGCGTGCAGATAACAATAACTGTCGTGATAGTGAGAAAGGTATAAATTTCTCGTCTCATCAATCGACCAAGATCTGGTTTTAATTCCATGATATTCCTCCCCTAAAATACTCTAAGATTAATTGCTCAAGGATTTGGGTTGAATCTCCAGATACTGTTGAACATTCACCTCATCTATATACTTAGCATCAAGAAATTGATCAGCGTAGTCTTGAAATACACCTTCGGAGAGAAAGACATCAAACAGGTCGGCATCTATATGGTGATCGGCTTTGAAAAAGCCCATGATCCGCATAGCCTCTGATAGTGTCTTACCCTTTTTATAGGGTCGGTCACTGGCTGTCAGTGCTTCAAAAATATCAGCTATTCCCATGATACGAGCCTGCACCGACATATCTGACTTGGTTAATCCTTTTGGATAACCTGTACCTATCATGGTCTCATGATGACCCCCGGCAAATTCTGGAACCCGTTTGAGATGTTTGGGGAAGGGTAGTTTCTCCAACATGTCGATGGTGACCACAATATGGTCATTAATTTTATCTCGCTCGTCATTATTCAGAGTGCCACGAGAAATGTTCAAATTCAGAACCCAGTCATCACTCAGGAGGTTCTGTTTTTCGCCGTTAAGCACAATCTGGCGCTTAGATATATTGAGGACTCTTTCCTTTTTGTCATCGGCCATAAATTCACCACCGGTGTTACACTCATTGAGGAATTGTTGGTCATCTTCAATCGCGGCGATCTCTGCCAATTTTTCAGCTTCCAGGTCAGCTTGCTGTTCTGGATTGGCCAGAACGGCTTGCAAATACTTGATTTCAGCATCACGGATAATGACTTCAAACCGGGTATTCATTTCATGAACACGATCATAAATGGTTTCCAGTTTGGTAGCCTTATCAACCACATACTCTGGTGTAGTAATTTTTCCAACATCGTGAAGCCAGGCGGCAATTCTCAACTCATCCATATCCTCTCGTGAGAATTGGACATCGCCAAAAGGACCTTCTTTGGTCTGATTGACTTTCTCAGCAAGCATAATGGCCAGGGCAGGAACACGTGAACAGTGTCCACCTGTGTAAGGTGATTTCTCATCAATGGCATCAGCAATCAATTGAATGAATGACTCCAACAATGATTCCAGTCCCTCAATGAGACGGACCGTGGTAATGGCTACCGCTGCCTGACTTGCTAAAGATTCTATCAACTTTTGCATGTCTTCAGAGAAAGGAATAATCTCACCAGTAATTGGATCAGCAGCATTGATTAGTTGCAGAACGCCTATAATATCGCTCTCATGATTTTTCATGGCTATACAGAGAAAAGACTTCGATCGATAATTGGCTTTGGAGTCGAAAGCCTTGGTGCCTGAGAAATCAAAAACTTCATTCTCGTAAGCATCTGGGATATTTAATGTTTCTCCTGATAATCCCACATGAGCAGAAATCATATGGTCATTGGGCTCACCATCCTGCATGTAAAGTTTTACTGGATAAATAAAATCAGGAATGGGGGTTCCACTCACACCCCCCCAATCGGTACCGAGAGTTTTGGTCTTCATAATTTCGAAGGCGAGACGATCATCTTCTGTTCTCAGATAGAGAGTACCACCATCTGAGTTGGTGATGCGCATACCTTCTTCAATAATAAGGTTGAGTAGTGTGGGAAGATCACGTTCTGCTGAGAGTTGGAAGCCGATTTCAGCCAGCTTGTCAATCTGTACTTCGCATTGCTCGATGTAATTCAATACAGTCGGGTCTGCCGTAGCGAGATAATTTTTCACATCAGAACGATTTATGTAGGCTTTCTTGCTCATTTAGAAATCTCCAGGTTGTTATCATGTAAAGAGTTCTAAAATAACCGCAGTGATGCTAAATAGGTCTCTTTTTTCATTCGGAATGACAACAATTCAACCAATCAAAAATTTCCTTTTCTGCTACTTCGATTAAAAAACGTATATGTATTGTTCAGTCTGATTTATTACATTATTTCCAATCATTTTCAAAAGGAGCCTTCATGAAAAAGACGCTCGTTCTAGATACTAATGTCATTCTCCATGATAGTGACTGCATCTACCATTTTGAAGACAACGATATCGTGTTGCCAATGGCTGTCCTGGAAGAACTCGATCACTTTAAAAAAGGCAATGATGTTCTGAATTATCACGCCCGAGCCTTTGTGCGTGCCATTGATAAGCTGTCTACAGAGAAGATGTTTGAAAAAGGGGTCAAACTGGGAGCCAAACAGGGTGTTTTTCGGGTTGAAATAAATTCAACCAGTGAGGAGTTAGCAGGGGTCTTTGCTGAAGATATTACTGATCATCGTATTCTTTATACTGCTTACGAACTCTCCAAGGCTCAAAAACAGCGGGTCGTATTGGTGAGCAAGGATGTCAATCTGCGTATGAAGGCCAAGGCTCTGGGTATGGAAGCCCAGGATTACTTCACAGACAAAGTTGCCAGCGTTGATGAACTCTATACCGGGAAATCAATCCAGGAGCATGTCGATTCAGGAGTTATTGATACACTTTATAAAACGCCTTTTGAAATGCCCTTAGATCAAACTGGAATTGAGGATGCACCAGCTCCCTGGCACCATTTTATTTTAAAAAACGAACAGAAGTCGGCGTTGGCAGTTTACAATCCAAATCAGGATCTCATACAGCGCCTTGACAAGCGTGCTGCCCATGGGATTATCCCCCGGAACGCAGAACAATTGTTTGCACTCGATATACTGACCAATGATGATATACCCCTGGTTTCTATCACAGGAAAAGCAGGAACCGGTAAGACGTTGCTGGCGCTGGCTGCTGCCATGGAGAAAAAACGATCATATCGGCAAATATATATCGCCCGACCCATTGTACCCCTGAGCAATAAAGATATTGGTTATTTGCCAGGTGATATCAAATCCAAGATTGATCCATATTTGCAGCCGCTTTGGGACAATCTGAAAGTGATTCAAAATCAGTATTTAAATGATAATTCAGAGTTTGAGAAAATAAACAAGTTGGTTGAAGAGGAGAAGATTGTCATCGCACCCCTCACCTATATCCGTGGTCGCAGCTTACAGAAAATCTTCTTTATCGTTGATGAAGCTCAGAATCTGACCCCTCATGAAATTAAAACCATCATTACTCGTGCTGGTGAGGGCACCAAGGTTGTCTTCACAGGAGATGTTTTCCAGATTGACCACCCCTTCCTGGACAGTCAATCCAATGGTCTCTCCTATCTCATTGATCGTTTCAAGGGACAACGCTTGTATGCCCATATGAACCTGGAGAAAGGCGAACGCTCTGCCCTGGCTGAGCTGGCATCCAATCTATTGTAAAATTGATGTCATACAGGCGGGGATTCAAATCCCCGCCTTGGAAACATTGTTAAAACAGGGTGGGTGTGTACTTCTGCTGCTCCAGATCCAGGAGTTTTCGTTTGATTTCCAATCCGCCTGTGTATCCACCCAGTGAACCATCAGCAGCAATAACCCGGTGACAGGGAATGATGATAGGGATGGGGTTTTGACCATTGGCCGCACCGACTGCCCGCATGCCGCCAGGTGAGTTGAGGGTGGTCGCTAGCGCTCCATATGAAATAGTTTTACCATAGGGAATCTCCACAAGACCGTTCCAGACTTGTTTTTGAAATTCCGATCCAGATAAAAACATTTTCAAATCAAAATCGGTGCGTTCTCCAGCGAAATATTCAGAGAGTTGAAGAATTGCTTCCTTTAATATTGGTTTGGATGCTTTGATTTCCGCATCAGGGAAGACTTTGTTGATATAGGCAAAGAGTTTGTCTTTAGCTCCCTCACCAAGACTTAAACAACATAGGCCATTGGCGTGTTGAGCCAGATATAAACGTCCCAGTGGAGATTCCACTGCAGTATAATGAATAATCATTGGGAGGCTTTATGCCTGTTCTGACAAAAGCTCCTGAATCCGTTGTTTTAAGTCATCCCGGGTCTTGCGGTAATCAGGAAGTTTGGACTCATCTACATCCCAACCATGAAAGGGATCTTTAAGGCCCCAATGAATTCGTTGAACATCACCTGGAAAAGTGGGACAGGTTTGGGCAGCATGGTCACATACTGAGATGACAATATCGATCCCAGAATCCAGATAATCATTTACATCATCAGATGTTTGATGACTAATATCTATTCCCAGTTCTTGCATCACCAAAATGGACATGGGGTGAATTCGACTGGGTTCCACTCCAGCCGAAAATACTTCGTACTTATCACCGGCCATATCCCGCATCAAGCCTTCACCAATTTGAGAACGACAGGAGTTTCCCGTACATAAAAAGAGAACCTTTTTTTTCATGTAAATCGAATCTCAACCTCTGTTTAAATAGACAACCTGCCAGTCATCATTTATTTTGCCTGCCAGATAACCAATGCCATACGAAATGCCACCCCAAAGGGCAATACTTAGCAACTGTTGGCCTGGTTCAATATCAACTTCATTTCCATCCAGGTCTGTTGTAGTCCCACCCGATGCCAACCAGGCTCCGAGATTAAAACCCACACACGCCCCCGCACAGTTTTGACCAAATTTTTTAGCTTTTCCGGATTTTGCCATCACCTGAACGACCTCTGAGAGCGTGAAGACCTGATCCTGCCCTCCAACATCAAGAGTGACAGATTCCATGGTCATGCGCAAATCTTTCCCTTCCAGAGTCATACCATTTGATAAGAATACTTTGCCCATAGCGTATTCCTGTGTGGCAACCTGTGCACTTAACAGAGTGACCATTAAACTCAATAAAACAATCGTACTGACTGAACTATATTTTCTTAACATTCCGACCCCTTTTTTTCAAAATTTATGAACTTCAATTTAGACCATTTTTTAAAAGAATAAAGACCAAGCTATCCAAGAAGCACTTCAATTTCATATTCATATATCTCGTTAATAGACCACCGCTTAATAGAGCATAACGATTGTGTTTTACACATAATGCATTATCTTCAGCATATATTTACAATAATAACATAACTATTATTAGGTGATTATGGGTTTAGATAAAATTGACAGGCAAATTTTAGACATTCTGCAGGAAAATGGTCGTATTTCCAATGCTGAGTTAGCCCGACGTATAAATATGTCCCCTCCTCCAACACTGGAGCGTGTAAAAAAACTAGAGCGTCATGGGATTATTCAAAATTATGTAGCACTTGCCAACCCTGCCAAACTCGGGCTGAACTGCTTTACATATGTTGAGGTCACTCTGGTTCGACATGGTCGTGAAGGTGTTGAGCGATTTATGAAATCAATCACCTCCCTGGATGAAGTGATGGAATGTCATCACATTACCGGTGGCGCAGACTTTCTGCTGAAAGTTGCCAGCCAGGATATCCCGGATTATGAAAATTTCGTACTCCATAAATTGACTGCTCTACCTGAGGTCCAACATTTGAAAACCATGGTGGTTCTATCCACTTTGAAACATGAAACCAGAATGCCCACCGATTTAAACACACAGGATTCTAAGTAAGCATGTTGATCAATAAGGGTTCTGCCCGAAAACACCTCATTGCACTGGTGGGTTTCGGTCACGTAGCCCGGGGGTTATGTGAGATTCTCCTGGAAAAACGTGACCTCCTCAAAGAGGAACACCAATTTGAGTTTGAAATTGTTGCTGTGAGTTCCCGCAGTCGTGGTTCCATGTTTCACCCTGCTGGCTTGTCCCTTTCCTACCTCAATTATCTCACTCAAAACGAAACGCCTTTTGTGGAAAATGTAAAAGACTGGGATTCTGAGGACATGATCCGTGAGTCAAATGCTACAGTGATTATCGAGCTCGCCCATACCAACCTGGTTGATGCTGAGCCCGCACTGACTCACTGTCGGACGGCCTTCAAAACAGGGAAGCATGTTATTTCCGCGAATAAAGGTCCTGCTGCACTGGCTTATTCAGAGATGAAAATGCTAGCTCGGAAACGGGGTTGTGCTTTTCTCAATGAGGCAACCGTGTTGAGTGGTACGCCTGCCATCAGCTTTTTTAAAAGTTCTCTGAAGGGCAACCTTGTTTCAGGCGTACGAGGTATTTTAAATGGAGCCACCAACTTCATTTTAAGCGAAATGGAGTCTGGTTCAGGCTATGATGAGGCCCTCCAACAGGCCGAAAAAAGAGGGTATCTCGAAGCAGACAAGTCTGCTGATATTGATGGCAAAGATGCCCAGGCCAAGCTGGCTATTCTGGCAAACGAACTCTTTGACTTGACCATTGACCTCGCAGATATCGAGCGGGTGGGGATTTCAGCCATCACTCAGGTGCACATTGAAGATGCCCGTCGTGAAGGCAAACGCTGGAAACTGGTTGCCACACTTTCCACTGGAGGTGACAAAATAGTCGCTCAAGTCAAGCCTGAAAAGCTAGCGCTTTCTGACCCGCTAGCCCAGGTGAAGGGAAGTTTGAATGCCATCACCTTTTCAACTGATCTAATTGGAGATGTAACTATTACAGGTCCGGGAGCCGGTAGCAAGGAAACCGGTTATGCCGTGTTATCTGATCTTTTATCATTAAACACTGGAGTGTATTCATGAGTCTAAATTTAAAAAACAAGGGTATTAATACCCGAGTAACCCACGCTGGTGAAAATCCTGACACGGTTCATGGTAGTGTTGGAGTTCCTATTTACCAAACATCCACATTTAAGTTTCAAGACGCCGACCATGGCGCTCGTCTCTTTGGAGGAGAAGAAAAAGGCTATATCTATACCCGAATTGGTAATCCAACGACCAATACATTTGAAGAGGCTGTGGCCTTACTTGAACATGGCTATGGTGGAATCGCAACTGCCTCTGGAATGGCCGCAGTAAGTAGTGTCTATATGGCTTACCTGGGAGCTGGAGCCCATATGGTGGGAACAGATGCCGTTTATGGCTCATCAAGGATGGTTATTGAAAATGACTTTAGTCGTTTTGGTGTCGAAAGCTCTTTTATTGATACAGCTGACCTGGATCTGATTCGACGCTCCATGAAACCCAACACCAAATTGCTTTACATAGAAACACCTGCCAACCCTACCATTAAACTGGCTGACATTGAGGCATGTGCAGAAATTGCCCATGAACATGGTGCCGTTCTGGTTGTGGATAACACCTTTATGAGTCCCATACTTCAGAACCCCCTGGATCTGGGAGCTGACGTGGTCCTCCATAGCATCACAAAATATATTAATGGACACACTGATGTCGTTGGTGGGGTGATTATTACCAAAACCGAGGAAGAGTTTAGTCGTGTAAAGTCTGTAATAAACGCTCTCGGCGGAACTATGGACCCCCATCAGAGCTGGTTGGTTCTAAGGGGCATGCGCACACTATCCTTGAGAGTTCAACGTGGTGAAGAGAACGCCCACAAACTGGCTGAATATCTGGAATCTCATCCCAAAATTGAGTGGGTCCGTTACCCCGGTTTGAAATCTCATCCACAGCATGATTTGGCCAAACGTCAGATGAAAGGTTTTGGATCTATGATCAGCTTTGAAGTCAAGGGTGGTCTGGAAAACGGAAAGACACTTTTAAACAATGTGAAAATCCCACAACTGGCAGTTTCACTAGGTGGGTATGAGTCTCTTATTCAGCATCCTGCTTCAATGACCCACGCCAACATGCCAGAAAATGAAAGAGTGGATGCGGGCATAACCAACGGTCTGGTTCGATTCGCCGTTGGAACTGAGGATGTCGAAGATTTGCAGGCTGATTTAGAAGCAGCCCTGGCACTGATCTAAACCAATATCTCAGCATAACACTATGAATCCCCGTTGATAATTCAGCGGGGATTTTCTTTTTAAGGCTTCCTGTTTCATGACCATATTGTAAGCTCATGACAAAACAAGAATGTCATATACAGTTATCGAGGTCACCATGAGTCAAAAAGCTGCACTTATCCTCATCATCATGCTGGTGCTATCAGCCTGTGTGGGGACACAATCCATGCTTGTTGAAGACCAGCCCTTAAAGGGGATTAACATTACTATTGATCCTGGTCACGGTGCCACCCAGGCCTATGATTCATTTCGAATTGGTCAAACAGGAGAACGGGAAGAGTGGATCAACCTCCGGGTTGCCAAGATACTAAGTAGAAAACTCACCCTGGCCGGAGCCAATGTGCTTATGACTCGCACCAAAGACAGGGATGTCAGCCTGGGTGGACGCGCCTCCATGGCGATAATTCATCAAAGCGACCTGTTTGTTTCCATCCACCATAATGGGTCGGTAAATGACCTGTCGATGGATCTCCCCATCGTCTACTTTTACGGTTCGGGTGATATGAATCCTGCCTCTGTAGATTTTGCCAGGATCCTTATTGACAGCATGCGCGCTGAAATGGACTTCCAGCAGCAGCTGGCTGGTGCTGTTTACAGCGACCATCTGATTTATAACTCAGGAACCTCGGTTTTGAGAAATACCATTGATGACATGCCAGGTGTCATTGGAGAAGGTGGGTTTTTCACCAATCCCTCTGGGGAGGGACGACTTAAATCAAAAGCTTACAATAAGCTGGAGGCAGAAATTTATTATAAAGCCATCCTGGAGTATTTTGATCGAGGTATACCGTCAGCTATGTGCTTATTACCTGACACCCTAAAATATATTGATCTGCTCAGACCAATTGCATTCGAACTGGATGATGGTTTTGGTAACACATTTTTTGTTGAAAACAGCTTCAAGGTTTTACAGGATGGCGTGCAAATTCAATCCATTTGGGATTCAAATTCAGGAATTCTTACAGCGACGCCCGACTCGTCTCTGGAACAGAATGTTTCCTTCCAGGTTTTTGCGCGTAACCTCCAGGGAAATGCCATACATCCTGTCCCGTTCAAGTTTATGACTAAAGCAGGTTATGAATGGTTATCTCATGAGAAGTGGTTTGAGGCATTTGATGAGGCAGAAACCCTCTATTCCCAGGCAATTCAAAACAGTGAGCTAGATGTCCTTGATTCAACCTTGCATCTTTATCAATTAAGTCTGGAGCTTCAGATAGTTCATCCCAAAGCCAGGATTGCTGAAGAAAAAATCCTCGAGTTGCTAAAAAAGAAGCAGACTTTGGTTGACGGTGATATCAGCGATGAAATTGAAGCCCAGCAGTCACGGATAAGGGAATACTATCCTAATTAACTGCTTGAGATAAATTCTCTGAGATCTGAATGGAGCAGCTTATTCAAGTCGCTCATGTCATTTGCTGGCACCTTGCACATGAGAAATCCGAACAGCGGGAATTTCTGAAAATCTGTCTTCCTTAATTCCAGTGGATTACGGATCGTTGCAAGTAGAGCATCATAATCAAAACGGGCAATTTCTTTCCCCGCTATGCCAGTACTGTTATTTAATACAACCAGGGCATATACATGGTCTGGATCAATTTTCGTCAGGTGATCCCAGTTCGGTTTAACTGACTTTACCACCGCCTCATAAAGATTCATATCCCAGGCATATTGAGCCAGATCTGCTGTGGAACACCAGCCTCCAAAACGCAATGGATTTATTTCTATAGCTGCTATCTCATCAGCATCGATTCTGATTTCGATATGGGCTTGAAATTTTCTGAGATTAAAAAGACTGCCCAATATATTCAGGTAACTCTGAACGGGTTCCAGATATTGCTTCATAATGGACGATGAGGTGATGTAAACTCGGTCATTTACGTCATCTCCAGAGGCAAACAGATGTTTCATCATATTCAGAATGACAACCTGCCCTAGCTCGTCAAAATAGCAATCCACCGCAAACTCTTCTCCGGGAATTACTTCTTCTATGATGAAAGTGGAGTTATCCAGGACACCAGAAGGATAGATACCATCATAGCTCGAAGTCATCATATTCAAAGTTGAAAGCGTGTCCACCCATTGATCCTGATTATCGACTCTTTGTACTCCAAGACTAAAAAAGCCAACCGATGGTTTCAGGATCACCGGAAAGGGAAGGGAAGCTGAATCTACATTTTGCAGCTCGCCATACGGGCATCCACTATAGTAATAGCCGGGGTGAATCTGAGCCAAAACATCTCGGAAGCACACTTTGTCTTTCAGTTGCGCCACTATAAGTGCCAACTCGCTTCCTGGAAATTGGGCTAGAATCCAGTCCAGAGCATTTTCAGAATTTGTATGAAACTGAATCTGCCGATCAGAGTTATAGGTCTGGACAGCCTTGCGCTCAGAGATATAATTTATTTTATATCCAGCCAGTGCCTCTTCTGCATAAGCGGTTTGGATAACAGGATTTTTGAGCTCTTGAAGGGTTTGTTTCAGATATTCAGAAACAAAGGGCGCATCGATTAAAAACATGGATTATGATCTTGTTGACTGCCAAGAGATTTTGGCTGTAGCTACTCTTGGAAACTTAATAGACTTGTTCAAGAATTTCTATTTCAACATTGCCCAGGACAGGGATGAGATTTGTTAAATTTTCAAAATCACCTTCAACCAGTGCAATGTGCGTAGCATCTGCAGGAAATTGATTCAGACTGGGATCCACATCTACCCACTCACCATCTATGGCAACAACAGGCCAGGCGTGGAAGAGGAAGCGTCCCTGGAGATAAACCAATCCGATGTGAATCTTTGTAGGAACACCTGCAGCACGACTTAGGGCCGTATAGAGTGTAGTATGTTCAGTACAGTCACCAACACCTGTATTTAGAATGTCCACGGCACCTGAAATACTGGCAACTGGCCTCTTCTCCAAATAGTTGTAAACCCACTGGGTCAGGGTGTGACTAATGGCAATGGCTTGACTCTCATCACCCAATATCTGATTCGCTTTTTCACGAATTTGATCATGATCGCTCTGGACCATATCGGAGGCTTTCAAGTTTAGCTCAAGTTCATTTGGGTGCAAGGGGGTCGAAACTTGACTCAAGGTTACCACCAAGGGGTCTGTACTAATAATTTTCTGCCGCTCCGATGACAATCCTGCCAAGACGTCTGATGTGACGCCAGAGAGACCAATTTTTAACTCTTTTAGCTTCTTAGAGTTGGAGATGGGATAGCTGGGTATGACTGCAAAACCATTTAGTAAATCGACCTGTCCTGACTCAGCTTTTGCCAATGCCAATTCAGGTGTGGTTCTCTCCATCATCATCCCCATGATGGTTTCTTCCTTGTAAGTAATACCATTGTCATCCAGCCACATGATGGATGGTATACTCTTAAACTCAATCCGCAATTTGTTGAGTAAATGTTTCTCACCAGCTACGCTAATGATCTCCTTGCCCTCATGGGTGATGGTCACATCGGCCATTTCATTGGACATGGCGTCATAGGCGGGTACCCTCATGGTTTGACCTTCTAAAATACCCTTGCTGGCAACCATGGGTTGAATGGCGGTATAAGTATAGAGATCTTTAGGCACGGTGATTTCAGTTCGGTTGGTATCCTCACCTTGAATGAATTCCAGCTCCATGATTGTGCCATACTTCTGTCCTTGAACATGGGTTGAATACTGATCAGATAGCATCCAGAAACTAAAAGCCTCAAGTCGGAAAGAGGTGTCCATAACTGCTGTGTTTTCAAGATGAATTTCTGACTCCAGGCCACCAAAAACCACATTCAAGTTGCTTGAACTCTTAATGGTATAGCCATTGGCTCCTTGGTTTTCTATGGAATAAACGGTGTGTCCCATTTTTTTACCATCGAGATAAATATTCATCCACTCCGATTCGCTGGGAAGTTCGCGCAGGCCTGAGGCCAGAGAGAGATAGGATCCAGCGCCTCCATTGAAGTAGGTCATATAGAAAAGTCTGCCAGACAGGAAAAGCCAGACTAAGGCAAGTGAGATGAGATAAATTCTTTTCTTCATTGAAAACTTCTAATGCGACCTTTCATTCATGGCATATCAAACTAGATCTAAAAGAGAAATACTTGTTTTCTCGAGGCATATTGGGCACAAATTTAGGCGTGATTCCAAATATTGGAAGTAAGATTAACGTTTAATCTTGTCAGGTTTGTGAGCCATGGCAAGTCTCCAAAATTGAAAGGGTTTCCTAAATGCAATCAAAATCCACAACCATAGAAGATTATCTCAGCAATCTACCTGACGATCGAGCAGAGCAAATTACCCGGGTAAGACAAACTATTCTTGAAAATCTGCCTGAGGGCTATGAAGAAACTATGAACTGGGGTATGATCAGCTATCAGGTGCCCTTGAGTGTATATCCAGATACCTACAACAAGCAACCACTTCTATATGCCGCGCTGGCGTCTCAAAAAAACCATATGGCCGTTTATCTGTCAGGGATTTATACGTTTGAAGATCGATATACAGCGTTTGAGGCTGCCTATCGCGAAACGGGAAAACGATTAGATATGGGTAAGTCTTGTGTTCGATTTCGTAAAATAGAAAACCTGCCCCTGGAACTTATTGGTAAAACAATCGCCTCACTGCCCATGGTAGATTTTGTAGAGCACGTGAAGAAAGTGCATTCACGTAGGAAGAGCCGGAAAAAATAACCCCGGGAACCTGTTACTCCACCAAAGGACAGGCTACAAAATGATCTTTGGCCTGCTCCTTAAACTCTGGTTTTGATTCCGCACAAGCAGGTTGGGCAATAGGACAACGCGTCCTGAAGGCACAGCCGCTTGGTTTATTCAGAGGGGTTGGAACATCACCTTCCAGCACTATTCTTTTACGGTTTTTGCGACTGGGATCAGGCAATGGAACCGCTGATAGCAGAGCTTTGCTATAAGGATGTCTGGGTTGATGATATACATCCTGAGCATTGCCATATTCAGCCATATCTCCCAGATACATGACTGCAATTTTATCGGAAATATGCTCTACAACAGAGAGATCATGGGCAATAAACAGATAGGAAACATCAAACTCATCCTGAAGATCCATCATCAAGTTGATCACCTGGGCTTGAATCGAAACATCCAGAGCCGAGACCGGTTCATCACAGATAATCAGATCCGGATTTGTTGCCAGGGCTCTGGCAATGCCCACACGCTGTCGTTGACCACCTGAAAACTCATGAGGATAGCGTCGGGCCTGTTCTGGTTGTAATCCAACTTTATCCAGCAGCCAGCCTACGCGCTCAGCTTGTTCCTTATTGGTCATATCAGTATGGAGCTGAAGGGGCTCGCTAATGATTTGTGCTACCGTCATACGCGGATTCAATGAGGCGTAAGGATCCTGAAAAATCATTTGAACTCTTGAGCGATATTTTCTCACTTCGCTGGAGCTTAAGCTGGCAAAATCAACAATCTCATCACCAAAGTGATATTCAATGCTGCCACCGATTTCAACATCTGGTGCCACATGACGCAGAATGTTTATCATGGCTCTGCCAACCGTGGTTTTACCACAGCCTGATTCACCAACCATACCAACAATCTGTTTGCGATCAATTGAAAAATTTATGCCATCCACAGCCTTAACTGTAGCAACTCGCTTTGAAAAGACACCGCCATGTACTGGAAAGTGTACAGATAGGTTTTTTACGTCTACCAGTGTGTTCTTACTCATGCGGACACCTGCTCTTCCTGGGTCACAAAACAGCGTACAAAATGACCTGGAGTAATCTCCTGCAGTGGCGGTTCTTCTGTATCACATTTATCCAATTTAACTGTACATCGAGTACAAAACTTACAACCCACGGGTAACTCAAGAATATTGGGAACCATTCCAGGAATTGTTTCAAGACGTTCCCTTTGGGAATTGATGTCTGGTCTGGGTATTGACCCCAATAATCCATGAGTATAGGGGTGCAGTGGTTTACTAAACAAGTCATTAACCTCAGCCACCTCCTGGATGACCCCGCCATACATCACAATAACTCTTTCGCAGGTCTCAGCAACAACAGCCAGATCATGAGTGATCAGAACCACTGCAGCTTCTGTATTGAATTTTTTAAGGTCTAACATCAAATCCAGAATCTGAGCTTGAATGGTTACATCCAGGGCGGTGGTTGGTTCGTCAGCTATCAGCAATGAAGGGTTTTTTGCCAGCGCCATGGCGATCATGACACGTTGACGCATACCACCAGAAAATTGGTGGGGGTAGTCGTTGATTCGACGTTCTGCATCTGGGATACCAACAGTATCCAACAGCTTCACTGCTGAATCGAAGAGTTCCTGATGTCGGGTTTTGAACTCATCACTGATAAGCTTATCTATTCCAATGATTAAATAGGCAATGCCAGTCGGCACGAGCCCTCCAATGATCAAACTTATAAGCATAGAGAGAGGATTGAAGCTCCATCCAGCAGCCAGTTGTGAAAAGAAGAGAACCACAACCGCAAAAACACCAGATGTTTGGGCTCGACTTTTAATGGAATAGCTTTTTAGATTCGCCGCTCGACTCACAAACCAGGCTTTGAATGAATCCTTGAGCGGCGTTGGTTTGATTGCTTCCATCATCTGCATGCCGATATTGAACACTGGATTCAATGATGTCATTGGTTCCTGGAAAATCATGGCAATTTCTGACCCGCGAATATCCCACATTCGGCTGTAGATATTTTCTCTAAACTCAGCCATAGCAACATTCTGGGGTGAATTATAAAATAGGTGGACCATCACAGACAGAGCCACGATGAGCGATAGAATACCCCAGGCAAAACCACTTATGGGTAAGAGGAAATGTATAAGCATCCATGCAATAAAGAAAACTCCCGCAACGGTGTTTCGTTTTTCTTCTGGAATCTTCTGGAAGTATTTATACTGGGGAACCTCTCTAACGCGAGCCAGGTCGTCCGCATCAAAAATCTTTTCACCTTTAAAAATAATCTCGCCGTCAGAAACTTCTCCTGGGGGATTCGGAATTAATTGAATTAAGGAGAGGACTGAGACCGATTTACCTGATCCTGATTCTCCCACAATACCTAATGTTTCGCCCTCGTAAATATCAAAACTGACACCATCGACGGCTTTAGCCCATTCTCCACCAACCTTGAATCGAGTTTTAAGCCCTTTGACTTCTACCAGCTTTTCGCGACTCATCGTAACCTCGAATATACTTTGGGGTCAAAGGCTTCACGTACAGCCTCCCCGATAAATACAACCATTATCAATGTGGAAAATAGAGCAGAGATCGGTGCAAAGACCATCCAGGCTTTCGTGATATTCTGAAGACCAACGTCCAACATTTGTCCCCAACTGGGGGTTGGTGGCGGCATTCCAAAACCGAGATAATCAAGACTCACCAATGCAGAGATTCCACCTACAACGGCAAAAGGGAAAAAGGTGATAATAGGCACCATGGCATTGGGTAAAATATGCTTGAACATCACTTTAAAGTTTGTTTGTCCCATGGACAGGGCTGCCGCAACATAATCCTTGGATTTTTCACGATAAAATTCTGCTCGCATGAGATAAGTCATGCCAATCCAGTTGACGATGGTGTAGATGAAAATCAACAAGAAGAAGGATGGACGAATGATGGAACTGATAATAATGATCACAAACAACATGGGCAAACTGGACCAGATCTCAATGATTCTTTGAAAAAAGAGATCGAATTTTCCACCGAAATAGCCCATGCTTCCCCCAATGAGAACTCCAATGAAATAATTCAGGATGGTGAGAACCAGGGCAAATGAGATGGAAATATTGAAGGCATAGCATAACCTGGAAAACACATCCCTTCCTGTATTATCCGTACCAAGCCAATGTGTACTGGAGGGAGGATCATACATCTTATTACCGGTTACGGTAATATCCTCGTAGGGGCTATATGGATAGACCGGCATGATCATCCAGTTATCACTGTCTTCCGTTTCCCAGGTAGCCTGGAGTTGCCTATAAATAGTTTCGCCAGGTACATCTTGTCCAAACTCTGAACCGGCATAGTATCCTGATACAACTGGAAAATACATCTCTCCTTCATAGCTGAGAATCAGAGCTCGATTGTTTACCAGCAGAGGTAAAAACCAGGAAAGGATATATAGGATAACCAGGAGGACGAATGAATAGTATCCTCTTTTCAGGGTTTTGAATTTAAGCCATCGCTTCTTTAGGATGGAAAGGGATATTTCTTGTTGTTCTGGCATTTTCTTACTTTCCATCTCTATTTGAATCTGATTCTAGGGTCAACGGTTGCCAGTGCTATATCCGACAGGATATTAGACACAAGTCGGATCACCACCACTATGACCAGGAAACCCAGGGTAATGGGATAATCTCGATCTAGAATGGCCTGGAAACCCATTTTTCCAAAACCATCAATATTGAAAACTTTTTCGATGAGGTATGAACCTGCGATAACCACCCCAATGACACCACCGATACCAGAGGCAATTGGAATGATTGAATTGCGAATGGCGTGAACCCAAATGACCCTTTTTTCCTGTAGACCTTTCGCAAAAGCAGTCCGGATGTAATCCTGTGAAATGTTTTCCAGTAGACTGTTTTTCATGAGGATTGTCAAGCCTGCGAAACTACTGATTGACCAGGCAATGATGGGCAGTATCATGTGCCAGACTTGATCCTTAATCTTTCCCCAGAGAGTCAAAGTTTCCCACACTTCTGTAGGTGAGCGAAAGCCTCCCAGGGGGAAAATATCCCAGAACGAGCCTCCACCTAACAAGACCAGTAATACCATCCCCAAGGCATACCCTGGAATGGAATATGCAGCAAATACAACTACGCTGGAAAGGAAATCAAAGGCGGATCCATGGTTGAGCGCTTTTCTGATTCCCAGTGGAATACAAACGAGATAAGACAGGAACAAGCCAGTGAGGCCAAAAAACATGGAAATTTTAAAGCGTGGAGCCATCACCTCTGTCACTGGCTGATCATATGTGTAGGAAGTGCCCAGATTACCCGTGAGAATGCCAGAGAACTCTGTTTGAAAGATAGTGGCAACAATCTTGTCATCTTCTGAGGCTTCCCGGTCTATAGCCCCTTTCCAAATATCACTAATCTTTCCATCCTTATCATAAACACCTATTTGCTCTCCTTCAAGACGTAGAGTCATATAGGTACCGCGGCCAACGTTTTTACTGACTTCCTTTACATCAGCACTAAAATCCACCTCGCGGTGCTTGATCTCACGGGGCCAAACACCCAGCCAGATCAGATATCGCTGATAAACAGGCTTGTCAAATCCATAAAAGCGTCTCAATTCTCGCATGGCAGATTCTGGTAATACGGAGCTCCCACCACTCATGATATCACCTACGCTTCCAACCGATTCTCCCTGCTGCATCGCACCAGCCTGTAATTGTTGAATAGTCCTTTCTAAAGGTCCACCAGGCGCCATCTGAAGGATGACAAAAATGAGGATGGTAGATCCTAAAAAAGTAGGAATCATAAGTAAAATGCGGCGAATAAAATATGTAGTCATGGGGGGTTACCGTTTTTCAGGAATTGAGAAGGCAGTCTTCACATTTAATTTTTGATCTGTGAAGACTGCCTGTCTAGAAAAATATCTAGTTAGAAGTTGCTTTTAAATAGTCAGGCCAGAACATGACATTGATCTCACCCTTGGGCAGATCGGTTCCGTTGGCCATGGCCTCTTCAAGTGCTTTTCCCTTATCCTCTTCAAACCACCAGTGTGTAAACACGGTTCTATAATCACCCGTATAACGACCAACCATATATTCTGGATAACCAAATTTATCCCAAAAAAGGACGCGTTGATAATTTCTGGCAATACCCCAGGCTGCTGGATGGATATCTGAATAAATACCATCGATTTCTCGAATAATTTCTACTCGACGAGCTTGAGTAAAAGTGATATCATACTCTTCAAGCAGTTCATCAACACGGGCATCTTTAAATCCACCGATGTTATTATTGTTGTCCTGATCAGCCAAAGAGGAATGCAGAGATGTTTCTGGGTTAGGAAATACCAGCCCGCTCCAGTTTTGCATGAAGAGCGTGAAATTACGTTCCATGAGGTTTTTCCAGTTGGCATTGCCATCGATATACTTGATCTGCATATCAATGCCATATTCTTTCATCATCTGCTGGACTGGCGTAACCATATAGTCCAGGCCCTTCATGATGGCGAGTTCGAAGCGTAAAATGCGTCCATCCTCATGTACCAACCAACCTTCTTGGTTCCGGGTTGTATATCCAGCTTCTTCTAAAAGTTTTACAGCTTTTTCGGGACTGTATACAACTTTTTCATTGTCTGGGTTTTCATAAACAGAACCAGAATACAGTGAGTTCATCATTGAGTATTCACTGTAGTACATTTCCTCGTTCATTTTCTCGCGATTGTATAAATAGGTAAATGCCATGCGAACACGTTTATCATCAAAAGGCCATTTTCGCATATTGAATGCATAACCTGAAGTCCCTGCGGGTTTTTCTGAATAAATCTTATGTTTCTGTACCCAACCCTTTTGAACAGATTCGAAATCAGTTTCTTCAACCCATTCACGGGCAGCTGCAACGGTGTAAAAGTCTGCTTCGCCCTTCTTAAATTTTTCAAAGATGAGTGGGTTGTTATCCTTAACAACGATAAACTTTATTTTGTCGAAGTTGGAGGTGAACTTATTCGCAGGATCATCTTTACCCCAGTAGTCTGTCCGACGGGTCAGGGTAAAGGACTCTTGGTTGATGATGTCATCTTCATGGATTTCATAAGGTCCTGTACCGGGCATCATTTTAAACTGGTATTCTTTGAGATACTCAGAACCATCTACCTGATTCAGATAATATGAAGGAAGAATGGACATGCCGCCAAAATAGAGAAAATTTCTCCAGCTCAGCTCTTTAGCCACCACAGAAACAAGATATTTTCCTTCAACAATTGGACGTTCAAATTTTCCAAATGTCAGCTGATCTGAGGGTGAGAGAATGGTTTCATCCATATGGAGATCCCAGGTGGCTACAACATCTTCTGCTATAACCTCGCGTCCATCTGACCAGCGTGCATCTGGATTGATGCGAAACCAGAATTTCATTTTGTCATCGGAGATTTTCCAGTGTGTCGCTAAAGCAGGTATAAACTCGAGAGTCAATGGGTGTGTTCCAATCAAGCTTTCGTAACAGAGACCTGCAATTGTGCTGTTCTCTACATAATTGGCATTCTGACCTTCGGTGCGCATCGTGGCAGGAAAGCGAGTGGTGATATGACGAAGCAAACCACCTTTTTTAGCACGTGGATCACCAAAGAAGATTTGCTCTTGGGGTTTCATTTCATAAGTAGAGTAACCTAAATCATCTGCTAATTTTTCAAAACCATAACCACCTGCTTCTGCAGGAGTAGCCATATCTTTAACTATGGCACTAGTTTCGGCTCCTGTATTCTCAGCAGCTTGTTTGTCGCCACCTCCGCATGACCAAAACACGAGGGAAACAGCAAGAATTAACAGAACAAAAATCTGATTTCGTTTCATGTGAACACCTTCATTTATGTTTAATTATTACTAGATGTTTATAGCTACTCATTTGAGCATTCAACATACATTTTTTATGCCGTTTTGGCTACCTTTTGATAGTTAGTTTCCTTGCGTTTTAATAACAAAGTCAGAGTTTCAAAAGCACTTTGTGACTAACGGTAGTCAAGGCTAGCCAAACGGTGATTACCTTCGATTAATAGATCGTACAATCACCAGACCCACAACGCCGGTAAAAATAGATATCAAAAACCTAAGTGAAAGGGTGATGTGGGTTTCTGGAATAATTTGATAGTTCTGAAAATTGAAATTGTGGAGGGTGCCTGGATCTTGACTTTCAACTTTTTCCAGGAAGAGAAGAAAATCGTCCACACTTCGATATCGAATGCATATTTCAGCATCTGGAGCAAGGGTTAACCTGACAAAAGGGTCATGATAGGAAGCTCGCCAGAGATTGGCAGGCCATAGAGGTTTATCAGAACTGCATACTGCATAAAAACCTGGGTTGTCGAGCCCAACTTGCATGTTTTTTAAGAAAAGTGCTAGCCCCTGATTTTTCAGGGTGAGCTTTTTGATCAACACCTGTTTGTCTGTCTCTGAGAGAGTTCCAGGTACTTTGTTATGCCATACAGTAAGAATTGTAAATACAGACAAAAGCGACAGGGCTCCCAATATAGTGCGGGCACTACGCCTAATTTTCATAGATGAATCTCTTTAAAGACCGTTTTCTTTGAAACAACTCACGTACTCCTGATCAGCACCCAGGATATGTTCAATCAACCAGGCCTTGAGAAATTCTATGACGTTGGGGATGTCAAAGGTGCCATTGACCTCAAATTGGTAAACAAGCTTTTCGACCTGAGTGATTAAGTCAGCATGTTCTGTGATGTGATCATCTGTCTTGTCATAGTCGAATTGTCTGAAGTAGAGCTCCTCCTGAGCAAAATGATCCTTTGTGTAAAACACAATTCCGTTGAGAACTTTAACTACAGTCTCTCTATTATCCGATTTACCAAGAGCCAGTTCCAGCTCGTTGATAAAATCGATAAGCTTTTGATGTTGATCATCTATTTCCTGTATGCCAACACTATAGCTGGAATCCCAACTCAACATTGGTTTACCTCCAATTATGGTTCTGGTGAGTCATCAATACATAAGGTAATTGAGCGCTCAATTTGAAACCATTATTTGTTTTTGAAGACATGCTGTCGGGAATGCATGACCAGACCAAGCCAGTAAAATACCAGGGCACCAATATTCCAGCTATAATCAGAGCTACTAATGGAAGGGTCCAAAAGATTGAAATCCGTGATGCTGGTGTTTACGACCAAAGCGATGACTGCAACCAAGCCAATGACCAAAATGAGTTTAATAAAGTCTGGTTCCATTTTTCTGGCAGTCAGAAAAAAGAGACCTGCCCACCCGAAAGTTAGGAATGAAATGATCCGATCCTGATATGGATAGGAGGGCACGTTGTAGTAAACGAAAAGACCAGGAATTTTACTTCCAAATGAGTGTGCTATTGCCACTCCCAGGAAATATACCGCACCGGAATATAGAAGAAATTTCAGGATTTGATCCTGGCTCAATTTTTTCACTTCTTGACCTCTAGGTATTTTTTAAACCAAGCCACAGTTTCTTTGATGGCTAGCTCATGACTGGTAACATCAGCTCCAAAGGCGGTTTCAAATTTTGTGTGATCCACAAGATATGCCTCTTCCCAAGTGTATAACATCTCCTGGGTTTCCTTAATCATTGGACTGAAATAGCCCAAGATAGATAGCGTGAAATTTCCAGCAACCCGAATTTTGATTGTACTTTCCAGCTCTGCCTCAATTAGCTTGACCATTTCCCTAGTAGAGATCGTAGGTGCATTTGGGGTATGCCATACCTCACCAAAGGCTGACTCATTGCTCCCCAGTGTCACCAATCCTTTTGCAAAATCCTTGATATAGCTAAAAGTGTGGGGCAGATCAATATCCCCCAGGAGATTCACTGTTTTTCCACTGAGGGCGGGCTTGAAAAACATCTCCCCCAGCATAGCGTTGATGGTGTAAGGACCAAAGAAGTCCGATGCTCGACCAATTGTAACCTGGTTATCTTCGCGCTCATGGGCTGCCATAAATTGACGTGCAACAAACTCCCTGGTGCGACCTTTGTGACCAGCAGCATCATGGGCTACTATTTCGCTAATGCGTGTTCCCTGGGTAGGCCCATATAAGTAAAGATTATCACCAAAAATCACCTTGGCTTTGGTTCTGGCAACACCCTTAAGAAAGCCAACCACCAGGGGTGGAAACAGGTCAGGCCAATTGGTATATGGTGGCATGGCACAAAAGTATACTGCATCCATATCCTGACAGACTTTGGCTACTTCATCAGGTTGAGTGGCATCACAGGCATGTATTTTGACTTTATCCGGTAACGTATTATCGATTTTACCACTACGACTGGCCAGAGCAACAGTATCACCTTTTTCCAACAAGGTCTGCATAACCCACCAGGCCAGGGGACCAGTTCCAAATACTATGTTTTTCATACAAACTCCTTCATCAGATTTCCCCTGAATTATTGTGCTTCTCTACCCAGTGGATTGCTTGTGAAAATGCGTAAGACCATATCCAAGTGCAATGAGGAATATGGGACCTCCATAGGTCATCAAGATGGCTTTTGCAGCTTCCCAGCCGGTTTCAGCATCCACATAGTAATCAATACCTGCTCCGAAAAATGCAGCGACACTGATTATTAGTGTACCCAACGCCACTGAATGAGCCACTTTATTTGAACGCATCATTGTGAAGGGTCCCGGATTATTGTTCATTCTAAAAACCAGATATGCAGCAGCTAAAATCATATAGGGAATCACCAGGCTCAGAGCAGTCAAGTCAGTAATCAGCCGGAAAAAAGCATCTATGGATTCCAAACCAATCAACGGGATAGCAATGAGAACAATCACCACACCTGCCTGAATCCACAAGGCATGGGTTAGTCCACCATCAGCATTTTTTCGTGTCAACATTTCCGGGAAAGTTCCATCAGGTACTTCTGAAAACATGGCTCGCAAAGGAGATTCGATCCAGACGACATAAGCCGCTACCGATGTCACTAGAAAAATCATCGCGAATAAACGCACCACCAGGTCACCACTAACCCCCAAACTCTCAGCCAACAATTTGTGAACCACAAAAATGGCATCTTTTAAACCTGCTTCTGACAATTCTGCTGGGGAAGCCACCAAACTCACAGCAAAGGATCCCAGGATATAGGCCACGCCCACCAGCATGGTAGCCATGATGACGCCGCGGGGGAAATTCCGAAGGGGACTGTTTACTTTATCAATGTAGGTACCTGCAACTTCGGCACCTGAAACAGCCAGAAGTAACCAGGAGAAGGTGGCAAAGTAACTGGTTGAAAAATCCGGCATCATGCTGTCCATAGAAAACTCTGTCGCTGAAGGAGTGCCTTTTAGATAGGCTAGAAAGGCAAAAACAATAAATCCTCCCGTTACGGCAATGGTCAACTTTCCTCCCAGGTTACTCAATTTGGAAAATGATTTGACTCCCCGACTGGCAATCCAGGTCAGCATGAGACACAATAAAATGGAGTAGTAGGGCAGCAAGCTCACATTGGCATCTGTAAAGCGATTTTCTCCAAACAAAGCCCATGAGGCCATGACAGGGATACGGGCAAAGACAAATTGTAGATAGAACAAATTTGAAATAAAATAAGACCAGGTGCCAAAAAAAGCCCAGCGATGACCCAGGCTGAAGGCAATCCAACTGTAAATTCCACCACGCTTATTCTCGTTAACCGAGGCCATTTCGGCAATGATTGCTGTCAGAGGTAAGAAATAAAATATACAGACTATCACCCAGGAAGGAATGGCTGCTGGTCCCAGTGCCACACCATTTGTAGTGATATTATTAAAACCAAAAGTCGGGACAAAGATCAGCATGACCAATGTCCAGAGAGAGAGTCCTTTTGTGGTTTTCGACAGTTTCAATCTAAAGTTTAACCCGCTTGTGAACTCTTCTTATAGATGACACCCCTCGCCTCGAGATATTTTAAAACAGTATCCAGACAACCCGATGTTTCACCAACAAACTCAGGTGGACTGATTCCTTTGCGTTCATACTGACCATCTAATACGAGCTGGGTGACTGCCGTACAGGTATATCCTGTGGTTCTGGCCATAGAAGATGTTTTTGTGGAGGGATCATAGCGATCCAGTAGCTCATACTTATGTTTGAATTGCTTACCTCCATCCATTCCTTCAATGAGGATATTCATGATGGTAAACTCTTCTTCCTCCTCCCCGAGTTTCCATTTGGGAAACAGTAGTGAGGTGGTCAGGTCGATTGGTCTCACGCTCTGGTCTCCGATTTGAAGCTTTTGCTCTCCAAAGAAGCCCGTTTCTCGAAGGATGCGCATCAGTTCTATATGTCCTGGATAGCGTAGGGTTTTCTCTTTCATATTGGGGATTTTCATGGTGTAAATCAAACTTCTCAAACCATCGGTATTGAAGGCTTCCAATGTTCCTACTTCAGGAAAATCAATCAGCTCTGGTTCTGACAGTGCTACCTTTTCAACCGTTTTACTATTTTCAACAATACGGGAGGGACGGGTGTATTCGGCGATCACATCAATGGGCGAAAAAGGGGCTTTGTATTCATAGGGCCAGGTCCTCTCTTTTGGTAATCCACCCACATAGCAGGTGAAATCAGTAACCTTCATCTCCTTTTGGTAGGAACCCAATATTAGGTTGCTCATTCCAGGTGCTACACCTGCATCCATCACGGCAGTCACACCCTTGGATTTCGCCAGAGCATCCAATTCAAATGGATCTTCTGAGAAAAAAGAAATATCTACAATGTTCTTCCCTGCCTTGATAACAGTTTCAAGTGTTTTGAATCCCATAAAACCAGGGACGGCTCCCACCACAATGTCAGCATCAGCTATTACTTTTGTGACTGCATCAGCATCCGCCAGATCGGCCTGTGCAGTTGCCAGGTTTTCGTGGTTAGATAGGAATGCCAGCGCGCTCACATCTCTATCCACGGAAAGTACTTTATGTTGCTTGCTCAAATCGATGGCCATGGCTCTTCCAACCATGCCTGCACCCAATACGACAACTTTTTTGCCCATGTCTATATCCTGTTTTATGCCCCGGTTCGTACCACAGGGGGAATTAAATAGCCATCCGAAACGTATAGGACTAGATGACTTTGGAATGAGAATCCAAATGTCTGGTTCGACTGGGGAAAGCTTTTATGGAAGCAAAATCAGTTCGTGAAAAACTTGGCCTGATCCACCAATTCCCGATATTCAGTATTTGGATTGATTTCAAATGCTAATTGCGCCTCTAAAATTGCCAGTCTTGGTTTTTCCTGAAGCAGATAAATTTTGGCCAGCAAGGCATGGCTGTAATGATCGTTCTGATCTGTGATTAAGGCTTGATCACATTGTTGTCTGGCAGCATCCAACCAGGAGAGACTTTCAGATCTAGCCAGATCAATATACAATTCTGCCAGGCGGTGTCTTCCCTCAATGACCTGGGGGAAATGATAGAGATAATTTTGTAGTACTTTTACAGCCTCTTTTTGATCCTGATCCTGCATCATGAAATCGACATAAGCGTCCCAGACAGATTTGTCTTTGGGGGACAGCTTGACCGCAAGGGCATAATTTTCAAGAATATCTTTGTCCTTAGTGGCGGTTTGTTCTTGTGCCAGGGCTAGAGCACCATAGGCAGCACCTAACATGGGCTCGCTTTTTACAGCTTCCTGCAGCATTTCAATTGATCCAGCTGTATTGCCAGAATTTCTTAGTGTGTTGGCCTTGCCAACAGTTGCTTCATAATTGGCCGAATCCAACTCAAGTGCTGTATCAAAGTGAGCCATAGCCTGTTCATATAAATCTTTTTCATCAAGGATATAACCAAGACTAATCTGGGCAGCAACATCTTGGGGGTTAGCCTGGACTGCCAGGCGATAATATTGGTAAGCATTTTCCATGCTACCACTCAAATGATATATCTCTCCGATATATCTCAATATTTGAGATGAGTCCGCCTGGGCATCCAAACCACGTCTGCATTGGTTGACAGCATCTGTTAGATTGTTGTCCTCAAAGAACAGTCGTGCAGCAAATAAATATGCCGGTGTATACTCGGGGTGGGATTGTTGAATAACCAGAAGCAGGCTCAACGCTTTTTGACGTGAACCTAAGGCAGCTTCGGTTTCGGCTTTTGAGAAAAGTATATCTGGATCTTCACTGCATGCAGTTAGTATAAACATCCCAACAATTGTAAGAATGAGCCCGCGTTTCAGCCTCATAGTGTCTCTCCTAAGCCAATTGGAAAAAATTAACTTGAGCTACATGTTCAGCAAGGGTTATTTGTTGAAGTCAATCACTGATAGGCCGAGCAAAGAAGCTCTGTGATCGTAAAACAGCCCAGCTCGAGTTCGCTAGTTCACCATCAGAGATTGTTCCAGATAATACTCTTCCCCACCGCTGGTCCAGTTCAGCTTGATTCGCCATAATCCGGGATCCATATCCGGGAGATCAATGGTCTGGAGACTGTCACCTTCCAATGTGAGACGGAACAGTCTGTCCTTATGAAGATCAGCCGGACGAAAGAGCAGCACTTCTCCATCAGTAGGTGTGTGCCCCAGAGCCAACGGGAATTTCAAGTCCAGAACTTGAGTGGTTTGATGATAAGTTAAAATTGGTTGTATCGTAAGAGCTTGCGTTCTGGCCACCCGTTTAATCTGCTGCTCAAAAACCACATCTTTATCGTAGTAGTTATCATAAACCAGCTCAACATCATCCTGAAAGGTCCAGATGGCAAATCCTACAAAGAAAGCAATAAAGATCACAATTGTGGCTGTGAGACCCCACATCCAAAGTCCACCGGATTTTGCTTGTCTCTCCATTATTTCCTCGGTCCCATAAATGATGTTTTTACTGTTTCCAGCATGCGGTCATTACTAAACACTGCTATCTTTATTTTAGCCTCTGTGCCGTCCAGTAAATCGCCTGATAAATCAATAAAAAAGGCACCCTCTGTTTTGCCCTGACCACTGACTTTTAAATCACTACCTATCATGGTCAATGTGCCTTCAGGCTCAAGTAATTCAAGCCGGATCGGTATGTCATCAAAGGTTTTGTTGAGCACTTTAATGGTATATAAATTTGTGAAGTGGTTATTCCCCACTTCCTGATACATGGTACCATATGAACGCAGGATGGTTGATTCCACATCGGATCGAGTCCCAAGCAGAATGAAAAAGAAAATCACGAGAGCTACCAATACTATAGAATAGCCAATATTACGGAAATTCATACCACGTGTCTCCCCGGTACGAATGCCATCAAATGAATCATAGCGGATCAAACCCTGGGGCTTTTTAACCCTGTCCATGACAGTATCGCAGGCATCAATACAGGCTGTACAATTGACACATTCCAACTGGGTACCATTACGAATATCTATCCCTGTGGGACAAACTTCCACACATTGATTACAGTCAATGCAATCACCCAGATCTTCTGGGCTATTTTTTTTGGGTCTGCCCCGTTTTTCACCCCGGATATAATCATAAACCACGACGATGGATTTGTCATCGAGCAGCACAGATTGCAAACGACCATAAGGACAGATTTGGGTGCAAATCTGTTCCCGGAAAAAGGCATAGATGTAATAAAAAATAGTGGTGAAGAGAACCATGATGGCGAATCCACCAGCATGCTCTGAAACCGGTGAGGTGATGATCTGGTAAAGTTCATCCTTGCCAATGATATAAGCCAGAAACGTGTTGCCAATAATAAAGGATAGCATCCAGAAAATGCCATGTTTCAGCACCCGCTTAAAAACCTTTTCAGTATTCCAATCCTGAGCCTTGAGTTTACGCTGTTTGTTGGCATTGCCATCGATAAGATATTCAATTTTACGAAAGACCATCTCCATAAAGATGGTTTGTGGACAGGCCCATCCACAAAACAGACGTCCGAAAATGACGGTAAACAGGAGAATACCCACCACAAAGGTCAGGGTGGCCAATACAAAAATAAAACTGTCCTGGGGCCAGAAGGCCATACCCAGAATGATAAATTTGCGCTCAATAATGTTGAGGAGGAGAAAAGGACGACCGTTAATGGTTATAAACGGTCCACTGAACATGATAAGGAGCAATAGGTATGAGAACCAGGTTCTGGCATTATAGAAACGACCTGAAGGTTTTCGAGGGAAAACCCATTTTCGCTTACCATCCGCATCCATGGAAGCTATTCTATCTCTAAATGCTGATGGGGCATCTATGTTTGTGAGATTTCTGTCCGGCTGACTCATTTACCTGCCATCTCCAAGTATTTGTTTGCTATAAACTAATATGTCAAAAGGAACTCACGTATTAGCGTGAGTTCCTTCACCAGTCTATATCCTATTTATGGGCTAACCCTCGTCCAATTCTCCCTGTGGAGCTTTGGCAACTGCGGGCGTAGTACCAACCAGCTTCACTTTGATATAGCTGGAAACTTGCATGATCTGATCAGGAGTCAATGTAGCCTCCCAGGGGATCATACCCTTGGTTGGTACTCCCACTTTAATGAGGTTGACAATTGACGCCATGTCTCCACCATGTATCCAGTAATTATCAGTCATGTTTGGACCAATGCTTCCACCACCATCGTTGAGATGGCAGGTAAAACATTGGGTGTCCCATATCTTTTTTCCTGCGGCCAGGCTGGCCTCATCAGTAAGTGCGGCCATCTCTGTGACTGGAGCTGCAGCGACGGGCTCTTCCTTCTCAACAGGTGCTGGTTCTGGTGCAGTTGAAGCACCTTCACCATAGGCAGCAATGACATCTGGAAAAGCAGCTTTAAGCTTCGCCAATTGATCAGAATCTGCTTTTGCCATAGCTCGCATCAACTGTTCATCAAAGGGAGCGTCCAGTATTTTATCCATCTCTGCCCGTAAAGCTGGTGTGATCTCGCCATCACTGGCCCAGGGAGATGAATAGGACGAAAAGGCACTGCGGCCAGCACTTGCTTCCACATATGTGCCCATTTCCTTTTGATATTCAGCATCCTGTAAATCACCAAAGAGGTGGTAATACGGTACATATATAACTGATACGATTATTGTGATGAGAAAAAGAGTTTTCCACCAACCTGGTAGGTCGTTGTCATACTCCTGAATTCCATCATAATCGTGATCAATGAGTTCGTTCGTGACTTTGCCCATTATAAATGGCCTCCATTATTTTGATCATCCCCGCTCTCGAGGGGCATATTACTCATTTTACTTATGTATCCCTTCCGCATGGTTACGATCATAACAATCGCTCCCACAAAAACCAGAAAGAATAGAACCAGGGATAGCCCTTGAAAGAACTGGAGGCCATCTGCTCCCGGATAAATACGACTTAACATAAGAATCTAATCCTGCCCTAGTTAGGGAGGATTCCTGTTCCCAGTTTCTGCATATAGGCAATAAGAGCGATAATCTCTTTGTCCCAGGATGTTTCAATGCCCGAGTCCTTTAGGTTGGCAACGATACCTTCAGCCTGTTTCTTAAGATCATCCAGAGCTACATCCTCATATCCTTCTGCATAGGGAACACCCAGAGTTCTCATGGCGCTAATCTTCATAGGAAGATCAGCATAGTCATTGGATCGTTCTAACAACCAGGGATAGACCGGCATAATAGAACCGGGACTCATTGAGCGCGGATTGTCCATGTGATTGTAATGCCAGGCATCAGGTTTTTTCAACTTACCAACACCTTCACGATGGAGATCGGGTCCTGTTCTCTTGGAACCCCAGAGGAAGGGGTGATCATAAACGAATTCACCAGCCTTGGAGTATTCACCATAGCGTTCAGTTTCACTTCGGAAGGGACGAATCATCTGGGAATGGCAGTTAAAACAGCCCTCCTTGATGTAGATGTCGCGTCCTTCAAGCTCCAGGGGTGAGTAAGGTGTCACCGTAGAGATAGTGGGGATATTAGATTTCACCACAAACATGGGTACAAATTCTACAATACCACCAATGGCAACAGCTACTAGGGCTGCAGCCAGGAAGTACATGGGACGGGCTTCAAGCCAGCGGTGTTTATGTTCACCTGGCTCCGACACGATGGGTTTCAGGGGAGCCGCTTCCATTTCCTGATCAGGAATCGGAGCTCCGGAGCGGGCAGTTTTGACCAGGTTATAAACCATGATCAGGGAACCAGCCAGATAAAGCGTACCACCAAAAGCTCGGGTCCAGTACATGGGCACCAGCTGTAATACGGTTTCCAGAAAGTTTGGATAGACCAGTAAACCCTCGGGAGTGAACTGTTTCCAGATCAAAGCCTGGGTAATACCCGTCCAGTACATGGGAATGACATAAAAAATGATGCCCAGCGTGGCTAGCCAGAAGTGAACATTGGCAAGCTTGACTGAATACAGTTTGGCATTCCATAAACGAGGTGCCAACCAGTACAACATTCCAAAGGTCAGCAGACCGTTCCAGCCCAGCGCGCCAATATGGACGTGGGCAATGGTATAATCTGTGAAGTGCGAGATGGCATTATAATTTTTCAATGACATCATGGGACCTTCAAAGGTGGACATTCCATAGGCTGAAACAGCCACAACCATAAACTTGAGGATGGGATCCTGTCGAACTCGATCCCAGGCACCACGTAGCGTGAGGAGACCATTAAGCATGCCACCCCATGAGGGGGCAATCAGCATAATGGAGAACACGGTTCCCAGGGTTTGAGCCCAGTCAGGTGTTGAAGTATAAAGCAGGTGGTGAGGACCAGCCCAGATATACAGAAAGATGAGAGCCCAGAAATGAATAATCGACAGTCGATAAGAATAGACTGGTCTTTGAGCCGCTTTGGGCATGAAATAGTACATCAGACCCAGATAGGGTGTTGTCAGGAAGAATGCGACAGCGTTGTGACCATACCACCATTGAACAAGAGCATCCTGTACGCCGGCATAGAGTGAGTAGCTTTTCCAGAAGCTCACTGGTATGGCCAGAGAATTCACAATATGGAGCATGGCAACGGTGACAAAAGTGGCGATATAAAACCATATCGCTACATAGAGATGTTTCTCACGTCGTTTAAGGATGGTTCCCATCATGTTCACACCCCAGGCAACCCAGATCAGAGCAATGGCGATATCAATGGGCCATTCCAGCTCTGCGTATTCTTTGGCTGAGGTAAGACCAGCAGGCAGTGTTAACGCCGCTGAGACAATGATACCCTGCCACCCCCAGAAATGCACTTTACTAAGTACATCAGAAAAATTTCGGGCCTTAAGCAATCTTTGAGCTGAATAGTAGTATCCCATAAATATACCGTTGCCAACAAATGCAAAAATAGCAGCGTTGGTATGCAAGGGACGCAGGCGACCGAAGGTCAACCATGAAGTGCCGAAATTAAAGACCGGCGCAGGTAACTGAAGCGCAATAGTGAGTCCAACCAAAAAGGCCGTTACGCCCCAGATAACGGTGGCCCAGAAAAACATTCGCACGATTTTATTATCGTACTGAAATTTTTCCATCTCCATTATTTATTCTCCTCGTTTTTTTCACCCGAATTAAGACCGGGTTCCGTTTTCTTTGATGTTTTTTTATCTTCAAATAACATTCGTACTGATGGTGTGTATTTGTCATCAAACTGTCCGGATTTAACAGACCAGATATAGGCACCTAAAAAAATCAGCGATGCGGTCAGACTAAAGGCCATCAGAATAAACATTACATACAAAATAATTGCTCACGTTTCATCAAGTTAATTTCATCATGCGGGCTCGCAAGCTTGTAGTAAATGTGGTAAAGGCCACGACAGAAATTGAGCTGGCAGGCATAAGAATAGCCGAAACCAGGGGGGATAATTTTCCCGCTACTGCAAAACTAACTCCAACCACATTATAGATAATTGAGATCACAAAACTGGCCACAATAACTGAGGTGGTCGCTTTGGACATTTTTATAAAAGACCCTAATAAATGAAGGTTCTTGCCGGTGAGAATTCCATCACTTGCAGGAGAAAAAGCAGATACATCATCAGTGACGGCAATGCCCACCTCACTGGCTCTCAAAGCTCCGGCATCATTGAGACCATCACCCACCATAAGCACGTGGGCACCTTCTCCCTGCACTTTGGATACAAAATCCAATTTGTTTTCCGGTGTTTGACGAAACTGTAGGTTTTCTTCGCTTCCAAAGAGATTAACAAGGGTGGCTTTTTCCCGCTCAGTATCACCAGACAGGAGATACATGCTGAATTGTTTTTTCAAGTCGGATAGCAACGGTCGCAAACCCTTGCGAAACACATTAGCGATAAGAAATGAGCCCATAATGTCATCATTCATACTAAGGAAAACGCGGGTTTTCATATCTTCTGCATCACTGGCATCTTCCTGAAGTCCCAACCATTTTGCAGAACCGAGCTTGATGGTGCGCCCATCTACAAGACCCTGGATTCCTTTGCCGGAGACTTCTTCAAAGTTTTCCACCGCGTGGATTGCGTGAACATCCAAAACCTGGAAGATTTTTTGGCTCAAAGGATGGGTTGAATGTTGAACAAGTGATTTGATAATTTTCTGATCTTCGTGGGAAAGCATGTCCCCAGAGAACTCAATGGTTTCCTGCTGGGACTCCGTTAGCGTACCTGTTTTATCCATAACGATGGTATTGATTTTTGAAAGTGCTTCAACTGTGTCGGTATTTTTCACATAAAAACCTTTACGCCCAAAAATGCGCATGGCCGTTCCCAGAGCAAAAGGTGAGGATAAGGCAAGAGCGCAGGGACAGGCCACGATCAGAACTGCAGTAAACACCTTAATCCCAGTGGCTGTATCAATCTGAAACCAGTACAGGGAGGCAATTATGGCGATGGCTAATACACCAAATGTGAAGTAATGACTCACCTGATTTACCATGACATTCAGACGCGAAAAGCGGGGCTTGTTGAAGACATCATTGTTCCAAAGTTGGGTAAGATAGCTCTGTGAGGGTTCCTTGATTACTTCCAACTCAATGGTTGTTCCAGCCTGACGACCACCGGCATATATAAAGTCGCCGGCATTCTTTGTTACTGGAGTGGACTCTCCACTAACAAAACTATAATCGATGTAAGCCTCCGTCTTGAGCAGAACTGAATCAGCAGGAATCAACTCCTGGTTCCGCACCACGATACGATCACCGGGCTTCAGCTTTGAAACCGGAACAACAGCCTCGATACTGTTGATTTTCCGGGTAACAGATAATGGAAAAAATGACTTATAATCTCTTTCAAACGAGAGGACTTCGTAGGTTTTCTGCTGGAAGAGACGACCCACGAGTAAAAAGAATACCAGACCGGTGAATGAGTCTAGATAGCCGACACCGGTTTGGGTGAGGATTTCCCAGGCGGATCTGAAAAAGAGCATCCCGATGCCCAGGGTAATGGGAACATCAATATTGACCGTGCGGCTCTTGATGCCAGCCCAGGCTGATAAATAGTAGTCTTTTGTAGCAAAGAGAAGAACTGGTATGGACAACAGCAGGCTGAGATAGCCGAACACTATTTTGAAGATTGGATCAACCGAACCGACTCTCGAGAGGTATTCTGGAAAACTTAGAATCATGACATTACCAAATGCAAAACCGGCCAGGCCAATCTTCAGATATAATTTCTTTTCTGCAGAGGATTGTTCCCGCTTACCAACTGTATCCAGGCTAACCAGGGGTTCATAACCCAGGGATGAAATAAGTGTGGCTGCCTCACTGAGCTTCATCTCATTCAGGTTATAGGTAATGGTCACCTGTTTGCGGGGAAAATTTACAACTGAGCTATAGATTCGTGGATCCATGTCGTGGAGTTTTTCCAGGAGCCAAATACATGAGGCGCAGTGCATGGTGGGTGTGTGGAAGGTAACTTTTTCAGTCTTTCCGTCTGAGAAATCGATAACCTGAGGTTTAACAGTCTCATCATCAAGATATTCAAACCGATCAGAAATCAAATCCTGCTTGGGGGTAATTCCAGGGGTGTCTTCAATGGCATAATAATCACACATCTCATTGGCATTAAGGATTTCAAATACGGTTTTGCAGCCATGACAACAAAAGCTCTTGTCCCCGATTGATATGGTTTGGTCTGGGCAGGCTTCACCACAATGAAAACAACTCAGAGCTTTTTCCTGCTCTGTAGACGGCCGGTCAGCTTCATATTTGCCGAAATTAATTGCCACGGGAACCCTCGGTCTCTTCTGTATTGACCGGAATACCACACATGGCATCAGAACCATCACCAAAGCCACTGGCTGCCAGATCAAAATTGACCTGAGCCAATTCTTTAATTTTTTTGCCCCCTAAAATTTTCTGGATGGCATCCTGGGCCTCGTGCCAGACCAGATGTACTGCACAGTGGTTGGAAAATTGACAGGCCACGTCACCCTGCATGCAGACATTTAAATATATAGGACCTTCAACAGCCTCAATAACTTCCAGTAAGGTTTTGTTCTCGGCACCTTCAGCAAGGCGAACGCCACCACCATTGCCCTGGAAAGAATTGATAAATCCTAATTTTGCAAATTGAGAAACAATAGTTCTGAGAAATCGCTGTGGGATGTTTTGGTTTTCTGCTATTTCACGGGCAGAGACAAGTTGCTCACGGTCCCGTCCCGCTAGATAAACCATGAGCCGAACGGCATACTCGCCCTCATTTGTTAAGCGAAAAGGCAAATTGACCCCTTTTCTTCAAACGGATATTTTTGTTTTTGAGTAAAATATGTTGAACTGTTAAGCATGATTTCAGCACAAAATAATATTGAACATCTCAAATGCCATGAAAATAGTGATGTTTGAGAAAAAAAGCTCTGCTGAAGAGGGGGAGTTTGTCTGGACAGGAGCGTCGCGATTGCCCCTTATACAAAAAAAGGGCAGGCGATTGCCTACCCTTTTTGATACTACATTTGAGACCAGTTAATTTTGATCAAGCCTCAATTTAAAACCTACCAGGATGGCGGCACTTGGCGTCCACTCATTATCCTTGGTATAAACAAGCAGGCTGATCGGCAAGCCCAGGGTCTTATTGATATTATAGGTGTATTTAGTCATGATACTGGGACCAGAAACCTGGAAAACAGCTTCATGACGTGGGAAACGCTTCTCTATGAGGGGCGAGGCATAGTCAAGACGGAAGAAAAGCCCTGATTCATCCAGTGAAGCAGCATCACCATTGGTGAACTCCTCTGTGGTATCTGCTGGATTTACACCATACGTCCTTTTCTCATTCTGGAAGCTGACACGATCATCAATAATTTTACTGTGGTCAACCCTTGCTATTACCGCACCAAGGCGGATTTGTAGGGCGCCTGCAAAAAGACGCTTCTCTTTACCCATAGGAATACCTGAAATGGTGGTATTAAAACTAAGATTCATTAAACCACCCAGATCGTAACTATTTATATGTGTACCACTGGCCAGAGCTGCCTCAAGGGATTGGAAAAACAACTCCCCGTACAAAACTTTGTACTTAAAGGCTCCAAAGCCACCAATACCACCAGTGAGGTGATCATCAGCATCGTCGGTACCGGCACGGTAACCCAGGGGAATGGAGGGTGATGGCACCTGAATTCCCATCTTGAAGATAGGGGTGATCACACCAAAACGGGCAAAGCCGGCTTCACCGTAGGGACGACCAAAAAGTTCGTTGCCCCATTCAACTGTTATTCCACCAGATTTTCCAAAGAGATAAACCAAACGATCCGTACCAATCTGTAAATCAGTATGGGTCCAGAATGATTCTACCTCCAGATAGTCAATCTCTGGTCGATGTTTGGTTGATTCATAGGGTTCAGAAGTGTCCAGATGATAATAGGTTTCTTTCTCTGAAATGGTTTGAGCCAACGTGCTACCCAGTACCCATTTCACCTCCATATTATCGATGACATTGTAACCTTCTGAGACTGTTCCATAGCGAATTTGATAAAGCTGTCTCTGACCCGATTTGGATCTAACAGCAATCACATTGTCTGTTGACGCAATGGGGGGCAATTCAGTTTCGTTGAGAGTAATGTACTCCTCCACGGCATTCTCAATAAGAAGACGGAAAGGTTCGTACTCAACTGTCCAGGCATCAAAGCGACGGGGGTCCAGCATTGGCGGGGCCTTGGGCTGAGCCCAAACCGTGGAGATTGAGATAATCAGTACAAGTGTTATCAGGAGTGTTTTGCGAATTGATGTATTCATATTCAAATCCTCCTAGAAGTACAATGCTACGGATGGGACAATATAGAAACCTGGTTCCCATTCATATTCAAGAGTTGTGGTTGAGCCCGGAGTGGGATCAACATAATTGAAGGTCATTGGACTCCAGAAATAGGTCATATTTAAATTGACACCCAGCCATTCCGTGATGGTATAGGCCGTTGTAAAGTCAAAACCACCAAAACCGTTCAGGCCAATGTTGAGTTGAGCTGCCATCTTGATTCTATTAAAAAAGCGATTGTTCATATCTGAGGCATATTCTGCTCTGAACAGACCAAACATTGATTCCAGGGGATCACTCTTATCCAGCAATCCGAAAGCGCCAATACCATCTGAAACACCGGCTTCAGTATCCAGGACATTACCATAGGCAAATTGCATATAGCTAAACCCTATTTGAAGTCGCAATGATCCAAGAGGTACAAAACCTGGCTGGTCAGCAGTGGTTCCAATACGGCTGGTAAAGCTATAGTAGAATTGACCTGAAGATGGATTATAAACCACATGAGAAGGATTCAAAAATGAGGTCGTATCCGTATTGCCGAGAAAGTTCATGTCCTGAAAGGACAGGCTACCGCCAAAATTAGGTGAGTCAAATTTCAGCACGCCACCGAAAGTTCCTTCAAGCGGAGAGTTGCTACTCTTCAACAGGTTTAAATAGGAGGCCGGCAAGGTGACATAAAATTTCAGGACCTCTGTAGCCAGACCCATATTTAAGGTCCTGGATGCAGCAGCGGGAAATCCCAGATCCTGTCTACCAAACTCTGTAGCAAAGGCAAAGTTGGGATTCACACGAATAAACATCCGAGGAAAAACGGATATATCAACACGGCGATGGGTCCACCAGAAGGCATCTCTAACCTGCTTGTTACTTCGCTCTTCAAAGACATTGACCACATCACCACGACCACCGCCAACATCGACAGCAGCGAGGTAATCCCAGTTGTATTTGCGACTTTGAATACGCGTCACCATTTCTGCATCCATACTATCTAAAACAGCATTGACCAGCTTGTTCAAGACACCGCTACGACCTTTGGCATAGATGCTTTCCAGGCTGGCATTGCCTTCTACATCAATCCCGACAATCACTCTTAATTCATCGGTTTCTTGAACTTCCAGTTCGGCCATATCATCAATTTCCATAAGGGTATCGATATAGGCTTCCATGAAGCTGCGACTGAATTCGCGATCCTTAACAACCCATTCCAGCTTGCCAGTTTCCTGAAACCCCTGTGCCCACATGGTGGATACAAAGACAAGCATAATAACTAAAGTTATGAGGTTTCGTATTTTCACTGGTCCCTCCTTCTTATCATTTCAAACATATTTTATTCTGCATCTTTCATTTAGTAGTTATAGATAAACATTTTGCGATATGAGGTAGCGCTTTTGTTCTGATCATCCACACTAAATTTGATTTCCTGAGATTCAACATTATCGAAGGGTTCCTCTAACTCAACTTCCCAGCGGTAGACCTTGCGGCTACCCAGAACCTGAGCTTCTCCCATCTGGCGATTTGAACCAATACCCCCCTTTTTCCTGAAGCGACGAATGCTATTGTTTTTGCCATAGGTGGTGATTTCAAAGGTCAGATAATTCCCATCTCGACCCACGGGATTAATTGAAACCTTGGGTGCAGGTGGCTTGACCACTTTAAGGGAGTGATCCATACCCTTGACATCACGTCCATCTACAAGGACCTGGAAGGTAATGGTCCCCTCCTCGGTCAAATCGGGTAGTTGGGCAATAGTACCGGGCATGATACCGCCACGGACAGCCGTTCCTCCAACCCGGATAGAAGTCTCAGAGGAAGGAATATCTCGCAGAGCACCTTCAAACATATAGGGGTCACCTACATAGGCCTCTGTAATGGATGGTTCTTTTAGCCACACTGGCGGCCTCACCTGAAGCTGGAAGTCTACATCAGTATATTCTTCGTCGGACAGCCTGGTTCCCCTCAGGGTAATTTGACCATCTCTGCGACCTCTACCAGACACCACCGTTACAGGAGTACCCGCATTAAGCTTACCAACCAGCTTGGCGCCCTTAATGGCTTTTATCTCCAAATCATCTGAATCCACAATTCCACCAATAATAACTCGAACTTCCCAGGGCAATCCTTCAACAATACTGACCCGAGGGCGATCCACGGTAATTGTGAAAGGTGCCTGAATGGCACCCCCGGCAGGATCCAAAGGATTTTGGAATTGCTTGTCCAGGGAAATTTCGCCTACATCAGTCATGGCATCCATAATCTTGTGGACAATGGTTTTATCTGAATAGGATTTCTCCAGTTCCAGCTGGACAAGATCTTCATCAGGCATCACGCTGATTTCTGCCGACATACGATAAAGAATCTCGGCTTTTAGATCAAAATCTGATTTAGGGATGATGGCAATAAAGGTCTTGTTGTCCGGATCTTGATTTTTAGGGGCAAGATCGTAGGTTAATTCTTTTAGACCCAACTCCTCCGGTGCATCAATGGGATTGAGATGAACGCTCCCCTCAAACGAATCTTTTGAAAAAGCACCATCAAGGGAGACTTTCAGGTTAATGGTATCCTTACTATGGATATCCGTGGCGTTACGAATCGTTACCAGATTCTGAATTTTATCTTTGGAAACTTCCAAAAGGATTTTCTTCTGGTTGTCTTTGAAATGTTTTACTTCACCTTCGATAGCGAAGAAGCTGACAATCGTGGCGATATAAATGATAAAATAAACTTCGACACGAGCTTGGAACTTTTTCTTGCGAGCCATGCGGCTACTCCTGTCGGTTTATTTGGCACTCATATTGGCGCTTAACAATCGTTGAATCTCATTGCGGACCCGGATATTGATCTGTTCATCAGCCAGCTCTTTTAAATGTTGGTTCAAATTCTCACTTTGCTCTGCATTTTTTGCCAGTTTATCAATAAGGACACTGGCCTGTTTGGTAAATTTGTTGATTTCCTTGGCAACTTCGGGGACATCTGCAGACTGTACTGCAAATTCTTTTACAGGCGCAGGGCTACCATCTGCGGATTCACCGCCACCCTCCATTTCCGAAGCTTCTTCTTCAAGGGTCATGAGAAAGGTTTCTTTTCCTGCCTGATAAATGGTCAAAGCATATAATAGCAAGAGACTGAATTCCACAGCCAGGGCACCAATTGTTACAAACTCAATAAATCCGAAGCCTTCTTCTGCCACAGAAAGAACCGTTCTCAATCCTGTGACTAAAATCAGAAATGCTGCTCCAGAATACACCAAAGCCTGTCGACTTGGGTATTGCTCCATGATTGTCTTTTTTCTAGTATATCCCTGTACTTTTGCCATAGCTTTTTCTTCCGTTTTATTCAGTTAAAATGACGAACTAGCGTAAATCTTATGCAATAGACACAATTTTTTTTGCCGGTTTTAAATAAGTCTCTAAATGTTGCTTGTCAGGCTTGCTTTGTCAAGGAGGATTCTTGTCATCTATACCTGCTGTATTCTACTTCTGGAGTTCAATATCCAAATACCTTGACTCATAGGGGTCCTGGGACTTAAAATCATATTCAAATTGAGTTTCACCGTTATTCAGCGTAACCATCCGATCAGGTGCTTGAGTAAAGTTGACAGTCTGGCTACCATAGACCACTCGCAACGCCCAGTCGGGGAGCGCATGATTCATGGTGAATTCATAAAGAAATTTTTGATCAAATACTTCCTCCATGGATTTATAAGTAAAGCCGAATGCCAGATTGCTGTTGGATACCTGAAAGACCAACCACTCCCCCTTGTCATCTTTCACAATACTAGATGGTATACTTGCTCCATCACCCGCTTTAACCCATGGGTTGGTGGCATTGAATGGCAGTAAACACTCAAAACGCAGAGGCCATTCCAGACCATCTCTTAGCTGCCCCTCAATTTCAACATCAAAATTCTTGTAAGCTGGATCGGGATGAATGGTCATGCTGAAAGTATTGAAAGGTGTGTTTTTTGATGACCATTCATTAAAAGCAAAAATAAAGGGGATGGATATCCAGACTTCCTCAGGTTCGCCCTGTCGCGTGGCAGGTTCAAAGGGAGTGCGCTTGATAGCGTTGGTTACGATCTGGTCCAATTCAGGATATAGGGGCTCTATCACGCGGGTCTGTTTGACCTGACCTTCTACTGAGATAAGGGCATTTATGACCACAGTCCCTTCAATACCTGCTTCACGGATGGCTCGAGGATAGTGAATGCGTGCGCTCAAGGTTTCATAACCACCCATAGGCTGGGGTTTAACAAGATCAACCGGGTCCTTTTCACCAAAAAACCAGGCACATTGCTGGAGAAGTAACAGCAAACAAATCGACTGGATCACCGCTATTGGGAACCGATATTGTTGTGCGCGCATAATACACCTCCCTATACCGTTTCTAGATAATTTCGAATATAAGGTCTTGCATGATAATAACAATGATTTAGGGCACAGGGAACTGCCCTTTGAAAGGTGTTTGAGAAATTGGTTCTATTGAATTATCAGTCAGAAATCAACAGAGATAGCAAGCTTTTTCCATCTATTTTATTCAAGGGCTCCACACCGAGGATCTCACCAATTGTGGCAGCCATATCCAGTATGGCCACAGAATCCATGAGGCTTGCAGAATGCAATTTTTCGGAGCTAAAGATGAGAGGAACATGACTATCATATTCGTATGGGGTGCTGTGTGAAGTACCATATGGATTACGGAATAACCAACCCTCATCAAGCAGGGTATATAAATCCGGGCTCAATTCCGGATGCATGAAGTTTCTTAACCGGTAGGCCAGATAGTCATCTGGTGTTGCCGCCAATAGTTCAGCCTTGGTATAAAGTCTGAAAACGCCCTCAATTGACTCCATGTAGGTCTGCAATGTTGAGTCTACCAACGCTGGCTTGACTCCCATTGAATCCATCATGGCGAAATCATAGTAATAACTGGAACCTTTTCGGTAAATAAACTCATGATTCCCATAGAGCGAATCCAACTCGTCGTAAGCTTTATTGCGAGTAGCCTGATAATGTTCTTCGTCTACTCGACCACCAGATTTATTCATGACGTGGGTCCAATGTTCAGGCAAGGGCAAACCACCATGATCAGATGAAAAGACAAAAGTCACATGCTCAAGACCAACATTTTGATCTAGAAAATCAATAAAGTTCATGATATAACCATCCACTTTTACTAGATGATCCATCACTTCATGGGAAAAGGGTCCATAATAGTGGGCTAACCAATCCATGGTGGACAAACCAATATTCAAGACATCGGGATCATCATCCTGGCCCAGATCCTCTTTTAGCACAATTGTGGAAGCCAGATCAAGCGTGTTGCGATCCATCCAGGGACGTCCAGGCATTTCGCTGAACACCTTGGAGTCATCCCAATCATCCTCATAACCAATGGGGAAAACTGGACTGTATGTAGCTTTGTCAAAGCGATCAGTCTCGCCATAAAACGAGTCACCATGTGTGTATTCAGCCAGAAGTTCTGGGCTGATATTTGTGTTCCAGACAGAATCTCTGAATCCCAGGACATTGAGGTCATTGTTGAAATCATAGAGCCAGCTGGGGATGGTATCTGTGTAATAATCAGTGGTAGTGAATGACCCTTGGTAATTATACCACAAGGCCAGATCAGGATTTTTACCTGACATCATTATAGAAGATCTGTCCTTGGTTGATACACCATATACTTTGGATTGGGGTGAAACAGCTTTTAGCCAACCTCCATAGCTCGTGCCATTTACTTTTTTGTACGACACATGATATGCAGGAATATCCAATTCGTTGGCATCAGGATCTTCAACGCAATACACGTCTTTTTTGTTGACGCGGTCATACCAGTAGTTCCCCAATACACCGGCAGGCCCAGGGTTCAGTCCAGAGCCTAGAACAAAATGCCCCGGTCCTGTAGCACAATAGCCATGTTCGTAGTGGGCATTGTCAAAACTATTTCCATGATCATCCAGCCATTTGAACCCCTGAGTAAAAACCGGCCTGTAATGCTCATAAGTAAAATGTGCGAGGTGGTCGACAACTATGACGACAACTAAGCGGGGTGGTTTTTGGGCTGGTGTGCAAGCAAGTAGCAACAGGATTGGAATTAATAAGAATGTCTTTTTAAAGTTGAACATAAATCTATAAGCCCCCTGGCTATTTCTCTCTTGGTTGTGTCCTGCTGGTCATGTCAACAAGGATGGTGTGCTACAAAGCCTTCATGGTTTCAATATGTTCTCGCAGCTTGTCCAGAGATTGAGCATAGTGATCAAGTTTATCACGCTCTTTTGTTACAACAGCTTCTGGAGCACGATCCACAAAGTTTTTATTGGCCAATTTGCCCTGGACTGATTTTAAGAGACCTTCTGTGGTGGCAATTTCCTTCTGCAGACGCTCAATTTCTTTTTCAAGATCAATGATGCCTTCCAGGGGAATAAATAATTCCATTTTCTCAACCATGGCTGAAGCAGAAAAACCAGGTTTTTCCACATCCAGACCCAGTGTGATATCATCACAACGGGTGAGTTTGGCTATAGTCTCCTTGGTTTTGGTCAGGATGTCCAGTTGGACCTGGGTATGCACACGACCCACCAGTTTGATTCCATGTGATGGTGGTACATTCATCTCTGAACGAATGGTGCGTACTGCCGTAATCACCTTTTTTAAAAAGTCAGTTTCCTTGGCTTCTGCAGGAGCATTAAATGCTTTGTTTACCGATGGCCACTCAGCAACGATGAGATCAGGCTCATCGGCCAGCTTAACTTGCTGCCAGATCTCTTCACTCATAAATGGCGCGTAGGGATGGAGCATCTTCATGATATCCCTGAGCACGTAAATGGCTACGGACATAGCAGTCTGCTTCTGGACCTCTGTCCCGTCGTACAGACGCATCTTGATCATCTCGATGTACCAGTCACAGAAGTCATTCCAGATAAAGTCCCAAAGTGAACGGGCTGTCTCATCAAAGGAGAAGTTCTCGAGTTGCTTGGTAACTTTTGAGATGGTCAAATTGAGACGATGGAGAATCCAGCGATCCGGTAACTCCAACTCTTGCCATTTCTCAGGATTAAGGTGATCAGCTGTGAGTTCAAAATCCTTGTTCATAAGTACAAAGCGACTGGCATTCCAGACCTTGTTCATAAAGTTGCGGGCTACATCCAAACGTTCCTCGGTAAAGAGGATATCCTGACCCTTAGGCGCAATGAGCATGACACCAAAGCGCAGAGCGTCGGCTCCATATTTTTCAATCAGGTCAAGTGGATCGGGAGAATTCCCCAAAGACTTGGACATCTTACGACCGTCAGCGTCCCGAATAATGCTGGTGAAATAGACATTCTCAAAAGGAATGTCACCTTTAAACTGATTCCCCGCCATGATCATGCGTGCCACCCAGAAAAAGATGATATCCGGACCGGTCACCAGATCGTTAGTGGGATAGTAGTAATCTAGATCTTTGCTGTCTTCAGGCCACTGATGTACGGCAAAAGGCCATAACCAGGATGATGACCAGGTATCAAGGACATCTTCATCCTGATGCAGCTTGTCTGAGCCACACTTGCTACAGCCGATGGGACTTTCAACCTGAACCATGATCTCGTTACAATCCTGACAGGTATAGACAGGAATACGGTGACCCCACCATAACTGACGACTGATACACCAATCTTTGATATTGGTCATCCAATGCTCATAAGTCTTGGTCCAATGGGCAGGATGAAACTTAATTTTGTCATCGCGTACTGCCTGAAGAGCTGGCTTGACCAATTCAGTCATATTCATGAACCATTGTTCAGATTCGTATGGTTCAATGGGCACATTGCCACGTTCGGAGTAACCCACTTTATGGACATGTTCTTCGATCTTTTCCATAAGGTCCAGCTCTTTGAGCTGTTCAATCACAACTTCCCGGGCCTCAAAACGATCCAGGCCAATGAATTTGCCTGGAACATTGGTATTCATGGACGCATCTTCATTAAAGATGTTGATAAATTCCAGGTCGTGACGTTTGCCCATATCCCAGTCATTGGGGTCGTGGGATGGTGTGACTTTGACACAACCGGTTCCAAAATCTTTATCTACATATTCATCAGAGAAAATGGGGATTTCACGCCCAACCAGGGGCAGGACAACATGCTTGCCAATAAGATGCTGATAACGTTCATCATCGGGATGGACAGCAACGCCACTATCACCCAACATGGTTTCAGGTCGTGTAGTGGCTACTACCAGGAACTCTGAGGAATCTTTTATGGGATAGCGCATATGCCAGAGATGACTGTTGCGTTCCTGATAAATAACTTCCTCATCAGAGATAGCTGACTTGGTTTTGGGACACCAGTTTACCAGTCGTGTTCCGCGATAGATATAGCCTGCATTATAAAGTTCAACAAAGGAGTGTAGGACGGCCTTATAGTAATCTTCGTCCATGGTGAAACGTTCCCGCTCCCAGTCACACGAAGCACCCAGCTTTTTGAGCTGTTCGATGATAATACCACCGTATTTCTCTTTCCATTCCCAGGCATGTTCCAGGAAGACATCTCTGCCAATCTCGTGTTTGGTGATGCCCTTTTCCCGAAGCATGTTCACGACTTTGGTTTCTGTGGCAATGGAGGCGTGGTCTGTTCCAGGAATCCAGCATGCTTCACGACCTTGCATACGGCGCCAGCGCATAAGAATATCCTGCATGGTGTTGTTGAGGACGTGGCCCAGGGTCAAAATCCCTGTCACATTAGGTGGAGGAATGACAATGGTATAAGGTTCTTTGTTCTCATCAGGTTCTGAGTGGAAGTAATTTTGTTCCAGCCAGTGCTGGTACCATTTATCCTCGATGAGTGATGCGTCGTAACGTTTGCTGAGTTCTTGTGTCATGTTTACATCTTGCCTTTTATTTATCAAAAGCTAGTCATTGCGAGGACACCGCTGTAGCCGGGGGCCGCGGCAATCTAGAATTTTGAGATCGCCACAGTCACTATGCTCCTTCGCGAAGACGGTAAGGGGCTTTCATATCTGAAAATGACTGTCTTTTATTCAAATTTTCAAGCTATGAATTTAGACGCCGTGATACGGTGGTGTAAGGGGAAATTAGATTTTAGTTAGAAGAGTTTTATGCGTTACTAAGCTTTTTGATCACGCATATCACCAGACATTGAGTTTATCGAAAGGTGCAACTATACAGCCAGGTTCAGCAGTTGGGTGGGAAAGAACTTAGTATCTGATAGCGAGACGAATGGAGGCATCATTTTGCCAGGAAATCACAGAATCCTCATCGAATTCCACCCAGGCATCGCCATAGATCCACTTGTTGGGTTCAATAATATCCGGGGCTCCCTGAATGGCAGCCACTTCATCCCGTCTCGATCCCACACCAAAATAGCGCTCCGAATAGAAGCGATTGGGATCCAGGATTATCCCAACTTTCAAGGGATTCAGTTCTGAATTTGTCCACGAAATCACCTTGTTGCCATCAAACTGAATTGTTGAGAAGCCATAACGCCATTCCGGACCCCTGATTTGCAAGGGTGGTCCCTGGACGGTAGACACCCATTCCTTGTCTGATCCCAAGGTAAAAAAAGTATCCTGGACAACCACTTCAACCACTGGCTCATCTTTTTTTTCAGCAGCTTTGGCTCTGGCTTGTTCAGCTTCTTTTCTCTGGAGAGCTTCTATTTTGGCAGTTGTCTCGAGGTTGGTCTTCTCGGTAAATTGTTTATAGCGATCCTTTGGTGAATCAAAGAGAGATGACCCAAGCATAAAAAAGAACCCAACCAGAACAATCAAAATGGCAGCGACAAAAAGGGCCGTTGCTCCGGGTAAATAATCACCAATGGACATGCTTTCTTCAAAAAGATCTGGTTCAGGCTCAGGTTTTGGTCTCTTCTTGGGGCGCGGCGGGGGTTTCGGTCGCTCCTTTTTTGGGGGGGGCTTGGGGCGCTCTTTTTTAGGTGGTGGTTCAGGTTCTGGCCGGGGTCTCGGTCGAGGTCTGGCCTGTTCCTGCTGGTATCTGGGTGGTGGTTTTGGAGGCTCAAACCCCATACCTGCACCGGCATTATCATCCTTGACGTGACGGAAATGACCGTATTTCTCCACATAGGCCAGAGCAACGGTTTTGGCTTCATTGATAATTTTAATTTGTGCTTCAGCCTTAGCTCCCACTCGTTCATCATTTTGAAAGCGGTCTGGGTGCCAGATCTTAGCTAGATCGCGATAGGCTTGTTTGACATCATTGGCGTCAGCAGATTTCTCAACACCTAGATGTTTGAGTGCTTCGGCTATTTTCATGCCTTTACTGGCCATGGATGTCTTTTACCCTTTCAAGCGCTTGAATAACTTTCGTATACGGCCTCCAAGATATTCAGGTGAGACTCAATAATCTAGAGCATATCTCTGGTTTTCGCAGACTAATGGTCTTTCATCTCCAGGCTTTCACGGCATCTACAATAAGTGATTTCTTGTATAAATAGTCCGAATGACTAGATTTGCCTTTGATCCAAAATGGGGACGGGGAATCTCATGCAAAAGATAGCTTATACCGGCCAGATACAGGACATATTCGTCCAGAAAGATTCTAGATCTGTTTTTTGTATCTTAACCATTAGTGTGGTTGACTGATGTTACCGATGAAAATAAAGAGAGTGCCAGGCGCTGCCATAACTGTAAGAGCAATTTTGATAACAGTCGTGTCCTGCAATGAACCTATTAAAACTGACCCCCATGGCCAAATTAATTAGATAGAATGATGCTGGATTTGACAATGAAAGTAACCATAATAACAACACTTTTACTCATCGGCCTATTATCGACCTGTGAAAAAGTCATCTACAATTATGACACCCCACCTTCACAAGAAATACTCATTCCAAACGATACGACGGTCTGGCGACATTGGTTGTATGACGCATCCATTCAAGTTACTGAAATCAACTTTGATACTGTTGACGTTTTCATTCAGAATGCCCAGGGAGATATTTATCCCCTTAGTGTTTCACCCGCCGGAATCAGCTCCGTAACACTCCAGCGACCCGTCTACCCCTATTGGGGTTCTGGTCCTGGATTCAGAATTGGTCTCGCCAGGAGTGGTGTCAATACAATTTATAGCAAACCGTTTACGATTGAGAACATAGATCCTCCCCAACAAGACCTTGCTAAAGTCCTCACCCTGGGCACTAAGTATTTCTACACACAAAACACTGATGAGATGCTGTCCTATTGGCAAGAGGAGGTTGTCGGGGATACCTCAATTGACGGTGTCAACTACTCCGTGGTGAGCGGCTACGGCTGGCGTCATAAACCTATACAACGCTCGGATGCTAGCAGCCTGTATTATTTCTCCAGTAATGGAGAGGATCTTATGTATGATTTGAACCTTTCGGATACCACCTCAAATCGGATAGTCTTTGGCCTTGAGGTACCCTTCATTAGCAAATCTGATGGTGATGCTACGCTTGTTTACACAAAATATTTTGGACAGACTTATTATAGTATTTTCAATATGCAATGGATGACCAATTCATGGTCTTTATCAGCAGTTAGGATTGATGGGGTTGTATATGGCGATACCACTGAAATAGGTTCAAATTGATGAAGAGGCAAGGTCTAGCTGGATTACCATGTTAAACCGACACGTAATTTTGCTCACCTTTTTCTTACGGATTACTGTCAAGTTGGCGGGATGATTAACCACATATGAATTCACCTAGATTACCGTCGATTTTTATACTGCTCACAACATTGGTGTTGATTGCCTGTGATGATCCCAATAAGGGTCATCCACCCCCTTACCACCTGACAGGCATCCTTCAGGGTGATGGATATATTCTCCAATCTTCAGTGATTGATGGTGCATCAATTGACCTCTTTATGAATGACTCCCTAATTACATCATCTATCTCTGACTCTGCAGGTCAATTTCGATTTGATGGCTTGATTACAGCTCAATATCAGCTGGTTATAAGCAAACTTCTCCCCTACAATAATTCAATCTGTGACACGCTCTCGGTCTCTGTGTTCGATGATGATGTTGATTTAAAAATTTTCAGAGTAGCACATGTGGAAAAGGATTATTTTCCTTTGCATGTTGGCAATACCTGGACATATCAATCGAAAAGTGAACGTTCACCCGGTGCTGGTGGTGATATCTCTGAGACCTGGAGTATTCTCACCCTGGAGATTCTGTCCAAGACTATCGACATAAACGGGGCAACCTATCAATCCCGTTACACCAACGAACAATATCGACGCGTAATAACCCGTGAATGGGGTGATACGCTTCTCGTGGATGATCAACCATATACAAGCGTAGATTCAATTGATATAATTGAATCTGAAGGCGCAATTTCAGGAATCTTTAATGGATTCCATGTGTATCAAAACCAGGAGTCAGCCCCTGCTTTTTCTCGTGTGACCTACTCAGATAGCATTCTATTTTTTGATGAAACGTTAAGATCATTTTTGCTTCGAGAGCAGGAAACCATGGAGGACGAAAGCTATACAACCCTGATTGAGAATATTGGTCCGGTTAGCAAGTATAGTTCCCAGGGTATGGGCGGATGGAGCGTAACATCTCGCATACTGATTGAGTGGTCACTTAATTGAAATTACATATTATTTGAGGTAAAGATGTACAATACAATCCTGGTAAAAATATCCCTCTGTAGTCTGATTACCCTGACACCACTCTTTGCTCAAGTTGGATTTATCCCTCACACCCTTGTTGATGTCTATTTTCATCCATCTCACTCTGCGTCGATCACAAGTATTGATGTTGATGGAGATGGGGATTTAGACCTTCTTACGGCATCAGTGGGGGATGATAAGTTCTTCTGGTATGAGAATGATAATTTTCAGGGGTTTAACCTCCACGAAATCGAAAATGGGGACGTTGAGGATCCTGGGTGGGGCCCCCAAAATATCTTTGGTGCCGATATGGATGGAGATGGAGATACAGATGTGCTTTATGGCTCTCAATTGTGGGATGGTAGGCTTGCCTGGCTTGAAAATAATGGACAGGAACACTTCACACTCCACATTATTTCTGAGTCAGTTTCCTCGCCAGAATCTGTGCATGCCGTGGATATTGATGGCGATGGTGACATAGATGTTTTATCGGCAAATAGGCACAATGGAGAGGTCGTTTTGTATGATAATGATGGGAATATGGTTTTTTCAGAAAATATTCTCAATTCTACGGCTCCTGGAGCCAATACAGTATATCCTGCAGATATAGATGGTGACGGCGATCTTGATGTGATTTCTACAACAGTACCATCGGGGAGGGTGGGTGAACGAATTGACTGGTACGAGAATACCGGATTGGGGACATTTCTTATTCATGATATTTTATTTGATATTTTGACTCCAGCGTGTGTACATGCTAACGATTTGGACGGGGATGGGGATACTGATATAGTTGTATCAGGATCGGAAATGGTTTGGCTTGAAAATGATGGTCTTGGAAACTTTGAGCTGCATATTTTATTTGACCAGGCAAGTTCTATGTACTCAATAATGTCAGTTGATCTGGATCTGGATGGAGATATAGATATCCTGGGCGATCCTGAGGGAGATTTCGAATGGTTTGAAAATGATGGAGAGCAAAATTTTAGTGCACACCTAATTCGCCCGAAACTTACCAGCTACGGTGCTGATCGAATCTATTCTATGCATGTCAATGATCTTGACTCTGATGGAGATATTGACATCATTTCAGCCATTCCCTATGCCAGTCAAGTTATATGGTTTAAAAATGATGGAGAACAAAATTTTGAAATCATTCCTGTCACTGAGGCAGACGGGGCAACTTCCATTATGGCCACAGATATCAATGGGGATGGGGATATAGATATTCTGTCAGCTTCCTACAAAGATGATAAAGTCGTCTGGTATGAGAACGAAAGAAATGGTGTTTTTGATACCCATATCATCACCTCTCAAACAGATGGTGCTGCCTGCGTTTTTGCAACTGATGTAGATGGCGATGGCGACATGGATGTGCTTACTGCATCAGGTGAAGATGATAAAATTGCCTGGCACGAGAATGATGGTTGGTCCTATTTTTCAACTCACGTGATAAGCACATCAGCCAATGGTGCCAATTCAGTCTTCTCCATCGATATGGATGATGATGGGGATATGGATGTTCTCTCAGCTTCATGGCGTGATGATAAAGTCGTATTGTATGAGAATGACGGGGACCAGAATTTTACAACACTACTCATCACCGATGAAGCGGATGCCGCCTATAGTGTCCATGCTGCTGATATGGATGGGGATGATGATATTGATATTGTCTCAGCCTCCTTTGCTGCAAATGAAATAACCTGGTATGAAAACGGAACTGAGCCAAACTTCAGTCCACATGTCCTTTCTAACGAAGTCCAAGGTCCTCGTTTTATATATACAGCAGATATAGATGGCGATGGCGATATGGATGCCCTCTCTGCTTCTGATGATGGAAAAATCAATTTTTATGAGAATCAGGGACAATGGTATTTTAGCACCCATACCATTACATCATCAGCTTCTGGGGCTCGCTCTGTTTATGCCGAAGATGTAGACTCAGATGGGGATATGGATGTGCTTTCAGCCTCCTATTATGATGACAAAATTGCCTGGTATGAGAATACACAAATCACGGGTGTAGGTGAGGTGCAGACACAGCCAAGCAACAATCGTCTCGCTCAGAATTATCCCAATCCCTTTAACCCCTCAACTCGAATTGCTTTTGAGGTGCAAGAAACCAGTCAGGTTAGATTGGACATCTTTGATATTCAAGGCCGTCATATCTACACTGTTTTAGATAAGGAGATGTCTGTAGGACATCATGATATAGTGTTCAATAATCATGGTTTAGCCTCTGGTGTCTATCTGTATCGAATCGAGATGGGTGATTTTGTTGCTGCCCGGAAAATGGTGATAAGTAAGTAATAGGATGTAGTGAGTTCTGGCTCGAGCGGTTTTAACAAGCTCCTGAGAGAGGTTTATGAAAATATCAATATTGAAAACTATAATTGGGCTGTCCTTGATACTTCAGACCCAGGCATATTCTCAAAATCAATTTGTCACTCACGCTATCACAACAGACGCAAATAGGGCCAGCTCAGTCTATGCCGCCGATGTCGATAGTGATGGAGATATGGATGTTCTCTCTGCTTCTTATTTTGATGACAAAATCGCCTGGTATGAAAATGATGGTCAACAAAACTTCAACACTCACGTTATATCTCTGGAAGCAGATTGGGCTCTCTCAGTTTTTGCAATCGATGTTGACGGAGATCAAGATATTGATATTCTATCTGCTTCATCTAGAGATCACAAAATTGCCTGGTACGAAAACGATGGCCAGTCAAATTTTACTATTCACATCGTCACCACAGAGGCAAGCGGAGCCAATACGGTATTCGCAGTAGACCTGGACGATGATGGAGACACAGATATCCTTTCAGCCTCACGAGGTGATAATACTATCGCCTGGTATGAAAACGATGGGGAGCAAAACTTTCTAAAACACGATATCACGACTGGTGCAGAGGGCGCCGGAGCTGTTTTCTCTATAGATCTAGACAGCGATGGTGATATGGATGTGCTTTCCACTGCAGGTGATGAGGATAAAGTTGCCTGGCATGAAAACGATGGGGAGGAAAACTTTAGCACTCACAATATTGTCACCACCTTAAACTTTCCCAACTCTGTTTATGCCGCTGATATTGATGATGATGGCGACATAGATGTTCTCACCACGAGCTGGTATAATCATACAGTCATGTGGTGTGAAAATGATGGTGAAACTAATTTTACTCATCATGTGTTATCAGATTCTGCAATTAACGCGACTTCAGTCTATGCGGGAGATATTAATGGAGATGGGGATATGGATGTGATCTCAGCCTCAAATTCCGATCATGAGATTGTGTGGTTCGAAAATAATGGGCAGGCCAGTTTTACTCCCCATCAGATTACCAACGAAGCGTATAATGCCGAGTCTATCTATGCCAATGATGTTGATAGCGATGGTGACCTGGATGTTTTGTCGGCTTCTTCAGCAGACTTCAAAATAGCCTGGTATGAGAATACACAAATCACTGGAATAGATGAGATGCAGCCGAGGCCAACCGAAAACTGTCTCGCTCAGAATTACCCCAATCCTTTTAACCCATCAACCCGCATTGCCTTTGAGGTGCAAGAAGCCGGTCCGGTTAGATTGGACATCTTTGATATTCAAGGCCGTCATATCTACACAGTTTTAGATAAGGAGATGTCTGCAGGACATCATGATATAGCGTTCAATAATCATGGTTTAGCCTCTGGTGTCTACCTGTATCGAATCGAGATGGGTGATTTTGTTGCTGCCCGGAAAATGGTAGTTAGTAAATAGGACGAGGAGAAATACATGCATTCAAAATTATATCGTATTGGTGCTATTTGTTCCATGCTACAATTAACTCTCATTGTGGCATATATGATTGTCACCTTCACCGTAGGACCAAGAGTGAACAGCGCCGAAGCATTTTTTCAGGCTCAACAGGCCAATTTTTGGACCAGTCTCTTGCGGCTTGATCTGATGATGATGCTACTGGTGGGGCTGTATCTTGGTAACTTTCCAGCGCTCCTAGTGAACCTGTGGAAACAAAACCCCCTGCTAAGCTTTTTTGCTTTTGGCTTTACAATCATTGCAGTCACTTTGAGCTTTGCCGGAGAGGCAACCTTTGCATTGCTCCACCTCGGTGAAAAATTTATCCACGCCAGCACAGACGTTGAGCGTTCACAACTTATCGCAGCCGGTGAATCATTGATTGCCAGTGGCTGGTGGAATAGCACGGGATCCTACGTCACAGGTATTTTATTGCAAGTTGGTGGTATCATGATATCCATGGCCATGTTGAGTTCAGGAAATTTCCATAAAACAACAGCTATTGCGGGAATTGTGGGGAATAGCTTTGATTTGACCCAGCACCTGCTTTCACCCTTCCTGCCAGGAATCACCGCGTACCTATCCATAGGAATGGTAGGGTACTTGATCTGGTATCCCATGATGAGCTATGATTTGTTACATTTAGCAAGGGAAACCAATCCATCACAATAATCTGAATTACGAAATGAACATTTTCTTTTGAGGTGCTTTTAATACTCTTAGGCTCATATTGAAGAAGAAGATCACATATATCGTTGCCACTCTCACGACATGTCTACTCTTCTATTTATTCTGGGGACCCCTTTTCCCCTGGAGTCCTATCAAGCCAGGTTTTCAAAAAATCCCATCCACAAAAGCAAATGTCTATATCCAGAACATAACTTCAGCGGATTCTATCGTTTATGAATTAGATCAAATTCTAGCAGATGAAGAGATCTTTCATCAACTCAACTATGAGGACAGAGTTACCATTATCATCATCGATCCAAAGACCAGCATGAAACGATTTGCTCCCTGGTTGAAGGGATCAGGATATTCCGTTTCCTTAAGTATGCTCAATCTGATTTATATCGGACCCATTGCGAGACAGTCATCATTTGGGATAAAAACCTATCTGAAGCATGAACTTTCCCATATGCTCATGGATCAAAACACCAGCTTCGGGAAGGCATTGAAGATGCATGAGCAGGGTTGGTTGCTGGAGGGGATTGCACAATACTTCAGTGGTCATCATTTTTACTCTCGCTCAGAATTCATAGCCTTATCCAAAACAAACCAGATCAACTTTAGCAGCTTGAGAGAGCAAAACCCTCTTGATATGTCCTTCCCAAATCTCAAGTTAAATTATACCTACTACCAGCTTTTCGTTGATTACCTGGTCAATCGGTATGGTCTGGAATATCTGCAAAACTTCATAAAATTCTATATCGAAGAACCAGATAGTTATCGAGAGCTTTTTGAAACTATATATGGTTCAGAGCTTGATACCATCTTAGATGCTTTCAAGGGAAGTCTGGGTCTCTGAAGTGATTTGTTGTTCTGATTGGCAGGAATCCGCCTAGCTTCCACGCACTTATTAGTATCATCAATTAATTATAGGAGAATATATGAAGGTCTGTATCGTGGGGGCATCTGGAAAACTGGGAAGATATATGGTTCAACACGCCCTGGATCGTGGTTATGAAGTGGTGGGGGTTTGCCGTGAAAAAAGCGTGGGCAAACTGGATGAATTTAAGGATAAAATGACCATTCTCCCTGGTTCAACCAATGATAGAGAGCTCATCAAAAAGGCCGTTGAGGGTTGCGATGGCGTGCTTACAGTTCTGGTTCCCTGGGGCATTCAACAGTACTCATCAGGAACAGCCCAGGCTGTTTTGGATTTTGCCAAACAAGATGCCCGACTCATTTTTTCCTGTGGCTGGCATATTACCCGAGATGGAAAAGATGCTTATTCAACCTTCTTCAAAATCATGTTGAGCGTTTTTGGATCGATCGGGCGCCTTTTTCGTGCAGTAGAACTAGACGATCAAGTTGAGGCCTGTGACCGTATTTTTAAAAGTGATACCAAATGGACCGTAGTCCGTGGAAGTGATCTGGAAGAAGGTGAGAGCCAGGGATTACCTGTCTGGAGCCATCATGTTCAAGATCCTATCCTGGAAAGCAACAAAACCCGTCGCATCGATTTCGCCCTATTTATGGTAGATGCCATGGTGAAAGATGATTTGATCCAGGAGGCACCAGCTATCGTGGGTTGCCAGACACCTTCTGCCCTGAAGCACGGTTCTTAATTAGGACTATTTCTCGTAGCGGATCCGCACACTCATCCCCAGACCAAATGGAGCTCCCTTCCAAAGAGCCTGACTGGTTTTGCGGTAAAAAATTTTGCCATTGAGGATACCTGTTGAGAATTGCAGCTCACCTTCGCCCATCTCCTTGACATACTCAAGAGTAATCACAAAATCATCGTGAACCACAATGTGGTGGGATGTTAGATCCAAAGTGATATCCGCACCCTGTTCAAAATCCGTGAGCGTAATATATATGGGTTGCTTGAGAATGTTCTTCCCTGGTAGTTTGTCTTCCATTTCGTAGACATTCAGACGATAAAAGACCGTGTCATAGGTGGTGGTAACACCATGGAGCGTAAGAGTCTTTAACAGGGTTGGGTGCCTTTTTATTTTGACTCGAATGCCCACCTCATATCCCAAACTGTCTTTTTTGAAACCAGCCCGCATCATGGGGGGTGCGTGGGGATTCCCCACAACTTTCTCTTTGAATTCCCGTGGATAAACCAGGACTGACTGCATCTCAAGTGTTTTAGGCGTCAATTTGATCTCTCCCAGGTTTTCACCTAACAAGCGGAGATCCGTGATGCTGGCATCGTGGTTTTCATACCCGATATAAGAGAAACGGATGGTGGTTTCTGACATAAGATCCGTGAGATCAAAATGGAAATAGCCCTGATCATTGGAAACTGTCCCACGTTCCCCGCCCAGAACACCGATATTCACATAGGGCAACCTATCCCCCGTCTCACTGTCAACCATTCGACCAGAAACGGTCTCGCTCCAGCCAACAAGTGGGATGAGTGTGAGTAGAACGATGAGACGTATAAATGACATGATAAGTGTTTGTACTGGGAACTGTCTATTTTGTTCTGAGATGACGGTGCTGAAAACCCCATAAGCCAATCACAAAGTAGATGATTGTCATGAGGGTCAATGCCAATAATTCCCCACCTACATCGCTGAGCCCAACACCCATGATACTGATTTTTTGCAGTGCTGAGATTGCAGGTGCGGCTGACATAAGGGTTTGCCAACTGACACCATAATCTCCCAGATAGAACCAGGCTTTGGTAGATATGGGAAAAGCTGCTCCAGAAAAAAACATAAATAGAAAGAGGGGAAAGTTACCCACCACCAGAACATCTGTAACCGAACGGGTCGCTGCAGCCAGAATTAAACTAAAGGCAATCATGCTGATACTGGTGAGGACGGTGATCAACAAAAAAGATGTGAAGGCTCCCCGCATTTCAAACCCAAGAGATGTTGCTGCTCCCAGGGTGAGAAAAATAGCAATAATCCCCACCAACACTTGGCTGGAACCCACGCCTATTAAAAACTGCCAGGCCTTCATCCCTGACAACTTTAACCTCAATATAGTGCCCTGGTCTACTTCAACAATAATGGCTATGGTGGCTGAAAACATGAGCATGATAATGGAGAGGATAAGCATACCCGGCATCCACATTTCAAATTCGTCAATTTGTCCAGAAAGCCCCAGGGCGGTTTCCTGCACCACAAAAAGTCGTTCCTGACTTGCTTGCTGAGCCATGAATTCATTGAGCATCTCCCCTAGCCAGACGGCTGAAATCAAATACTCTGTGCTGGTAAGGTTGCCCACAATTTCAATTTTTGGAGAGGTAGCTGGTTCGGATAATAGGGCCTGAGAAAAGTTAGTTGGCACTACCAGAAGCACATCCGCTTTGCGGGTCTCAATCTTTTTAATAGCTGTTTCACGTGTTGCTACGGAACGAATACTCAAGGGTATATTTTCCACCTCATCCATGAAATCCTGGAAACCAGGTAAAAGGTTCCTTCCCAGATTGATATTCTCATCAGGTGCCTCCAACCCCTGATCAAGATTGACGATGAGCGCCCGATAATGGGGCTGACTTGCTTCATTGATCAGGAAATAGACGAACACAAAAAAGGGAGCCATGGATACCGTCAGGATGAGTATCCAGAAATTACGGAGTTGTTCCTTTATGCTTTTTGTAAAGATGGCCCAAATCATGTACTATCTCGTCTTCTGAAATTCAGATTACAGGACATTGAGTTCATCGAAATGTCCTGTGGCTTCGACAAGCTCAGCCGCCGGTAATCATTTGATCTAGATATTGCGTATCTCGAGAGATCTCGAACAATCATTCCCTTAAGGCCCTTCCAGTGAGATGGATAAAGACATCTTCCAGGGTGGTTTTGCGGAGCTGGATATCTCTAACTTCCAGCCCATGTTCTTTTACCAGATCAGTCAGGCCTGATAGTTTTTCCAGATGTTGGAAGGATCTGATAATCAACTTGTCCTGCACAACAGAGATAGTTTCAGGGGGTAGACCCAAAGAACTACTCACATCTGCTAAGAACTGAGTCGCCTGATTTGATTTTTCCAGCAGAAGGAATTCCAGGTCCGTCTCAAGTCGACATTCCAAACAATCCCCAGTGCCCAAAATTTCCTTTAACGAGTCAACACTGCCTACTTCCAGCAGTTTCCCATGATCAATAATGGCCACGCGATCAGAAAGACGTTCAGCTTCATCCATATTATGGGTGGTGATGATTACCGTTTTCTGTTTGGCCAGAGAGCGAATAAGATCACGGACCAAAATGCGACTCTGGGGATCCAGGCCAGCTTCAGGTTCATCCAGGATAAGGACAGGTGGGTCATGGATAAGGGCTAGAGCAATATTCAACCGACGCTGCATCCCGCCTGAGAGTTTTGAGGCATACACTTCAGCCTTGCCTGACAAACCCAGAATGTTGAGTAATTCACGAGCTCGTGTTTGGGCCTCTTTAGTAGACATACCGTGCATCTTGCCCAGAAAAACCAGTTGTTCCATACAGGTAAGACGCGGCCAGTACAGATTCTCCTGAGAACAGAAACCAATAACTTCTGACAGATCGGTTGGAGTTTCCCAGTGAATTTCTCCTCCATCAGATTCCAGTAGTGCGCAAAGCATGCGGATGGTGGTTGTTTTTCCTGCACCGTTGGGACCCAGAAGTCCTAGAATCTCCCCTTGATTGATGGTAAGGGATAGATCGTCTACGGCAACCAGATCACCAAAGTTTTTTGTGAGATGTGAGATCGATATCATAGCTTTCCCCGTGCCAGGAATATACCCGATCTAATTACTTCAAATACACCATTTTTATGGTCTGAGAAAAACCTGCTTGCGTGAGACGACAAAAATAAAGACCTGATGGAATCGTCATTCCTGAATCATTTACTCCATGCCAATCCAGCGAATAACTCCCAGCTTCCTGAACTCCAGTATGAAGTTCTGAAACCTGAGTTCCGTTCATATCATATATAACGACTGATATCTCCGTTCGAGCCGGTATTTCATATTGAATTCGTGTATTGGGATTAAACGGATTGGGATAGTTCTGGCTTAAGTGAAAGTTACCTGGAGTTGTAGAAGATTCTTCATCCTCAAGGCCAACAGCATAGAGAATGTCCACGAGAACATACCGAATTGGTCCGGCAATAGTTATTACATCCCGTTGCACTAAACCACCATCCTCGGCCAGCCAATCATAATACTCATAATCAGCTCCAATGAAGCGGTGAAAGCAAAAACAGTTTTCATACACACCCACTTCTGTTTCAATGGTATCCCCCCTGCTAAGGAAAGTGATTTGAGAGCTATAGTCGCCTACATTAAACTCCCAGGTTGTGTTTAGGGGGACAGAAATATCATACAATACAGCATCATCCATACCATCCCAGACTTTGACCTGATTTCCATCGACCCGGAACTGATTTATGCTTTCGCCTGGATAGTAGTTATCAAATGTATAATATCGGTTTCCATTAATAGTTGTTGAGTACACAATGATGAACGTTGTCGTATCTATATCATTGGCCAATACCACTCCCGAATTGACCAATAGCGGAAAATAATTCAGTGTATCCGTTGGCGCTTCCTCTGGAATCCCCAGCGTTCCATCCTCCAGCAAACAATGCGCTTTGATGCTTCCAGCTTCAGACCAGGTCAAAAAGGCACAGTCCGGACCTCTTGTCATAGTCAAATCTGATTTTTCCGATGCTGAGTTTGTAATTGGAACTCTCTCGATATCCCATGCAAAGGTTCCGTCAGCATCCAATCTACTGGCGAAAATATCCATGGTTCCCAGGCTGTATTGTCTGATGTAGCTGAGTAATAAATCATCATCTACATGGCCCGTATTGATATCCAGAAATGATGAAAGACCCATGGGCTCAACATCAAGACCGCCATCACCCCACAATCGCGCACCTGTTGTATCTATCAGTTGAGCTAATATTCCCCGGTTGATCTGGGCAGCATCAGATTCACCCCAGACCGAAAACACGCCTGATCCATCGTTGGCCAGGGCCAGCCTGGGACTTACCCTGAAATTGTTGGCTGAAGTGGATGCTTCCACCGCACTGGTCCAGTCAAGGTTACCGGCAGCGCTGACCGATTGAATCTTGCCGGTTTGATTTTGGGTGGTCATTTCGGTCCAGGAGGAGAAAGCACCCCCAACAAGATCTGGTTGGATATCCTGGAGCCAATTACCAAGAGGGAATCCAACTGGGTCGGTGAGGGGTAGCCAGGCATTCCATTGAGCGGTACCATCAAGTGCGTATTTCTGTAAGATGACCTGACTACTCAGGGCGGGGAATGATCCAGTTTGTTTGATGGCCTGCACCAAAATTTGCCCGTCTGAGCTCAGTGCAGGTTGCGGACTGACTAGGGAAGCATTAAATGTTGAAACGCTTAAACCGCTGGCCCCCCACAACATCTCTCCAGCAGGACTTATCCTCTGCAGATGAAGGCTGGAGTTGTTCGTGGATTCAAACCAGGACACAACAATACTGCTATCCGAGGGCTCCACCAGGAGTCGTGGTGCTATATTTTCACTTCCATCGCTTGAGAGTGCCAGACCATCTTCATTCCAGACATGGTTGCCATTTGTATCAATTTTGTATGCATATACTTCCCAGTTACCAGTACGGGTATCTACACTTGAAATAATGGCGTTGTTCGCTGCATCAACAGCCAGATTCATATGATATACTGCGATCCAGCTATAATTGGGGGCATCGCTTACCAGGATGCCGCCAGGATTCCACTGAGAATCTCCGTTGATATCGAGACGCTGGAGATAAATATGAAAATTACCACTGGTCAACCAGGCCACATAGGTGCCGCCATCAGAGGTGCTGACTATTTGAGGCTGGATACCAGTACCCAGATTGACAGGGTTTCCTGGATCATTGGACCATTCCCCTCTTACCATGAGAGCGGTTATTGCTATGAGGAGCCAGTGTTTCATGGTGGAATCCCTTCGCTAAATATTTTGTACAAGATATGTCCAGAAATATAAGTGCAGAACTGCGAATAAGGAATGTTGCTTACAAAAAGAAGCCCTGAGTCTCTGTCTCGCTGAGGCTCTCGAAGCGTATGGTAAGATTGCCATCCTTCGAGTTTCTTCGTTGCACTCAGCCTCAGGAAGACAACCAACCCGAAGCTGGTTATAACAACTATCTTACAGAGATATAAACTCTCTCGCTCTCATTTCCCAGACGATCTACTGAGGTCACAGCAATGGTGTCTAACACTTTGGGAGGTGTCATACCATCCTCTGAACGGACGACCAGAGGTAGGACATAAGCTTCTTTGTCAGCAGTCAAAATCTGGTAATCCCACTGCTTGCCTCTCTGAAAATAGACTACCCATTGGTTGACGTCAGTTACATCCTCATGAAACCAATTGATGTGTACATTGCCGTCTTTGGGTTCGATTTCCACCAGGGGCGCTGCAGGGGGTTGATTGTCCAACCATGGTGATGGAGGAATGAGCACGGGTTGTGTGTAAGGACCTTTTAAAAGGATATCAGAGATGCCTCCATAATTACGCTGGAGGGCTTTCATGGAAAAGTGAACATTACCAGGACCATCGGGAACCATTCCGCGGGTGATCATGATCTGACTGAAATTTTCCAGGGCTGAGGCTTCATCCTTGATCTTGCTGGTAAAAAGACCGGGCCAGAGATTTCTGTTATGGGTGTTTTGACCAACCCACCAGCCCAGAAGGACGGGATAGCTCTGGGGAATTTTGCGTGTAGGCCAATAGAGTTGAGGGGTCCAATAATCTACCCAGCCTTCGTTTAGCCACAGTTTTGCATCTGCGTAGAGTTTATCGTATTGGTCATAGCCTTTGATTGACGGCGGATTGCCTGGTCGCCAGATTCCAAAGGGACTGAGACCAAATTTGACCCAGTTTTTTTCAGCTTTGATGCCATCATAGACTCTTTTAATAAAAACATTTACCGCTTCGCGACGCCAGTCGTTTCGCTCCAGGCCACCACCATTGGCCACATAGATCTGCCAGCCCGTACTATCCGGGAATTCAATACTGCTGTAAGGGTAGAAGTAATCATCAAAATGAACCCCATCGATGTCATAGCGTTTGACCACATCCATGACCACATCGTAGGAATAATCCTGAGTGGCCTGCATGGCTGGATCCAGCCAGAAGTAGCCATTATCAATTTCGCGGACAATTTCTGGACGGGTGGAGATGACTGAGGTTTCATTTTTCTTGCCATTGGGATGATGGGCGCGATAGGGGTTAAACCAGGTATGGAGTTCCAGTCCGCGTTTATGAGATTCTTCTACCCAGAAGGTGAGTGGATCATAAAAAGGTTCCGGAGCTTTTCCCTGCTCTCCAGTGAGAAAGTAGGACCACGGTTCCAGCTCGCTTTGATAGAGGGCATCACATTGAGGACGCACCTGGAAGACAATAGCGTTTAGGTTTAGGATCACAGCGCTATCCAGGAGACTGATGGCTTCCGCTTTTTGCTCTGACGTGCTTAGACCAGGTTTGCTGGGCCAGTCAATATTGGCTACTGTTGCTACCCAAGCTGCCCGAAATTCACGGGCGATTTCAATTTCATGTTTGGCTTCTGCAACTGGCGGCTCCAAAGGCTCTGGATTAACAGGTGGCAGGGGCGCCGCGCAGGCAGCAAGAAGGATGACAATAAAAATCGATAAGATGGGGGTTTTCATTAGACTGATTCCTGGTATTTATTGATCCAAAACATTGGGTTCGCGGCAATATAGTGGAGGACATCCCTTTGGGCTAATACTCCGTGGTTGTTAGAGCTGTAAAATGGATTCGTTGGTTCTCAACTTTACCTTGCGGAACAAAGGGGTTGAAACTATCGTTACTTTTGTTGTCACCTATTAACCTTTTAACCCAAGAGGAACCTGTCATTTCTGCTCGACTGCTAAGCATTTTTCTCCTTTTTAGCCCCCTCATGTATGCCGCCAATAAGGCCATGGTTTCTGTCGAAGTCATCCCGCTTGCTCAGGGAGTTTCACCAGGTGAATCTTTTGAAGTCGCCGTGATTTTTTCCATGGAACGAGACTGGCACACCTACTGGCAGAATCCTGGTGAGGCCGGCATGCCAACCAGCTTCCAGTGGAAACTCCCAGAGAACTTCCAAATTACCAACCAGCGTGAACCTACCCCGGTGAGACATGTGGACCAGGGCATCACAACCTTCATTCATGAAGATGAAGCTATCTATCTTTTTAACATCCAGGCACCTGATGAAGTAGCAGACAGCAACCGTTTCACCGTGGATATCAACTGGCTTGAATGCAAGGATCTTTGCCAACCAGGTTCTTCAACGCATCATTTTGTACTGGCTGGAGGTGAATTCCGGGGATCCAAAAATGTAGAGTGGACCAGTCTGGTTCAACGAGCTGAGTTAAATTTTCCTGGAACCTTCTCAGGGGTAATGGGTCAAGCTATTTTCAGGGGAGAACACATCGAACTGTCCCTAAAGCGTTATCCCTGGAGCAATAAGCTACTCAGTGCCGACTTTTTCCCTTTTGATGAAATGATTTATCATTCAGGAAAATCTGTTCAAATAAAGCGTGGTCTTTTTAGAGACAGGATACTCATTCCCTTACAAATTGATTTGAACATTACTCCTGAAGTTTTACATGGTGTGCTTGTACGAAACAGCACCTCACCTGGGGGAACGATAATCACCAATTCAATTATCCATCAACAATTACCATAAGGAGACACCCATGCTTAAGAAGCATATCATGATTTCAGTACTTGCTCTTTTAATAGCCATCACTGGTTTCAGCCAGGATCTAAAGGTGGGGAAAACAGCCCCTGATTTTTCCTTAACTGATCCCAGTGGCAAGACACATCGACTTCAAGAATATCGTGGGAAGTATGTGGTACTGGAATGGGTCAATTATGACTGTCCTTTTGTAAAAAAGCACTACAACAGCGGCAACATGCAGGCCCTCCAAACAACTTACACGGGTCGTGATGTCATCTGGTTATCAATCAATTCTTCAGCCCCGGGAAAACAGGGGAATTTTACTTCAAAGGAAATCTTAAGTAGAGCCAAGGAATACGGCGCTGCTTTCTCTGCATATCTCATTGATGCTGATGGTAAGGTTGGTAAGGCATATGGCGCTAGAACAACACCACATATGTTTATCATTGACCCTGAGGGTCAGTTGGTATACGCTGGTGGAATTGATAACATCCGCTCCACAGATGTCGATGATGTTCCCAGAGCCAAAAATTTTATATCCCAGGCTCTTGATGAAGCGCTGGCAGGTCAGCCCATCACCGATAGTATTTCGAAAGCATATGGGTGTTCTGTTAAGTATTAGCTGAATATCGAAATTTTAAGCTGGTGCGCCGACGGCTGAGTTTATCGAAGCCAGGGGTTGTTTCACCAAGGCATTTGGACATTTTTACCGACTCAATGTCCAAGACAAACTCTTGGTTTCTAGGACCGCAACGTTGGGGTCATAAATAGAAAAAACGCATCGTGTCTTCCTAGAGTCTCGAAGGATACGATGCGTTTTATGTTAATCTAAATCGTACGTCTAACTAATGGTGGTGTCCACCAGCACCATGGACATGACCATGCTCTAGTTCTTCTTTGGTGGGTTCTCGGACATCCATGACTTCTACATCAAAATGCAAGGTTTCATCAGCCAGGGGATGATTCATATCAACGGTGGCTGATTTATCGCCAATCGTTGTGACTGTGGCGATATGGGTATGATCGCCGTTCTGCACCTGAAACTGGGCTCCCACTTTGACTTCATTGGCATCCTGAAAGTTTTCAAGGGGGATTTCCTGGACCAGCTCCTCGCTGCGTACACCATAGGCCTGATCGGGGGCAATAATGGCCACCAGCTTGTCGCCCTTTACCTTGCCTTCAAGTTCTTTTTCAAGACCTGGGATGAGTCCACCAACACCATGTAAATAAGCCAGTGGTTCACGACCTGAGCTGCTGTCCAAAACCTCACCATGATCATTAGTCAGGGTATAATCAATACTTGCTACTTTGTTTTGTTCTATCTTCATTTCTAATCTTTCTTTCTTTTTTTATTCTTCTAAAATCAAGCTAAAAGCTGTGGTCAGCTTTAACACGTTTTTGCTTTCCCGTTCCAGATTGGTGGCCAGTTTTTGGGCAATATTTTCCATGACCTGTAAACCTACTGCGGGATGTTTTATACTGGCCTCTTGAAAGGCATTTTTCTCCATGATCACTATTTCACAATCTGTTGATGCTATGACTGAAGCGGTACGGATGGCATCCTCCATGAGCATAGCCATCTCACCAAAGAAGGGTCTGTATTCATCAGAAAGTGTGATGAATGTTTTGTCTTTGGCATCGGCTGCTTCATCCCCGAGGAGAGTCAGTTTTTTACTGATAGTAACCTCTCCCTCGATCAGGATGACCAGGGTATTTCCCGTTTCACCTTCGGTCATGATTGCTGCACCTGCTTTATAGGAAACCTGCCTGGTGGCAGGTCGATAGACTGCAATTTCCTCTTCAGTCATACCTTTAAACAGGGGACAGTTTTTGAGATGTTGAATATGAGGCATAGGCTACTCGGTTTCTGGTTAAGACTTATTTTAGCAAGATCATCTGTTCACCGGATTTCAGGACATAATCCTTCTCCGGGTTGATACGAACTTTAATTTTTTGTTCTTCGTTGACACCACGACCAGCCGCTTTCAGCTTGGCAGCAATAAATTGATCAAGATAATCACCTGAATCGGCGCTGAGAAAATCACCAAGACCGGCACTCTCCTCCTCCTGATACACACCCAGGAGGGTCATGTTGTGCTCTTCAAATGATTGGTTGAATAGTTCTGAGTACGTTTTCCCAACCATACGGTCAGGAACTTCTCTGGACTCTAAACGTGAATGATCCGTATTCAAAACTTCAGATAGAAATGCTGGAATACCGGGGTTATGAAGTTGGGTGGCACCCAGATATGGACCAAATTCATCAGCTATAATAATCCCATCGGCTTTTGCACGACGGAGTTTGGATTTGTTTTCATAATGGAGGATGTAGGCATAGACCTTTGTTTTTGGTGCCAGCGCTTTGATGGAATAGGTCGCCAGGGCGGTTTTTTCATCAGCCTCTGCTTTACCAGCTTTGATCAGGTTAGGTAGAATGAGGACAGCCTTGGCTTTTGAGACATTGGCTTTTTCCAGGACGATATCCTGGGTAAAATCACCTCGCACAAAGCCAAGATGGCTGGCATTGAGTGTGGCGCGCCAGGCGTCAATCTCTTCTTCAGACAATTCATTAACCAGGACAATGGGAGTACTATCCTTTTGGTCCTGTTTGAGCAATGATTCCAATAATTCATCTGCCAGATCATTCCAACCGCAGATGATATAGTGGTCGCTATATTTTATTTTTTCCAAACCCTTACCCTCTCTGATTTTCTTGGCTACAAAGATGGATGAAATGGTAGCCGTAAAGAATGAGATCAATGCCATTGAGAAAAACATCATGATGGATGCTGCAATCCGTGCGGCCGGAGTCACTGGAGTCAGGTCACCAAAGCCCACAGTGGTCATGGTCACCCAGGCCCAGTAAAAGGCATCAAATAGATTGGTGATCAGGCGATCATTGGAGCTATAATCCAAAAGGAAAACAGCAATACCCCCAATAAAAAGAATGACCCAGAGGATCAGGAGCAGGTCCAGGACACCTTCTTCGCGGAGTCTTTTCGCCCAGGCTATCATGTTATGGATGATCTTCATTCGCGCTAAACTAAGTCAAAAGCTGGAGACTTGAAGCAATAAGTTTGATCAGAAGATAGAAGGAGCATTGAAATAATTCAGAACATCCAAACCTGTTTTCAATCGATCGAGGTGAGATCAAACAGGTTTCGACACTTGCCTCTTGACATGATTATATATTTTACTAATCTAGTAACGTAGTAATTTAGTAAATATTTAATAAGGATAAATTGATATGAAAATTCCCAGTGAACTCAAACATAAGCCCGTCATTGTCTCTGAAGATTATGATCGCATTGATGGGCGCAAAGCCCATACGTCCGACGCCAAAGGGTTATCCCTCGGGCTGGCTCAATGGAATGAACGGGGCAATGTAGATATCTCCGCAAAAGTATGGCGTCATACCGGTGGTAAATGGTCACGGCAATCAGAAGAGTTGCCCCTGCACCGCGTTCTGGATCTGGCCATCCTCATTATTAAGACCAAAAAAGTTTTTAGTGAACGCTATCACAAAAACGAAAAGGATTATCCCAACTATCCATCTCTGGATCGTATTGGTCTGCAGGGTGACGCCATGAACGTGGAGGTTTGCACTGATAATGAGTTTATCCAAGATGATCTTGATCTTTTTGAAGCTACCTTGGCCAAGGATGATGAGATCATCAGTGAGCGTTTGAACATACTCACGGGATTGCTCAAGGATTTACATACCTAAGTAAGGAGAAAGCGACATGAAACTAAACATTCTGGATTTTCTGACAGGCATCTTTTTGATGAATGCCATGCCCCACCTTATTTTTGGAATAATACGATTACGGTTTTTAAGTTTATTTGGGTTTTCTGCTATGGGGAATCTGCTCTATGCTCTGGTTAACATTGGTGTGGCGGGTGCTATTTATCATTATCAATATGACATCATGTCCATCAAACACGATGGTATTCTTCTTGGTGCTCTTGCCATGTTTGTGATATATGCCATCACAGGAAGATTTTTTGTAAGTCTTTTCCAGGGCAAACATGAACCTGTTCTGCCTGATTATTTTAATAATGAATAGCCCGATACAATCCTAGCTAAATGTTTTCTAGTATTTTACATTATGCAAAAGGATGGCATGGGACCCGCCTGGAAATGTCTTCGACTTTTTCTCTAAAAAGGGTTTCCTTCTGAATCATTTTTTAATAAGGAGTAATTTTCATGGGTGACAAGGGCAGTAAAGATAAAGGTGAAAAGAAAGTTAAGAAACAAGCCAAGCATACTATCAAGGAAAAGCGACAGCTCAAAAAAGATAAAGCCAGAGAGAAAAAGAACCGATCCTCAGCCGAGTGATAGCGCCCCCTCTTCATTTTACATAAAAATCTGAATCACTACTCAGGGAGTAATAATAATGCCTGTGCTCTATCTACCACATGGTGGTGGCCCCTTACCTCTTTTGGGAGATCCTGGACACAAGGATGTCACTGAATTCTTAAAAAATATTCGATCACGTCTCGGACAGCCCTCAGCTATTCTTGTCGTCAGCGCACACTGGGAAGAAGCCCGGCCAACCATTCAATCCGCTGAGCATCCAGAAATGCTCTATGATTATTCTGGTTTTCCACCTGAAACCTACAAAATCACTTATCCCGCTCCTGGCCAACCAGAATTGGCAAAAGAAATTCGAGGGGAGCTGGATAAAACCGGATTCAAATCTGCCTTGGATGGGGAGCGTGGCTTTGATCATGGTGTATTTGTACCTTTGAAACTGATCTTCCCAGAGGCAGATATTCCCTGTTTTCAGGTTTCACTTATTAGAGGTCTGGATCCTGCCCGACATATTGATCTTGGAAGAGCACTCTCATATTTACGAGACCAGAACGTCCTGATCATTGGATCTGGAATGTCCTTTCACAACATGCGAGCCTTTATGTCAGGGGGTACTGATGAAAACCAACCTGACGAAGCCTTTGATCGCTGGCTGGTAAAAACTTGCTGTGCAGAAGACCTTGCACCTGATGAGCGGGATCATGAGCTGATCAACTGGTCGCAAGCGCCTCAGGCTCGCTATTGCCACCCACGAGAAGAACATTTACTACCCCTCCATGTCTGTTATGGCGCTGCTGGATACGATCCACCACCAGCTGAGCTGGTCTTTAACAAGACTGTTATGGGGAAAAAGGTCTCAGCCTTTCTCTGGAGTTAATATTTGTGCTGTACTGTCGAGTAAAATTGAGGCTTGGATGAAAGCTTTTGAGTTGAAAACATCTGAGCCGCTTGATCTCACAGATATTGAAATCTCATCTGATCGACTCCTGCTTACGACCAGGCTCAAACATTACACTAAAGATATCTTTCGAGAATTTAATGATGATATCATCCAGTATATGTTTCCCAAACCAGCTGAAATAATTGAAGAAACCATAGAGTTTATAAACGATTCCATGATTGGTATGCGTGAGGGCTGGAATCTTGCCCTGGCGATTACAATCGATCAAAGTGGAGAATTTTTAGGCTGTTGTGGTTTGCATGGCAGAGGCAGACACAGAACACCTGAATTGGGCATCTGGATCAAAAAATCAGCCCATGGTCACAAATACGGCCAGGAAACCATTCACTCATTGGCCACTTGGGCTGTGGAAAATATTGACCTGGATTATATCATCTATCCTGTGGATCGAGCCAATATCCCCAGCCGCAAAATTGCTGAATCACTTGGGGGTCAAGTCTTTGCGGAGAAACAGGTCAAAACTGCCCGGGGTGGTTATCTTGATGAAGTCAAATACAAACTCACTATGGATGGCATACAAAAGGCAAGACCCGCTTAGATTTTTTTAATTCTCACCCGCATAAGGAACAAGGCTGGAAACCACAACGTTAACACGTCGTATCCTTTAATTTCCTAACGGGAGGTTTTTTATGCAGACTGCCTGGATGAAACAATCAATCAGCGCTCGACTACTTATCATCGGGTTTTTAGTGCTCGTGCTACTCATTCCCTCATTTATGATCCAATCTCTTATACATGAGAGACAAGCCAGAAGAGATGGTGCGGTTGCAGAAGTAAACCAGAAATGGGGAGAACAACAAACCATTACTGGACCCATCCTCTCAGTTCCCTATAAATACCATCAAAAGGATGCCTTAAACAACCTGGTCACCACAATTGGGTATGCCCATTTTTTACCGGAAAAACTTCAGATTAACGGAGAGCTATTACCTGAGGTTCGGAAACGGGGTATTTATGAAATTATTCTTTACAAATCGGTTCTTAATGTATCAGGCGCTTTCAAACCAGTCTCCATAAAGGATTTAAAAGTGGCTTCTGGAGATTTTGTCTGGAGTGATGCCTTTATCTCACTTGGTATCTCTGACATGAAAGGTCTCAACGATCTGATCACATTTGAAGTGAATGGTCAAAAAATCCAGGTGCAACCCGGTATCGAAACAGATGATATTCTCGGTAGTGGTGTCAGCATACCCCTGGATACTGTTTATTCAAATGAAGAGATGGACTTCTCCTTTGATCTAAATTTAAATGGGAGCGAGTCACTTCTCTTCGCTCCAGTGGGCAAAGAAACCACCGTTAAATTGAGCTCCACATGGCCTGACCCAAGTTTTGTAGGAAACTTTTTACCAGCACACCATGAGACCTCACAAGAGGGATTTGATGCTAGTTGGAAAATCCTTCACTTGAACAGAAACTACCCTCAAAAATGGACGGGTAGCAACAATCAGGTCGAGGCATCTACCTTTGGGGTCAAATTGCTAGTTCCCGTTGATGAATATCAAAAGAACATGCGGACCGCGAAGTATGCCTTCATGTTTATCGGTCTGACTTTTCTGTCCTTTTTTATGATTGAATTGCTGAACAAAAAATTGATTCATCCCATACAATATCTACTCATCGGTTTCTCCCTGCTTGTGTTTTACACGCTGTTGTTGTCGTTTTCAGAGCAGATGGTTTTTAAATACGCCTATATGATTTCCAGTGTTGCAACCATTGGCTTAATTACCAGTTATACCAGGGGTGTTTTAAAAGATACCCTTCAAACTGGAATCATCCTGCTCATTCTGGTTTTACTATATGCTTATTTATACATCGTCCTGCAATTGCAAGACCTGGCACTGATGATTGGGAGTATTGGACTTTTTATCATTCTGAGTCTGGTGATGTATCTAACTCGGAAAGTTGATTGGTTTTCTACGCTTCAGCAAGCAGTTCCAGTGAAGCAGGATAAAACAGACGAGGTCTAGTTTCGCTTATTTAGAATTGGGTTGAGCGAGGTATTGGCTGGTTTTCCCGGTAACACCTCTGGTATGAAAGCATCTCTATCCACCAGTTGAATTTTGCTGGGTGATTGCAGTAAGCGTGTGCCCTCAGCTATATAGATACTGTTCTTGCATCTTTGAACTGATATCAATCATGTACTTCTCCGAGATAACAAGTTTAACGTGCTCAAAATATTATCCATTTGGATGATTAAAAGCATTTGAATTGATTTATCTTCGCTCATTAATGAAGGGTTCCACCATGTATACTAAACTTATTCTTATGCTATTACTTCTGGGCAATCTGATGTCACAAACTTTCGTTGAAGGCAATGTTAGTGGTGTCTGGGAGTTGCAAGGAAATCCCTATCTTCTCACTGCAGATTGTGTGGTTGGCTTTGGGGACACCTTGATCATTCAAGATGGGGTCCGCATTGATCTGGATTCTCTTTTCGAATTTAGAGTTCAAGGTGTCTTGTTTGCCACGGGGGCACTCTTTCAGAATGGTGGCAGTGTTCGGGGTGACAATGGCCAACTCAATATAGATAACTGTGCCTTCATTGGTCTGGATGAGGGGATCAAAATCATCAGTGGTAGCGCCAGGTTTCATGGCTGTCGTATCGATGGTACTGCAGAAACAGGGATATCATTTTCAAATGTTGATTCTTCTTTCATTCGCTATTCAAACATTAGCAATAGCGGTGATTATGGTATAAAAATTCTACAGTCAGATGATGTTGAGGTTTATAACTGCCACTTATTGGGAAACTCAGTCAATGATTTCAATCATCCCGCCCTTTTTATCGACTCATGTTCACCACAGGTTATTGAGAATAACCTCATTAAGGATAATCATGGTCAGGGTGTGGGTGTCTGGACTCTCACCTCTATTGCCGCACCTGTAATTAGAGGCAATTTTATTCAGGGCAATTTTACTGGAATTACTGTGGTAAACTCTCCTGCTTACATTCTTGATAATGTCATCGTATCAAATTATCAGGAAGGCAACTTTAATTCTGGTGCAGGCATCTTTGCCGGCTATGGGTCTTCGGTTGGTATCGTTATGGGGAATTATATCGGCGGCAATTATTACGGCGTTTCCGTGATCAATGGCGCTTCTCCCAACCTGGGTGATATGGTCAATGATTTTCCCGGAGATGATGGCCTTAATCTATTTGATGACAACACCTTTGATGGTCAGACCTGGCACATCTGGAATGGCACGTCCTCCCCCATTATGGCTCAGAATAATTATTGGCTTGGTATGGATCTTTCTGATGTCGATGCCACGCTCTATGATAACGAAGAAGGTGGTGGTGAAATTTTCTTTGAGCCTATCTATGCAGCTCCCCTGCCTGAACCTCCAGATATCAACGATGATGAGTCCGTCAATATTCTTGATGTGGTTGTACTTATTGAAGGTATTGTGGGTGTGGGTCTTCCCGATCCGGTGACCTTTTATCTATCAGACATCAATCATGATTTTGACATCAATGTAAGTGATGTGACATCACTCATAGATATTGTTGTTCAATAGCAGGGTTTAGCGGGGCCGGTGCAGCCGACAAATTTAGTCTCTACCATCCCCATCGTTTGACAGCTGGGAAGACAATTCCAGCAGACGTTCCTTTTCGGTGTTGCTTAGATTTTCATAACCAACTCTGGTGATCTTATCCAGCAGCGCATCCATCTCTTTTCTTAATTCAGTTTCACTTCTGACGCGATGCCAGCCCTGTTGCTGGGGTTTTGAGGCTGAAGGTCCCGAACGACCTGGAGCATCATCATTTACAAAACGAATTTTGGTCACCCTTCCCAGCCACTGTCGCCAGGGAATATTCAGACCACGGTAGCGACCATTTTTTCTCAGATAAAACCAGCCCACAACCAGGCCACCTAGATGGGTGATATGGCTAATTCCATCACCGTTTCCAACGGAAGCAAAGGTCATAAAGCCCATGATGAGCATAAGATATTTTACTTTGATAGGGACCAACATATAGACCAACACTTTACGGTCAGGATAGGTCACCGCATAAGCCAGCAAAATGGCATAGACGGCTCCACTGGCCCCAATGATAGAAGGTATCGTGCCCCTGTATCCTGAGAGAACGCCAATAAAATATGGAACCAGAGAAAAAACGCCGGCACCAGCGCCAGTCACTATATAGAATCTGAGAAACTCTTTACGTCCCCAGATGTTCTCCAGCTCTGAACCAAACATCCATAACATGAGCATGTTCATGGCGATGTGCCAGAAACCACCATGCAAAAACATATATGTGAAGGGCTGCCAGATACGTAAACCAAAAATAACATCATGGGGGTTCAGGCCAAACCAACCAGCCCAGATTCCCATGCCCATAATTTGAGTAAGCATAAAGACAGCCACGTTGGCTATGAGGAGTTGCCTGACACCGGCACCCATTTTACTGGGGCCAAATTTCATGCGCGGTGTGCCTTGTTGGAAATCCCACTGATTCATGAATTAGTATAAGATTTTTACAGGGATTTGAAAGACAGGGATTGTATGAGAAGCTGGAAAGTTGAAGTTAATATCCCGTCTAATCGGTCTTCGTGAAAAGATCACAGTCAGTTAACCCAAACGGAGTCGGGGGTACTTTCAATTTGTTTTATGTCTATCCCTTGACTCTGCTCGGAAAGACAGAATCAGAGTTTAGTTGGGTTCTTCTAAATCCTACTCACCCACTCCATAAGTTGGGCTGTCAGAAATCCAAAATACAAACCGAGAATATTGCCCAGGACACCCATGAGTAATCCAACTGGGGCCATGCCTTTCTGGTAGACAGAAGCAACGATGGGTGCACTCACCACGCCGCCAATATTTGCTTGAGAACTAGTGGCGATGAGAAACATGGGTGCCTTTAAAAGACGACCCACACTAAACAACACGGTTGCATGGATGCCTATCCAGACGACACCCACCATGAGAAACATAGGTGCTTCTGTGATGGATCGCAAATCAGCCTTAGCGCCAATGGTTGCCAGCAATAAATACAAAAAGATATTTCCAAGATGTGACGCACCCTGTTTTTCCAATTTGGCAACAGGGGTAAATGAGAGACCCAGCCCAACAATGGAAACCAGGATCACTGTCCAGCCAAAACTGGTGACAACCTTACCAAGATCAGGGAGAAATTCACCGGCTATAAGACACACATATCCGAGACCTATTCCCACCACCAGCATATAAATAAGACCTGGAAAGGTTAGGACCTCTTTCTTTTGCTTGTCAGAATTTGCCAGGTGATCACTGAGCTCACTCACAGGTGAGGAGGTAACTTTATTCCATTTATCTAGCCTGCTCTGGAAGGCTGAGATGAATATAACAATGCCCATCCAGCCATACCCGACAACAGTATCAACGATGATCATGACTCCAAACAATTCATCCCTAACACCAATGGAGGTTCCAACGGCAACCATGTTGGAGCTCCCGCCAATCCATGATCCAGATAGGGCGCCCATGCCTTGCCAGGCATCCTCAGGCAACCAACTACCAAAGATGGCCAGGCTGATGACACCGCCGAGAACAATTCCAAAAGTTCCCGCCAGCATGGTACCCAGAGCCTTGGGTCCAAGTTTCGAAATGGCTTTAACATCTGCAGATAGAAGCAATAAAACCAGAGCCGCTGGCAAAAGGTATGTTTTCACCCATCCATATAAATCAGATTGTTCAGGGGTGATCCCAAGCGTGGTTGAAATCATGGGCAGGAAATAGACCCATATGACAGGGGGGATGATATCAAATATTTTCGAAGCCCAGGGCTGTTGCTTGATAAAGTAAATCAAACCAATCAGTGAGATCAGATAAACCAGGATGGCAGTTGGGTCATTTATGAGGGGCATTTTTTACCTGCTTGAGTTTTGTGTTTAACTTTAATAATTTTTTGTCTGTCTACTGTCTACTGTCTACTGTCTACTGTCTACTGTCTACTGTCTACTGTCTACTTCCCAATACCTCACCAATCTCTTCATCTGTCATGACGAATTCACGAGCCTCTTTGAGAAGGTGTCGCCAGACCAGGGGCAGACCAATCACCAGCAAACCGAGAACAAGATAAAAGGGGAGTGGGTTCATAAAAAATAACCCCGTAATACCTATCAACCCGGCCACTACTGTGGTGTATTTCCCATCGCGCTCCATGACACGTCTTCTTTCAGCCACCGCTTCTTGAATTTGTGCCACATCAGTCAAGCGTCTTTGAGTTTCGTTTAGTTGACCCAGAATGGGGTGCTCATCAATAGTAGTCATTATTTATCCTTGTTCTTCAAAGTACACCTCAGTGTATTTGTTTGCGAAATACATCTGGTGAACAATAAAGTTTTTGAGGTTTGGCTGAAAAACTGTGTAAGAGGTTGGATACCAGAAGAAAGCGTAAGGGGCTTCTTCAATGAGAGTGCTATCGATGTTCATAGCCAAGAGCTTTCGTTCCTCTGGATCAAGACTCTGTTGAAGAGATTCGATATTTTCGTCAACAGTTGAATTGTTATAGCGGTTTCGTCTGGCTGAGTTTTTCGAATGGAAAAGTGGTGCTAGAAAATTTTCTGCATCAGCATAGTCGGCCCACCAGTTTCCCCAGTACGCATCTGTTCCACCTTTTCGCATGGCATCACGCATCATGTTCCAATCGTTTCGTACAATATTGACTTTAAATCCTGCTTCATTGAGATAGTGCTGGATAGCTTCAATGGTCTGGGAGATGGCTGCGCCTGGATCCACCCATAGATCAAACTCACACTGTTCCGGGTAACCAGCCTCAACCAGGAGTTGTTTTGCTTTTTCAGGATCATATGGTAAAGGTACTCTTGTACTATCATATCCTGCCAGCCCGGGGGGTATAGGTCCATGAGCCAATGTCGCGCTATTGTGCAGAATGCGATGAATTATTTTTTCACGATCTATAGCGTATGTTACGGCCTGTCTTACACGTTTATCGGTGAATGGTGTTCTCTCAACGTTCATGGCGAGATAATAGATTCCGAGCTCATCCATTTTCTGGATATATGGTTGCCAGGCAGTACTTCTAGTCCAATACTTAAACTCTGAGTTTGGCACTACCATAATATCCAGGTTACCAGCTTCAAACTCAACAGCTTGCGTTAAGGTCTCAGGCATATTGTTTAAAAGTATTCCATCCAGCTTAGCCGGACCATTAAAGTAATTCGGGTTTTTCTTGAAACTTAATTTGCGATCAGATTGCCATTCTGCAAAGATCCATGCACCCGTCCCCATGGGGGTCGTTTTTAGCTCGGGCTGCACAGGATCACCTTCCTTGTAAGGGACTATTGCTGTTGGCGGAACAGCGAGAAAACCAATAAAGGGCGCGAAGGGTTTAGAGAGAATCAATTCGATTTTCGAAGGATTAATCATCCTTATGCCTGATATACTATCTGCTTTTCCCTGCATAAACTCACTAGCACCCAGTATGGGGTCCAACAACCATGTCATGGAACTACGAGTCTCCGGGTTTAGCGTGCGGTGAAATGAATAGACCACATCACGTGCTGTGAGTTGCTTCCCATCCCAGAAATAAACATCATCTCTCAGGTTAAAAGTATAAACTCGACCGTCACTTGATATTTCCCATGATTGGGCAAGTCCAGGTTGTAGATCATTGCCAATCCCAAACTGTACCAGGTTGTCATACATGAGTCCTGAGATCACACCTGTAGTGATATCATTGGCCATGGTGGGATCCATTGATTTAGGTTCAGTCAAAATGACCATTTTAAGATAATTCTTATAAGGATCCTCTGGACAACATGACCCGAGGCCAAACAAAAGGAGGGTCACCATAGCCCAGAGTGCTATTTTGTGCACCAGGGCATCAGAAGGTTTCATTATATACTCCAGCTGGTCTCATAGTCCTCAATCCACACTTTTAGACATCAAAGGTCTTTGATAGTGGTCTAAGATATACAGAATTGACTTCTTTGGAAAAACTATGTTTAAACACCAAAAAATACTTGACTGACCGACTGTTCGGTCATATTTTCAATCCCACTCAACCTAAGGAGGTAAACCACCATGAGTCCCCTACAAAAAGACCCCGCCAAAGCAGACGCCATTATACGTGCATCTATACACATTTTCGCTCGTGACGGGCTGGATAAAGGTAAAATCGCCGATATTGCCAAGGAGGCTGGTATAGGTAAAGGTACTGTTTATGAATACTTTAGAAGCAAGGAAGAGATTTTTCATGCCATGGGAGATACGATCATGACAGATATGATCGATGCTTCAGAAAAACTCTATTCCATGGATCTTAGCCCCCACGATAAGCTAAAAACCTTCATGCGCATGAATATTGAGATCATATTCGAAATGGAAGATGCCATGCTCATTATGACCGAGATCTGGGCCCAGGGTGCAAGGGCCATCAAGCACGGCGCACACCCCAATACCACCCTTTATAATGCCTCCCGTGACATGAAACAGCTGGTTATCAATATTCTCAAGGCCGGTGTAATGGCTCAGGAGTTTCGTGATATGAATTATGACGGGGTGGCCACTCTTGCACTAGCATTCATAGATGGCTTCGTCTGGCAGTTCATGGTCTCAACTGACCGCGCTGCTTTTGATAGAGCACTGGTCGAAGGCATTGAGAGTTTTATGAAAGGGTTAGAACGATGAAAGTAAAACTCTTCGTATTAATACTTGTGGGGGTATCCATTCTCTCTGCCCAGACTCCCACAGCAGAAGAAATTGTCGATCGTGTAACAGCCATCATGTCACCAGAGAACAGCTATTCAAAGGGGAGCCAAACCATTATCACCAGTTCCGGGAAAGAGCGGGTTTTCGAATTTGAATCCTGGGCTGCGGAAAAGGGTAAAAGCTCGATGACGCGTTATACAAAGCCTGCAGCCATCCGCGGACAAGCTTTTCTGATGCTCAACAATGCCGATGATATCTGGAGTTATTTTCCTCGAACCAAACGTGTTCGCAAGCTGGCTTCACATGCCAAGAAACAAAAAATGCAGGGTTCAGACTTTACCTACGAAGACATGGGTGGGGGCGATGTTTTTCAGAAAAAGTTTAAGTCCACTATCCTGTCCGAAGAAACTAAAGATGGTGACCTAGCCTGGAAAATACAAATGATTGGAATCCCAGACAAAGATCCACCACATCCAAAAATTATCATGTGGGTCAGACAATCCGACTATTATCCGGTAGCCCTGGATTATTACGATGGAAAAGATTTTAACACCAAATCACTGGTTCTGTCTGACATTCAAGTAATTGAGTCTTTTCCAACCGCCATGACCATGGTCATGACTGACAACAAGGAACGCTCCAGTACAACCATGAAGACCCTGGAAATCACTTATGCCTGGAAACCGACCAAAGGATTTTTCTCTGAAAGGAATTTGAAGAAATGAAACACTGGGGGACACTCTTACTGCTACCTGGTCTACTGCTAGCACAGCCCGAGTTCTTTGGTTACTTCGAGTCAGAAGCTAGCACCCTTCAGATCGGTACTAGCAATTATAACTATGGCTTTAATAAATTCCGTCTGGATGTGGAGGCGCGACCCAATGATCATATACTCATTGGAGCCAACCTAACCGCTCAGCAATACTGGGGACAAACAACCTGGAACATGCTGGATTTCATCCCTGAGGAAATTTGGAGCCCCTATTTCTTTCCAGACCCACTATCCAGCAGCTCCTATTTTGATCCTACTTTCCCCATTACAATTCCAGACACCTTATTTCTCGACAATGTGTATATGAAAGTCAGCTTATCGAATCTAGATATAACTATTGGTAGACAACAAATTTCAAATGGTGTTGGATATGCCTGGAATCCCACTGACATATTCAATTTTAAAAGCCTGCTGGATCCCAGCTATGAACAAACCGGGATTGAAGGACTGCGTTTTGACTATCCCCTGGCCTATACAGCCAGCGTGTCTGTCTTTATACAACCCGAGCAAGAATGGGAGCGTAGTGCCAAACAAGGCTGGCTAAAGGTTAACCTTGGCTCATTTGATCTTGAGCTGACCAAGGCTTCACATATTTGGGGTCACCCAACATTTTTTTCCGGACCTTATCTTCAGAGGCGCTCTCTCCTGGGGGCCTCTGTAGTTGGTGAAATCCTGGGGTTCGGCACCTGGTTTGAAGGAAGCTCCTTCCAAACCGACGATCCTCTCGCCACAGGAGGTGATGAGGAATGGCAGGAATACCTGGTGGGGCTGGACTATACCTTTGAAAACTCACTTTACATTCTTGGCGAATATCTTCACAATGATCTTGGTGTCGCCAAGAAGAGCGATCTTACGCTTTGGGATTACCTGGGAGCGCTTGATGGTTCGTCACACAGCCTCATGCAGGACTATGCCTTCTTCTATGCCATGCATCCCACCTTTGATTATGTGACCCTGAGCGCCATTGCCTTCGCAAACTTCAATGATAATAGTGGTGCTTTTAGTCCAATAGTAGACTGGAACATTTTCCAAGACACCAACCTGTCTCTTCAGGGAAGCTTTTTCTGGGGTGATGACAATACAGAATTTGGTCTACAGGACTGGGGTTTAATTCTAAATGCCACCAGTAGTTTTTAATTATATGATTTCATAAAGGACCTAGATCATGAGAGAACAATTGATCAATAAACTGGCCGATCTGGCTGTCAACAAAACCAAACTGATGCTGTGGATAATGGCAGGCATCACGCTCATAACCATGGTGCTCTCAGGTGGAATGTCTATGACACCAAAATGGTCAGACATGCTCCCTGAAGGTGACAAACGCACCATCGAATTCGACCGCATCCTTGAGGAATTCCAATCTGCCTCCAGCATCATTGTTGTGGCTCAGGGAAATGAAGCCGACATCAAGGCTTTCGCAGAAGACCTGGCTCCCCGTGTGCTTGATTCGCTGACTATTCCCGGCAAGGATAAGGAGCCAGCAATCTATGTCCGCCGTGTCGACTATAAGGCTGATTTGGATTTCATGAAAGAGCATGGATTTATGCTCATGAAGGAAGATGACCTGAAAAACTTGAAGGACATTTTCCAGGATCCCGGTCTGGCTGAATTGTTGACTAACATGAACAATTCCTTTGAAAAAGAATACATCCAACCCTCAGAATCCATGTCAAACAGGGAAGAGGAAGATGGTGCGCTCATATTCTTGAACGGGATTAATGATTGGGCGGAGGCCATTGGACACACCCTGAGAACGGGAAGCATAAGAACCTCTGACGCCGAGGCTGCCGTAGACAAACTTCTCGTGGGAGAGCCCTACTTCTTATCCTATGACAGAGAAGCACTGATCATGAATCTTATACCTACCTTTAGTATGATAGATGCATTCATGATTATGGATGGAACCGATGCCGTTCAGGCCGTGCTAAATGAGACGCTTAAAAATCATCCCAATGTACAAGCCGGTCTTTCTGGGGCCATCGCCGTGGGTCGGGATGAAATGTACTACAGCTCCCAGGGTCTTGAAATTTCCATGGGTCTTTCATTCTTTCTAATTGGCGCACTGCTTTATATGGCCTTCAGAATGGCCATGGCTCCAGCTCTGGCCCTGCTCAACCTCATCATTGGTTTAATCTGGGCTGCGGGTATTGTGGCTGTGGTCGTACCTGTTCTGAATATTATGACTGCCATGTTCATGATCATTTTGATTGGGCTGGGAATTGATTTCTCCATTCACATTATCTCAACTTTTACGGAAATGCGAGCCAAAGGATTGTCCCTGGAGAAAGCCACCCTGGCTGGCCTGCAAAAAAGTGGTGGTGGTGTTTCCACCGGCGCTTTGACAACATCCGTCGCCTTCCTGGCGCTGATGATTGGTGATTCACGAGCCATGAGCGAACTGGGTCTGGTTACTGCCATCGGACTTCTGGCGGTGATGGTTTCCAGTTTTGTATTACTCCCCGTCTTTCTGGTTGTTAGAGAACGTCGTTACTCAAAAAAACGGATTAAAAAGGGGCTCTCTGCAGAGATAGCTCCGCGAGATCTCACACTCAAACCGCTTGGGAAAGTTGGAATTTTAGTACAGGATAATCCCTGGCTAAGCATCGCCGCAGTAGCTGTGATAACCATTCTGTTGGCTTTCAGTGCCAGAGAAATCACATTCAACCACAACATGATGGATCTTGAGGCTGAAGGACTGCCAAGCATTATGCTCCAGGACACGGTCCAGGAAAAATTTGACCTGAGCATGGATTTCGCCTATCTCGTTTCAGAAAGTGTGGAGGAGTCTCGAGAGCTCAAAAAGAAGGCCAAGGAGTTACCCTCTGTAGCCTCGGTGGAGGACATCTCAATCTTTATTCCCTCGCCTGAGCAACAAGCAAAAAGAGTTCCCCATGTTGAAGAAATTCATGCCCTCATGAAGGGATCACAGGTAACCCCTATCATGCCAAATGACCTTGATCGGATTCTCCTGGAAATCGAACGACTGGAAATGAATATCATGGAGTTTCAGTCCATGGCTTTTCTGGGGGGACAGGACAAAGTCTACCGTCGCTGCACTGAAATTGTTGGCAGCGAAGAAAATCCTCCTGACATAACGGTATTCAGTAATATTTATGGCCTTTTTGACCAGGGCGCCAGTATTGTGACCGGAAAGCTGAATACCTTCCAGGATGCCTATGCCGGATATTTCACATCAAGCGTATTGCAAATGGCAAACACCTCACCTTTGAGCCTGGAGGTTCTGCCGGAGTCAATTGTTGATCGTTATGCCAGCAAAGATCGGTCTCTCTTTCTTACCACGGTACTACCGTCAGGAAATATCTGGCAAGACAGACCTTTCATGGAGCGGTTCAGCATCGAGCTGGAAACGGTGAGCGAACGTACTACAGGAATGCCTGTGATCATGAACGCTCTTATTGACATCATAGGTAGGGATGGCCGCAATGCCGCCTATCTGACTCTGATTTTAGTTTATCTCATTCTGCTCCTTGACTTCAGGAGTTTTAAGTATGCCTTTATAGCCATGTTACCCCTGGCGACTGGTGCCGTATGGATGGTAGGCCTTATGCAAATCTTTGGGTTCCAACTGGATATGATGAATGTCATGGCGCTACCTCTGATCCTGGGAATAGGTATTGATGATGGGGTTCATGTCGTTCATCGCTGGCGTCTGGAAGGACCGCGTTCAGCCAATATTGTACTGTCAAGTACAGGAAAGGCTGTCTTGCTCACATCCCTGACAACCATCCTGGCTTTTGGGTCTATGATGTTTTCGCCATTCCGGGGTTATGCCAGCCTGTCATACGCACTTATTTTTGGTGTGGGAGCCTGTTTTTTCACCACCATAATCATCCTGCCAGCATTTATGGGATTACTGGACAAACGAAAATAAGATTCTTCACGACCCTGCAGAAAGCGACACTCAGCTAACTGCAGGGTGGGGATCTGACCATGTCAAACAGCCAAGTACATTTTAACAAGGGAATTAAAAATTTAATTGGATTCAGCAGTAGTTCTAACCACGATATCCTTAAAATAGTACGGTAGATACACCAACCAGAAGGCTAGGTAAGCCAGGAGCACAAAGAAGGGGATATGCAGGGGTGGTGCTGGCAAATAATCCATGAGTGAACCCACCACAGGTGGGAAACGCAGATAAAAATAGTTGGCCTCTCCACCAATGATATAATTCAATGGGAAAATGATAAACGTTACATAGATGGAAATCTTAAGCACCTTCCAGATAGACGCAACTGTGGGTCTTAATCCCTCAACTACCGTAAAATACAAGGCACCCAACAGCAAAAGCCCATGGGTGATCATATACATGATATAATTGGGATCAGGCCAGCCATATATCAAATCTGGTGTTATCAAAGCCATGGATGCACCGGCGAAAGTCCAGAAGTATAGGATGGGAATATAGACACCCCGTTTACCGGTGAGCAGACAGTAAACAATGAGCATATGTCCGAGTTGACACATATGCAGGGGCAGCCAGATTTGCCAGGCCTCACCCATCCCGAAGGGACCATAGAGATGTTTAAAAACAAAGTAAGCCAACATGATCCAGCCCAAATATTTGGCAAAACCTTGATTCAGTTCTTTACTGTTAATTGATTTCAGAATGAGGGGTGGTCCAACAGCCATGGTCAAAATGACCACCAATGCCATCAAATGATCATACTCAAATAGCACAAACGAATCAGCCATTATTCATCCCCTTTGCACACCTGATTTTGTAAATAGTTAGCACTAGAATATAATATTCACAACAATACATAAAACAGCTTCCTAAGCGCTTTGTCTCCGGCAGGTGAGTCTCGCTTATTTGATTGGGGAATGGCTTGCAGGATATATTTTGTGGGCAGATAATTTTGCCTATGAATAAATAAGGATACAAAGACATGTCACAACAATGGAACACCCCACCAGAACTTCAGATCGATACAGCCAAAAGCTACTCTGTTGAAATAGTCACCAATAAAGGCAGTATGAAACTGGACCTATATCCAGCCCATGCCCCCAAAACCGTGAACAATTTTACTTTTCTTGCCAGAGAGGGCTACTATGATGGCATCGCTTTTCACAGAGTTATTCCCAATTTCATGGTTCAAGGTGGCGATCCCACTGGAACCGGTATGGGTGGTCCCGGTTATAAATTTGAAGATGAATTTGCCGGTAATCCCAATCGCCATATAGACAATGTCATCTCCATGGCCAATGCCGGTCCCGGAACCAATGGCTCCCAGTTCTTTATCACCCATGATTCCCAGCCACATCTGGATGGTCGTCACACCGTTTTTGGTAAACTCGTTGAGGGTGTTGATGTCTTGAACTGCATCCAGCAGGGTGATGTCATGGAAAAGGTTGTCGTCACCGAAGGATAAACACCGGCGGTTGAGCTCGTCGAAATCCCGTGATTTGTGAAAGGATGGACATTTCGATAAACTCAATGTCCGGAAACTGAGTTCCGTCGGCTGAGTTTATCGAAGCCCCCAGATTCATGGATCAATTTGCTTTTGCGATAAGCTAGGCAATTCGTGGAGTTTCCCCCCAATCAAGGCGTCTTTTTTCTTCCTACTCCAGCCCTGGACTTGTTTCTCACGATAAAAGGCTTCGTCAACACGGGGAAATTCTTCAACATAGATAAGCTTGACAGGTAAGCGTCGTTTTGTATAAGACGATCCTTCTCCTGCTTGGTGCTGGTGTAAGCGAAGTTCTATATCTTTCGTGCTTCCCGTGTAATAGGTGCCATCTGCACACTTGAGTATATATAGATATCCTACGGACATATTTGAGCTTCACTTGATATTTATGTAATTGTGGACATTTCGACGAGCTCCATGTCCTTGCTCTCTATTCCGACGGCTGAGCTTGTCGAAGCCAATGGACTGGACATTTCGATAAACTCAATGTCCTGTTTCAGAGTCAGGTGCTAAAGTTTAACGTTCGTAAGAACTAATCGCCCGAATACCCCACTTTAAAGGCAGCCAGGTATACAGGGCTGTCAAAACCAACACAAAACCAACAATGATTCCAATCACCACACCTGATCCATGATTTTGATACAGGTTGATCACCAGAACTAGTGATGTCACCGAAAAAGCCACATAAATAAGGCTCAGGACCACAGTAATAATTCCACCATAGCCACTACTGATTTTCATTGGGTTTGTCTCGTTAAACTGAGCATATACAGCTCCCAGACCAAGCGATAGACTGATGAGAGATAAACTGGTGAGCAGCAAAAAGCCACTCGCCAGCAGAGACACCTCAAGACGTTGCCCCAGAAAGAAATTTGAAATAAGAGCCACAATCTCTGTCATGGTAAAAAGCACAAAAAAGGCGAACCAGAACTTCTCAACAAAGACCCGTTTCATAGAAAATGGTGCCATCTGTAGAAGCCACAAACTGCGACCCTCCATGCTGATCATGGGGTAGACAAAACGGGCAGTGAGGGCTGCCAGAATGAATCCGGTAAATCCAAAGTTAAAGATGTAAATGGTGGTGCGCCAGAAGGAGGAAAGCTCATCAAAGTGGAGATGCCCCCTTGATAAATTGATCAAATAAACTGCAATAAAGAATCCCAGGAGTAAAAACTGAACCCATTGTTGAGGGGTTCGTAAAAACTGCACAAGGTCCTTGGATGCCAGCGCTTTTAATGGAGGGCGCATACCTCCCCAGCTAAATTTAAATACTTTACTAAGGGGTGTCCGTTTTGTTTTCTGTCCCTGACCCTCCATCACCTGATAGGTGTGAAAGTAGAACCGCTCTGCAGCCCAGTTGATAACCTCCCAGCCCACAGCAGCTGTGGTTACAAACAGTGCTGAGTAGAATAGACGCTCGATTAAAACCAGGGTCTCGCTACCCATAAATAGACGACTCAACCAGAAACTGGGGATAAAAGGAAAGGAGGTGTTGGACAGGTTGGCCAGATAGCGACCCAACGCCCGGAAGTTGCCCATATTGCCACTCAACATCGTGTCCTGCTGGCTCACACTGAAATACAGATAAAAAATACCTGTGAAAACCACACCAAGAAAAATGAAGACCGTACGCATCTTAAAGAAGCGACTGAGAAAGACCAGGAGCATGAGCAGCAGGCTGGCCGAAACGGTGGCAATGAATAAAAATGGCAGGATTCCTGTGATAAAGACCAGGCCATATTGCCAGACGGTCAAACCTTGAAGTGCACCATATCCCAGCGTGAGTGGAATTCCTAAAATCAGAATAGCCCAGGAGCTATATACCAGATTCTCGATAAACTTTATTCTGAATATTTGTTTGTTATCCACTGGTAAGGTCATGAGAAAAGCTACTTCAGGGGATCGATAAAATGTTGAAAATCCCGTCACCAGATTTGACAAAACCAGGAGATAAAAAATAATGGACCAACCCAGATAGAACAATCGATCCAGGAATACACCGCCTAACTCTCCCTGTCTCAGCAGAAAATTCCCACCGGAGACAAATAATTTATATCCGCCAAAAATCAGTCCAAAAACGATGAGGCTGGAAACAAAAATCTCCAGACGCTTCTGTACAAAGACACCAGCCAGAAAACCCTTCAGGCTTTGACGTTTTACACGGAACAGGAGTTGGGCTTGCTGACTTACGATGAGATAATCTCCCATCTGGACAATATTGAGATGCCTGGACTACTCATCTTCAACACCACTATGACCCTCAGTGAGCTCTTCTTCTTCCACGATTCTCAAAAATCGTTCTTCCAGATTTTCTTGCTCACCTGACACCGATTCGAACGAGTCAACAGTTCCCAGACCCAGGAGTTTCCCTCTATTAATAATGGCGATCCGATCCGAAAGCTCTTCAGCCACATTCAAATTATGGGTGGATATAAAAACCGTGACCCCACTTTGACTACGCTCCTTGAGCATGTCTTTGATGATGCGAGCGGTTTTGGGATCCAGCCCAACCATGGGCTCATCAATAATTAAAATTTCAGGACTATGCAGAAAAGCAGATGCAAATGCCAGACGCTGTTTCATTCCTTGTGAATAACCCGAAATACGATCACCAATCCATTCTTTCATAAACAGGCGTTCGCTAAGACCACCGAGTTCATTCTCAATAGCTTTGTTATCCATGGAGTAGAGTTGACCAACCATCATCAACAGTTCCAACCCCGATAGGTGCTGGTAGAGGAAGGCTGAATCAGGGACATATCCCGTGAGAAATTTGGCCTTTTGGGGATCCTTCTCCACATTGAATCCACCCATGTGAATGGTACCCTCGGTAGGCGTCATTAAGCCAACCATCATCTTTATGGTGGTGGTTTTTCCAGCCCCATTGGGTCCCAGAAAACTGAACAGCTCCCCTTTTTCAATATGCAGGTTCAGCTTATTCACGGCTAGAGTGGTGGAGAACTGCTTTGAAAGGTTTTCTACTTTTATCATGAGATAGTTTCTCTTTTAAATACGCTTTCGTTCTTTTTTGTCATAATCATGGAGCATCCAAACATTGGCTTCAATATAGACACCCCTGTCATTTTCAAAATCAATCTTAACAGGTGACAGGGCACCTGGAACAATGTAATCCCCGCTGGACTGGAAACTCAAACCGGTCCATTCCTCCCAGGACTTGATGGTCCCGGGAATGCACATGGCCTCTGGGCATACCTTTAATATTCGTGCCCCCAATCGGTGGTGCACCCGCAACCAGGGATCAAAGGGGAGATCGTCCTTTGCCCACTCAATATATGTTTCCATGGGGATCAGGGGATAATCACTTTTTTTATTCGGGCGTACTGGCGCTATCAATTTGGTAAGCCCGTGGCTCAAACCGATTTCCTGCATGACTTTAATCATTATAGTGCTGAGACCGCCACCTCGATAATCCGGTAGAATTTGGATGGCCAGGGCACTAAAAAGATTGGCTGGCTTGTCAGCATTTATACCAGTTAGCATGGCCCAGTCCCAGCCGGCATCAGGTAGATCTTCCAGGGCACCATCAAAATGAAGGGGGATGGAATTCCCTACGGCTATCCATTTCTCAGTCTCTGTTTCTATGAGGGCAAACTGAAATTCCGGGTACTTCTCATGCATGCTATACCAGTTGTTGGCTACAGGGTCATGGTGCATGAATTCTGGCCAGGATGGTACGGTAACCACATCAGCTGCATCCACAAAACCATCCATATCGCAGGCTTGAATAAACTTAAGATTTCGACTGTCCATTTCAGTCTGGAGTTGAGGTGATAATTTCATATGGAGTTCCTACCTGGGGAATATTAGCGGGGTGGTTGCCTGGATTTCATGAATTCTCTTAGCTGTATGTCTTCATCCATTATATGATGCAGCACCCATTTGTTCATGAGCAAGCGGAAATTTTCCAGCATTTCACCCATGTGATGTGAGGTAGTGAGATAGTGATTCATCTCTTTGACAATAGCTTCATGTTTCTCGTGATGTACATCAGCATTGGGATATTGAATTTCCTGCATGAAGAGTTCTTCACGTTCGAAATGATATTTGACATAATCATAGAGTTCGCGAATGGTCTGTTTGAGTTCTTCGGCACGACGATTGGGATGATTAAGCTGATCCACCCGATTGGCTATATCGAAGAGCTTCTTGTGGTCTTCATCAATAAAACCATGATCAATAGACATGTCATCGGTCCACTTAAACACTTCATCCCCTTATATAAACAAATTCCAAAAAAGATAAGCCTGACACGCTAAAATACCATCTTTGTCATGAAAAGGGTGTGTCGCAGGTCAATCCCAGAACCTGGACTGTGAGTTCACCTACCTGGCCGTAGCTGGTCATTGAGTTTATCGAAATGCGCGAAGGCTGGTAGAAATCTCCTGAATCATACAACAATCCCCTTTGGCTTCGAGAACCTCAACCGCCAGAGTCCCGAACCCGGACATTGAGGCTCTCGAAATGTCCAGTCCATGGAAAAACACAAGGGTTTCGACAGGCTCAACCGCCGGAGATTGAGTGTTTACCCTATCCCCGCCATACTTGAAAGGTCAGAGAATCGATCCCTCACAATATTCCGCAGATCATCATGGGGACCCTTTCGAAGATGCGGATCATCATGGATCAGCGCAAAAGCTGCTTTGCGGGCCTGCTTAAGAATGTCCCCATCCCAGAGAATATTGGCAATTTTAAGTGCTGGCAAACCAGACTGCCGTGTTCCAAAGATATCACCGGCTCCCCGGAGACGTAAATCCTCTTCAGCGATCCGAAAACCATCTGTGGTTTCCACCATAATGGCCAGCCTATCCAGAGAGTCTGCATTCATATTGCGATGCACCAACACACAAACGCCGCGATGCTCACCGCGACCAATACGACCTCTTAACTGATGCAACTGGGCCAGACCAAAACGTTCGGCATTCTCAATCATCATCACCGTCGCGTTGGGGATATCTATTCCAACCTCGATGACTGTGGTACTCACCAGCAGTTGGATTTCATTCCGCGAGAAGGCCTGCATGATGCTGTCCTTCTCATCGGCCTTCATGCGACCGTGAAGCAATGCCGCCTTAAAGCCCTTAAACTGATGCTGAAGTTTCTCAAATCCTTCAGTGGCGGCCTCCAGATCTATTTTTTCTGATTCTTCAATAAGAGGAAACACCACGAAAGCCTGACGACCTGCCTTGAGTTCGTCCTGAATAAAGCCATAAACCTTGGGCAAAGCATGAACATCAACTTTGCGGGTGATTATTTTTTGCCGGCCGGCTGGGAGCTCATCAATAATGGATACGGCCAGATCACCAAATAGAGTCATGGACAGGGTGCGGGGGATGGGTGTGGCTGTCATTACTAACACATCAGCCTCAGCTGCCTTCTCCAGGAGTTCACCACGCTGTAAAACACCAAAACGGTGTTGCTCATCAATGACCACAAGCTGCAGGTTTTGAAAATGAACCTTGCCCTGGATTAAGGCATGAGTTCCAATAGCCACATGGTAATAACCTTCTTTCAAGGCCTTGACTAAATCCCGTTTTTGAGCTGCCGTTTGAGATCCGGTGAGCAGGACCACCCTGATGGGTGTTCCTTCAAAAAAGCTGGTGGCATTCTTATAGTGCTGTTCCGCCAGAATCTCCGTAGGCGCCATAATGGCGGACTGATAACCATTGCCTGCCGTAATGGCTGCGGCCAGGAGGGCGATAACGGTTTTTCCAGAACCCACATCTCCCTGGAGCAGACGATTCATGGGATGGGAGGATTTGAGGTCATCCCAGATTTCGGTCATAACCCGTTTCTGGGCACCAGTGAGTTCATAGGGTAATTTTTTGTATTGGGGCTCGATATACTCACCAAATCCCTCAAATCGATTGACTTTGACCTTTTCCACCATGGACTGACGACGGATGGCCAGAAACAGCTGCATTAAAAATAGCTCGTTAAATTTGAGACGATGCTGGGCTTTTTTCAGGCTTTCCATGTCTTCAGGAAAATGAATATCCCGGATGGCATCTCCCAGATCCATGAGTTCATTCTCTTTGCGCAGGTCCTGGGGGAGGAAATCCATGATCTTGGATTCAATCCCATCAACGAGGGGTCTCAGGAGTCGTCGAAATCCCCGGCTATCCAGACCGACGGACTGCAATTTTTGTCCAGAGGGATAGAGGGGCACCACAATACCGGTATTAATGGGGTTGGTGCCTTCTTCATTGAGGATGTCGAAGTCGGGATGGACCATTTGGAAGCCACCATAGAAATCGATTTTGCCACTGACGGCCACCACATCGCCTTTTTTGAAACGTTTTTGTATCCAATTGGCCCCGTTGAACCAACGGCATTTGAGAAAACCACGTTCATCAGCTACGACCATTTCAAAATAGGAGCGTTTGCGACCGCGACGCATTTGTGTGCCCGTCACTTTACCCACGATGGTGGCTTGTTTGTCTTTTTGAAGCTCTGTGGTATAGGAAACCGTGGACCGATCCAGATAGCGTCTGGGGAAATGCTCGAGGAGATCATTGACTGAAAACAGACCGGCCTCGTTGAGGGCTTCAACTTTTCGGTCACCAACGCCTTTAAGGCTGGATATGAGGGCATCATGTCGCATAGAAAATCAATTTAAGCGGGGGTATGATAATCGAAACTTGAAAGTTACACGATGGCTGAGGTTCTCGAAGCCATCACCCCCTTTCACCAAAGGTTGGACATTTCGAGGGCCTCAATGTCCCGACGGGCAGTGCAGCCGAAGCTGGACATTGAGCCTGCTTGTGGGGCTGTAGCTTGGCGAGCGAAGACCCATCGAAATGCACGGAGGCTGGAGTACCTAAATTGGTCGTCTACTCTTGTGCCCTTGTATAAGTATCCAGAAATTCTAGATTTTAGCACATCAAACAATTTTACGGCTGATGGTTGACCATTTTATAGGGAGATCCTGTTGTGCTCATCAATAAAACGCTATCTATAGCAAGAGATACTCAAACCATCTGGGATTTCTGGTTGGATGTGAGCAATGATACCAAATGGCGGGGTGGTATCACCAAGGCAGAGTGGACTTCTCCACCACCCCATGGTGTTGGATCAACTGGTGAGCACACCCACAAGGATACTGGTATCCTGAAATGGGAGATGACCCAACTGGATGATGGCCACAGTTTTGAATTCAAACACACTGAAGGTGCACTCAAGGGCTCCATCGCCTTCTTTCAGGTAGAACCCGAGGATGTTGGTAGTCGGGTGACTGTTCAGATGCGTCTTTCTGGACCTATAGTTATGCGCATCATGATGCTCTTTATGGGGGGGATGATGAGGAGGGGTGTCAGGGGTGACCTACAAAAACTTAAAGAAATTTTAGAGGGTTGAGATGAAGCAACTGCTATATGAAGCATTCCCCGTTCAAACCTATGATAAGATCCGTTATGGTGATACTGATACTCAGGGACATGTGAACAACGCCACGATGGCGACCTTTCTTGAAACGGGTCGTGTAGAGATCCTATACGGTGTGGAGCACCCCGTGCTTGCAGAAAACTGCAGCTTTGTGGTGGCCTCTTTAAAGGTGGACTACCTCACGGAGGTCACCTGGCCAGGAACTGTAGAGATCGGTACTGGTGTCATCAAGGTGGGCAACAGTTCCATCCATTTCTATCAGCAAATTTTTCAAAACGATATTTGCGTAGCCAGGGCCGAGACTGTCAGCGTCCAGGTGCTCAACCAGACCGGCAAGAGCAATCCTCTATCCGAAACAGCTCGACAAACACTCCGGAACTGGCTGCTCCTTTGAAGCAGTCCAGTTGGAAATTAGAATTAATCAGTAACCCGTGAAGGAACACATGAAAGCAGTCATCTGCACCAGATATGGACCCCCTGAAGTCCTTGAGATTCAGGATATTGAAAAACCGACACCTCGCGACAATGAGGTGTTGATAAAGATTCGTGCCACCACAGTCCACATTGGCGATACAAAAATCCGTAGTTTTAAACCTGGTATGGGCAAGGTTCAGGATTTCTTTTTCAAACCAATGATGCGCTTTATGCTTGGTTTCAGAGGACCACGTAAAAAGATCCTGGGGATGGAGCTGGCTGGAGAAATTGAAGCAACGGGTAAGTCTGTCACCCTATTCAAGCCCGGGGAAAAAGTCTTTGCCGCCACCGAAATGAATTTTGGTGGATATGCTGAGTATATATGCCTCCCAGAAAACAGTGTGGTCGCAACCATACCAGCAGGCATGTCCTATGAAGAGGCTGCACCCATTTCTAATGGTGGTATCACGGCCCTGCGGTTTCTAAGAATTGCCAAACTTCAGAAAAAGCAAAAGATTCTTATCTATGGTGCCTCAGGCAGCGTGGGAACCTTTACCACTCAGCTGGCCAAAACCATGAGTGCAGAGATAACGGGTGTCTGTAGCACCACAAACATGGCTATGGTACAGTCGCTGGGTGCAGACCAGGTTATTGATTATACACAGGAAGATTTCACCAAAACCACTGAGAAGTATGACGTTGTTTTTGATGCTGTGGGCAAGGCGTCACCATCTGACTGTAAAAGCATCTTAAAACCTGGGGGTGTTTATCTGAATGTTCTCAGATCATCGGGAGGTTTGAAATTGAAACTGGAAGAGCTCCAGTTCCTCCAGAACCTCATGGAAAAGGGTCAATTTACATCCGTGATTGATAAACGCTTTACCCTTGATCAAATTGTTGAAGCACACCACTATGTGGATAAAGGACATAAAAAAGGTAATGTGGTTATTACTGTGGGGTCAGAAAGCTAGCAAAGACCATTCTGTTAAATTGAACGAAAAATTATACCTGAGGATATGATGGATTTTTATGATTTGATCAAAAATCGAGAAAGTGTCAGGGATTATAATCCAAATAGAACAATAGACCTGGTTGTGTTAAATCGAATATTAAATGCTGGTAGATTAGCCCCGTCCGCATCCAATAGGCAACCCTGGACGTTTCTGCTTGTTTCATCGCCGGAAAAACTCGAGGAGATACGTCCCTGCTATGAACAACCCTGGTTTCAAAACGCTCCCCATATTCTGATAATTATTGGGGATAAATCAAAGTCCTGGGTCCGGTCATATGATGGCTACAATTCAATTGAAACCGATCTAGCGATAGTCATGGATCACATAATTTTGGCGGCAGAAAATGAAAATGTCGGAACCTGCTGGATTGAAGCATATGATCCAAAAATGCTGTCTGATGCACTTTCACTCAAAGAAAATGAAGTGGTATATTCGATCACGCCTTTAGGATATCAAAATGACGGGTATAAAAAACTGGCGAACAAACAGAGGAAACCCTTAGAAGATATCCTGAAAATAATTTAGTCTCTTTTAACCAGAGGACTGAGTATAACACCAAAAGCCTTAGACAGATGGGGAGATCGCTTTGAGTAAAATAGTCGTTCTGGGTTGTGGGGCAGTGGGCAGGCACATGGCCATTGATCTATGTAAGCATCCTGGCTACGAAGTCATCTCGGTGGATGTCAATCAGAAGGCCCTGGAACACCTGGCAAAAGAACATCCCATCCAGATCCGAGTAGAAGACCTTTCCACCGAGGCTGGAGTCACGCGGGCCATTGCCGATGCGGATATCGTCATCGGTTCCGTGCCATACTCAATTGGATACGCCATGCTTGAAACGGTCATTCGCGCCGGCAAAAATATCGTAGATATCTCGTATTTCCAGGAAGACCCCTTTGGGCTGGACGAACTGGCGAAAGCCAATGGAGTCACTGCTGTTGTTGACTGCGGGGTGGTGCCAGGTATGGCCAACATCATTTTGGGATATCACACCCGGAAAATGAAAGTGAGCAAATATGAATGCTACGTTGGTGGTATTCCAAAGTCGAGGAATGTACCTTTTGAGTATAAATCGCCTTTCCCAGTCCTCGAGGTACTTGAAGAGTATGCAGAAACCGGTAGAATGGTTGAGGATGGAGAGCTGGTCGTTAAACCAATGCTCTCTGAAACCATGACCATTGATATCGATAAGGTGGGCACCCTGGCATGTCTCAACTCTGATGGTCTCAGAACTCTGATCCGCACAATGGACATCCCCAACATGTTTGAGAAGACCCTTCGATATCCAGGACACGTTGAACAAATGCGCATTTTCATGGAGACTGGATTCTTCAGCATGAACTCAATTCAGGTGAAAGGAGCTTCGGCACGGCCAATAGATATGACAGCATCACTGCTTTCCCCGCTCTGGAAATACGAACCCGGTGAGGCTGATCTCACTGTCATGAGGTTGAAAATTTCTGGGGTGGAAGACAGAAACCCCGTAACATTCACTTACGACATGTGTGATGAATACGATCCCAGGACAGAGACCCTATCAATGGCAAAAACGACCGGGTATACTTGTACTGCGGTTACCAAATTAGTGCTTGAAGGTAACTATTCTCGAATAGGGATCAGCCCTCCCGAGTTTATCGGTGCCGAGGAAGGGTGCTGGAGGCGCGTTGAGCAATATTTGAAAGAGCGGGGGGTTCGATGCACCCTGGAAACATCGTGATTTACTGGGGGTTTTGATAGACCATAGCAGTAGAAACGTTTTCTAGAAGTAATAGAAGCGGGGGGGAAATTAGACACACTTTAGAAATGAGGGAATTATGAAACATTTAGCTTTTTTACTCATCCCAATGTTATTGCTTGCTGGAGATCTGGACCGGCTAAGTATTGAGGTTTATGGATCGGCCAACATTGATGTTCGGGCCGATGCAGTTTCCATTGTATTTGGTGTCTCAGAAACAGGCAAATCGCTTGATGACGCCTACAACAAAATGAAAAAACAGGTGGATGATACGATAGATAAACTCAAGAAATATCAAGCCAAACCCGAGAATGTATTCATCTCTGATTTTCAGAGTGGTGAAAACTATTGGGGTGGGTCTCCTTTTACCAAGACTGATGACTATAAGGCCTCAACTACCGTTACCATCACTGATTTGCCTGTGAGTCATGTTGAATCAATCATATTGGAACTGGGCAGAAACGAAATCGAGGATATCCTGAATGTGACATACTCCTCTTCTGCTGCCAATGAGACAAAGAAGATAGCTCGACAAAAAGCCCTGGAAGCTACAAAGTCTAAAGCTCAGGAAATGGCGAAAGCAATGTCCATAAAAGTCGGACCGGTGACGAAGATTGAGGAATTGATTCCCCAAAATTCAGCGATTGGGGGTGTGAAGTTTGCCTCCAGGGGGATGCTTCATGAACAATATGCTTCTCCATTTAATTCCAGCTTCAGCATGAAGGATGATACTGACGAAGTAATTTCAAGATTTTATCCTCGAAAAATATCCATAGAACAGCATGTAAGGGTTGTTTTTCAAATAGTTCAGTAGGTGCCAGAAAAACGTTTGTGGTTGTGTCACTACCTAGGGATAGCTTTCAGGAGGCGATGGTGAAGCGGAAGGGATGGACAGTAATATGAAAATTTGCCCCGTAAATTCAGACCGTGAACGACTTGAGTTCATCGAGTTTCCTTATGAATTATATCGCCATGATCCGGTGTGGGTTCCCCAATTGCGGAGTGAACAACGCAAGCAATTTGATGTGAGAACCAATCCTTTTCTTGAACATTGTGACTTCCAACTCTTCCTGTTAAAAGATCAGGATAAAACCATTGGACGTATCGCTGCTTTTATTGACAACATAGCAGTTGATTTCTGGAAAGAACGAATTGGCCACTTCGGTTACTTCGAATGTCTCCCAGACAAGACAGCATCAGGACTGTTGCTGGAAGCAGCCAAGAATTGGTTGAAAGAAAGGCGCTGCACCCTCATGCGTGGACCCTGGAGTTTTGTTTCACAGGAAATCGGTATGGTGATGGAAGGCTTTGAACCATCCCCGGTTCTCATGGCTCCCTACAACCCACCTTATTATAGTGAATTCATGAGTGATTTTGGGCTACACAAAGCCAAGGATCTTTTATGCTGGTCTATCTCAATGGCAGAAGGTTATAAAATCCCTCAGCGTATCCTGAACCTGACTGATGCAGTGTCCAAACGCTACGGAGTCAGCATTCGACCCATGGATATGAAGCAATATGATCGCGATGTTGATATTTTCACTGAACTCTCCAACAAGAGCATTGTGGCAAACTGGGGCTTCTCTCCTGTGACTGAAGCCGAGGCCAATGCCATTGCACAGGATATGAAGCAAATCATACAGCCAAAGGGGGTGCTCTTTGCCGAGGATAAGGATGGGCGTCCCATCGGATTTGCAGTGGCCCTCCCGGATATCAATCATCTGCTCAAGGGATTGAAGGGACGCTTGTTTCCCTTTGGGTTTATCAAGCTGCTGTGGGGAATTTCGCGGCTCCGGCGATATCGTATGTTCGCCCTGGGGGTTATCCCTGAATTTCAGGGCAAAGCCGTGGACAGCCTGCTTTACCGGGCCCTCTATGAATCCCTCAATGCACCGGATATGTGGATGGAGATAAACTACGTGTTGGAAGACAACTGGCCCATGGTCAATGCCATCGAAAAGCTGGGAGCCAAGCCCTTGCGACGATATCGTGTATATGATTTGGATATCAGTTAGTTTAAAGTGTTCCTTATTCTGAAAATCCAGGTTTAACAGCCTGGCACAATTGAAAGGTTGATCTTGGAAAAGAAACCTATGTCGGTTGCGAATGTTTTTATAACATCCTTCCTGGACCTACCATGCCTTTTAACCCATAGGAAATAGAAGATGAATATAAAAACAAGCATCCCTGATTTTGTGATTCGTGAAGCAGTTGAAAATGATGTTCCTCTCATACTTTCATTTATCCATGAGCTCGCTGAATATGAAAAGCTGGCTAACGAAGTGGTTGCTACCGAAACAGTCTTGCGTGAATCCCTGTTTGGAGACCGAAAAGTTGCTGAAGTATTTCTGGGATACTATCAGGGTGAGGCTGTGGCCTTTGCACTCTTCTTTCACAATTTTTCAACCTTCCTGGGTCAACCAGGTATCTATTTGGAAGACCTCTATGTAAAACCACAAATGCGTGGTAAGGGACTTGGCAAATCTATGCTGGCTTATATTGCTCATCTTGCTCGCGAACGCAAATGTGGCCGATTCGAGTGGTGGGTTCTTGATTGGAATAAGTCAGCCTTGAAGTTTTACCGTTCAGTGGGGGCTATACCCATGGATGAGTGGACGGTTCAGCGGCTAACAGGGGAGGCTTTGAATCAATTAGCAGACGAGTTCTGAGTGTGAGATAACATATACCCGGAGGTCTGACTGGGCTTGTTGGGCCGGGTTGAAAACATAAAAAGGGGAACGAAGATGAGACAATATTATTTACTCTTAATCCCATTATTTTTCCTCTCCTGTGAGCGTGGATGGGAGCCTCCTGAAAACCCTGATCCCCAACAAATCCTCCACGAGGCACAGGGTGATTTCAAAGAACAACGCTATAAAGATGCGCTGGCGAAACATATCTGGTTTCATGATCATGCCCTTGAGTATCAACCCTCCATGTACGGGGTAAGACTCTCATTCGCATTGTCCTACTGGAAGCAACTCGGGGATGTCTATCCACCTGCTCTCAAGAAAATGGTTAAGATCCGAGACCACAAAACTGATCGGCTTGGACACGGAAAAGGAGATAGACAGCTATTTCATGACGTCATGGCTCTCAATAGAACCCTGGAACAAGACAGTATGACGGTTGACTTGTTCAGGAAGCTCGATCGAGAACAGCCAGAGCTGGCAACTCAATGCTGGGACATTGCCAAAAAAGGAGTTATCAAAGGGAAAGCCTTTGATCTTGTCCAAAAACACATGGGTAGCCTGACGCTAGAATTCGAGGATATAAAAGAGATCTATGCTAGAAACAAGGGTATGTATGGCGGTAAAGGTTTTGGAGAAGACTTCCAGGCCTACAATGAAAATCACTTTGTGGAGGAGACAACAACTCTTGTCTGGTTGGCCATAACCCTGGACAATATTGAGGATGCCAAAGTGATTCAAGCAGATGCGCTGGCAATACTGAATGACCCTCGTCTCAATGATGTTATACCCTATAATATTTATCCTGACTTGAACGAGCATCTGCCCGGTTTACCCTCCCCTTTTACAAGTATCGATAATACTGAATATGTGATTTCGGTGACCCTTGAAGGTAAATATACGGTCACGCCAGTTACGCTAAGTAATGACCGTAAAATATGTCAGCAACTCCTGAAAGAGCCCGTGGAATTTCCTGCGCTATTTAAGTCTGGTCTGCATTCTGAAGCGAGACTAGATCAGATTACTGCAATTACGGGTCGATCTATCGAGGAAATTACCCGACTTGGTCGTCCGGGTGGCCTGTCATATGATGGTTTTCTGGCTCAGGATGAAACTATTATTTCTGTAATCAAAGGTGATAATCATATCGTAAGCAAGTTGAGACTCTCACACCCACAGCTTGCCCGGCCACTATTCCATGTATTAAACATGATGGATACAGATTTGTCGCTTAACCGTTGGAACATGGCCAAACATCAGTGGGAAAACATTCAATATTTTTTCTACAATAAACATAAGGTTTTTGTAAAAGCTGAAGATACAAAAGGGGGGCAACTGTCCATCTTTGACGATGATATTGAGGGCGCTTTTTATATCAATTTATGGCGTGAATTTGAGAACAACGAGTTGGCCTATCTTAACGAAAAATATGGACATCTATCAGAGACAGAATTTAATGCCATGAAGATATTGTTAAGCACTATCAATACGGGTGAAATGGAACCACAATACATTATGCGATACGGGTTTTATGAGGGTCATACGTTTTGGCGAACAGATCCCATCTCTATCTCATTTATTTTTGGCATCAAATCTCTCCAGGAGATAGATACCTCCTTTGGTGGAGAGTTATATACTGTGCTAACAACTCATTTTGTTGAATAATATAGACAGCTGAAACAAGTCAAGCTATTTCCTGATAATTGAACCTGGTGTCCCAGTAAGAATCAATGATGATCTCATTTTTAAAACACACTTTTAATTTCGCAGAAGCGAACTCTTTAAGCCGCAATTTCGGGCTTGATTTAATTCGGGCTATTGCCATTCTGCTGGTAGTCTTTTCTCATGGCATGCTGCTTATCCCCAATACGAGTTCATACGGATTAGCCTTCTATGGGACGGGATTTTTGGGGGTAGAACTGTTCTTTGTGCTCAGTGGATATCTCATCGGTAAAATCCTTCTAAATGCCATGCTCAAAGCCGATGATACCGCCTCTTTTTTCAAGAGCCTCAAAAACTTCTGGATCCGACGCTGGTTTAGAACCCTGCCAAACTACTATTTGTTTCTATTGATCGGTCTGGCATTTTTTTGGCTAAAACCTTATTCCTTTGAACAGATTTGGATTTATTTCATCTGGGGCCAAAACTTGATTTCGCCCATTAGCAACTTCATGCCCGAAACCTGGTCTTTGATGGTCGAAGAGTGGTTTTATCTCACCTTTCCTATTGCTTTATTCTTGTTTGCCCGTCGATATGGACGGTCTGACAAGACTTTCCTTTTTGCGGCAATCTTCTACGTTTTCTTGTTTGCATCTCTGCGATTAATCACCTCTATCTATTGGGAACAGAGTAGTTGGGATATACACCTTCGGAAAATTGTGCTCTTACGACTTGATGCAATAGCCTATGGAGCCATCATCATGGTGCTCATGAAGCTTCGGCCGACCCTGATCCGAAAATTACGATTCATCCTTTTTTGTGTTGGGTTAATGGGGATCACATTTTCGATGTTCCAGCTATTTCAAATCCTTTTTGTTGGTCTTCCAGCTCACCCTACAGCCAATCATTTAACCCTGACCAGTATTAGCCTGGCCCTGCTATTGCCCCTGGCTGTTTATCAAACAGAAACATATGGAAGATTCAAGTTTCGTAGTACTATTGTTGGGATTAGCATCGTTTCATACGCCATGTATCTTTTACATTATTCAGTTATCCTACCGCTTGTCCGGCTTTTAATCGAAAACGGGATAGACCATTGGGGTTGGTATGTTCACTACTTGCTCTATTGGATATTGTGTTTCCTGCTTTCATTTTTAGTCTATACATTATTTGAGAGAAGAATGACCGGGCTGCGCGAAAAGTACACATCAAAGGGTTAGCACCAGGGTAGAACGGGGAAACCTATTTCGTTATACACATCTATCAGGAGGTCTAGGATGAACAAAATCCTTTTAATAATTTTGCTTCTTGCGTTCGCTGTCACCAGTGTTTCTCCTGATTGCCTCGCCTGTTTCGAATTGCGAGGTGTGCGCTTGAAACTTTCTGATGGGTTCGTCTGGGATGCCTATATTCTGTTTCCGGAGAGATGGGAGCTGGAGGAGGAAAAAGGTCTGTTCAACTTTCCTGAGGATATTCTGGTGCGGATGAATGATTTTTTGGTTCGCTTTTATGATAAAAGTTCAGTCTTTGAGATCGCTTATCCAAAAGAGGGCTCCATTGTCAGCACTTCACATTCAGAGTCTTTAAATCGCTCAGAAATAATAAGCATTGTTGTAGCCCCTGGGCCATATGATGGACAATATGGGGCAACCCGTCTTGACTACTTTGAATCGATGCATATTGAACTCTTAAAAAAGAAACCTGTGGATATTTGCCCAAGCATGTGGGGTACTGGCGGGTCAGATGTAACATGGATATCCTATGACTCAACCATGACAGGTCTAAAGCTACGCGAGTTTGATGAGAAATGGCCAAATAGTGGGCTAGATGATGCTGATCTGTTGAACCTATATCCAAAGCTAATTCGACTTGAACAGTTCTGGGATTGAGAGTACGTAGTCTAGTTCAGTATGGATGAAACAGGTGGGTCTAAAACATTAGATACACACAAAGAGAAACCTAAGGAGAAGTGGTTATGTTGTTGAGGCGGGGAATAGTTAGGCTGTTGATATTTGTGACAATAATAATGAGCATTGGATTTTCACAAGGTGAGAATCAATCCATATCAGGTCCACTACCAGGCTTTACATTTGTTCCAGAACCTGGTCATCTCGGACTATCGGTTCAATACCTCACTATCTCCTCAAGTTCTTCATTTGATAAGGACGGGGAAGAACACGATCTAAACGAATACAATGAAAGAATTGGTGACCCCAAGTATAAACGATCAGTGAGTGCTTTAAGAATTGATTATAGCGTTTCAAAAAAAGTTGGTCTCTTTGCTATGGCCCCCTTTGTTAATAGCCAGGAGCTCGCTTGGAATCTTGAACCCACATTTACGGGAGCCCTAAGCGATTTAAACGGTCAAACTGGGCTGGGAGATGTAATGGTCGGTGGATGGTTTCAGATAAGTAAAACCTCAGAACACTCCGTGCATATTGTAGGAGCTTATACTCAGCCAACAGGAACCTCACCAGACGAAACAACTTCTGCTGAGCTTTCATCAACAGGGTCTGGACACTCTGCTACAACAGTAGGTATGTATGTAGATTTTGCAGCTTCCTCCAAAATATTATTATCGCTGGGTGGACAGTATGTGGTGAATCAAGAAGCGACCTATACCTTTGATGATTATTCGGTGGTGGCGAAATATGGGAATGAAATCCACATGGTCAGTAGACTAGCGTATCGCATGTCGGAAAATCTGTCACTGGGGATGGATGCAAATTATCTCAGCGTAGAGAAGTTTAGTCTAGATGGTGAAATAGAGGACGACTCCGGTTCGTCCGGATTCGTACTCACGCCAATGGTCGGGCATCATGATACCACCAATAAATTGAACATGAGAATAAATGTGGGTTACCAGCTTACATACGCAGGAACCAATATTTTGAAATATGATGGCCTCAGGTTTGGATTAAGCATCATATTTTGAAGTGGAAAGTCCTGAATACTAAAATGATAGCCAATCAAAGGTTAAGATTAACATATTCATACAGGAAGACCCTGGTATCCGCGCTCTTTTTGGTATTCGCTATCTTGATGTATAGCAGTTGTTCTTCCCTTTTTGAACCATCCAACCCCCAAGAAGAAGCAGAAGGTGTTGCCGGAATAGGACCTCCAGCCTATCCGCAGATCGACTTTTATCCGGCATGGTCACCTGATGGAGCCTGGATAGCCTATTATCATAATGGTGGTTCAATAGTGGCTGAACATGGGGGCTATTACCCCGATGTTGATTCAATGGGGCTATACATCATCCCTTCCATAGGCGGACAACGAAAATTGATCGTATCTGGCTGGATTTATGATCCTTCCTGGACCCCAGATGGCAGGAACCTGCTTTTTGTACATGAAGGCAGGCTGAATAAGTACAATCTTAATACAGGAGAGCTGCAGCACATCACTGAAGGACACAGCATTTGGTCACCCCATCAACACCCCACAGAGAACATGATTGTTTATGCATCATCAGGTTCTGCGACTGCCTTAAGTATTTGGACAATGGATACTCTGGGAGGAAACATCAGACAGGTTCGCATTCCCCGGCCCTATGATGGAGCGTGGCGAGGACCTTCCTGGCATCCTACCAAATCAAGAATAATATCACACAAAAATATCCGGGGTGATGACCCGATACATTCCCAATTATACCTGATGGATGCCAATGGTTGGAACCAGGAACGCTTTAGTTATACCGATACAAAAGCACGCTACCCAAGCTTTTCGCCCACAGGAGAATTTGTGGCATTTGAGTTGTGGGTAACCGATGAAAAGTGTTTTCAAATTGCCCTTCAGGATACCATCACAACTGATATTACCATATTAACACGAGATGGCGGCCAGGAACCAAGCTGGTCACCAGATGGGTTATCAATTGTCTATGCAAAACATGATTACTCTGTATTTGATACTACCAACGGACATCTCTGGGTAATGAATCGACTCACCCGAACAGAGAGACAGCTAACATTCAGATCCATGACACTGCCTCCTGATCCCAGCGTTGTCATCAGGAGCACAAATGAGCAAGAGGAGAACCGATGGACTTATTGATTCAGCTCGGTGGCGTCTACAATATTGCACTGGTAATCTTTCATCTGATGTTCTGGCATCTATTCGACTGGAAAAATGATCTTCGTAAACTGTCTTTCTTAAATCGAGCCATCATGCAGGTCTTAAATTTGAGCTTATCCTTTGCTTTTATCATCTTTGGCTACATTTCCCTTGCCCATACAAGTGAGCTCCTTTCAACAGATCTGGGGCATAGCCTGCTCATCCTGATGACACTATTTTGGATGGCTCGTGCCATTGAACAAATCGTATTCTTCAAATTAAAACAGTGGGGTTCTGTAGCCTTCCTGGTTTTTTTCCTGTCAGGGGCGGTTCTTTATGCAATCCCTGCTATATTTCACCCATAAACATCTCAGATAAATGTCCCCAGGGCTTCCAAAGATGAATGTTTATCACCGAATGGATTGAAGGTAGCATGTGAGTACTCATTGGCATTTTCCCATCCTGATCATGGTCTCGCTCATTGCGTTTATCGGCGTCCTTCGTTTTGTGCTGCATCGAAGGGCTGATCATCCCCCGACTCTCACAGTCCTCTGGGTTGCTGCAGTTGTCGTCGTTGGTGGTATGTCATTCGCCAAGCTGGGTACATCGACTGGTCTCCCGGTCTGGATATACTACGGGGTACCGGCCTTTTTGACCTGGGCACTTCCTCCCATTGTCTTTCGCATGCACCTACGTGAATTTGGACAATATCTGATTTTGGCAGTGCTCATCGCTCCAATGATTCACATCCTGTTCTCTTTCTTCCTGGGCTGGAAGGAGTATATGCCTTTTATTCCCATACCCTCGCTGGTTGAGCTCCTGGGGAGGTGTTGATATGAACTTGAAGAAAATGGTAAAAATACCGACTGACAAAAGAATTCAAGATTCCCCCTGTGGAACTACACAAGCTCCTCACCGTATACACTTTTATCTTATTAACTCATTAAAGAGGTGAAATTATGGTTGAAAGTATAGATAAAAGAAGTGACTCGTCCACCAGTAAACTAAGAACCGCTCTCTGGGGATCAGTAGGTTTCTTGCTCTTAATTCCATTGGTGGCAATGCAATTTACTGATGAGGTTAATTGGGGCTTGATGGATTTCATTGTAGCAGGTTTACTCCTATCCCTTGCTGCATTCACATATGAGCTGGCAGCAACCAAGTTTGGCAATTCAAAGGCTAGACTTGCCGCAGGTATTGCTATTCTGGCAGTACTTATCCTTATCTGGATAGAACTAGCTGTTGGACTCTTTGATTAAACTTGCACACATTGCCATATGGTCCAAGGATATTGAGGTCCTCAAGAATTTCTATGTGACCTATTTTGGGGGTTTTTCAAATGAACGCTATGAGAACCGTAGAAAGCAATTTTCATCATACTTCATTGAGTTTGATGGCGGTTCAAGATTAGAGATTATGCAGCGACCAGATATCACCTCGACATCCAAACCAGATGAAGCAGTAGAACAGCTTGGATTGACCCATTTAGCTTTCTCCTTGGGTACGGAGACAGCAGTCCAGGATCTTACCAAAAAGTTGATAATCGATGGCTATAAGTGCGTCAGTGATCCTCGGCGAACCGGTGATGGATACTTTGAGAGTGTTGTCTTAGATCCTGAGGGCAACCGCGTAGAAATCAGCTCGTGATCCGTTGCCTGGCTTCACAGAGAATTAACAAAAACGCTAAAGAAAATGAATTGAGTGGGTAGAGTGAATTTACATCGTATCGCATTAGAATATTTTCTCCTTTTATTCCTTGTCACCTCCCAGATATACGCTGAGCCTGCGAAAAACACCTTTGCAGGAAATGCCGGCTCTACACTCAAATATGAGGGGTATGGAAGCTTTAATGAACCCTGGGCCATGACCTTTTTACCTGGAGGTGATCTTCTAGTCACTGAAAAGCCCGGGGTTTTGCTGCTGATTAAATTAGAGGATCGTTCTCAAGTAACGGTTAAAGGGGTTCCGGATGTGGCCTACGGTGGTCAAGGCGGACTGGGTGACATTATCCTCCATCCTCAATTTGAGGACAACCACTTGATCTATCTGTCTTATGCTGAGAAGGGGTCATCAGGAAAAAGGGGAGCGGTAGTTGCTCGGGCTCAGCTTCACCTTGGACCGTATCAGCCAAAACTTGAAAACTTTGAAATCATCTGGAGACAAACGCCTAAAGTTTCTGGCAAGGGGCATTACTCACATCGTCTGGTATTTGGCCCTCAGGGCTATCTGTTTATAACATCAGGTGAACGGCAAAAACAGGAACCTGCACAGAGTTGGACCCAGGATCTGGGCAAGGTTATCAGATTAAATGATGATGGATCCGTGCCACCGGATAATCCTTTTCAGAATAACGGGATGTTGGCAAAAAGCTTCTGGACTCTGGGGCATCGTAATCTTTTGGGAATTGCTTTTGATCAACAGGGGCAATTATGGACTCATGAAATGGGTCCCCAGCATGGTGATGAGTTCAATCTCATCATTCGTGGAGACAATTATGGCTGGCCTTTGGTATCATGGGGCAATCATTACTCGGGATATCCCATCCCTGATCATGACACACGACCAGATTTCCATACGCCTGAAGCGTACTGGGTACCCACCATAGCACCATCTGGACTGATTATCTATACTGGATCCATGTTTGCGGAATGGCAAGGCAATGCCCTTATTGGTGGTCTCAGATCGGAATCGCTGGTACGTGTCAAGATCAAGGGAGACCAAGCTGAAGAGGTTGAGCGTTTTGACATGAAAGAACGAATTCGAGAGGTCGAACAAGGACCAGACGGAGCCATCTGGGTGTTAGAGGATGGAGATGGTGGACGCCTTCTACGCCTGAGTCCCGATCCTGGACATTGAGACTGACAAAATTGGCTATTCCCTAAACGTCTTCGCGAGCGAAGCTCGGCGATCTCGAATTATCCTATATCCAGAGATTGCCACGGTCGTTACACGACCTCGCAATGACTGGGAGCTTACCCTGCTAAGCGCTTCAACATAAATGCGATGGAGTCATCCTTTTCCATCTCAGTAAATATCTTGGTTTCCAGGATTTCGAATCGACCATCGAGCAGACCTACAAAGCTCTCCTCCGTGTATTGCTGAAACCCCAGATCCCCGAATTCCTCATAATCATCCCCATACCAAAGGGCGTGGAGGACAAGCCCGCCCTCGTTAAGTCTTCCGTGCTGGGCTGCCAGGGATTGTCGACAGGCATCCTTACTGAGGTGTTGGAGTACCTTATTGGAATAGATGGCGTCAAATTGTCTTGGGGTATCCATGGTTACAGCATCCAACTGGATCACATCAGCCTGAGGGTGTAGCTTGAGATAAAGATCAATGAATGGCTGGGCATAATCTGAACCGGTGGCAGGGTATTTTTTCAGGAGAATATCCAGATCTTTCCCTGGACCCATTCCCAGCTCAAGCACAGTTGACTTCTCAGATAGATAGCGACTGAACCACTCAATAAGCTCAGCTCCATCATAACCTTCAGCCAGCTTGATGTACTCCTTAACCCCTTTTTCTGTATCGTAAAAACCCAAAACTGCTTAACCCTCTGTTTCTTCTGTCTCAATCGATTCTGTTGGTGGCTCTGGAACTGGAGTGGCAATTTTGGCAACAGGATATCGAATGATGGTATAGTATTTATCTGGGTTTCCCGGTCCAAACATGCCTGGACCTTTTAGATATTCTTCTTCATGGGGTCCTGATATCTCATAACCCTCTTGCTCTAGTAGCTTATGAAGTTTCTCAACGGAGGCAGGTTCAGAAGCATAAGAACCAACATGAAGAATTTCAGCTGTCATCCCATATTCCCAGGTTTCCAGCTTAAGTTTTGGATATTCCTCGCGGATTTTCTCAGGTATTTCTAGGACAGATTCACTCACTGGCATGGCATATATCCCAATCCATTCCTCCATGGGGGTCTCCAGGGGTTTAGGCCAACGTGCACGGGGAACTGGCTTGCCCAGCTCATGGTTTTTTTTCAGCTTAAAAAAGGTTGAAAACAGGGCACCAAAGGCTTCTCCACCGACATCATTGGGATTACCAACAACCTCATATACCAGTAATTTTTGAGGTGCTTTATCAAAGATTTGAGGTTCCAGAAGATATTCATATTCCTCGAAGTTATTACCGCATCCTATCAAAAGGATGATGCCCAGAGGTAGTAATAGTTTGGCTCTCATGATTTTCCTCTCCGCTTTGGGTTTTTGGAAACTTTGTTTTTTACATAAATAAGTTTGAACCGTCCTGTGGGACTTTCCCTGGATTCAACATCAAATTTTTGAGTTGATTTGATGAGAGGCGTTAATTTTTGGAAGCCATAATTCCTTGCATCAAAATTGGGTTGTTTTTTCTGTAACAGATTGCCCACATCCCCCAGAAAAGCCCAGCCATCATCATCGGCCAGATCAGAGACTGTCATGGCAATTAAACGAATCACCCTCGGGGTAATCTTGTCAATATTTTCAGGTTCTGGTTGTTTGTCCTCGGTGGCCTCTGATTCGTTTTCCTTGGCCAGATTCTTCAATATTTCGATATAGATAAATTTATCACAAGCCACGATAAAGGGTTCTGGGGTTTTCTTCTCCCCAATCCCAAAGACCTTCATGCCAGCCTCCCTAAGTCTGGTGGCCAGCCGGGTAAAATCACTATCGCTGGAGACCAGACAGAATCCATTCACTTTCTCTGAATACAAAATGTCCATGGCATCTATAATCATGGCGGAATCTGTGGCGTTTTTGCCCGTGGTGTAGCCATACTGCTGAATTGGTGTGATGGCATTTTCCAGCAGGAGGTTCTTCCATTTGGAGAGATTGGGTTTAGTCCAGTCACCATAAATGCGCTTGATGGTGGGATTACCATACTTGGCAATTTCTTCCATCATCTCTTTTACATGGGCAGATGGAATATTATCACCATCAATCAAAACTGCGATGTTTAAATCCATAACGCACCTCCAGTATGGTTTTTCATAGACTAAAACGTGTGGAAACGTCTGATATTAACCAGACAAACGAGGAATGGATACACTATTTCCAAAAACCACAACGAGAAAGCCTCACCAATTGCTGGCTAAAGCGCTATGGTTTCATGACGTATCTATCTTTTAAGGGAAAGATTTGATCTGACCAAACCCTGTCAAAACGCGTCCGGTCAACGGTTGGTTTTTTTATCATCATTGAACAGAGTCGCATTTGACTCATGGTTGCACTGCTCTTGGAATACAATTGCAAGGCATGGCTGGAGAAATCTCTGACCATAAAATCAAATATTTGATCAATAGTGTCGTCATCTACTGCGTAGATTTTGGCGTTTTCCAGGACGAGTTGACCATAAACCACCAGGGTAAACAACTCACCCAGCGCCATGAGGAAGTCAATATCCTTACGTTGTGATTTATCCGGTTTGGCCAACATCAAGAGGGTTTTCAGGAGACGAATCTGTTGTTTGAAGATCTTAACATTGGGCAGCTGAACTGTTTTATAGACTTTGCTATAATCATGAAAACGAATTTTCCCTAATCCACGAGTAGGTCCCTGATTAAAAAGGAAGTCATCGTTCTGGGCTTGTGATTGTTGCTCAACATCAGGATAGTCTGTAGATCGAAAAAAATAACTCGCCATGAATTTGAGGATAAGGGCAATATTCACATGAACCGTACCCTCCAGTTTTGGAAGGGCTCTGATATCACGAGAAGCCATTTCAAAAAAGGTGTCTTTCTCAAAACCTTTGGCTGCAATCACATCCCATAGCAAATCAATCACTGCTTCTCCCTGGGTGGTCACCTTCATTTTCACCACAGGATTATATAGCAGATATCTTTTGTCCTCACTTGAGGCAACCCGCATGTAGTCTGCGGCTCGCAAGGCCACCAGTTTCATGGCCACCAGTCGGGAATAGCCATCGACAAACATTTGCTGGACATGGGAAAAATCGGTGACATGCACATCATACAGCTTCCGTTGAGAAGCATGGCTGAGAGCTTCATAAAATGCATGAGTACACATCCCAATTGAAGCCCATCCCAGATTGTATTTCCCAATATTTACTGTATTGAGGACGGCATTCCAGGCATCCTCACCTTTATGCAGGATATCTTCCTCTGAAATTGGATATTCATCCAGCGTGTATTCTGCTACATAGCTCTGACTATTCACCACATTCTTTACACAATTGTATTTTTCATGCTGATAGTTGGCGACAAAAACAACATAATCTCCTGAATCAGACATTTTCCCAAAAGTGGAGACCATTTTGGCAATATTGCCATTTCCAATATAGTATTTGGATCCATTTGCCAGATACTGACCTGTCTCTTGTGGGGATAGTGACATTTCGGTTGAGTAGATATCTGCGCCATGATCTTTCTCCGATAAACCAAAGGCAAAAACCTCACCCTCTTCAAGCAATCTGGCAGCCCGTTGTTTTAGGGCTTCATTTTCAGACATCCAGATGGGACCCAGACCCAGAATGGAAACCTGCCAGGTGTACCAGTAAGCCAAACCATAAAAACCAAGTATTTCGTTGAAGTGGGCAATACGCCAGGTGTCCCAGCGATAATTATCCTTACCATGTGCCGGTGGCGTTAGGAGGGTGGCAAAGATCTTTTCCTTTTTAATAAAGTCTAGAAAATCAGCATACCATACCTGGTTGGTGTCATCGTCTTTTACTTTTTGTAGCCCCTTGGTTTCAAAAAACTGAATGGTCTTCTGAATAATTTCCTGGAAGCTTTCGTCCTGGTGTTTTGGCGAATAAATAATTGGATTAAGTAACACGATTTCCCCCTCTGGAAAGATGTTCTACTTTAATCAATGTTTCAATTGTTCAACAACAATTTAGCGAGGCAAAGATACAACCTGCCAGTGAGGGGTGTTATCTATTTGGAGGAATATCCGGAGTATTGGGTTGTTGGAATAACTACTTAGTCTGGACACTAAAAGTGATCAAAAACTCATCGTAGATGGCTCTGTCACCCAGACCATCAAAAAACTTATTCGATTTATAGCGGATGTTGTATTTGGTTCTATCAACAATGATTTGTCCAGAGGCGGAAGTCCTCTTTTTCTTCATGTCAACGAGGGCATCAAATTCCAATGCATGAGTAATACCTTTGAGCGTTAAATCTCCCTTGAAATGATAATTCGGTTCGCCTTTTTTAGCGGTCTTTATAGGAGTGGCATTGGCAAATTCAAAGACGGCCTTGGGGTATTGCTTCACACCAAAGAAGTCATCATGCTTAAGATGTTTTTCCAGGCTTCTGTTCTTTTTCTCATCCTTGATATCCAACACTTTGATGCTGGTCATATCGAGAATAAAGCGACCGCTTTGTATATGCCCTCTTTCAATGGTCACCTCGCCCTTTTGTATTTCAAGACTTCCGCTGTGCTCACCAGTTACCTTTTTTCCCACCCATTCTACTGTACTTTGCTTGACATCGATGGGCGTGCCGGCGAAAAGTGAAAGGGATAGGAAGAAGGTTGATAGGCCTAGTGCGATATTTTGTACTGATTTGTTCATTATTCGTTTTCCATAATTGTGAGAATTTACTTTAACACCCGACTTAAGTCGGGTGTTTTGATGATAAGGGATAATCCCTGCTAGTCCTTGGCCGGTGCTTCCAGAGCTTTAAAATCTGCCAAAATCTCAGCCCCATGTCCAGTAACAGTCACATTCTCATAGATTTTGCGAACCATACCGGCTTCATCAATCAAGAAGGTCTTTCTTGAAGGAACAAATATCCCTTTAGTGCCATAAGCTGCAGCCACAGACTTGTCCAAGTCACTCAAAAGAGTAAAGGGCAGATCGTATTTCTCAGCAAACTTTTTATGGCTCTTCATATCATCATAACTCACACCAAAGACTTTGATACCATTCTTTTCAAACAGGGTATAATCATCCCGAATTGAACAGGCTTCCTTGGTACAACCTGGTGTATCATCCTTGGGGTAAAAATATACTACAACCAGCTGACCTTTGTACTCAGAGAGGGTATGAGTATTTCCATCCTGATCCTGCATAGTAAAGTCTGGGGCCGGGCTGCCCTCCTTGAGTTTATTATCTGCCCCTGATGCCATTCCAAAAAGTGTTAAACCTATCATTATTATTACTTTCATTATTTTATCATCCTTAAATATCGGTCATATCATATATCTTAGAGTTTATATCACATGCTTTGTTACATCATATCCCCTGAAGGTTGATTAGTTCCTATTCATGCATAATTCCTATACCCACAACACCTATCCCATTATGGGCGCCCACCACAGGTGAAATCTCTTGAATGTAGGCTGGTGCTTTCCCCAGTATTTTTTCAATATCTGCGGCATAATCCTGGGCGCGATCGAGAGCTCGGGCATGGACAATGGCATAATTCCAAACCCTGTCCTTCTGACCAAACTCTGTAACCAGTTTTTTGATTTTATCCATGTTTCCCTTACGGCTGAAAGACTTGCCAAAGGCAATACCCTTGCCCTCTTCATCTAATGAGATAATGGGCTTCAGGTTTAACAGTTTGGCCACCAGTCCTTTCAATGGACTTACCCGTCCTCCGCGGACCATATACTTCAGGGTGGCTACATCCACAAAGACCTTAGTTTTTTCTACGTAGTTTTTAGCCAGGTCCGTTAACTCTACTATGTTTTTTCCCGCCTCTATGGCCTGGGCCAGGCGGTAAACAATCAAGCCCTGTGATACAGAGAGTTGTTTTGAGTCCACCACATGAATGTCATCGTCTTCATGGTTTTCAACGGCCTGAACGGCCAGATTGTGAATACCACTCAACTGACTTGAGATGTGGACACTCACAACAGAATCATAGTGGGTCTTCAGGAAGGATAAGAGGTTACTCACCATAGCCGGGCTGGGTTGTGCAGTAGACGGATGAACCGGGGCTGCATCCAGCAGGCTATAAAATTTATCCGGGGTAATTGTGACTTTGTCCAGATAGCTGTTTTCGCCAAAATTCACAGTAAAGGGAATCACATTTATCTGATATTTCTCAATAATTTCCTGGGGTAGATCGCAGGCTGAATCCGTTACCAGAGCAATGGGATACTTACGCTTGTTACTTACCTCAAACTGACGAATCATATCCTCAGCCTTCATGCTAGCCAACTCACCTTTCTCCCTGAGCCAATCAAATAATTCTGCGGGATCATTGGTATGAACGTGGAGTCGTAAGCGCTGAGGAGAACCAGCCACAACCACCGAATCACCAAAGGATTCAGCCTTGCGTTTCACCTCAACAAAATCGATCTGAGCATCAGAGATTAAAGCTTCGGTACAATAGCGGTAGGGGATGTCATCATCACCAGAAAACTGATGAATTTCTACTGATTCTTCGGGCTTTTCGAAAACGGGTATATCTCTGAGATTTCCGGCTCTCATGAACTCTGATATTCCCTGTAAGAGGTCAACAAAACCTTTTGCTCCAGAGTCTACGACACCAGCCTTAGCCAGCACCTCCAATTGCTTGGGTGTATCCCTGAGCGCTTTTTCGGCTACTTCAAAAGATTTGTGCAGAATTACCTGAAAATCATCTGAAGTAGCGCTGAATTTTTCCAGCGCAACAGACCAGGAGCGCATAACCGTTAGAATAGTTCCTTCCACAGGGTTAAGCAGGGAGTCATAGACATGTTCTACGCTTACCCTTGCTGCTTCCACAAATTTTGCCGGGGTTGCTAGCTTTTCACCCTTTAGTGATTTCGACAATCCGTACAGAAATTGGGCAAAAATAATTCCTGAATTTCCACGGCTGCCCATGAGAGCTGCATCTGCAGCATCAGTAACCACTTTTCCAAGGGATGCATCCGTTGGGAGCTCAGCAGCAACAGCCTGGACTGTTGATGCCAGATTGGTTCCTGTGTCTGCATCTGGAACGGGAAACACATTGATCTTGTTCAGGTATGCCCGATCATTGATTATGGCTTGAGCACCTGCAATAAAGGCCGCTCTAAACCGATGGCCGTCAATATATTTTACGCCTTGTGGTAGCACTAATTCACTCATCAAAACCCCAATCGTTTATCTTTTTTAATTATAACCAGACCTGTGGAACCATCTGGATTTTGTCAAGGTCATACCCCTGTTTCTTAACTTTCGTTAAGATAGACTGATAGATATCATATGGAAGACTGGAATCCCGAGCCATGATCCAGAGATACTTCCGGCTTGGTACACCGATCACCGTGTAAGAGTAATCATCTGCTAGATCGATGATAAGATAGCCCAGCTTCAAGGGCCAGACTGGCTGTACCCGCCACTCCGCATTGGTTTCCTTGTTATGGATGAATCCTTTTTGGGTCATATGTTTGGGTTTTCCCTCAGGGGAGCCGTCGCGGTAGTCAAAACTTACCTCCACAATTTCCTTCTCTGGATTCCAGGTATAGTTCTCAATGGCATTGACCGCACCCTTTTCAAAGGACGTGGGAATGTTCGCAATGACAAACCAGTCACCCATGAATCGATCTAGATCCACATAGTCAACCAGTTTTTGCTTATCTTGTTTTTCGTCAGCAGTTAGCATGGTAAAAAGCCCTAACACTATTATAAGTATTGATGTGAATTTTGTGGGGTGGTTCATTTTCTTTTTCCAGGAAAAAAGGCATTGGTGTTTTCTATATATTCAGCATAATCTGGTTTCGTTTTTCTCAGTAAATCATCCAGCATGGCAACCCCGGAGACTTTCATAAGCAACCAGGTCATGATGACTGGGCTGATGACAATCCAAAAAGTATTCAACTCAATGGCGATAAGTGTAAAGCCCCACCACAACAAGGCTTCTCCAAAATAATTTGGGTGACGCGTCAAGCCCCATAATCCAGTATTCAGAACCTGGCCCTTGTTTGCAGGGTTCATTTTGAATTGACGTAGCTGCCAATCACCAAGACTTTCAACCAAAAAGCCCACCACGAAAAACAGGATACCGACCCAATCGAGAATGGTTAATGATGATTGATCCTGTAATCCTGTCAACAGGGGAATGGACACAATCCACATGACAACCCCTTGAAGAATGAAAACACGAAGATAGGATAGCCACCACCATTTAGCGCCATACTGATTGCGCCAATTGGCATAGCGGGCATCTTCGGCATGGCCGAGATTTCTCACTCCGATATGAATCGATAATCTCAAACCCCAGAGCAGAACAAGCAAATACAATAGACGGGGTTGCAGAGCTGAACTGTAGTCCGCTGCCAGATAGAAATATCCAACCACCAGAAAACCCAGACCCCAGAAGATATCCATAATACCGGCATCTTTTTTAAGAAGACTGATAATCCAAACAATACTCACATAGATCAGGATGGCCAGGCCGCCCTGTAGAAATAATTGTCCCATTTAACCATTCTCCTGTACACTGCGGCGTTCTGTTTCAAAAATTGCGTCTTTAAATATACCCACAACGGAGACCCGGTTGAAATAATCACTGACGGAGTCGGGAAGCCAACCACCGGGATCCATTACGAGCCGGTAGGATACATCATATTGTCCATCCGGTCTTTTATCCATGGACCAGGAACCTACACCCACATCGATATAAACCCCTGATCTCTCGTTGATTGCATAACCGTCAAGGTTCTTTTGGGGAATAAGCTCCCAATCCACTCTGGTTTCTGCAGTGTCCGGTCTAAACATCTTAAAGGCATATACCCTATCAGAGATGAGTGGCACTTCAACATACTGATATCCAATAATATGATCACTGCTGTTCTTCAGAAGGGTGGCTTCCATACCTGGAGCGCTGCTTAAGAAGCGACCATAATTTGCAATATCTTCTATAACCTCTGCCAGAGTTGCAGGATCAATATTGATGGTCTGACTCACTTTTACGGCCTTAACTGCGATTCCGTCTATTTCTTTTTCGGAGATTGAAATCCCGTCATCCGTCGACTCAACCAGATTCCAGTTTTCAGTATCATACAATTGATCGGACAATACTGCTGGTGAAGCTAAACTGGTCATTGGCATGACAAGCCGAGCAATCAGGGCAATCTTAAAAATGAGGTTCATGATGCAGACCTTACTTCCAGCCAAGAATACAGTTTAATCATACCAGGAATTGCCAACCCCCAGAAAAGACCCAGGATGAGCATACTAACCGTCATGTCTTGATTGAATATAATGGCTTCAAATTTCGATCCTGCCATATATGAAAGTGGACCAAACACAGCGCCCATTAAAAAGGCCAGGGATGTTCTCTTTTTGAGCCACCCCAGGGAGTGATTTAGGGTTGCTGCAAAACCTCCCCACATCACCGAGATCCACAGGGGAGCCAGTCCAGGTGCAAAATCATAGCCACCTGCGTATGACAGTAAGCCTGTGCTGGCAAAAATGCTATCTGCAATGGTGCCTGCCAGAATGGCGCTAAGTATGAGTACCAGCTCAGCCTGCCCTTTGGTAAAGGAATAATGGTCGATAACCAGGTAGAGTGTCATTGCCAGGGGTCCAAGCAGGGGGAAGCCAACCACAACTCCCAGTACACTCAGCCACCAGGCTGATTGAAAGCCCAGGGCGTTAAATCCAATTTTCAGTGTTGTGCTATTCATCTTTTCTAATCTCCTAAATCGCTAAAAAACATAACCACTTTTGTCATATCTTAATTAAAACGCTCATAACGCGCATTTCAAGTCTTTTTTATAATTATTCAAAAAAAGCCCCTGAGAACACAGGGGCTTTGGTGCAGTACGTGGTTTAAATAGTTAGATGATTTACTTCTGGTCCACAAAGATCAATGACTCTTTGTCAAATCCCAATGTGTTTACTTTTTCCAGAAAATGGTCCTTCAACTCCTGGCTGACTGTTGGTGTTTTAGAAAGGAACCATAGATATTTTGTGTTGGAACCAGAAACAAAGGCGTATTCATAATTGTCCCCCAACTCAAATATGACATAACTACCATAAAAGGGGCCAAAGAATGAAACCTTCAAATGACCTGTCTCAGGTTGATCAACAAAGAAGGCCTTACCCTGGGCATCCTTCCATTCGCTCTGTTTGGTTGAGTATCCCCGATTGGTCACGCTGACACCACCGTCCTGGCGCATGGCATATTCAGCAGTAACCTGCTGTAGCCCACGCTCAAAAGAGTGGTCCAGACGAGCGATCTCATACCATTTACCCAGATACTTTTCTAGCTCAAAATTTTCAATGGGCGTAATCCCTTCAGGAACATCCAGACAACCCCCGAATAAAAACGGCATCAACAACCCTAGAAGCTTCTTCATTTTTTCCCCTTGTTTTGATTATTTGCTGGAACAGCTATTTTGACCTAAAGAGAATTTCTCAAAAAGGATCCATATATATTAACTTTGATGTATCAAACCCCAGCTTTTTAGCTTCTTCCTCAAATTCCTCGATAACGTCCCTATCTACATATTCTGTTCTGGAAAGCAGCCAGAGAAAAGTCCTGTCTCTACCACACACAAAGGCATAGTCATAGTCCGGCTCCAGCTTAAAAATGACATAGGGATCATAGAATGGCCATATGTAGGAAACCTTAAGAAACCCTGTTTTTTTATCCTCTACAAAAGAAGCTTTAGCTTCTGCATACCTCCACTCTTGCCACTTTACCATATATCCACTGTTTTGGATTTTGAATCCACCATCTGGGTCAAAAGTGTAGTTAATGGTCACATTAGTCATGCCCAGCTCAAAAGGGTTGTCCAGTCGGGCTATCTCATACCATGTACCCATAAACTTTTTCACTTTGAAGTTTTTCACAGGGGTGATTCCCTCTGGAACCTCTACACAACTATTTATAAAAAAGATGGCGATTATCATCGCAAGAATTCTTCTCATGGAATAACTCCTTATTCTCTTTTTTTCACCAATTAAATCTTACGACCAAAATAAACCTGACTCACTTCTACGCCATCTATCTCCGCCACATCTGGAAGAAAGGCCCACTGCTCGAATCCATGTTTTTTTAGCAGGTTGATACTTGCCTCGTTGGTGTCGAGGAGGATGGCAAAAAGGGACTTAATACCCAGATCAGGGCATTTCTCCAGACACGCTTCCAACAGGCTTGAACCAATGCCTTTATGGTGATGGTTAAAATCAACAAAATAACTTACCTCAACCGTTTGCTCTAGAGCAGAACGACCTGCACGATAGGGGCTAAGATATAAATATCCCAAAATTTTGGTTTCGAATTCAGCAACGAGAATTGGATGTTTGTCCTTGTTGTGTCCATCAAACCAGGACTCTCTATCCTCAGGATCAACCAGTTCTAGAGTGGCTGTGCTCTTTGCAGCTATGGCTTGATTGTATATCTCAACCAGATGAGGTAAGTCTTGTCTCTTGGCAAAACGAATATTCATGAGCTGAATTTATTTCTCATTGAGACGCACAAGCTCCACAGGTGCATCCAGCTCAAGTAATTTAAGTGTTTCCATAAGAACCCGCTTTTGTTGAGCTTCATCATGGGGATGCCCAAGGGTCATCCCTCGCTGTAGGGCAGTTATGGTGCCACGAGGTGGTTTGATCCCGCGGATAATCCCTGCATTCCAACTGGTCAATGTTGTCCTTATTCCTTCTTTCTCTAATGCTCTGGCGATCAATCCCACGGATTGAGAACACAAAGGTCATGAGGGTACCAGCAATACAGCATCGATGGCTTCCTCTTGTACAATCTTGCGAATAGCGGTCAGGGTTTTCTTCATCACTCGGCCTACCCAGGGCTGATAACCCATAAAACTGACCACCGTCTCACTCAAGCTACCAATGACTTTTTCATCAACCAGATTCCGAAGATGATTTAGCGGAAGCAATACCTGGGCATCATCTCTCACTGAAGTTTGATCATAATGATCATGGGCATATTCAAGCTCTGAAAATGGTGTGCTGGCAGGAAAAGTGCGAATCGTGTAATCACCAAGAAGATTTGCAGCATAAAAGGGCTTGTCCCTGGACGGTAAATAGGCGCCTGCAGAAGAAACCAGAAGCAATCGAGCTTTAGATAACTCAAGCCCTTTTCCTGACACAGTCTGCTCATTCCTTACATATTTATAGAGCTTCCAGTCGATGCTTTTGGTGTCTACAAAGTTTTTCAGCCAGCCCTTTTGAAAATGCTCGGTCCAGCGTTCTAAATTTTCGTTATCCTGGCTACTCACTGTGGCGTTCCCCCTGGTTTTAATTTGTTGCCTTCAGTACTTCATCTGTAGTTTTCACGATGCAAAACTCACCATTCAAGCTGGCCAGATTCACACGATGCATATCTTCAGCACTGATGTGTTCTCCACTGGCATCCTTGCGGTCAAAGGTAGCAGTAGCATCTGAAACCAGGGTCACATCAAAACCCAGATTTCCAGCCATACGGGTTGAAGTAGACACACAATGATCTGTGGTGAGACCCACAATGACAAGCGAGTCCAGACCATTTTCATTTAAATATTCCTCAAGACCGGTACCGATAAAAGCGCTGTTCACGGATTTTGTGAATTCTGGCTCACCTGATAGTGGTGATGCCTCATCTTTATAAGCGTTCCCCGGTTGATCAGGATGGAGGGGTGATTGGGGTGAAACTGAACAATGCTTCACATGGATGATAGGCGCTTCATTTTTGCGCCATTTAGCCAGCAGGGCTGTGATATTTGATTCTGCTTCGGGATTATTTCGCTGTCCCCAGAGCGGGCTGTCAAAACCCTTTTGTACATCTATAAGCAATAGGGCGGATTTAAGCATGTTTCCTCACCATCGTAATTATTGAATTCGTCTATATACATGTCGAAAAAGATACTTTTAACAGCTTGAGATTAATACGCCTTTTAGAGTGAGATGGGACAAATTATTATGTTAAAAATTCTTTCAGCGACCTGCACTGCGGTGCATCTTTTACGACCATTTAAGACAGGATCTATATATGAAACTACTTTCTTATGCGTTGGATTATCGCATGGAACCCCGGCTGGCCTTTTCCCTTGGAGGACAGGCTATTGATGTCATGCGAGCCTCTCTGTGGATGAAGGAAGATCGCAACGCTCAGGAATATTTGAATCTGGCTTCATCCATGAAGCTGACTCTGGAAGCCTGGTCGCGCTCTTTCTCACTACTGGCTCAACTGGAAGAAGCCTTCCGAAACGTTGATACATCAGGTCTTTCCATCCATGCCCGACCTGTGGCATTGGCTGAAGATGATATTGTGTTTTTCGCCCCTATTCCAGACCCACCCAGCATTCGTTTTTTCAATGCTTTTGTGGATGAGTCCCCAGATACTTTTGATTTTGGTCAAACCCAGACACTCCTGGGTCACAGGCAGGCGCTCACACCGATAGGATTGTCGCCTCGCGGGGAAATTGCCGCCATCGTGGCAACAAGTAAAAATTCTGAGAACCCTGAAATTGCCGGATACACCATTGTGAACAATTGGACCGCCGCCCAGGAAAAAGCTTCTGGGAAGACCGGTTTCGCTCTGGGTCAGGCCACTACCCTGGGACCCTATCTCGTCACTGCTGATCAAGTTGATACATTAAAAATTGGAGCCGGCTTCAATATGGATTTGCAAATCAGTGTAAATGGACAAACTGAAGTGGACACCCGTTTAAAAGAGATGAATTTTAGCTTCGCTGATATGCTTGAATACTCCAGATCAAGCCATGTTGGAGCTGGTGATATTTTGTGTTCAGGTAGTCCCTCCAAAAGAGATTTGGTCTTTAGTGGGGGGCAGAAAATTGACATAGAGATCCAGGCATTGGGTACGCTGACGGCCCAGGTGGTATAAGGCTTTTTGTCTCCCTTGAGAATTTCAGAAAACGAGTTTGAGCTCAAAGCCATCCGTTCAGGGGGACCTGGCGGGCAGAATGTCAACAAGGTGGCCACAGCCATCCAACTCCGTTTTGACAGCCAGAATTCCAGTCTCCCGGATCATATCAAGGAGCGTCTGTTAAAGCTGCGTGACCAGCGCATCAACTCAGAGGGGGTTATAACCATTACTGCCAGACAATTCCGCAATCAGGAAGCCAATCGTCTGGCTGCTATAGAGCGGCTTGAAAAAATTATTCAAAAGGCCGAGGCAGAGCCAAAGAAACGCAAAGCCACCAGGCCAACACGAGCCTCGGTCAAGAAGCGACTAGAAACCAAAACCAAACGCAGTCGCGTAAAGCAACTTCGTACACGTGTCAAACCAGATGATGAATAGGGAAGCCTGACATGACATATAAAGTGATGTGGACACCTGGCAAGGATCAGCTGAATCAGGCTCAGATGACTAAATTTCGTCTCGACATGAATTCAAAATATGGATTGAATCTGAACTCCTATGATGATCTATATCAATGGTCACTGGATCACGCCGCTGATTTCTGGTCTGAGATCTGGAAACTGGGCGGGATTATTTCCAGTACAGGTGCGGACGAGATCGTTGATGACCTGAGCAAAATGCCTGGCGCAAAGTGGTTTAATGGTTCACGTCTGAATTATGCTGAAAATCTGCTGCGTTATCGCGATGAGCGAATCGCCATTCATTTCCGTGGTGAAGACCAGGTCAAACGATCTTTAACATATAGCCAGCTTTATGAACAGGTTGCCAGGACTGCTCAAGCTATGCGGGATGCGGGTGTAGCAAGTGGTGACAGAGTTGCAGGGTTTATTCCCAATCTACCTGAAACCATTATCGCCATGTTGGCTGCATCCAGTTTGGGAGCTATCTGGTCCTCTTCATCGCCAGACTTTGGCATCAAGGGTGTCCTCGATCGTTTCTCACAGATTGAACCAAAAATCATTTTTGCAGCGGATGGATACTTTTATGGGGGCAAGCGCTTTGATTCGCTGGAGAAGCTTCAGAATATTTTATATGAATTACCCTCAGTAGAACAAGTGGTGGTCATCAGTTATACTCAGACCCCAAATATTTCTGAGGTTCCTAATAGCATCCACTGGGATGACTTCATTGATAACCACGCCTCGGAGCTAAGCTTCACACCTCTGCCTTTTGATCATCCCCTCTATATCATGTATTCATCTGGTACTACAGGACTTCCAAAATCCATTGTTCATTCCGCCGGAGGCACCTTGATCCAGCACGTGAAAGAATTGTTGCTGCATTGCGATTTAAAGCGAGAGGACACCATCTTCTATTTTACCACGTGTGGCTGGATGATGTGGAACTGGCTGGTAAGCAGTCTGGCTGTGGGCGCAACACTGGTGCTGTATGATGGAAATCCATTTCACCCCGGACCAGAGGGTCTCTGGAAAATGGCCGAGGAGCTGGACATATCTGTGTTTGGTACCAGCGCAAAATATTTAGACGCCCTGGAGGCGGCTGGGTGTAAACCAGGTCAGGATATAGGTCTGCCTGCTTTACGGGCAGTCTTGTCAACTGGATCTCCGCTTTCAGAGGAAAGCTTCGACTTTGTATATCGTGATATCAAGGAGGATGTCCTGTTGGCTTCTATTTCAGGCGGAACAGACATTGTCTCCTGTTTTGTCCTGGGAAATCCAGCCCTACCTGTCCACCGTGGGGAATTACAATGTCGTGGTCTGGGTATGAAGGTTGAAGCTTATGATGATTCTGGAAAAGGCGTCTTTAACGAAAATGGCGAGTTGGTCTGCACCCAGGCCTTTCCATCCATGCCCGTCTTTTTCTGGAACGACCCAGATGGCGAAAAATATCATAATGCCTACTTCGCTGACTATCCTGGAATCTGGCGTCATGGAGATTTCATCGAGATCAATGACCATGGGGGTGTTCGCATTTATGGTCGCTCAGATGCAACCCTGAATCCAGGCGGCGTACGTATTGGTACGGCTGAAATCTATACTGTGGTAGAAGGCCTGCCTGAAATAGCAGATAGTCTGGTTGTGGGCCAGTCATGGCAGGATGATGAACGTGTCATTCTTTTTGTCAAATTACCTGCAGGTGGCGTCCTGGATGAAGCTCTTATAAAAAAATTGAAGACTGTTATTCGGCAGAGCTGTAGCCCGCGACACGTACCTGCACTTATTCTTGAAACAGCTGACATTCCGTATACGATTAATGGCAAAAAGGTAGAGATTGCAGTCAAGAAAATCATTGGAGGTAAAGAGGTTCAAAATCAGTCCGCCCTGGCTAACCCTGAATCCCTTGAGCTCTACAAAAACCTTGATGTACTTAAATAATAACCAGAAGGTTTAGGATGAGTTCGGAACCAACAGTAGAGAAGAAAAGAAAAAGACCTGGCCAGTATCTTGGTGCAGGAATCGCCATTGGTATCGCCATCGGTGCTGCTGTGGATAATGTTGGAGCAGGGCTTGCCATCGGTATTGCTATGGGTGTGGCCATGGACTCCTACGGCAAGAAAAGGGATGAGAAAAAAGACGGAACACCTTAAGCGGTAATCTGGAGGTGATGTATGGGTATAGATCAGGAAAAAGATAAAAAAGAAAAACGACCACCACGCTATCTCGGAGCCGGGTTAATTCTTGGTGTAGGTGTGGGTGCAGCTACAGGAAACCTGGCTGTTGGAATTGCTGTTGGGCTGGCTATCGGTGCCGGCCTGGAATCATATCACAAGGAAAAGCGCGAAAATGAAAACGAAGAGAATGGAGATGATGATAAGAATTCAACCACTCCTAAATCCTAATTCGTAATTCGTAATTCGTAATTCGTAATTCGTAATTCGTAATTCAAATTACTCCCACCCCTCCAAAACTACCTTCCCAAAAGCATGCTCAAATTCGAGGTGATCATGTGCGCCACGGATGTTCTGAAAGGAAAAGACCTGGTCGATGACGGGAATCAACGCCTTCTGCTCAGCCAAATGAAGACACTCATAAAAATCAGAAACTGACCCCATAGTAGACCCTAGAATAGTTTGACGTTTATAAAATAAATGCCTGAGGTTTACCTCTCCCTTAACCCCAGTGGTAGCTCCACAGGTCACAATCCGCCCTCCCACTGCAAGGGATTTCATCGAATCAGCCCATGTGCTTGCACCGATATGTTCAAACACCACATCGGCACCACGACCATTTGTCAGCACCTTGACTTGTTTTGAAAAACCTTCCTGGCGATGATTCAACACTTCATCTGCTCCAAGAGAGAACGCCAGTTTCTGCTTTTCCTCTGATCCACCTGTGGCAATCACTCGAGCGCCCATATAGCGACCCATTTGAACAGCCATGCTGCCCACACCGGATCCGGCTCCTAAAACCAGAAGTGTCTCTCCAGAGCGAAGCTGGGCTCTGTTTTTCAACATATTCCAGGCAGTGAGAGAGGCCAGGGGTAGAGCGGCAGCCTCAACAAAACTGAGGTTTTTTGGTTTGGGTCCAATATTCGCAGGAGCCAGACACATGAATTGTCGTTGAACCCCGCTTTGGGTTTCACCCAGAATGCCATAGGAGGCACACAAGTCTTCCCGACCAGCCTGACACTGATCACAGGCTCCACAAAAGGTTCCTGGCTGAATAACCACTTCATCTCCAACATTCCAATCCTTCACCCCAGAGCCCACTTCAGTAATCACACCAGAGGCATCACTCCCGGGGATATGTGGCAAAGGAATGCTCAATCCCGGCAATCCTCGTCGCAACCAGAGATCAAGATGATTGAGACTGGCAGCTTTGATTTCAACCAGTACCTGATCATCAGTAAGGCTTGGTTTTTCCATGGTTGAAATATCTAAGACTTCGCTGGAACCATGCTTCGTAAATTGGATACCTATCATTATCAATCCTTATCCTGTTCGAGAATTCTCTGTTCTTCCCAAGTTTTCCATTTCAACTGAATCGTGCAAAAAATAACTTTATCCATCTAATTCGGGGACAAAATGTTAAAAAAGTCACTCTTTCTGTCGTTTTCAGTTTTATTACTCATGTCATGTTATCCCCTGGGAACCTTCCAGGGGCCTGAAGTTCTGCCTGTGGGAACTGAAACCATGGGAATGGGGGTGAGTTGGATGACCAATATTACCACCCTACAAGATTCCAGTTCAGGCAATGAAGAGGCCTTCATAGCAGATGGAAGTATACTGTTTCGAAGAGGTTATGCACATAACACAGAAATTGGTATCAAGTTTGTCGGACGCCCCTGGGCCAGTGGCGCTATTTTATCTGATGTAAAATGGCAAGTGATTCAAAAGCCTGTCATGGTTGCCGTGGATTTTGGCGTATCGTATTGGACCAATATTGATATTCTGGCCTCTGTGGGATATCACCCAGCCCTTATTGTAGGAAATGGAAAGCTTTTTGGCGTGTTGCAGTATAATAATGTCCGCTCAAGCGCTCGAATTTTAAGAACTCAAGATCTGCTATTGGGACATCATTTCCCCATGAAGGAAAATGATTACATTTTATCACCCATCTTTGGTTTGCACCGGGATGAGTCTGACCCAGGCAATATATTCTATTCCCTGGGGTTTGGCTTTACTGGTCCCGTTGACGACTGGTGGCGCCCCTGATTTTTATTTCTCATACCAGAGTGTTGTAAGTTTTGCAAACGCCCGTTTGCCACCGAGGGCTCGTTGAGAAATCAGCGAAAAGAGTCCATAGGCAAGCGCGACCCCAATTGCAGCCCAGAAATACATAGGATTTGCTTTGGTGACGCTATAAGCCGGGAGATTGATGGATAGTATAAAGGGGATCACCAGAAAAAAGGTAAAGGCCGCTGAATACATATAGTCCGTTGCTACTGGGGTTTCAAAATCAGGATCAACCACCCGTAAAAGGGCCAGACCTGTGGGCATGGTACCTGTACAGGCTCCATAAATAATCAGTGCGCGATGGAACTGATAATCCTCAAAAATTCGTGAGCTAATCCATATAACGGTGATAAATGTGATAAAGCCACCTGTCACTGAAATGACCAGAATCGGTAACCAGTATTGGACAACAACTGTCAACGAAATGGCACCCACTGCAGCAGCCACCATAATATCAACACTATTGCCTGCGATACGTGTGAGGGCTCCATTATCCAGGGTATGCTCAAGTTTGAGCTTAATCATGATGGTTTTCACAATAAGAGCTACCATGGCTGCAAAAACAAAACTGATTCCCCAGAGATTTACCGCTAAATCGTTCCCCAGGTTTCCAGCAAATGAAAGCAGTCCACCCATACCCTTGAGCATTAGGAAACTGAAAAGATAGACCATAAGCACCACAGCCATATTGTAACTGGCTGAATCAATAGCTTCAGATTCCGTGGTCAATCTGGATCCGACCTGTAATTTTTCATCACGGCCTATAACACCTGAACGGAAACGTTTTTCTTTGATTTTTTCAACCTGGGCTTTTCCTAACCAGCCACGCTTAATGCCCATGTTGATCAGAATAACACCACCAAAACATGCCCACATATAACCTACTGCAGCAAAGGTGAGACCCACATCCGGTGCACCCTCAAAACCCATGGCCTGCCAGCCTTCACCAATTGCATATGCCTGGCCTGGTCCTAATGCAAAACCCAGGGGCATAAAAAACCCAAAGGCAGGGTAAAGCTCTTTCATGACGGTGCTCATAAAGAAGAATGTCAGCAGTAGACCAACTAAAGATTGGAGGGAATACTGGGAAATAATGGAAACGGAGGTACCAAAGACGCTTTTGTCTCCCTTGCGCTTGGTATAAGCCGGTTTACGCAGACTCATGGAAATAAATGAAATACTCAAAAGATGATACACAATAGCCCCCAGCCCAATTTCTGACATACCTACAACCGGGGCTAGAAAATTATAAAAAGGGAGGAGTATGAATCCGGCTGTCAGGGCATTGGGGATGAGATATTTTTGAAAGAAATTTATACGTGCCCTGAGAAAGGTTGCCATGAGCAAAGCCATTGAAATAACACCAAGATCTAGAAACATATTCCATGGAAAATTCATATAGTACCACCCTGTTTTTTTACTGCTGTTGTCTAAAAGGTATCGTAATGTGGGTTCAGTTTACTTGCATGAATCATTATTTACAACCGTAAAACATTGTAGAGAAGATGTTAAAATATGTAGGATGCCATGGTTAGTTCGATACGCTCAATCCAATCCTGGTTTTTCCAGAAATCAACACCAGCCCTATTGTCCTTATTGATAAAGATGTGGCACTTCTCTATCCCTGCGGCTTCAATTTTTTCCAGGCTGAGCGAGACAAGTTTTTTACCGATGCCCTGATTTCGAAATTCAGGCAATACGACTAAATGGTGTATGGAACCAAAACGGCCATCATGACCACCCAAAATCCCGCCCAGTATCCGGTCCTGGGATTCAACCACAAAACTAAATCCGGGATTTCGCTTTAAGAATGCAGTAAAGCCCTCATGAGAGTCTGCCTTACGGATTGTCAAGCCATCAGTGTTTTTCCATATTTTATAAAGTTCCTGGTGATCACCAGGAGACATTTCACGATATTTGACCGCCGTCACCATTTATCCGAGAATAGGCTCTGGTTTTTGAGGGGGATGTAAAATTTCGTTCTGTAAAACTTGTTCATCTGCGTGATAAGAGGAACGCACCAGAGGTCCCGACTCTACATAGCTAAAACCAATTTTCATTCCATATTCTTTATACTCAACAAATTCATCGGGATGGACGTAGCGGTGGACTGGTTCGTGATCTTTGGTGGGCTGTAAGTATTGCCCGAGAGAGAAAATTTGCGTTCCGGTTTTACGCACATCATCCATGAGGGCAAAGACCTCTGCTTGCTCTTCACCAATGCCAACCATTATGGAAGTTTTCGTCTGTAGACCAGCAGCAACTGATTGTCTCAAGACATCGAGTGAACGTTCATAGGCAGCCTGTGGACGAATATGTCGATGGAGTCTTTCAACCGTCTCCATATTGTGACTCATGATCTCTGGTCTGGCATCCAAAACCACCTGAATACTTTGATGATCACCTTTGAAGTCAGGGGTGAGCACTTCAATGGAACAACCTGGTACTTCAGCATGGATCTGACGAATGGTTTCGGACCAGATCCCGGCACCACCATCATCCAGCTCGTCTCGATCAACCGAGGTAATGACACAATGGTGTAGACCCATCTTTTTAACGGCCTCAGCAGTCCTTCTAGGCTCATCCAGGTCAACAGCCGATGGTCGACCCGTTTTTACGGCACAGAAGGCACAGGAGCGCGTACAGGTGTCACCCAGAATCATGATGGTGGCTGCTCGACGCTCCCAACATTCGCTGATATTGGGGCACATGGCTTCCTGACAGACAGTATGGACCTTGTTGTCGGATACAATGCTCTTCAGGTCCTGAAAATTGGGACCACTACGGAGCTTTGTTTTTAGCCAGGCTGGCTTGGAGGGTTTTGTCATCTATAATACTCCAGCGAGTTCCTTCTGAGGATCAACGCTTTCAAGGTTCTTCATAATTTCTTCAATAAACTGTCCACCCATGGCACCATCCACCAGTCGATGATCAAAGCCCAGGGTAAAAACACACATCTGACGAATAACAATTTCGTCGCCTGTTTTGGTTTCAACGACAACAGGTCTTTTCTTGATAGCTCCTACACCCAGAATGGCCACATTGGGTTGATTGATAATGGGATAACCTGCCAGATTGCCAAAAACACCAAAATTGGTAATGGAGAACGTGGCTCCTTCAAGGTCTTCAAGGGTCAGTTTCTTATCGCGTGCTTTGCTAACAATACTGGAAATGTCATCTGAAATATCTCTCAGTGATTTATCTTCGGCATTTCTTACTGGTGGAACGACCAATCCATCTCCTACCGCAACTGCAATACCAATATTCAGATGCTTGTGTCGAATGATTTTGGTGCCATCCAGGGAGGTGTTGATCATGGGGAAATTCATGAGCGCATCACGGACAGCTTTGGTGATAAAGTGGGTTACTGTAAGGGAGTGGCCATGCTTGGCTTTGAATTGATCATTATTCTCTGAGATGAAGGTCATGATATCCGTCATATCAGCCTCGCTGACAGAATAAACATGGGCCGACGTGTCGACGCTTTTGCGCATATGTTTGGCAATGCTTTTCCGCATGCTGTCCATATCGATGATTTCAACATCTTCAGGTGACACTCTGTCAGCCAGTCCGGTTTCTTCCAGCCCACTTATGGGGCTTGGTGTTTTTCCACCGGAACTGCGAGTTTCAAGATAGAAAAGGACATCTTTTTTTGATACCCTCCCACGAAACCCACTACCTGGAATCTGTTGTAGCTCAGTTGGGGTTATGCCTTCCTGTGCAGCAATGCTTCTTACCAGGGGTGAATAAATCCTGTTGTCATCAAAGGTCGCTGGGGTTTGAGATCGGCGTTGGGGTGCGCTTTGGGATGACTGTCGGGATGTTGCATGCAACATCCCTTCTGATGATTGACTACCACTCGCAACTATGGCAGGGGCCTCAACCGTATCTGAGGTCTCCACACGGGCAATTATGGTATCGATATCGTAGGTCTGGTTGACTTCGCCGATAATTTCTACCAGAGTACCTGAGACAGGACTGGGAATTTCTGCATCAACTTTATCAGTGGCAATTTCCAGAAGGGTCTCATCTTTGTCGATGGCCTCTCCAACAGCCTTCTTCCACTCAAGAACGGTGCCCTCGGTCAAGGATTCACCCATTTTGGGCATGACGATATCGAATATCATATTAAATTCCTTTTAACCGCGATTTGTGCCTGTTTTACTGTCATATAAGTAAAGTCGCTGTGTCTTCCTGACCCCGTCGAAGGATCAGCGATTTTATCTATGTCAATATCTTGAAATGATGTGTGTCGCACTTCGACAGGCTCAGCATGACACACTTGGATTCTCAAAGAGGAAGACTGTCTCATTCAATACTCCAACAATCTTTCTGCTGCCAGGCGTATGTCTTCCGCCTGGGGTAATATCTCATCTTCCATATCCCAATTAAAAGGTACGGGGGCATCTTTGGCAGCCACACGCAATACGGGGCCATCCAGATACTCAAAGAAATCCTCAGCAATAATGGCGGCTATCTCTGCTCCGGGACCAGCAGTCAGCGTGTCTTCATAAACGACCAATGCTTTGCTGGTCTTCTGTAGGGATTGTCCAATGGTGACCTTATCAAGGGGGCTGAGAGTTCTCAAGTCAATTACCTCGATGGAGGCACCTGTACTTTTTTGAAGATGCTTGGCTGCTTCGATGGCTTTATATACCATCAAACCGTAGGTGACAATGGTGAGGTCTCTACCTTCACGAACCACCGCTGCCTGACCAAAAGGTAGGAGATAATCCTCATCTGGTTCTGCCCGCTTTGCGAAACCCTGGCGATACATGCCTTTGTGCTCTAGAAAAAGTACGGGATCATCAATACGACAGGCATACTTGAGCAAGCCTTTTGCATCAGCTGCATTGGAAGGGTAAACAATATGAATACCCGGGAGATGCATGAAGAAACCTTCAATACTCTGGCTGTGGCATAAACCACCGTGAATGTATCCACCCACCGGAGTACGTATGACGATGGGACATGAATAAGTGTTATTACTGCGATAGCGGATGGTGGCAACTTCATTTCTGATCTGCATCATAGCTGTCCAGATATAGTCACCAAATTGAATTTCAACCACAGGCTTTAAACCCGCAACTGCAGCACCGACGGCAGTTCCCACAATGGAGGCTTCGGCCAGAGGGGAATTAAAGACACGCTGGTCTCCAAATTCTGTGGAGAGTCCTTTGGTGGCAGTAAACACACCACCTTTTCCATCTGCAACATCCTGTCCGTAAATGATCATATCGTCATTCCGTCTCATCTCCTCATGGAGGGCATGATTGACAGCATCAACGATGACGATTTCATCTCCAATTGTGGCAGGGCTTGAGTGGGGGATAGCAATGACAGACTCATCCACGACATGGGTATCGGCATCTGATTTCTTTGGATAGGGAGCCGAGAGTGTTTTTTCAGCAGCGGCATCGACTTCTTGCAGTACGTCAGCCCACACCTGTTGGAATTCATCTGAACTGATAATCCCATCTTGCTCGCACTGGGCTCTGAATTTTTCGATGGGATCTCGTTTTTGTTCTTCAGAGAGTTCGTCGGCATCTCTGTATTTACGATGGTCATCAGAAGAAGAGTGGGGTAAGAGACGTACTACATTTGAAACCACAATAGCTGGGCCTTTTCCGGCCCGAATACTTGAAATAGCTTCTTTGAAGGTGGTAAAGGAATCGAAGAAGTCCGTTCCATCTGTTTCAAATCTGTTCAGGTTTCCGTAGCCACCAACCATATCATAGACAGACCCTTCGGCCGTTTGTGATGATTTGGGAACCGAGATGGCAAAGCCATTATCTTCAATATGAAATAGAACTGGCAATTTCTCGCGACCAGCCCAATTAAGAGCTTCATGAAATTCGCCCTGGCTGGTGGTTCCCTCTCCAGATGACACGTAAACGATAGCATTCTTGTCAGTCTGCCGGGTGGCCATGGCGGTTCCCACGGCCTGTAAATACTGAGTACCTGTTGGGCTGGACTGGGAAACAATATTCAAATCCTTTTGCCCATAATGCTGTGGCAATTGACGACCACCTGAACCGGGATCATCTGCTTTTGCTAAAAAACCCAGAAAGAGTTCTTCCGTGGTCATTCCCAGACCCATAACCATGGTTTGGTCACGATAGTAGGGATAGGACCAATCCTGCTTTGAATTCATTTGCATGGCGCAGGCCAGCTGGGCTCCTTCGTGTCCAGATGCACCGATATGAAAGAATGATTTTCCCTGTCTCAAAAGTGTAAGCATTTTTTCATCTGTACGACGCGAGGTCGCCATGGTTTTGAAAATGCTGAGTAGCTCTTCCTTTTGAAATCCTTTAAAGCTTGCTGACACGCAATGACTCCACTATTTATCTAAAACCTTATCGAAACCAAATACCGACAGGAAAGCCTGAATCAACGGCTGAGAAACCTCTTCAATCGTAATCTCAGCACCAAGCAAATCCTGCATGCTCACAACCCCTTTGCCCTTGATTCCACAGGGGATCATGCCGTTGAAATATGACATATCCGGTCTCACATTCAAGGCAAATCCATGCATGGTTACCCAACGGGAAAGCCTTACCCCCATGGCGCAAACCTTCTGATTTCCCACCCATACTCCGGTCATTCCAGAGATGCGGTCTCCCTTGATATCATAGTGCTGGAGGGTTTGGATAATTACTTCTTCCAGATTCCGCATATACCAACTGACGCTTTTCTTGTGATCTTCCAGATTGATAATAGGGTATCCCACCATTTGGCCGGGACCATGCCAGGTGATATCTCCTCCACGGTCACTCCGAATGACCTGGGCATCACGTGGGTCAATGAGGTTTGATTGATCTGAATTTTTACCAAAGGTATAAACAGGAGGATGCTCCAACAGGATCAGGGAATCAGGTATCTCACCAGCCAGTCTCGCAGTATGGGTCTGACGCTGGTATTCCCAGGCTTCCTCGTAAGGGACCAGACCTTTTTTTATAACTTGGAGTGAGTGCATTTGAGCTAATTGATTCTTTCTCGAATCAAAATAAATGCTTCAGTTTTTCACAGATAGCCTCAAGCAGTTCCGTGTCCAGTTCTGTAAATGGTGAGATCGCGTGGGAGTCAATATCCAATTCTGCCACAAACTTATCATCCTTCATAATAGGAAAAACCACTTCGGATTGAACATTTGAACTACAGGACAGATAATTGTCCTCTAGAGATACATCCTGAATAATGCGACTCGTTTGAGAAACTGCAACCTGACCACAAATCCCTTTACCAAAGGCAATTTTCACATGATCTGTGGTTGCACCCACATAGGGACCCAGAATAAGATTGGTACCAGACTCATCAACGATATAGAAACCGACCCAGTTATAATGATCAACCTTACTGGAGAGGAGCGCTGAAATCTCTTGAAGAATTTCATCTCTGGAATCAAGTTCGTTGATAATGGTGTCTACAGAATTGAGCAGGGGTTTTATATGGGGAAATGGCATATTCTCAAACATCCTCTTTTCTAAGCGCTCATTCTAAGCGATTTGGGGTCTCATACCTAGGAGCTTCCCTTGTGAATCTTGATTGAGCATATGTTCCAAAATCACATATCCCGATTATTAGGGAAGCAGCCAAAGCACCATCTATATGGGGAAGTTATTGGTTTCTATCAATATATTGTAGTTATCCCGTTTTAATGGGATAGACCCCATCACCTTTTAGAGGTGGATACCACGATCCAGCGCAAGACCGGAAGCTTCCATAATCATTTCTGACAAAGTGGGGTGAGCGTGGATGGTTTCAAGGACAGCTTCATGGGTTGCTTCCAGAGATCTGGCCATTCCAATCTCAGCGATAAGCTCGGTAGCCTCAGCTCCGATGATATGTGCACCAAGCAGTTCTCCATATTTGGCATCATAGATAAGCTTGGTAAATCCGTCTGTTTCTCCAGCAGCCATGGCTTTTCCAGATACCCGATATGGAAATTTTCCAATCTTTACTTCATAACCTGCTTCTCGAGCGGCCTTTTCTGTAAGTCCTATAGAGGCAACCTGGGGTGTGCAGTAAGTACAACCCGGTACATTATCATAATGCATGGGTTTCACATTCAGTCTTGCGATGTGTTCTATAGCCGTGATGCCTTCATGAGAGGCCACATGGGCCAACCATGGTGGACCCGCCACATCACCAATGGCATAAATGCCAGCGGCACTGGTTTGCATATATCCGTTGGTTTTAATCCAGCCCTTTTCAACATGGACACCGGCTTCTTCAAGCCCCAAGTCCTCAATATTGCCCTGGACTCCAATGGCGATCAAAACCTTGTCCGCATCCAACTCCAGAATGTCTCCTGTCTTGGTCTTTACTTTGACAAGCGCATGTCCTCCTGAGACAGAAATGGCTTCGACCTTGGATTCTGTATGGGCTTTTATTTTTTTGCGTTTGAACATCTTTTGCAGTTCAACCGAAACCTCTTCATCTTCAATGGGGAGGAGATGTGGGAGCATTTCAATAATGGTCACCTGGGTGCCCATTGCAGCATAAAAATCAGCAAATTCAACACCGATGGCTCCGGCCCCGACCACCACCAACTTTTCAGGAATAGTGTCTAAACTCATGGCTTCTTTGGATGAGATAATGGTTTCACCATCATAGGCGGCACCGGGCATAGGACGGGGACGTGCTCCGGTAGCTAGGATAATATTATCTGCACTTATTTGCTGGTCTTCATTGATTAGAATCTGGTTTTTTCCCTGCAGTCTGGCTGAACCAATGATTACATCCACTTCATTTTTCTTCATGAGGAAATCAACCCCTTTTGAAAGGGAGCCAGCGACCTGACGAGAACGCTGAATCACTGAGGGGAAATCCACGTTAACATCACCTACAACCACACCAAACTTTTTGGCTTTCTGGGCAGACCTCAAGACTTCAGCACTTTTCAAAAGTGCTTTTGTGGGAATACAGCCCCAGTTTAGACAGATTCCACCGAGATCAGCACGCTCAATAACCACTGCTTTTTTGCCCAGCTGGGCAGCTCGGATCGCCGCGACATATCCGCCAGGACCGCCACCGATGATTGCTATGTCATAATGTAACTGTGTCATAATAAATCCTTTATTTCGCACTTCCGGGTCGGCAATTAAATCCCGACTTGGAGTGTTTTCTTACTCCTGCAAATATTGTCTTAACGCTTCCAGTTTTTCAACAGTTCCTATATCAATCCAGTAGGACTGACCCATGGGAATGGCCTTTATGTTTTCACCAGCCTGTGCGGCCTTCAAATAGACAGGGATGGTTGAGAAAAACGTTCCTAGATCATGCATATAGTCAAATATTTTGGGCGATATGATTTGAATCCCATTAAAGGCCCAGTTGTCATAACTGTTGTCACTCCACGAGATTTTCTCACCCGTTTTCCTGTTTTCCCAACCACATAAATTATTGTTTTGATCAAATCTCAGATAGCGTGATGTCTCGCGTTTGGCTACAGCCAGCGTGGCAAGACGAGTAGACTCAGCATGAGCGGATATAAGCGATCCTAAATCCAGATCGGTAAAAATATCACTATTGCAGACCAGGAAAGCTTCCTCATTCTTAAAATGCTCGGAGGCATACAGCAACCCGCCACCCTGACCCAACAGCTCCTGCTCTTCAGAGATCTGGATGGCTAAACCAAAATCGTTGGACCGGACAAATTCAATAACCTGTTCAGCAAAATGATGAACATTTATCACCAGTGTTTTAACACCGGCTGCTTTGAGCTTCAAGATATTATGCTCTAAAAGGGTTTTGTTACCAGCAGTAACCAGACATTTGGGATGTCTGTCGGTGAGAGGCGCCAGTCGGGTGCCCCGGCCAGCAGCAAATAGCATGGCCTTCAAAAGGCCTAATCTTCCAGTTCGCGGTGATGGAGGACCACGTCAATATCGTGGGTTTCTTTGAGGTGGGCGGCCAGCCTGTTAGCTGAGTGCACCGACCGATGTTGTCCACCTGTACATCCAAATGAAATCATCAGATCGGTAAAATTCTGTTCTTCATAGCTGGTAACGGCGGCATCCACCATGGTAAACATGCGCTTCAACCAGCGATCCATGTCTTGCTTATCAACAAACCAGTCAATGACCTCCTGATCATTGGCAGACAATTTTTTATAAGCTATTTCCCGTCCCGGATTGGGAAGGAAACGACAGTCAAAAACAAAGCCACCACCATGACCACGATCGTCAACAGGAACCCCGTTTTTGTATGAGAAGCTAGAGATGCGAACTTTGAGCCGCAGATTTGCCTTGCCGAATTCTCTGAGGACTGAAGATTGAATAAGCTGTTGAAAGACATCCATCATGACAGGGATCTCAATCGGTAGATCCACTTTGCGGACAAGATATTCAAGATTTCTTATGGCGTAAGGAATGCTCTGAAGGAAGTGGGTTTTGCGTTCATAAAAACCTCTATACCCATAGGCGCCCATGGCCTGCATAATGCGGATAAAGACGAAGGCATAGTAGTGCTTGGTAAATGCCTCGCGATCAATTGGCATTAATTCAGATACAGCATTTAAATAGTGATCCAGCAGCAACTCTCTTATTTCAAAGGGCAGATCGGCCTTGGCATCAAAGAGCAGTGAGGCGATATCATATTGGAGGGCACCCTTTCGACCTCCCTGATAATCAATAAACCAGGGTTTACCATCTTTGAGCATGATGTTTCTTGATTGGAAGTCGCGATATAAAAAGTGGTTTCCATCAGCCTGAAGCAGAAAATCGGTGAAAGTCTGAAAATCCTGCTCAAGCTTTTGCTCGTTAAAACGGATGTGGGCTAGTTTGAGAAAATAATATTTGAAATAGTTCAAGTCCCACATCATGGACTGACGATCAAAGCTGTGGTGGGGATAAGACTTGCTGTAATCCAGTCCCTGACCACCTTTGATTTGAAACTGAGGCAATAATTCAACGACCTGTTTGTAGGTTTTTAGCAATCTCTCGGGAAATTCATTGCGACCTTCGCGTTCTTCCAGAAGATGGTCAAAAAGCGTGACATCACCGAGATCCTCCTGTAGATAAATATCCTGATCTAGATCTTCGGCATAAATTTCTGGTACGGTTAGATCTTTTGCGAGAAAATGTCTGGAAAAGGTTATAAAGGCATCGTTTTCAAGTCGATCCAGATTTTTTGCACCAATCACAGAGCGCTTGTCATTGCTCAGACGAAAGTATTCGCGATTGGATCCATGGGCAGGCAGTGGAATCAGATCAATAAGTTCTTCCTTAAAATGATCCTCAAATAGTTTTTTTAATTGCTCTGGCATTTTTTCTCTCTTTTAATGGCACTCGTTTATGTCATCCCGAGCGGAGTCGAGGTATATAAATCTAACTTCAAGTTTTTTCAATAACCTCTCGCACCTCGACTCCGTTCGGTGTGACGAGACTATTTTTGTGATCTAGAGATTCTTCATGCTAATAATACTAAGGAATTCGGCTCTTGTTTCAGCTTCATCGTGAAATTCACCAAGCATGGCTGATGTGGTGGCAAAAGAATTCTGCTTTTCTACGCCTCGCATCTGCATACAGAGGTGACGACCTTCCAGCACAACGGCCACGCCGGCAGGGTCTAATAATTCGTTCAAGGCTTCTGCCACCTGGTGGGTGATACGTTCCTGAATTTGAAGCCGACGTGAGTACATCTCAATGATTCTGGGTATTTTTGATAAACCAATCACCTTTCCGCGAGGAATATAGGCCACATGGGCCTTGCCAAAAAAGGGCAGCATATGGTGTTCGCACATGCTGAAAAATTCAATATCCCTGACAACCACCATTTCCGAGCACTTGTCTTCAAAAATAGCATCATTCAATACATCCTCGAGATTTTGCTCATAACCCCTGGCAATAAACTTCCAGGCCTTGGCAACCCGATGAGGGGTGCGGACCAAACCTTCGCGTTCAGGGTCTTCTCCAATCTCAGATAAGAGACTGTGAGTTAAATCTTCAATTTTTTCCAGGTCTACCATGTATTACTCCTGTCCTGAGGACAATTTTTCAGTTTCAAAATCAGCTAGAGGATCAATCTCCAGATAGCGTGAAAGATAGTGTACGCCGACGTAAAAAGGACCGGTATCCACCAGAGCTACAATCAATTTAAAGGTATAGCCCGAAATGATAAAAACCAGCAACTGATTAAAGATTGGTTTTGCCATATCTACAGGTAGAGCCTTGGCGTAATAGTGTGTCACCAGAATGACTGCTACTGTATCCACCAACTGGCTCACCAGGGTAGATCCATTGTTTCTCAACCAGAGATGTTTTCCTTTGGTGAGAGTTTTCCAGAAATGGAACATATAGACATCCACAAACTGGGCCGCCAGATAGGCAATCATGGATGCCGTAACCGCCCCAAAGGTAAGGGCTCGAACTTCATAAAATATTGGCAGACGACCGGCTGCATCTCGTGCGATTTCTCCAGTGGCAGTCAAAGTTTCAAAACCAGGCATGACTCCGCCGATCCACATGATAAACATGACCCACAGATTCAGAATCAAACCTACAAAAACCACAAAATTGGCCCGTTTGCGACCATATAGTTCACTAATGAGATCCGTAGCTAAAAAAGTTATGGGATAGGGCAAAACACCGACAGCCACAGCAAAAACCACCTCACCATAACCATCAAAACTCATTGTAAACAGTTTAATAAAACGGCTAATACCCAAAATATTGAGCATGGCCAAAGTCCCCAGAAAGAGACCTGCTAAAATGAGGAAGACTCGTTCTCTCCTTTGAATGATTTCAGGAGAGGGGTTCGAATTATATACCATCATATATCATCCTTTTAAAGGGACTAAAAGACACGCCGTGAGGAGTGTGAGTCGATTGTTATTCAGGACCGTAATAGTCTGTGTATATGGTTGGTGTTTCCTGGAGCCGAATCCGATGTAGCGTTCCATCTTTTAGATGGCTGGCTATCTGCTCCCACATCCAGACCACCATGTTTTCGGTTGAGGGTTGTCGGTCATTAAACCATGGGATGTCAATTTCAATTTGTGAATGATCGACCTGCTTAATGACGTGCTTCTTCACCACCTCTTTGAGATGCCCCAGATCCACCAGGAATCCAGTTGCCGGATTTACAGCACCTGTCACTGAAACCGTCAACTCATAGTTATGGCCATGGATATTGAGATCTTCGCCAAAGGCGGCCAGATTCTCTGCTTCGCTGAGCTCTGGATTTCCGTAGCGATGAGCTGCACAGAAATGGAAAACTTTATTTAAAACAATCATATCGGGTCCTTTGTTATAGCTCCGAATTTATTGTGGGTGATCCCAATGTCAAACGCTGAGAGGGTGAGAGTTTATTGAGTTAATGAGTTGTTGCTGTAAATAGGCTTTGCTTGATTGCATTTCTAAAAGAAGGATTCGTCCTGCCAGCGGGAGATACGCCAGGTTCCGGCGGGATCGCCTACAAAATCAAATACAGCATTCCCTGACAAGAAAAACTCACCACCTATTGATAGGTCGAAAGTCTTGGTCAGGCTGATTTCTCCCGTTTGGGAGGTGTCTGTAGCTATGGTCGCGTTCCAGACCAAGGTGAAGTGATCAAAAGCCCGGAAGAGTCGCCCTGTGGTACGCAGTTCAGTATCTCTACCCCAATAGTCGTAGCCGCCAGCCCCGCCTATATCAGGATCAAAATAGAGAAACACAAAGCTGGTATCAAAAAGCTCGCTGTAAACCAGACTGTCGCGATAGATATAGGCATAGCGAAAATTCTGCAGTACTTCTTCTGGGGATTTCTGTTCTGTAAGGATCAGGCTCGCTTCACCTTCCAACACACCTTCTGTGGGGGCGAACGGGTTCCAACACCCCTGCAGATAAATCAGGCTGAGCAGTACGATGAAAAGCGTGGGCCTAAAGACTTTCATCGTTTATTGTACCAGGATTTTAAGATCGCTCCAGCAGGGCAGCGAATCAGATTTTAGGTCCTGCCAAATAGAAATTTCATATAAGAGATCAACATTTTGAATCAACGTGAGGGTGGCTTGTCCCTTGAGTTGCTCTGGTAGTGGGGTTTCAGATTCGCCATAGGACAAGGTCAGATGATAGTCTGTGATAATTTCATATCGATCATCAATGGGGGATAATTGCTCGATTTCCCACTCAAGACGCAGGAGGCCTTCCTGATTGAGCGCTTCGAAAAGTTTGGTAATGAAATTCTCCTCTTCCACATAGCCCCAATTGTCAAAAACACCTGGTTGAGAGCTTGCCACACCTTGATCAGGAAAAAAAGTGAAGGAGGTTCCCGTTTCGTCGGAATTTCCCAGAACATCCAGGTGATAATTCAATTTGTGTGCAGGGAAGGCATTGGCAAGATTTTGCAGTACAATTTCTGGTGAAGTTGGAGGAACCCAGGCATAGGGATCCAGAACATCAATAGGAGGCTCTGAATCACGAGGGGTAAAAAGCTCGCAACCTGTAAGTAAAAGCACTATAACTATTGTAACTGCAAACCATTTCATTTGCTGAAAGTACACGATGTGACACCAAAAACAAATCGAAGTTGTGCTTTTCTTGTCGCTGGGACTATTTTCCAACATGGAAAACCCAAAACCATGAGAATATTCGCTTGCATGGCAACATCCCTTGATGGTAAGATCGGTCCTGCTCATGTTGATCATTTTGTGGCTATTGGTTCACGCTATGATATGGAAAACCTTATTTCGCTCAGGGATGATGCTGATGGAATTCTGTTTGGAGCCAGCACCTTCAGAACCTGGCCTAAGGTGCACCGTGGGAGTGATCCAAAGCAGCATGCTCATCACTTCATTATGAGTCGCCGTCTTGATCTGGATTTTCAGGCTGAACTTTTTCAACATCCTGAAATCCCAATCACCATATTTTCGGGGACAGAGAGTACCACCCCTGGTCAAACACGACCCGACCATGTAGAGATTGTTTCGATTCCAGACCAGCCAGGCCAAACTGATCTTATCCTCAAGCATATTGCCCAATGTGGTGTTGAATCCCTGTTGGTAGAGGGTGGTGGACATATCCTTCATAAATTTATAGCCGCGCAGGTTCTGGAAGAACTCTATTTAACCCTGGTGCCTTCAGTGATTGGTGACGAGAAGGCTCCTGCACTGCTGGGTGGACAAGGTCTGACAACACCACCCCAAATAAAAATTCTGAAGAGCAGGCAAATAGAGAATGAAACCTTTCTTCATCTCGAATTTATGTATACTTAATATCCTCATGGGAAAGCTCTGGTTCTAATTTATGTTCTCCCCCAGCACGGTGACTGACTTCGAAGAAGTCTTGCCATATATTGAACTATAGGATTTAACACATGAAACAATTGACCATCATTTTACTTCTCTTTGTCTCTGGGATTCTGGCTGACTATCCAGATCAGTCCAAAACAATAAGAGCGGCAGACATGTGGGCTCAAATCAGCAGTATTAGCAATATGGTACTCAGCGAGGATGGCAAATCATTGCAGTTAACTGACGGATCGGTTTCAGGATTCTTCACTTTGATCCCGGATACGCTTCCGACCCTCTTCGACAGAGGACTGCCCTCATGGAATGGAAAAGCGATTCATGAGGATTCTGGTTTCAAGGTTTCTATGCGCTTTAAGCATAACTCAACCTGGTCTCCCTGGTTAACTGTGGGTTATTGGAAAAATTATATTTGGCCAACATATGGTGCGACCTCATATGCTGCAGGCGAAATTGACTATGATTATGTTGTGCTGGATGACTTTCACACAATTTGGCAATGGCGTGTTGAATTTAAACGCCAGCTTGCCGCACACCCCTCGCCTTCCATCGATAAACTCAATTTTTATGTCAGTGACCAGAGAACAACTGACAACATGAATCTTTCTGCTATTGTAAATGATGATCCACCAGAAATATACATTCCTACAAATTTTGTCTGTCAATACAACGTTGATCCAGACATCGGTGGAAGCATCTGCTCGCCCACCTCTACCGTATTGGCTATCCGATCATATGATATTGAGGTGGATCCATATGACTTTGCTGTTGATAATTATGATGATTACTGGAACCTCTTTGGAATCTGGCCACGCGCGGTTCAGAATGCAGCCGGATACCATCTTGATGGCGCCGTCACACGCTATCGTACCTGGAGTCAGGCCTATGACACCCTGGCTGCTGGTGGACGGGTCATCATGTCAGTTGGACCACCCCTATATTCGGGACACCTCATGATGCTAGCAGGTTTTGATGACCAAGGTGATCCATTGGTTCACGATCCCGCACGGCAAAACGGGGAAGGATATGAGTACACTAAATCAGCAATTTCCCAGTCCTGGTTTACAAAAGGTGGTGTGGGCTACACCTTCTTTCCTGGTGAAAGTGTTGTCGCTTTCGATGGTGGGGAGAAAGCTGCTCGCCCGGATCAATTTGTGTTGCACCAAAATTTTCCAAATCCCTTTAATCCCACTACTAGCCTGAGGTTTTCACTTGCTGCGGCTACTCACATCAGATTGAGCATTTATGATCTCACAGGGAAACTGGTTGATGTGTTAATCAGCGATTATCTCCAGGCTGGAAATCATCAACTGGTCTGGCATGCTCAAAATCAAGATAGTGGAGTTTATTTACTGCGATTGGAATCTGATACTGAAACACAGATCAGACGACTGACCCTTTTGAAGTAGTCTTTACTTCGCTTTACTCACTCAAAACGGCCAGAAAATCGGCGCCATGACAGATGCAATAACCCAGAATATCAAGTTCAGGGGTGCACCCGCCTTCACATAATCCATAAACTTGTATTTACCAGGACCATAGACCATAAGGTTGGTTTGATATCCAATCGGGGTCATAAAGCTGGCTGAAGCAGCATAACATATTGTGAATATCAGTGGCCGCGAGTCGATACCCATGTTATTGGCTGCAGCGATGGCGATGGGTGTCAACACAATGGCAGCAGCATTGTTTGAAACAACCGCCGTGATGATTGCTGTGATCAAATAGAGACTGGAAAGCAGCACATACGGAGCTAGATCCGTCGAAAAGATGTTGGCCATGGATGTCACGCTTTCACCGATCAAGTGGGCAGCCCCGCTGGTTTCCATGGCGGTTCCAAAAGGAATAAAAGCAGCGATAAAGATAATCACAGGCCAATTAATGGCACTATAGGCTTCCCGGGTTGAGATATGCTTTGTTACCAGGAGCAGAAAGGCGCCAGCCAATGCTGCTGCCAAAATATCCATGAGGCCTGATGCCGCTGACAGCATGATGAGGGGAATGATGATAACCGCTAGCCAACGGATTCTTTTTTTACGCATGTTTATTTCATGATGTTGCAGAATAATCAAATCCGGATCATTGCGCATTTCTGATATCTGATCAACCGGCATGAGCATGAGTAACGTGTCTGCAAACCGAAGTCGGATATGGGCGATCTTTTGTTTGATAGTGACCCCTCGCCGGCCGATTGCCAGGACAAAGGCATGATATTTTTTACGGAAATTCAGATCGCTCAGGGATTTATCGTAGAGTGTTGACTCTGGTCCAACCAGACCTTCCACCAGGACATTATCACCTTCCTGCAACTCAGTCTCGCCCAGCTTTACGTCCGAAAGTGCCAACACCTTTTCCTGTTGGTGAAATTTTAAAAAATTATCTATGGCACCTTTGGTCAGTAAAATGTCGCCCTGTTTGAGTTTTAGCTCACCCACATTGCCGGCGAGGTGAGCACCATCTCGAATGATGTCCAGCACCGTTATTTCATAGAGTTCATTGACTTTTCGCTCAAGGCAATTTGATCCAATCAGCGGTGAGCCCTTGTCAATCCTGAATTCGGTGAGGTAGGTCGACATATGGTATTTCCCCACCAGGGTGCTAACTGGAGCACGGGATGGTAACAGTCTGGGCAAAACAACCAGGCTATATGTAGTGCCTACCACCAGAAAGATGATCCCCATGGGTAGAAACTCAAACATACCCAGGGCTTGAAGACCGTGGGTTTCACCAACTGAGCTGACAAGCAGGTTGGTTGAAGTACCGATGAGGGTGATGGTGCCTCCATAAATGGCGGCATAGGAGAGGGGCAACAACAGCTTCGAGGGTGAAATTCTAAACTTTGAGGCCATATGCATAGCCACGGGAATAAAGATGGCCACTGCAGCAACATTATTAATGAAACCAGAAAAGAGGCTGACGGTCACAAAGAAAAGTCCAATTCCCAACCACTTCACCTTTTTTTCCATGTCGATAAAGTATTGGGCGAAATTTTCAAGGATGCCTGTTTTGACCAGGGCGTGACTCAATACAAACATCACCGCGACGGTGAGAACGGCCTTGTTGCTAAACCCGGCAATGGCCTGATCACTATCCACATATCCAGTAAACCAAAGCACTAGCAGGAGACCAAGACCCAGGACATCAATGGGGACAACTTCCAGAACCAGAAGCACCAGCAAGAGAATCATCAGGATTAATATTCCTGCTATTTCAAAACCCATAATTCTCCTTTCTGGCTGTCGCTATCGCGTTTTTAATTCTTTGTTAATTGAGCTCTCGCTCGGACCTTATGTGTGACTTGTTACCATATATTGAATAAAAGTTATTGTGTTTAAATAACTTGGGCAAGCTAAAAGCGATACTGCCACCTCCTTTTCTTCTGATGTAAAGATGTAAACCCTGTTGATATAATCGAATTAATCAACGCCTGATTTCCTAGGAAAATGCTTGGTGGGTCTTGGCTGTTTGTTAAATTCCGCACTGATATCAAAAGGATATAAATCCATACAGTAAGAGGAAGCACACATGAAAAAATTAGTTACCCTATTCATCTTTGCACTGATTTTGGTCGGTGGAGTATATGCCGATAAGGTCGCTGTGATCTCCAAGGTTCAAGGTGATGTCTTGATTCAAAAGGCAGAAGATTTCGATTACAGCACGCCAGTAACCATGGGAATGATCCTGGACAACAATGATCAGATCAAAGTAAATGACGGTTTTGCCGTGATGTTGCTTCTTGATGATAAAAGCCAGGTTAAGCTTCGTGAAAACACTGAAGTGGCCGTCACCATGGTGGAAGATATTGGCGGAACAGGTTACCATGTTCGTCTGGAATATGGTCAAGCACTAACCAAGTATGCCAAGGGAGCCGAGTTTGGCTTTCAACTCCATACTCCAACCTCTGTGGCCTCCATTAAAGGAACTGAGTTCTGGACCATTACTGATCCTGAAACTGGAGATCAGGTTATCGTCCTTGAAGGTCTGGTAGACGTTATGAATAACCTCACTGGTATGATTAGTACTGGTGGAGCTGGCCAAACTGTTAACTCCAGCTCTGATGGTTACATAGATACCGGTGATACTGATGAAAGCACAATTCCAGCAGATCCGGAAAGTGATACCGACGGTACCGGTGACGCCACTGAGGAAGAAAGCGAAGAAGAAGTGGCAGAAACTGCCGCTGGAGATAGTACTGAAACTGCTGATGCTGACGCAGGAATGCCTACTGCCCCTCCATCAACTGTTGATACAACCACTCCTGCTGAGGAACCTGAAGAGGAAGCCGAAGAAGAAGGTGATGGCGGTGGTCTCGCAATGGATGCTGGCTTTGGTGCCGTGACCATTGATGGTCAACTCTACAACCAGATCGCCCTGCGTCCAGATATTTCCTTTGGAAAGCTTGGCGTCGGTCTTGATATCGTTATCTATATGGATCAGGACGGTAACATTCGTAAAGATGAGTGGAATGAAGCCAAGGATGTCATTGACAAAATTATGTATGTCCGTTGGGGAGAACCTGGCGATCCACTTTATGTCCGTGTAGGAACACTTGAAAATGTAGTTCTTGGATATGGGTTGTTTATGAATGGGTATTCAAACATGATGGAATACCCCTCTGTTCGTAAGACAGGACATCATATTGGTCTTAAGTTCGGCAATTTTGGAATTGAAAATGTTGTTGCCAACTACAAAGAGTTCTCCTTTAGTGGAGAGAGCACTGGGTTGGGAATCATGGGTTTACGTGGAACCTTTTCCCTGGGCAAGCTGACTTTCGGTAGCACCCTGATCATGGATAATAACCAGTACCTCGGTCTCAAAGATGATGATGGCGATTATATCCCCAACCTGGTGGATGATTTTCCAGATGAAGCTGAATACTCAAAAGATTCTGATGGTGATGGACGACCAGATAACTCCCCTGACGAGTGGGATATTGATGGTGATGGTAAAACTGATAACTACACCCCAGACCACAGCAGAGACTGGGATGATGAAATCACACGTAAACCGGATCCCTTTGATATAAGCGAGAACCCCAGCACGGTTGGTGGTCTTAGTGTTGATATAGCCTACCCAATCCTCAATATGGACAAGCTGAAATTGATCCTCTTTGCAGAGGCTGGTCAATATTTTGGAACTGCTGACTCAATGTATTACGATGACAATGGTGTAGTTCGTCAAAAGTTAGTCGAGTATGGCATGGGTGCGACAGCTCCTGGTCTCCGTGCTCAGATCTTCAACTTTCTTACTGCCAGTGTTGAATTTAGAATCACGCCTACAGGCAATTTTGTCTATGGACTCTTCGATCGAAATTACGATCTGGAGCGTGTTGGATTTGTCGATTATGCTGGTATGGGATTAACACCTCGCACCCGCTATGAAAAGCTCTATGACAATTCATCCATGATGGGTGTTTTTGGTAGCGTCGGAGCCGATGTTCTTGGTCTGATTAATTTGCAGGCTGGTTATCAGCACATGACTTCTGATGAATCGGAAGTTAAGGGTATCCAGGGCGTGATTGGTATTGCCCCGAACCTGATTCCCAAGGTGGAAGCAGCCAATGCATATATCCTACGTATGAATGTTGATGATCCCTTTGATATCGTCAGCGAAGGAACATTGCTGGGCTATAAGGTGACCATTGGTTTGGGTGGCGGAGCCACACTCACCTGGGACTTCCGCCAGAGCTATATTGATCTTGATGGTAACGGTGAAATTGATACAGATGCTGGTTCGGGAGAAGTTGTTGCCCAAACAAGTATCGAAACGGGGTTTTCTTTCTAGATCCCCAATTACATATATATCAGAAACGCCCTGCTTTTGCGGGGCGTTTTTTTTGACACCCTTTTTTGAACCAAAAATCGAGCGATGCGACCCTTTGGCGAAAAGAGAGTCGTCCTCTTGAACACTGGAGTACCTTCCCCCCATGACAACACCTGAGGAGGGACCCCAATGAAAACAAGCAAACCTATTATGTACCTGATGGGATTGTTGACGATTTCAACAATGCTACTAGCCCAACCAAAGACAACAATTGAAACCACAAAGATGTCAGAAACCCTGTATCATTTTAAGGTCACTACTTTTTATCCCGTAAGCACCCTTGCTTCCATTGGGCCCGATGGCATTCTGTTGGTAGATCCCGGTATGGAACAATCATATGCAGAACTCATGAAAGTCCTGGCTGAATTGAGTGAATTGAAGGTAACTAAAGTAATCAACACCCATTCCCATGATCACCATACAAGTATGAATAAATACCTTGGTGAAGCCGCTGAAATTGTGGCACACGCCGCCAGTGCAGAACTCATGCGCGGTGATCTGGATGTCCTGGTTGAATGGCCCCAAAATGCCTTTCCTTCAATGTCTATTGATAGCGAAACCAGTTTTGTCTTTAATGGTGAGGAAATCAGGTTGATTCCTATTGCCGGGGGACACTGCAAAGATGACCTTCTGGTATATTTTCCTGATTCAAAAGTAGCCTGTACCGGCGGTGTTCTTAAATCGGGTTCATACCCCATGGTTGACTTTGCCCGTGGAGGTGATTTTAGAGGCTTTCCGGCTCTGGCTCGTAAGGCACTATCCTTTTTTCCAGATGATGTCTCTTTTGTTCAATCCCATGGTGATAATTTTGATTATACCCAAGCCAGCGAATATGTGGAGCGACTTGACAGAAGCATTCCCTTAATCAAAAAGGCGGTATCATCTGGCAAAACGCCAACAGAAATGATTGATGAAAATATCCTTTCTGTAGTGGCTGATGACGACCACGCATATCCAAATCGCGGGTTTTGGATTCGAACCATCCATCGAGGATTGACCATGGAGAATAATGGAGTGAAAAAGTCGTTAATCGCTCCTCTTTTTCATGTCCTACAAGAAGGTAGAGGGAGCGATGCTGTCAAACTCTATCGAGATCTAAAAAAATCGAATCCTGACGACTATGGCTTTAATGAAAACGCTCTCAATATACTGGGGTATTATCTACTGGGAAAAGACCGTCTGGATGACGCAATCAAAATTTTCAAATTAAATGTGAAGGAATATCCCAAAGCCTTCAATGTCTATGATAGTCTTGGAGAAGCCTATATGAACAAAGGTGATCTTCGGCGGGCAAAACGAAATTATAAAAAGTCAATTCGTATCAATCCAGAAAACCAAAATGGTATCGATATGTTGGAAAAGCTTTCCTCCCCATAACACAACGTAAAGACACGGTACAAAAAAAGGCCTCGGAATTTCGAGGCCTTTTCATTTCATGAAATATGAATTGTTTAGCTGGGGGTCTGAAACTTTATTTTTTGTTCCTGATAGTAGGTATCTTCAGGCTGAAGCGCGATACATTTATCCATGACAGCAACGGCTTCATCAATACGTCCAAGTTTCCACAACACCTCACCCTTGGTGTCCATGATTTGAGCTTTTTCTTTCGCTTCCTCATCCTCGGCCAGCATGGCGATACCTTGATTCACACGTTCCAGGGCATTTTCCAGATTGAGCTCAAGCTGGGTCATACGCCAGGCATAACCATTCAGCAGGCCTGTGCTTTCTTTGTGCACGCCAGACATAAAGTCAACATAGCGACGATAAGTCTCTGCCTCTGCCTCTTTGTTCTTTTCCCCGCGGTAAAAGTTCCGCAAGGCATCATAGGCTTTAGGAAGAACCTCTGTATTGGTCTCGTTGTTTATAAAGGAGGCCAGGGTCTCAGGATCTGAATTCTCTTTGGCGTGGTATAGTGCCATTTTCAGCGCTGCTGTTGAGTGCAAGGTTGCATCTACACCATCAAGACCGAATAGCATTTCCCAATAAGTCATGGCGGCTTTGAGACCACTCATGGCTTCTACCTTGCCTGCCAGGTTCACCAGAAGGTCTGCATTGTCTGGATCCTCCTGAAGTTGTTTCACAAGGTCAGGAACCGTATTGATCCCATTGCGGATTCTGGTCATTTCAGCCAGATATTCCTTCGGTGGCATATAGCCTACAATGCGATCAACCTCATTGCCTTCTTCGTCCACAAAGACGAAGGCGGGAATGCCGGTGATGTTGAAACTTCTGCTAAGTTTCTTGTTCTGGGTGGAGTCTACGTTGAGATGATAGGAAATGAAATTCTCTTCAGCATACTTGATGAGTGCAGGGTCATTAAATGTTTCGGCATCCAGCCGAACACAGGAGCCTCACCACTTTGCCCAGAACTCATAGCCTATCAATTTCCCCTCTGCTTCCACCTTTACGCTGGCATCCGTAATCCATGGGTAGACTGGTTCTTTTTCTGCACAAGCCAGGATCATCAGTCCCGCAATGGCAGCGAACCATAAATTTTTGGTTTTCATGTTTATCCTTTCAGTAGATCAAATCAAATTTTTAGTCTTGCGAAACTATTGTCAGTAGCAGGGAAATGCAATGGCACATTCGCAAGATGCAAAACCGAAAAGACCCAATTATTCAAGTCTTCCGGCTTGCGTTTTGATATTGAGAGACAGCTTCACTAAATTATTTCTTATGATCATATAGCTATTTTATTTTTCCCAACACGTTTTAGCTTCAGCAATCGTTGTAAACAATAAAGGAGGTAAGGTATGAAGCTTTTCATAGGCCGAGTGTTTATGGTAATGATACTTCTGTCAGGTTTCGTTTATGGACAGGGTGTCACCACAGCCGCCATCAGTGGCAAGGTTACCAATACTGATGGTGAGGTGCTGATCGGAGCAAACGTTATTGCACTACACGTTCCAACGGGTACTGTTTATGGTGCTTCGACAATGACCGATGGCTACTACTATATTCCCAACATGAAAATTGGTGGACCTTATGTAGTTTCAGCTAGCTACATCGGATACGCTGACCAGAGAAAAGATGACTTGTTTCTGGCTCTTAATGTAGACGAATTCTATGGATTCAACCTTCATGCTGAAGCAATGCAAGGCGGCACAGTTCTCATCACTGCAGAGCAAAGCGAGATAAATCCCAACCGGACTGGTGCTGAAATAAGCATCAACACTGAATTGCTTGAGAGCTTGCCAACAATCTCTCGTGGTCAAAAGGATTTTACTCGCCTGACACCCGAAAGCGACGGCAATTCATTTGGTGGTCGCAATAATCTTTACAACAACTTCTCACTTGATGGATCCATTTTTAACAACCCGTTTGGTCTTGACTATGCTGTACCTGGTGGCCAGACAGAGGCACAACCCGTTTCCCTGGATGCCATTGAACAGGTCCAGGTATCTATAGCTCCCTTTGATGTTCGCGAGGGTGGCTTTACCGGTGCCGGTATCAATGCCGTGACCAAATCTGGAACCAACACCTTTAAGGCTTCAGTCTATCATTATCTTAGAAATGAAGCCCTGGTTGGAACCAAGGTGGGTGATGTGGAAGCCGAAAATCTTGACTTTGCTACATCACAGAGTGGTATTTCACTTGGTGGTCCAATTATCAAGGACAAGGTGTTCTACTTTGTCAACTTCGAAACAGAACGGCGGGATCAACTCGCTCATAATTTTATCGCTGACGATGGTAGCACGGGTGCCAACGTGACCTCTGTGGATGCCGATTCAGTAGCGATGGTTCAGGCCCGCCTGAGAGATTATTGGGGCTATGAACCTGGTGCATATCAGGGATACAACCACAAAACCTTCAATAATAAATTGTTGGCAAAGATTGATTGGAACATCAATGAGTCTCACAACCTGACCTTTCGCTATAACTATCTGGATTCATGGAAAGACATTCTTCCACATCCAGAAGCCATTATCGGACGTGGCCCAACCAGCTTCAGGCTACCCTTTGAGAATTCTTCTTATCGGATTTTTAACAAGATTAACTCTTATGTAGCTGAGTTGAACTCACGCTTTTCAAATAAGCTGGCCAACAAATTAATGGTTGGCTACACTATGTTTCGTGATGAGCGGGAACCAAAATCTGTTGGATGGCCAGTCGTAGATATTTTTGATGGCAGTGGCAACCTGGCCATTTCCATGGGATCAGAGATGTTTTCCACACATAACAGGCTTTATCAGGATGTGTTTCAGTTCACCGACAACCTGACCTATTACATGGATAAACATACTTTGACTGCAGGTGTTAACCTTGAGGTTCTCAAGTTTGACAACTCTTTCAATTTGTTCTTTTATCCCTGGAATACCTTTGGTTCCGTACAGGAATTCTTGAATAACGACAATACTGAAATTGATTTCAATGCTCAAGCAGCGGCATCAGACGCAAATGATTATGCCTGGGCTTATGTGGATGTTGGTCAATTAGGAATTTATGCTCAGGACCAGTTCCGTGCTACGGATGATATAAAACTTACCCTGGGTCTTCGTGTAGACTATCCCCTTTATTTGAATGAACTAGACGAGGATGCAGGCATCACTGGATTTACTGGTTGGGTTGATGAAGATGGAAACGCAGCAGATGTGGATCCTTCTACCTGGCCAGAAGCCAAACCGCTCTTCGCTCCCCGTTTAGGTTTCAATTGGGATGTTCATGGCGACAGAAGTATGCAGCTACGTGGAGGTTCAGGAATATTTACTGGTCGCATACCCTTTGTATGGCTAGGTAACCAAGCCTCAAATGCCAAGTTGAGCCCCTTCTATACTTTCCAGATCAATGATACCGCTGATGATTTTAAGTATCCTCAGGTATGGAAAACAGATGTTGCTGTTGACAAGGCCTTTGCAGGAGACTGGCTTGTATCACTGGAAGCTATTTTTTCCAAAGACGTAAACGCCGTGGTTCATCGCAATTACAACATGCTAGCTCCGTCGGCCAACCTCTCTGGAACTGGTGATACTCGACCTATGTTCGCAGGGTTTAATGAGGTCAACATCTACACGGCAGCAGGTGTTTCAAACACCTTCCTCGATGCCGGTGCAATTGTACTTGATAATACGGATGAAGGTTTCCAACAGTCCCTCACTGGGAAAGTGTCTAAGAAATTTGATTTTGGAATGATTGCCAATGTTTCTTATACCAACATTACCTCAAAGGATCTCACATCCATTCCAGCGGAAATTGCTGCAGATGCTTTCCAGAGAAATCCCATTGTTGATGGACCAAATAGCGCGATCTACTCTTATTCACGCTATGGCTTGAAGCACCGGGTTATTTCCTCTGCTGTTTATACGAAGAGCTATGGCAAGATGAATTCATCTCTGGCAATGTTCTTTGAAACAGGCGTTGGTAACCGCTATTCCTTCACCTATGCTGGTGATCTCAATGGCGATGCGATTCCAAACAATGATCTGCTCTATGTTCCTGAAGATGCCAGTGACATCCATTTTGGAACAGTAACAGATGGCGTGGGTACTGTCGCTGCAGATGCGGCTGCACAGTGGGCAGCCCTGGATGCCTTCATCGAACAAGATGATTATCTAAGCACCCGTCGTGGCGATTATGCCGAGCGCAATGGCGCGATGCTGCCCTGGTTCAGCCAATTGGATCTCAAGGCTGTTCAAGAAGTCTCTCTGGCATTGGGTGGTATGGATCATACCCTACAGTTCTCGTTGGATATCTTGAATATTGGAAATATGATCAACTCTGCCTGGGGTGTTCGTCAGCTTTCAACAACCTGGAACCCTATCACCGTGAATGGGGTTGATGCCAGTGGTGTACCATATTTCAGTTTCAATACTTCACTGGAAGATTCCTATGTGGATGACACTTCTATTGCTTCAAAATGGCAGATGCAGTTTGGTGTTCACTACCTCTTCTAGGGGTTGATGCCTATAGCACCCGACTTAAGTCGGGTGCTATAGATAGTTAGAGGGCAAAAAAAAGCCCTGGTCCTTAAGTTTATCGAAGAGGCCAGGGCTTTTTTATGCGGGTGTTTTTAACTAGTGAACGGTATGCTCAATCGACTTTTGAAGTTTGGGGTCACCCAATGCGATAATAGGATCTTTTCCTGACTTCATAAACACCCACCATAGAAAAATACCACCCATCCCAAGGACGGTCGTGAGATGCATCCAGGAGAAATGAAGGTGATGATCATTAAAGACAGGATTTATCATCCAGAAATGGTCTACATAATGCATAAAGAGAGCCAGGCCTGAAATTGATACAATCAAAACAGGAACACGCTTGACAGCTCTGAAAGCCAAGACAATAAATGGGATGATAAAGTGGAAAAGAATCAAGAAAAGGCTGACATACTTCCACCCATGTTCCCAGCGATGAAGAAACCAGATTGTCTCTTCAGGAATATTGCCATACCAGATTAGAAAGTACTGGGCACCACCGATATAGGCCCACCAGGCTGTAAAGGCGAAAAGAAATTTTCCCAAATCATGGGTGTGTTCTGCGGTAACGAGCTCACCGGCTCCATTATTTCTCAACATAATCGCCAGAATAGATAACAGTGCAATAGCTGCCAAAAAGCCACCAGAAAACACATAAACACCAAAAATGGTTGAATACCAGTGAGGGTCGAGACTCATGAGCCAATCAAAAGCGAAAACCGTCACAGTGATGGCAAAGATAACGGTGCCACCGGCAGCTATACGTCTCATTCTACCCAGGCTTTCCGCATTACCAGCATCTTGCGCTAGAGAAAGACGACGCAGGCTGTGAGCCAACCATGACCAGATTACAAAAATGACGACACTGCGAATGATAAAGAAAGTCGTGTTTAAATAGGGTGCTTTCCATTGTAGTATTTTATCCTGCATCACATGTGGATCATCTACATGTGACCAATGAAAGAGATCATGCATCCCAAAAAATAGAGGGATCATCAGTAACCCCATAATGGGCAGAGTGCAGGCCAGGTTTTCAGCCACGCGCCGCATAACCACACCCCAATAAGCACCCGTGACATGGTGAATGAGGACAAAGAAAAGTCCACCCAGACCAATGGTTGTAAAGAAGGTGAAAGTGGTGAGATAGGCCTGGAAGAATTGTGCGTGATCCATAAAAGCGCCAGTCACGGAAAGTAGCAGGCCAACAACACCCACAATCAAGGCTTTCTGCGTGAATGACCCGGTCTCTAATAACATGTATGTCTTATTGTCGAATTTCATAGTGCGCTCAAGACCTTTTAATTCTTTTGAAGTGATCTGATGTAGCTGATGATTGCCCATCGATCTTCCACTGAAACTTGCGCTTTAAATGATGGCATATTGAGCCAGCCAGCAGTGATGGCATTGAACATGTGGCCATCGCTCAATTTTTTGATGCGCTCATCATAAAAATTGGCTGGAGGAATTGGATACTCGTAAAAGAGAATCTTGCCCTTGCCATCTGCTTTTACACCATGACAGGCAGAGCAGTAGATGTCATAACGCTCTTCTCCTCGCAGAACCATCTCAGCTGTAACATCCATGGGTGCTGAAGTGATGAACTCACCTGAAGCATCTTTACCGTGGTAGAAAGCATCATCAGCTCGCAATTCACCACGAGCGACTGTGCCCTCAACAGGGGTACGCATACTGGCACCATCCACAAAGAAATTACTCTCGGATTGTGCTTTGTATTTTCCCTGTGAGTCCATGTTTGGATTTAAGTGAATAGGTGTTTTTTCAGAATAATTTCCTCGTCCACAGGTCATAACCAAAAAGGCAATTCCAGTAAAGAGCATCATGCGAGTAAATAACTTATTCATCATCATCTCCTTACTCGCCTACCAACAGCTCGACATCGGTACCACCAATTGAGCTGAGGAATTTTTGAATTTTGTCTTCATCGAACTGTTCGTCCTCCGCTTCGATGCTGACATAGAAGGCGTCGTCTGTTACTTTCGCGAACTTATCAGAATAGAAGACAGGGTGGTGCAATCGAGGAAGTCGATTTAAGTGGAGCATGCCCAGGACAGCGCCAAAAGCACCAAAGAGCACAAAAAGTGCGAAGGTAACAATGATAAAGGCCTGCCAGCTGAAGAAAGGCTTTCCAGATATAATCAGGGGATATTCAACGGCTGCGACCCAGTATTGCAGAGTCATTCCAACGGTTGCTCCCGTGAGGGTCATTCCACCTACGATATAACCGAGAGGTGAGCGCTTTAATCCCATGGCATCATCCATTCCATGAATAGGGAAGGGTGAGTGACAATCAAATTTCTTATATCCAGCATCGCGGACTTTTTTGGCTGCTTCAATGAGTTCAGCAGGATTTGTAAAACGGGCGAGGGCACCTAATGTTTGACTCATTTGGCACCTCCTTCTGAATGATAATTGTGTGGGTCAGCTTCAGGCATGACACCCTTAACTTCAGCGAGAGCCACCATAGGTAGGAATCTCAGGAAAAGCAGGAAGAAGGTGAAGAAAAGACCAAAGCTTCCAACAAAGGTGAGTATATCCCAGATTGATGGGGAGTAATAATCCCAGCTAGAGGGGAGAAAATCACGAGAGAGCGAGGTTACTGTGATCACAAAGCGCTCGAACCACATACCGATATTTACAAAGATGCTAGCTACAAACATAACAGGGATACTGCGACGCAGCTTCTTGAACCAGAAAATCTGAGGTGTGATCACATTACACAAAAACATGATCCAATAAGCCCATGCGTATGGCCCTAAAGCCCTGTTAATGAAGGCAAAGAACTCGTATTCATTTCCAGAATACCAGGCAATAAAAAATTCTGTCATATAGGCATAGCCAACCATGGAGCCTGTCACCAGGATGATCTTGTTCATTTTCTCGAGGTGGTTAACAGTGATAATGTCTTCCAGTCCATAAATCTTTCTGGCAATAATCGCCAGGGTCATCACCATACCAAAACCGGAGAACACAGCCCCTGCCACAAAGTAGGGTGGGAAGATGGTGGTATGCCATCCCGGTACCATACTGGTTGCAAAGTCTGTAGCCACAACGGAGTGAACTGATAATACCAGGGGTGTTGCCAGTCCAGCCAGCATGAGATAGGCTTTTTCATAATGTTGCCACTGACGGTTGCCGCCTCTCCACCCCATGGCAAAGAAGCCTAGAACCTTTTTGCGCACTTTCGTGGCACGATCTCTCAGGGTTGCTAAATCAGGAATGAGACCTACATACCAGAAGAGGGTCGACACGGTGAAGTAGGTACCAACAGCGAAGATATCCCATAACAAGGGGCTTCTGAAGTTGGGCCAGATCAACATCTGGTTAGGAATTGGAAACATGTAATAGGCCAACCAGATTCGTCCGACGTGAATACCTGGAAAAACCAGCGCACATATAACTGCAAAAATGGTCATGGCCTCAGCAAAGCGGTTAATGGCTGTCCTCCATTGCTGTCGCAATAGAAACAGAATAGCTGAAATCAAGGTTCCAGCATGTCCAATACCCACCCAGAACACAAAATTTACGATAGCCCAGCCCCAGCCAACTGGGTTGTTGAGCCCCCAGATTCCAGTGCCTTCCCAGACCAGCCATCCAATAGCTCCCAGTAAGACCATCGCGCCAGAAACGGCCATGGCAAATAACAGATACCATTTGGGTGGAGTTTTTGTTTCAACGATGCCACTGACTTTGTCTGTAAGGGTGCTAAAGGAATGACCACCTGTAACCAGTAGTTCCTCGCCCCCTAATGCTTCAGTAGCAGCGGAATCTCTTTGGGGATGTTTGTTTAGTATACTCACTTTAGAGTTCCATATAATTTCATTGGTTCAATACCTAGGCCGTATGCTCGGCTGCATGATGTTCAGCTTCAAGATCTGGATTTGGGTTGCGCAGCTTGGCACCATAACTGGTTCGAGGTTGCAGGTTCAACTCACCCAACAAGGCATAATCACGATTCTGCGCCTTGACCTTGGAGACTTCACTATTGGGATCATTGATATTTCCAAAGGCAATGGCATCTGTAGGACAGGCTTGTTGACAGGCGACAACGATATCACCATCTTCCAAACCGCGACCTTCGTTTTTGACTTCGATCTTAGCGACATTAATACGCTGAACACAAAATGTACATTTCTCCATAACACCACGGAAACGAATCGATACATCAGGATTCATGGCCATCTCGACGATCTCAGGCACATCCTTGGTATAGTTAAAGAAATTGAATCGTCGCACTTTATAAGGGCAATTGTTGGCGCAATAGCGGGTACCAATACAACGATTGTAGGCCATTTCATTAAGACCTTCTTCGCTATGTGTGGTGGCTGCCACTGGACAAACTCCTTCACAGGGAGCCATTTCACAATGCTGACATGCGATGGGTTGGAAGACCATTTCAGGATCTTCAACATCACCGGTATAGTAACGATCCAGGCGAATCCAGCTCATGTCACGACCATTGCTGACTTCATCCTTGCCAATAATGGGAATGTTATTTTCGCTCTGACAGGCAATGGTACAGGCACTACAGCCTGTGCAGCTAGTCAGGTCAATGGACATACCCCATTGGTTTCCTTCCCCATAGTCATGCTCTTTCCACATGCCTTTGAGCTCATTCTTTTCGGCGAAAGCCATGGCAAACTCAGGGTCTTTCTGATAGTCAGAAAGCGTGCTTTCTCGGACAATGGCTGGCAATCGTTCTTGAATAGCATCTGCAGCCAACTTTTCTTCATCAAAACCATGATGATCCTGAACACAGGCCAGGGTGTGGGTTCCTAAAGCCTTTTCGGCAGTAAAGCCCGAGGCAATATTCATTCCTGAGGCATAACGTAAGACACCTACATTGGCGCCTACGCCGGTGGACACACGACCAATCTCGCGACCATAGCCCAACTCAAGAGCCAATGTGTTGTCGGCCATACCGGGCTGTATCCAGACTGGTAGCACCACATCAACGCCACTGGTTGAGACTTTCAGGCGATCTTCATTTTTCACACCTAGTTGTTTTGCAGTGTTGGCTGAGAGCAAGGCCACGTTGTCCCAGGTAACCTTGGTTACGGGATCGGGTAACTCCTGCATCCAGCCATTGTTGGCATAACGGCCATCAAAATTGGAAAAAGAGGCTGTAAAAATGACTTCCATCTCATTTCCTGAAACCGTGGACGAATAATAGCGACTCATGGAAACAACCCCTTGAGCACGAGATTTATTCATAGCTACTGGTGTTTCCCGGGTAGATGTGAGAAATCCATCATGGACTACCTTGCGCCAGGCTTTTTCAAAACCAGCGGCACCCAGAATACCTGTCCAGGTTTCCTGAACCACACCATAAGCCCAAACTTCTTCATCAGAGACCAGGTCAGCCAGAACATCGATATCGCTTTTTCCATCAAAAAGTGGGGCAATCAGGGGTTGTATAATTCCTGCACCGCCATAGCCAGAGACATCTCCCCAGCTTTCCAGAAAATGTGCTTCTGGAATGTGCCAGGTCGTATTGGCTGAGGTTTCATCCACATGTGAAGACAGATGAACTGAGTAATTAACCTTCTTGAGCCCGGCCGCAAAGTCAACATCGGCAGGTGCCTGATAGACCGGATTGCCACCCAGAATTATCAACGACTCAATCTTGCCTTCCTTCATGGCCTTGTTCAGATTCATGAATGACTTCAAGCTGGAAGCCTGCATGTCAGGATTGGCAGTATAGCTTACGGTTTTATTGGTGTTGCTTAATACTTCATTAATGAGAGCAATCAACGTGTGCACTTCAGCAGGTTGACGACGGCCACCTACTACCAGAGATTTACCCTTGTTGTGAATCAGATCCCTGGCAAGGACAGTGATCCATTTTTTGTCAAAGTCTGCATTGACGCGTGGTGCCTTGATATCCAGACCCTGTGCGCTCAGTTCGTGAGCCAGGGCTGCTGCAAACATGCCGATTTGTCCGTTTTGTACTCTCAGACGATGATCTGCCATTCCGCCTGTGATGGTATAGGTCCCTTCAACGACATAGAGACGATTCATGCTGTCTTTTTCAGAGCGCACTTTGCGGCGGGAGGCAAAATCACGGGCGTTGGGAATATCGTTGCTGTCCATTTGCAGAAAATCTGAGTCCAGGGAAAGCACAATATTGGCTTCTTTAAAATTATATCTCGGTTGAGCCAGTTGCCCTGTTGCAGCTTGAACACCTGAAAAAATATTTTCATCGCTGACACTATCGTAAGTAACCCAGCGTGCCTGTGGGAATTTCTTCATAAAGGCTTCACTAAGACGCATCATGGTAGGAGAGGCGAAACTCTCAGAGAGTATGGCCATTCCCTCACCACCATTTTCAGTATATGTCTCAGCAATCTTCTTCCAGGCTGAGCGGTAAGCATTCCAACTGGAGTTCTTGCCCTGATTCAAAACCATTTGTGAACGGTCTGGATCATAGAGGTTGAGCATTTCAGCCTGCATAAAAACATTGGAGGATCCACCTGAAGCAGGATGGTTCTTATTGCCCTCTATTTTAGTGGGGCGACCCTCATGACTTTCAACCAACAAACCAAAGGATTCCGTTCCAAAAGGCATATTGGTGGCATAATACTGTGGCTTACCGGGAATAATTTCTTCTGGCTTAACGACATAAGGGATGATCTTTTCAACGGGACGGCGACAGCTGGTTAAACCAGCCAAAGCCATGGATGCACCCATCAAGCTTAAAAATTTTCTACGTGAAACAGGGTTTTTCAGCTCATCAGCACCATCTGGAAATTCCTTCTCAACCAACTCCTTGAATTCGGGAGTTTCGGCGAGATGATCCAAACTGCGCCAGTAAGTCTTGCCCTGTGCACTGGGGTTGATTGCATTACTCATCTATGACATCCTGTACAGTCAGTAATCGGAGCTTTGATATCCAAGAGCTCTTTCTGTTTTGCGGCAAATTCAGCCTGGTTTGTTGGTGGTGTCCAGGTCATGTTGGTGACTTCACTTGCTGGGCGTATGTGATCATCGGGATTACGATGACAATCTAAACACCATCCCATACTCAATGGTTTGTGTTGTGCGACCACATCCATTTCAGCGACATTGCCATGACAGCTGGCACATCCAACGCCTACATTTATGTGGGCGGAGTGATCAAAGTATACATAGTCCGGCGACTTGTGAACACGGACCCATTCCAGGGGTGTACCATTTTTGAAACTTTCGCGGACAAGTGCCAATTTGTCACTATCGGCCTTGACCATGTTGTGACAATTCATACAGGTTTTTGTCGGAGGTAAACCAGCAACAGGAGAAGTCTCCACGCCAGTATGACAGAATCGACAATCCAAGCCAAGGTCCCTCACGTGCACTTTATGGCTGTAGGGGACGGGCTGCGCTGGACGGTAGCCGACGTCAGTGTACCAGGGGGAAGCATAGTACCATACCAGACCCACAACAACAACCAGGGTCAAGCCAGCACCAACAGCGGCATACAACGGGGCTTTATTCGTCCATTTGGGGAATATCTGAGCCAAGATTTATCCCTTTATTTCTTTTCCAAAGTTTGGGTTTTTTGGGGGTTAAAATTTCCATCGGAATTACGCCGATCTTTCTTTGTTTTTTCCCCGCCTTTTAACGGCCAGCATGATACAATCCAGTCAAAATAATGACAAGTAGTTTATCAATTTCAGGGCAGGAGAAATCAGGATAAATAATATCACCATAAAGCTCTCAAAACCTGTTGTTGGCAACTGTATTTTACTGAAAGGTATGTGAGAATTCTTTGGAGGAATTAAAGGCTTCTCTCCATATGAGTTGTGTCTATTTTCTTTAGTCTTTCTTATGTCAAATGGAAACCAGGAGGAAAAGGTATGGCTGTATCAGATGCTTTTCTTGAATATATGTCGGATCAACTCTCAATGTGGGGAGGCGTGACTTCACGAAAAATGTTTGGCGGCGCAGGGCTTTACCGTGAAGGTAAAATGTTTGCCTTGATTGCCGACGATGCGGCCTATTTAAAAGTAGATAACTCAAATCGAGAAAAATACCTGGAAGCAGGCTCCTCGCCTTTTCAACCCTATCCTGACAAACCCAACACCATGCCCTACTATGAGATTCCACCTGACATTCTAGAAGATCCAAATGAATTGATCCTGTGGGCTGAAGAATCTTTGGCTATTCAGAAGAAAAAATAGCCTTCCTGCTCATATTCCCATGGAATCACTATCCCCCCAACAAGCTAGAAAGCTGGTTTTATTATCACAGAGACTCCCACCTGTAAAACAACCCGGGAGCGCTGTCACTGCGACCTTGTCAGCCATCGAGCATCTTGGATACATTCAGATCGATACTATCTCCGCCATTCAACGCGCCCATCATCATACATTATGGAACCGCAATCCACGCTATCAGTCAGACCACCTGGATCAACTCGTACGGGACAAGCATGTTTTTGAGTATTGGTCTCATGCAGCTTCGTATTTACCTATGCTTGATTTTCGTTTCAGTCTGCCCCGCAAAAAAGCCATTGCTGATGGAATATTGAGACACTGGTACACCCCTGATCAAAAACTAATGAATCTGGTGCTCAAGCGGATAACCGAGGAGGGGCCACTCATGGCCAGGGATTTTGTGTCCGCCGGTAAAAAGATGGGAGTCTGGGAGAGCAAGCCAGCCAAACGAGCCATGGAATATCTATTCCAGCAAGGGAGGCTCATGTCACCTCACCGGGAGAGCTTCCAGAAGGCTTACGATCTTACTGAAAGGGTTTTACCCTCGGGAATAGACACATCTCTACCCACCCCTGGAGAGCAAGCTCGTTTTCTCATCACCCGCTACCTGAGAGCAAATGGACTGGGTCAAGCTTCCGAGATCAGCTATTTGACCAAAAACATGAAACAGCCTGTTGCGGAAGCACTTGAGGAGATGATGTCCTCGAGAGAATTAAGACAGGTTGAAGTCAATGGAAAGACGTACTATGTGATTCCAAGCTCTCTTGAGCTGTTGAATAGGTCTCTGGTTCGCAAGAGGGCGAAAATACTTTCCCCTTTTGACAATCTCATCATTCAGCGCAAACGTATGCAAGACCTGTTTGGTTTTGAATATGTGTTAGAGTGTTACCACCCCGCCGCAAAACGTAAGCATGGGTATTTTGTCCTGCCAATTCTGTGGGATGGAAAACTGGTTGCGCGGGTAGACTGCAAGGCCGACAGAAAAACCGGGGTTTTTCACATCAAACACCTCGCTCTTGAGTCAACTCTGAAAAAGGTCGAAACTTTTGCCCTGGCTTTTTCTGAAGAGCTTGAGTTGTTTATGGCATTCAATGGGTGCAAAAAGCTTCAAATACACAAAACCACCCCCCACAACTTTAATACAGTGCTAGGGATGGCTTTAAAGGATTTTCTAAACTGAGCTAAATGGTCAATAACTTGACATCACTTTTGATGTAATCGGTCAAGATCGTGCCCGTGTATCTAACGTTCACGCCCAATTGCTTCAATGCTTGAGATGCCCCATACTCAGCTGCACAAGCCCTGCAGGCCTCTACCGAGACGCCTGAATCTATCAACTCGACAATGCGGTCTTGGACCTCTTGATCATCCAGGGCAAGTTTTGTTGATCCTCCCCAAATGAGGATATTGATCTCCTCCCACCAACCCTTTTTCAGTGCATTATTAGAATACATGGCAATCATGTTTAGAAAAGTCTCTTTGTCGTCAGTGGTCCAAAGAATATTCAGCTTATCCATCGCTTCCTCTACTTCCTGATTGTTACTTCTTTAATGAATGATCTGCATAATAATGAAGAGCCCTTCTTGTTACTCCTGATAGCTCCGCCAACTGTTTGACGCTGTAATGTTTACCCATCGTCAACGCTCATCCTTTCATCAGTACCTATTATAGGCTATGACGTCACGTGAGGGTCAAGGGATATTTTCAAGCTCACTAGAAAAAATTGTTAGCTTCGTTTTCAGGGTTACAGGGGCTTCGACAGACTCAGCAGCCGGTGGGTTGTAAGTTATTTTCCACGTCCCCGCATGGTTGGGTCAAGGGCATCTCGCAGCCCTTCACCAAAAAGATTAAAACCAATAACCATAACGGCCACTGCCAGACCAGGGAAGACAGATATCCACCACTCACCCCTTAGATGCATGCGGCCAAAGGCAATCATGGAGCCCCAGCTCGGTTCTGGTGGTTGAGCGCCCAGACCAATAAACGAAAGCGAAGCTTCTGCCATGACAGCACCAGCAATACTCATGGTAAAAGCTACTATCACTGGTGCCAGACTATTGGGCAAGACATGGCGCATAATGATGCGTAGTTGTGAATAGCCCAAGGATCTTGCTGCCGTCACATATTCTTGTTCTACAATGGTCAATACTTGAGAGCGCATAATTCTGGCCATGCCCGGCCAGCTCACCAGACCAATGGCCAGCATGGCCACTTCAATACTGGGGCGTGGTACTGCAGCTGTAATTCCGATCATAAACAGGAGGGCTGGGAACCCGAACATCACGTCAGTAAAGCGCATAATAATGGTTTCGGTCCAACCACGAAAGAATCCGGCAATCAAACCCAGGATAGCCCCGATCAATAAAGATATGGAGCTGGCAATAATACCGACTTTCAAGGAGATCCTTGCACCGTAAATAATACGGGAAAGAACATCACGACCCTCTTCATCGGTTCCCAGCCAGTGTTGGGTCGACGGGGGCTGCAGGCTGATATCCAGATCTGCATCGTATGGATCATAGGGGGCCACCCAATGGGCAAAGACACCAACAAAAACCAAGAGTATAACAAGGAAAAGACCAAACAGGGCAACCTTGTTCTTGCGAATCTGACGAATGGTTTCTGTGGTGATGCTACCGCGCATAGACAGGCTCCATCAAATGGTTTCTTATTTCACCACGTGGCGATTCGAATCGCCGCCTAGATGGCCACATCATTTTTTCTTCCCCAGACGTATGCGCGGATCAATAACGCCATACAGAATGTCTACAATGAAATTGGCTGTCACAAAAATCAGGGCTGTGACCAGGACGGCTCCCTGGATGACGGGAAAGTCACGCTTCAAAATGGCATTCAAGGCCAGGCGTCCAATCCCAGGCCAATTAAAAATCGATTCGGTTAAAACGGCTCCTGAGAGATAGGACCCAAAATCAACACCAATGATGGTAATAACAGGAATCAAGGTGTTCTTAAGGGCGTGTTTTACTACAACGATAAAATTTGAAAGTCCTTTGGCTTTTGCTGTCCGGACATAATCTTGAGATAGGACTTCCAGCATATTAGCACGGGTGACGCGAGCCAGAAATGCGGCACTGCGAGTTCCAAGGGTGATGGCTGGCAAAATAAGGTAAGGCAGGCAACCGTAGCCCGTAAGGTAAGGCCACCCCACAGCCCGAGCTCCGATGACCATGAGTAACCCCACCCAGAAGACTGGCGCTGAGACCCCCAAAAGGGCAATACCCATTGTGGTTCGATCCAGCCAGGAGTGTGGTTTTATGGCGGAGATTACTCCAACTGATATCCCCAGCAAGATGGAAACGAACATGGCCCCCGTAGCCAAAAGCATGGTGGCGGGGAAGCGTTCCATGATCATTTCTGTGACTGGCTTTTGAGAAATAAAGGAGACCCCCAGATCACCATGAGCCAAACCCCAGAGATAATGTCCAAACTGCTTCCATAGCGGATCGTTCAAGTGAAACTGTTCACGCAATCGTTCCAGCGTTTCTTCTTCGTATCGTTCACCAACCATGGAAAGCACAGGATCACCAGGGACTATATACATGAGTATAAATGTCAGTAGAATGATACCAAGAATGACTGGCACGAGCTGTGCAAAGCGATTTAGAATATATTGAAGCATTGATTCATTATAAGCAATTGAACGAAACTTAAAACTTGAAACTTATTCTTCTTGGATGCTTTCTATCCTTTTACCGTAACACTTAAACGTTAAGCTGTCCCCATGGCAAACCTCGATCAAACCTTCCTCATCAATCTTGCTCTAAGTTTTGTTGTTGGCTCAATCTGGGTTACCGCTGTGACTGTCATTGCTGAACGCTTTGGTAGTAAAATCGGTGGTTTTATCGGCGGACTGCCTTCTACTATTGTGATTGCTCTGTTGTTTATTGGTCTTACTCAATCTACTGCTGACGCATCCCGGGCAGCTGTGATGATTCCCCTGGTTATGGGTGTGAATGGAATTTTTATCATGCTTTACCTGGCCACAGTACATCGTGGTTTGATCAAAGCTTTGGTCACAGCTCTCTTCTTCTGGTTTATTGCCAACGGATCAATTGTGTTGGGGGGTATTGAGGGGCTCTGGGTTTCAATGGCTGGGTGGCTGATCCTTCTCGGTATTAGTTACTACATTACAGAACATGTCATGGTGATTGCTTCCAAAGGAGGCATTCGAGTTCCTTATACACTGCAACAAATGCTTCTCCGAGGTATGGTAAGCGGGTTTATCATTTCCATGGCTGTACTGGTGAGTCGTCTTGCTGGTCCCATTATTGGCGGCATCTTTTCAACCTTTCCGGTTATTTTTATGTCAACCCTTTATATCACCTACCGTACAGGTGGGCCTGAGTTTTCCAGGGCGGTGGCAAAGACGCTCATGTTAAGTGGAATGATCAATGTGGGTGTTTATGCTATTGTAGCTCATTTTGCTTATCAAAGTGCTGGCTTGTTAGTTGGAACGCTCATCTCTATGGGAGTATCCATTTTTTCTGCTTCTTTTACTTATCGTGTCATACGTCGTCTGACTCAATAGAACAGTCCGCCTTAAGTTTTACAAGCTCCCAACACATATTGCTCTTGGTAGTATTCGTTCATTTCGTAGTAAATAAATCCTAAATATTCTGCTAGATTCAAGGCATGTCAGAAAAAGTAAATATCGGATTTAACCGAGTACAAAGGTTTCTGTTAACCATGGCAGCCTTTGTGGTGGTTGTGGCTGGAATGCGCGCCTCACAGGATATCCTGATCCCCTTTTTGCTTTCTCTCTTTATTGCCATCATCACCATGCCTCTTTTAAACTGGCTGCGCAGTAAGGGTATACCGACCTGGGCAGCTATATTGATAATTATTTTGACTATTCTGGTGGCTGGGTTTCTTATTGCCGTTCTGGTTGGTTCTTCTCTCACCGATTTTTCCAACTCGCTGCCAAGCTACCAAAGAGGACTTCAGAGTAAACTTAATGATGCCCTGGCTTTTTTTGAAGAAAAGGGCTTTAATATTGTAGATCAAACCTTTATGGAGTTCATTGATCCTGGTGCAGCTATGCGTCTGACTTCCAAAATTCTTACTGGAATGGGCAATTTGCTGGGTGATACATTTCTCATACTGCTTGTAGTCGTCTTTATGCTGTTAGAGGCTGCCACCTTCAGTCAAAAAATTGAGAAGGCCATTCCCACAGAATCACCTGAGATGGATCGCTTAAACGGTTTTCTCGAAAACATCAATCGCTATATGGTCATAAAAACCTGGACCAGCCTCGGGACGGGAACCATAGTCACGATCTGGCTCAGTATCTGGCGAGTCGATTATGCACTCTTGTGGGGCTTGCTTACTTTTTTGTTTAACTATATCCCCAACATTGGATCCATCATGGCTGCAGTTCCACCATTTTTATTGGCGTTGGTCACATTGGGACCCTGGACAGCCCTGGCCGTAGCGCTAGGTTATCTGGCAGTAAATATGACTATCGGAAGTTTTTTAGAACCACGACTTATGGGCAGGGGGCTTGGTCTTTCCACCCTGGTAGTTTTTCTGTCCTTGTTGTTCTGGGGTTGGGTGCTTGGTCCGGTTGGAATGATTCTGTCCGTGCCCCTGACCATGACAATGAAAATTGCCCTCTCAAGTTTTGATGAAACCCAGTGGCTTTCTGCCCTACTTGATGGTGGCTCCAGCGTAAAAACCAGCTAAACCTTTTCCAGCTTTTAAAACCTTAGATAATCTTTAGCCGTAGAGTTGTCGCAGCACCTTCAGGGACTTCATGCCTCTGGATGATTCGATATGGTGGAAGGTAAATTGCCAGAGAAAATCCCACAAGGATCGTCGCTCCCGTCCATTCAGCGAGGTTTTATCAAGATCATCCCATTTCGTATCCAGAAGATTTTGAATCACGAGTAGAACTTCACCACTAACGTGAACTGAACCATGACCTGGCTGATGGCATTTTACACATTCCAATTGTGGACCTCCAGAACCCAGAGAGGCTCCCTCATTGAGCGCTTCTCTGCAGATTGAGCAATGCCCAACATGTGGTCGAAAGCCTAGTTCTCTAAGGAGGTGGGTGTGATAATACCAGAATGCCTCAGCAGAGGTATTTTCTCGATTACTGAGCCGTGCAAGACTGTCTACAAGGAGTTGAAATAAGCGGGGGTGGCTTTCTTCATCTTCAACAGAGCGATCCATCAATTCTACCATCACCTGGGCCAGCGTCAGACGATCAAAATCCTCTTCCAGTCCAAAGAATCCATCGATCAGCTCTCCAGATTTAAACAATTGTAACTCAGATGTCGCTTTGGAGTAGTAAATAACCTGGATGTGTCGTGTCGGCTGAAACAGACCCATGGCCTTACTTTTAGGTGAGCGAACCCCTTTTGCAATAAGCTTGAGGCGTCCAACTTCACGTGAATACAGCGTGATGATCTTGCTAGTGTCACCGTGATTCAGCGTTTTGAGAACAATAGCCTCTGCTTTTTCTATCATTTTTCAGAAACCTCACAATTGAGACGCCGGACAAAAAACAGAGCAGAAAGCATGGCCATCGACCCTAAAATAAATACAGGGGTATAGCCCAACCAGACAATGACAAATCCAGAAATGAGGGGAAAGAGGGCGATGGTAAGGTTGAAGGCGCCATTGATGCCTGCATAAAGGGCTCGGTTGTCATTCTCAGAAATTTCGATGAGAACCCCTCCTATAGATATCTTTTGGGCTGAAATGGCTACGCCACTAAGAAAGAAGATGGTTTGAAAGAGTGCGTAGGGTGCCCAGGTGGATAATGCCAGCGCCAAAACAGGCAGGCTAGCGCCGATAAAAACCCAGACCACCATAACGCCTTTAAAAGAATGGTTTCTTACAATACGCGACCATAGAAAGTTTGAGAGTACCATACCTGAAATTCCGATGAGCAAAAAATTGCCAATATCGTCAGCGGTCAAAGAGTACGTGTCTTTGGCTAGCACCACATAGAAGGGTGTCAGTGTGGTGGCAAAACCTGCCAGGTTATTCACAATAATAAAGTTTCTCAGGTTAGCATCTTCACGTAGATAGCCCGGGATGAATTTGAATATTTCCAAAACGGAGCTGCTTTCATAACGACTGACAACTGGCTTTTCCCGCAGCACAACAAACCCCAGAGATGCAAGAAACAAACAGCCCGCTGCAGCAATAAACAGAATTTCATAATTCATGGGGTATGCAAATCGTTTGAGTAGCTCTCTTGCAATCAAGGCAGATATCAAAACACCGATGCTGGAGAGAAACTGACGCAATACGAAAAATCGCTTTCGTTGGTCCCCCACAATACTTTTGCCTAAAATATCTGTATATGAAACCCCGGCAAAAGAGCCTGATGTGGTAAACACCAACATCCAGGCATAAACCAGAAAGATCATGAGGGCTGGATTAATACTGGTTAAGTGCGAAAGGGTCCAGGCCACACCGGCCAGAGCTGCGACCCTGAGATAGATTCCCAGAAGGAGGAATGGTTTTTTTCGGGGTTTTGGAGTCAGAAATCCGGCAAAGAGTAACTGGGTCAACATGGGAGCACCAACCATGATGGCGGTTAGAATCCCCACATGAATCTGACTACCACCAACCTCAACAATCAAACCCGGTAACACCGTATTTACCTCAGTAAAGGTAACGGTAAACCCAAGCCATGAGGCATGCCAGACAAAGGCTCTAAAATTGTGCTGGCTGTTATCGCTTGTCATTTCTGAGAGATCGGTATTTTAGTTTGCATCGTTTATAACCTGAAGGGCTTCTTTGCCAAGCTGGCGGATATCATTTTCAATCTCTTTACCATCCAGCTCTGCCTCGCTAAACCATTTCAGCTCAATGGATTCTCCTAGATCTGGTGTCACTTCAGAAGAATGGGCTCTGGAAAAATAGATCATATCAATGTGTTGGTGAAAGGGATTGATGTTTTCCAAAAGCAGGTGGCGTGGCCCCGGTATTTCCTGAGCATTATCAGAATGAATTGATGGCGCGGCGTGTACCAGCTCAACATCGAGACCTGTTTCTTCTTTGACTTCTCGTATAGCCGCAATATGGGGCAATTCATCTCTATCGATATGACCGCCAGGTGGCAACCACATTTTCAGACTTCTGTGGAGATGTAGTAAGGTTTTGTCTTTATAAACAACAAACGTGGTGGCCGTAAAGTGTCTCGTTATCTCCATGAAGTCTCCTGTATTATGTGCTTCGTGATGTTAAAATGGGTTGGTTTGATAGGGTTTCCAAGCCTCTTCAATCTAGCAACTCTGAGTTATTGGTATTGACGCGAAGGCAGCTCGTCTTTATAATGTTGCTTCACGGGGGTTTTATCCAGGAGGGTGGTAAAACTGAAATCGATAAAAGAATTAAACGGTCACCTGGAATCTAATCAGTCCCCTGAACGCCCTGCTTCCGCTGAAGGTAATTTCTATCATGATCGGGATATTGATGCGATAGGTCCTGGTATGAACCCCAGGATTCAACGGCTTCGTAAATTGAGTTTCGAAGCGGAGCCAAGCCTGTCCATTGAACGAGCCTTACACCAGACCGCCTTTTATAAAGCACATTTTGGGAAACATTCCACGCCTGTTTTCCGGGCCCTAACCTTCCTGGATCATTGCAAAAAAAAGACCCTCTATCTTGGTGATGATGAACTTATTGTGGGTGAGCGGGGGCCCTTCCCAAAGGCTGTCCCTACATTTCCTGAATTAACCTGTCATTCTGTTGAAGATTTTCACGTGTTAAACACCCGTGATCAACAACGCTATACCATCAATCAGGATGATATCGATACCTATGAAAAAGAAGTTATTCCATATTGGAAGGGTAGAACCCAGAGAGAACGAATTTTTAATCATGTCCCTGATACCTGGCGTCAAGCGTATGAAGCGGGATTGTTCACAGAGTTCATGGAACAGAGAGCGCCTGGCCACACAGCTTTAGATGGAAAGATATATAAAAAGGGCATATTGGATTTTAAGTGCGATATCCAATCCCAGATTGATTCACTGGATTTCTTGAATGACCCAGAAGCTACTGACAAGCTTGAACAGCTAAAGGCCATGGACATTTCCTGTGATGCTGTAATTCTATTTGCTAATCGTCATGCCGATCTTGCTGAAGAAAACGCTAGCAAGGAAACAAAACCACAACGTAAAGCTGAACTCTTAAAAATTGCCTGGGTCTGTCGCAGAGTGCCCGCCCACGCCCCTCAGACTTTTTGGGAGGCCTTGCAGATGTATTGGTTTGTTCACCTGGGCACCATTACGGAGCTCAATGGCTGGGATGCCATGAACCCTGGTCATTTCGATCAACATCTCGCCCCATTTTATGAAAAGGAAGTTGCTGAAGGAAGCTTAACCCGTGAGGATGCCAAGGAACTACTCTGTTGTTCCTGGATTAAGGTGAATAACCAGACGGCTCCACCAAAAGTCGGCATTACCGCAAAAGAGAGCGGCACCTATAACGATTTTACCAATATCAATATTGGTGGATTGACTCAAGATGGGAACGATGGCGTCAGTGACGTTTCCTACATCATGTTGGAGGTTATAGAGGACCTCCATCTGCTCCAACCGGGAACCTCTGTTCATATCAGCTCCAAAACACCTGACAACTTTCTCCATTCTGCAACCAAAGTGATCCGGCAAGGCCATGGTTATCCATCTGTTTTTAATCCTGAAACCTATATCCAGGAAATGGTTGATATGGGTAAAACTCTCAGGGATGCCCGCGAAGGCGGTTGTAGTGGATGTATTGAGGTAGGCGCTTTTGGCAAAGAGGCCTTTTTATTAACTGGATACCTAAACGTACCCAAAATTCTTGAGATAACTCTCAACAATGGACAAGACCCTCTCACTGGCAAGACCGTGGGCATTCAAACTGGGAATCCAGAATCTTTCAGTTCTTATGAAACACTCTATAGCGCCTTTATCGAGCAGCTCAATTATATCGTGGATCAGAAAATTCGTGTAAGCAATTATATCGATACCATGTTTGCCAAATATGCTCCAGCTCCTTTTCTTTCCGTGTTGATAGATGACTGCATTCTAAAGGGGCGGGATTATTACAATGCTGGTCCCCGTTATAACACCAACTATATCCAGTGTACCGGCCTGGCCACAGTAACTGACAGTCTTTCTACCATCAAAACCCATGTTTTTGAAAAACAGAGTTTGAGTATGCAGGATCTCCTTGGGGCTGTATCAAAAAACTTTCGGGGTGAAGAAAAACTACGACAGACTATTGTAAACTGGACTCCGTTTTTTGGAAATGATGATGATAGAGCAGATGGTATAGCAGTACAAGTTTATGGTGATCTACTCCAGGCCATCGATGGCAAACCGAACACCAAAGGAGATGTTTTTCATCTCAACATGCTTTCAACAACTTGCCACATATATTTTGGTAAAGTTCTGGGAGCCACACCTAACGGACGTCTTGCTGGAAAATCTATCTCCGACGGGACTTCACCCTCCCATGGATGTGACATCAACGGACCCAGCGCCGTTATAAGCTCCCTGACAAAATTGGACCATACGCGTTCAGGCGGTACCCTCTTGAATCAGAGGTTCTTACCCAGTTTACTAAAAAGAGATGCTGATATTAAAAAGCTGGGGAGTTTGATTCGGAACTATTTCAAGCGCGGGGGACACCACATTCAATTCAATGTGGTTGACACGGCAACCTTGAGAGCTGCGCAAAAAAACCCTGAAGACTATAAAGACTTGTTGGTCCGAATGGCTGGTTATAGCGATTATTTCAATGATATGAACGCTGATTTGCAGCAAGAAGTCATTGATCGCACAGAAAACGAATCCTTTTAAAGCGGCTCCCTTTGACAATTCCAATCATTCAGCTTAAAGACGAGACAAGCTCCAGCCTCATTTTTGATATCAAGCGCTATGCAATAAATGATGGTCCCGGTATTCGCGTCACTGTCTTTTTCAAGGGCTGTCCCTTGTCTTGCGTATGGTGTCACAATCCAGAAAGTCATTCCCCGTCGATACAAAAAATGTATAGCCAGGAAAAATGTCTTGGATGCGAAGCTTGTGTGGGGGCTTGTGAACAAAATGCCTGCATTCTGACATCAGACGGTATTGTCACAAACCAAGATCTCTGTATTCTGTGTGGCAAGTGTGCAGAAGCTTGCCCGACCAAAGCAACTGAAATGTCGGGAGAACAGCTTCCGATAAGCGATATCATGACGATTATCTCTAGTGAAAAATCGCTTATGGATGATTCTGGAGGCGGGGTAACTTTTTCTGGAGGCGAACCTCTGATGCATCCCGATCTCTTAATTCCTCTTCTGGATGAATGTGGAAGCCTGGGAATTCATCGATGTGTCGACACAACGGGATTGGCGAGCACCGAATTACTGGTGCAGGTAGCATCTAAGACCGAGTTGTTTTTGTTCGATCTGAAATTAATGGATTCTGAAAGACACCTCAGATATACCGGAGTCAACAACAAAACCATCCTCAACAATTTACGACTCCTGGCCGATTTGGATGTTGATATCATCATCAGAGTACCACTTATAGAAGATGTAAATGATGACGATCAAAACATTCAAGCTACAGCGGAGTTCATTGCTGCCTTGCCAGGAAAGACGAGGGGGGTTAACCTGCTACCCTTTCACCATGCTGCTGCTAAAAAACATGAAAAACTAGGTCATCATTATGACGCGGCTTTGCTCGGTGAACCGGATCAAAAGCGTCAATTGGAAATCGTTGATCTTTTCATGAATTTTGGGGTTTCTGCCAGTATCGGTGGATAACGTTTAACAAACGTTGTCCTGATCCCACATCTTTTTCTGATCGCCTCAAAACACGCTGTTTAATGCAGATGTTAACTTTATCACAACAGCCCTGATTCCCGTGCTTCTATTTTGGAAACAACCCGCTCTCCACTTAGTTTAGAGGCTAAACTAAAGGAGCTTGTTTCGACACATATGTTTAATCGGTTTTATATTCTTCGCCCCCTATTGATACGTGGTGTCTTGTTGCTCCTTATACCAATGCTTTCGATTCAGGCTCAACGGATTCGTGTTAATCCCGACACGCGGATGAAGGCTGTGTTTTTAATTAATTTTACCAAATACATAAGCTGGACAACCCTGGACACAGTCAAAAACTTCACTATAGGAGTCTATGGGTTAGACGATATCCTGCTCCCCTTGAAGCAAATGTCAAAAGAACGAGCTTCAGAAGGTCAAAAAATTGAGGTCGAGCGCGTAGAAAGTGTAGAAGAAATTGAAGCTTGCGACATTCTTTTTGTACCCATCAAACAAACCGAGGCTTTTCACAAGCTGCGCCCCAAGATTCCACCTCAAAACATTCTACTGGTTGGAGAATCACTTGGCTTTGCCACAAGCGATGGCGCCATCAACTTCATAAAACGTGATGGTAAAATAAAGTTGGAGATTAATCGTAAAGCACTCCAGGCAGCTAACCTGACAGCCAGCTCTCATTTGTTAAAACTTGCAATTCTAGTCGATGAAGAGGAAACTCCTTTCCGTGATTAAGTTTCAAGACTTGTCAATCAAGCTAAAGCTGATTTCAATTCAGCTCTTCACGACCTTGTTTATTCTCGTCTTCTTTGTGAGTATTTATCTCTTTAGTCAGTATCATCAATATGAATCTCGGGCGTTTACCCGCATGTCAACCCTGGCGGAAATTTTAGGTTCGAATAGTATTTCAGCTCTGTTGTTTTTTGACAATGATGCCGCTACTGATGTGCTGGAATCTTTAGAGACCCAAACCGATGTTCTCAATGCAGTGGTTTATGACCACAACAGTGACGTCTTTGCACGTTTTGACCGAAAAAGCTATACCGGGTTCAGTTTTGGTCTCATGGATATTGAGAAAGAAACGGCTGTGGATGGCCATTTTATTCTTACCAAGAAAATAGTTTTCGACGATCTAAAAGTCGGCTGGATAGCCTTAAGGTTGGATTCAAGCAATCGGCGGTCAGAATTACTTGAGGCGCTCTGGCAGTCCTTCTTGCTCTTTATTGCTGGCATAATCCTAGCAGGACTTCTGTCAGTTCGTGCTCAAAAACCAATTTCTGATTCCATTGGCAGGCTGGCTGAAACGGCTAAACAAATTAAAGATTCAGGTGACTACACCATCCGGGTGAAGTCAAGCTCCCGAGATGAGATTGGTCTGCTAGTGGGTAGTTTTAACGACATGCTTGAAAAAATTCGTAATCACGAACAACACCTCGAAGATCTGGTTGCCGAAAGAACCGTTGAGTTAGAAGCAGCCAAAACCAAGGCTGAAGAGTCCGACCATCTCAAGTCAGCCTTCCTGGCATCCATGTCTCATGAGTTACGAACCCCTTTGAATTCTATTATTGGATTTACCGGTATTCTCCTACAGGGCATGGCGGGACCGCTTTCCGATGAGCAAACCAAGCAGCTCAGCATGGTTAAGGGGAGTGCTTCGCATCTTTTGGAGCTAATAAACGATATTCTCGATATTTCTAAAATTGAGTCCGGTCGCATTCAGGTCTATGATGAAGCCTTTAAGGTAGATCTATTGTTGGTTATGGCTGTGAGCTCTCTACGGCCTTTTGCCGAGAAAAAAGGGTTGCGCCTCAGACACAACATCGAGTCAAGCCTACCCAAATTGTACAGTGACAAAAGACGGCTTGAGCAAGTCTTGTTGAACCTGATAAATAACGCCATCAAGTTTACTGACGAGGGTGAAATCCTTGTAAATAGTTACCTGAAAGAGGGTTTTCTGTATATAGATGTCATCGATACCGGTATTGGGATTAGTGAGCAAGACCTTGAAACCATTTTTGAAACCTTTCGCCAAATTGATACTGGTCTGGATCGCGTTAAAGAGGGTTCCGGTCTCGGGTTGGCCATCAGTAAAAAACTGGTTGAGTTGTTAAGCGGCACCATAACTGTAGTAAGTGAGCCCGGTGCAGGAAGCACTTTTTCAGTCGCTTTGCCTGTAACCCAGGAGAAATAAATCATGAGTATTAAAACTCTTATTATTGAAGACAATGAAAACAACATGTATCTGATTTCCTTTCTGCTTCAGAATAACGGTCATGATGTTTCTCAGGCTTATGATGGACAAGATGGTGTGTCGCTCGCGAAATCTGTTCATCCCGATTTAATTTTACTGGATATCCAGCTACCAAAAATGAATGGCTATGAAGTGGCCCTGGAGCTTCGAAAAGACGAATCTCTCAAAAATGTTCCCATCGTAGCCATTACCTCATATGCCATGCCTGGTGATCAAGAAAAAGCTTTAAGTGCAGGATGCTCTGGGTATATAAAGAAACCCATTAATCCTGACACCTTTCTCGGGGAAATCGAAAGTTATCTAGATAAAAAATAGCTCGTCCTCAGAGAAGTGTTCACTTGAACTCGAACAGGTCATCTCAATGTACTATCTTCTTTCTAAGTTTGTCCCCCCAAACAAACGTCACAGCGAATGAGCTTTAGGACTCTTTTTTTTGGGGAATGTCTCAATTTTCCAATTATGGGAAGTGGTCCCTTTCTATTTTTGCCCCGTTAACATCAAACAAAATGAGGAGCAAGTAGATGAAAAAATTGATATCCTGGGTAGAAATACCTGCAGCGGACATGCAAAGGGCCGTCACCTTCTATGAGAAGGTCCTGGACTTTAAATTAGAGATTCTCGATTTTGGATCTGAAAAAATGGCCTGTTTCCCTTCAGGGGAAGGAGCGATCTCAATGGCACCCAGCTTTAAGCCTGGATCCACAGGAGTTCTTGTCAGTCTAAATACTGAAGATGATCTTGATGGTTGTCTCAAAAAGGTGGAAGAGGCTGGAGGTAACATTACCATTCCCAAAACTAAAATTGAAGCAGAGGGTCGTGGTTATTTTGCTGTTTTTATCGATTCTGAGGGGAATAGACTGGGTCTTTACGGAGATTAACTGTTAAAGGGTCGACTGCCTCTCAACCTGAGGGGCAGTCCATCTTGACCTTCAATTCATATGTGCCAGGACTGATATGCCATTTAATTTTGCCCAACCGACTCAAGCATTAGCCCCCTTTGTTAAGCAGTATTGGGCTCTGGATAATGTGATGCCTCAAGGGCAAAGCCACACACAGCGAATAATTCCTACTGGGTTAATAGAGCTAACTATCTATCTCGGGGATACTCCGGTTTCTTCGGATAGAGATTCAATTTCCTCTGAAGCCTCATTGTTAAATGGACAACAATCAACACCCTATGATCTGGTGGTGGCTGGGTCCGTATCAGTGTTCTCCATTACCTTTCATCCCCAGGGTGCCCAGGTGTTTTTTAATATTCCCATGGAGGAGCTATATGACCAGACGATCTCTTTGAGATCCATTCAAAAGGATTTTGTCGACCAGGTTGAATCAGAACTTTATGATGCTGTTTCTTTTTCAGAGCGCGTGGACATTATGAATCATTTTCTCTGGCGTTTACTTAAAAAGAATGACGAACCTTCAGACCTGCCGCGACTGGTGAACAGTCTTACACATATTGATCAGTCAATGGGCATGGTTGACATTGCTACTCTGGCAAAAAATGCCTGTTTGAGTCGCAAGCAGTACGAACGGATATTTAAATCAAATGTCGGGGTCTCACCCAAGCGGTTTTTGCGAATTATCCGGCTTCAGCACGCCCTCTTTAAAAAACAGGTAAATCCAAAAATGAGCCTCACAGAATTGGCTTATGATTGTGGCTATTATGATCAATCCCATATGATTAATGACTTTAAACTGCTAACGGGTATGTCTCCTCGACAATATTTTTCAGATTGTGATGCCTATTCTGATTATTTTCTACTCTAAATTCTAACTAAAGGGATAATGGTGAGAATATGCCGGCCATAGCACACATCGGAGTGGGTCTCGCGGCTAAAAGGATTACTCCAAAAATCAATGCGGGCTGGCTTATCCTGGCTTCAGAGTTTATAGAGGTCATCTTTCTGATTTTATGGGCTGCTGGTGTTGAAACCGTTCCTACAAACGATACGGGATCTTACTCGCCGTACTCTCACAGTGTCATCATGGGTGTTTTCTGGTCGTTTTTAGCTGGTTTTTTTGTCCTCTGGCTCAGTAAAAACAGAAAAACAGCATTGATCATAGGGACCCTGGTTTTTAGTCATACACTTCTGGACATAATCGCCTCACCCAAAACAGCTTTTTTTGCAGCTGATATAGGAATGCCAATCTTTTTTGATATTACTCAGACCGTTGGACTGGGATTGTGGCGATATGAAACGGTAGCCTATATAGGTGAATATGGCTTTGTTCTGATAGGGTTACTGGTTTATCTGAATGAACGAAGAAGAATAAAACAGACCTTTGCAGTCACGTGATTATTCGGGAATTGCTTCATTTCTAGCGATCAGAAGCAGTTTGCTTTATTAGAAATCCATACGGTTGGCAGCCATGCTCACAAACAACACAGGTAGATAAATTAACATATAGCGGAAGAACTGTTTGGCTGTGGACAGCTCTCGGTTCCTATAAAACCGGGTGACCATCACAATAGCTCCCGTGGTCACCAGTATTGCGATTCCCAGATAGATGGTCCCTGAGATTTTAAAGATAAAGGGCATAAAGATCAGTGGTACATTAATCATTGTGTACCATAAACTCTGGCGGAAAGATGCGTCCTCGCCGGCAACAAAGGGTAGTTGTTTACCTCCTGCAGCCAGATATTGATCCTTGTAGCGATAACAGATCACAAAGGTGTGTGGAATTTGCCACAGAAAGATCATAAGGGACATCCATAAAATCATCAAATCCACACCTTCAGTTACAGAATACCAACCAATAAAAGGCAGTATTGCGCCAGGCAAAGAGCCGATTAAAGTGCTCATACTTGATCGTGATTTCAGTGGGGTATAGCTCCAAACATATAAACCGCCGCATAAAAATGTTGCCAGTGCGGTTGCCTCATTGATCAACACATATTGCAGAACCAAGCCCAAAGCAAAAACCCCGAGTCCGGCATAAAGAGCTATCCCTGGTGAAATCACTCCTGACGGGATGGGTCTTGATTGAGTGCGTTCCATGTTGGCATCTGCCTCGCGCTCATAATATTGATTCAGGGCGAAGGTGGCCGCGTTGGCCAGACCGGTGGTGAGTATTAAGATGATCAAGGGAATCCACTGGAAGGGTAACCCGGTTTCGTTCAAGGCGTACATATGCGCAAAAACCACCATGAGCATAATCATAGGGATGGGTTTCAGGCGAAAGAGTTGGATATAGGCTTTAAACATTAATTGTAGCATTCCAGGCCGTCATCCCGAGCGGAGTCGAGGGATAACTAATTAACATTGTTTTCGTCGCCTCTCGACGCCGCTCGAGGTGACAATTCCTATTACATCCAGAAACATCAAAGTGTCTTGCTGAGCCTGTATAAGTATGACACAACAATACATTACTCCGACAATTCCTTGATGTGGTCAATAATAGCCATGACCTCATCTGCTGTCATCGGTAAGGGCGGCATGAGAGGTTGAAACCCCTTCACGATATCCTTGCCCGGTTCCATTATGGATGTTTTGAGATAGGCTTCATCAACGGTGATCTCACGCTCTTCGCCACCGGTAACCACTATTTCAGTTTTTCCAAAAAGCCCCTTAAATGAAGGTCCAATGAGCTTGGTTCCATCACTACTGTGACAGGCAAAACAGCCCTTTGAGGTAATCAATGCTTGTCCTGGGTTTTCAGCTTTTTGTTTTAGAAAGCCTGCGGATTGTTCTTCCAGCCAAGCCAGATAATCTGGCTTGGTCAGAACGTGGACCTTGGTAATCATTTGAGCGTGATTTAAACCGCAATATTCTGCACAAAACAGATCAAAGTCACCGATCTGGCTAGCTTCAAACCAGGTATAGTTGTCTTCTGCTCCAGCAGCCTTGGGCACCACATCCATTTTCACACGAAAGGCTGGGATATAAAAGGAGTGGACCACATCATCTGAATGGAGCGGCAGGTAAATCGGCGTGTCAGCTGGAACAGTAAGCCCTTGAGCTGTATTTTGCTCAAGACCATTAGGGTAGGTGAATTTCCACCACCACATGCCGGCATCAACCTTAATTTCCATGGCATCCTTGGGGACATTTCTCATCTTTAGAAAGCCCTGGAGGCCAAAATAAAAGAAAAGCATTACTAGAATTGTGGGGACAATAGTCCATACAATTTCCAGACCGGTATTGCCATGCAGATTTGATGGAACTGGATTATTCTTACGGTTATACTTAATAATACTGAAGATGATGAAGCCGGTAATAAAAACCAGGAAAAACAAGCTCACATACGCAATAAACCAAAAGGCAAAGTCAACATCTTGAGCAAAAACAGAGGGCGGATTGTAATTTACGTTCATGCTATCCCCCTGAAGGCGTAGTCTGAAAAGGTGAGTAGAAAGAGGGTTGCCAGGGTAACAAAAGCCAGGGCGACAAAGAGTTTAAAGATCAGTGGTTCATGATTGAGGTGCATAAAGAAATATAGCACTAGTCCTGCTTTCACAGATGCAACTGACATGGCTATTATCAAGGCCCCTATATTACCAATATCAAGCCCGGACAACATCACTGTGGCAATGGTCAGGAAAATGAGGGCAGAAAAAACAATGATGGGTCCGCGAGGACTAAAGGTCTGTTCGTTTGAGTTCATATTCATACCCCTTATGCGACCAGATAGTAAAGTGGAAATAGGAAAATCCAGATCACATCAACCAAATGCCAATAAAGGGCACAACGCTCGAGAACACCAACGTTCTCCGGGTTAATGCTTCCTTTAGCAATCCAGTAGTAGACAATACCCATCCAGACTGCACCGATGATGATATGCAGTGCATGCGTACCCGTCATGATGAAGTAAAGACCATAAAAAAGGACTTGTCCATTGGGGAGCATTTCAGGTCCCGGTGTTAAAAGTGGTGATCCTTTGCCGGCTGCAATTGCTCCACTGGTTTGTAAATACAGGTCGTGGGCAAACTTAGCGTTCCACTCAAAACCCTTAATGATTAAAAATGTAGTTCCCAGGGCCATGGTAATTAGAAGCATGGTTTTGGCTAATTTGACCCGTCCTGCCCTCATGGCATTTAATGACAGCACCACAGTAAGGCTGCTGGCCAGGAGGATGATCGTATTGGTGGTGCCAATACCCGTATTCAGGCTTTCGGCTGCAATTTTGAAATCATTCAAATGGGCAGATCTGTACACGCCATAAACGATAAAAAAGGCTCCAAAAAGAAGGAGTTCAGTAAAGAGAAATAACCAGAACCCTAAACGAGTTCCCTCTTCATCGTGATGATGGAAAGCTTCAACAGTCACAGCTTGCTCACTCATCTCTGGCTCCTTTAGATGTTCCTGCTTTCACTTCAGCCCTGAAAGCATCATAGTCATAGGGATGTCTGGTGACAACAGGGTCTTCTTCAAAATTATAGAGTGTTGGTGGTGAGGCTGTCTGCCATTCCAGGGTTGAGGAATTCCAGGGGTTTTCCTCGTTGCTTATCTGACCTTTACGCAGGCCGTGAATCCAGGTGACAAACATCAGGATCACCCCTATAACCAGAATCCAGGATCCAATGGTTGATGCCTGTTGCAGGGTGGTAAACAGGGGAATGTCTGGATAGGTATGATAGCGTCTGGGCATACCATAAAACCCTAGAATAAACATGGGTATAAACAGAGCGTTGAATCCCGTAAACATGAACCCAAAGGTCGCATTGGCTAGTTTGTGGGAATACATTTTCCCGAACATTTTGGGGAAATAATGAAAGATACCACCAATGATTCCAAAGGCTGCTCCACCAAACATGGTATAGTGGAAGTGAGCCACAATAAAATCAGTGTCGTGGAGATGGATATCCGTGGACAATGATCCCAGAAACATGCCGGTAAGACCACCAATACTAAAATTAAAGACAAAGCCCAGGGCAAACAACATGGGGGGCGTCAGCGCAATAGATGCCTTATAAAGGGTGGCTATCCAGTTAAAGACCTTAATGGCGGTTGGAATAGCCACAAAGAACGTCAAGAAAGAGAAGATAATGGAGGCCACATCAGACATTCCTGTAGCAAACATATGATGAGCCCAGATTAAGTAACCTACACCAGCAATACTGCAGGATGCTATGGCAATACTCTTATATCCAAAAATTGGTTTCTGGCTGTTGGTGGGAATAATCTCACTGACCAGTCCCATTGATGGTAGAATCATCACATAAACAGCTGGGTGAGAGTAAATCCAGAAGAGATGTTGAAACAATATTGGGTCGCCACCTTTGTTGGGGTCGAAAAACCCTACAGGCATCATCCTTTCAAGAACAATCATCAATAACGTTATACCCACAACAGGAGTCGCCAGCACCTGTATCCAGGAAGCGGCATAAATTGACCAGGAAAACAGAGGCATTTTAAAATAGCTCATGCCTTTTGTGCGCATCCTGTGAATGGTAATAATAAAATTTATTCCTGTGAGGATGGTTCCCCAGCCCAAAATAAAGGCTGCGGTCAACATCCATGAAACAGAGTCAAATTGTGTCCCAAACATGGAAATGGTTCTGGTTGTTACAGAATAGGGCGGTGTAAAGGTCCAGCCCGTGTCAGCCCCACCCAAAAGAATTCCAACTACGGCCATAATTGCACCAAACAAATACAGCCAATAGGAGAGTAGGTTGACACGGGGAAACGCCACATCCTTGGCTCCGATCTGTAGAGGCAGAAAGAAGTTACCAAGAACTGCAGGTGCACCTGGAACAATAAAAAGAAAGATCATAATAACCGAGTGGAGCGTAAAAAATGAACCATACCATTCTACGGGTATTATCTCCCAACCGCTGGCGGCTGGATAAAATTTCTGGAGCTTGATTAAGAAACCAAGGCAAACAGCCAAAAAGAAAAACGTGAACATCGTGAAACCGTACATAACACCGATCCTTTTGTGATCCGTCGATGTTAGCCAGCTCATAATTCCACTGGTCCACCGACTACCGGTGTGACTATTGAAGTAGTTGGTGCTGTTGGCTGTTTCCATAATTAGCTGTCCTCGTTTTCATTTGGTATGGCTGGTTTTTTGTGGAAGGCTGTAGTTAATACCAGTATGGTTATCAGGATTGATGCAAGGATCAAGACCCCGGTAACTTTTAGGAAGTTAAAATAATAACCTCGACCTTCGGGCTCTTCAACAAAACAAAAGTTTACAATTTTACGGAGCGTGGGTGCCCACTTGCCTTCCATAGCATTTGTTACTGACACCATGACTTCGACGGGAAGAAAGTAAAGTCCGCGGATATAGCGGGAGATAATGCCACTTGGCGATAAAATGATCAGCGATGACGCATGCATAAAGCCTTCGGCTTCATCTGGAGCATATTTAAAGCCAACTGATTCTGTTAATGTTCGGATGGTGGAGGAGTCGGCAGTCAGGAACCTGAAAGATGATTCTGGTATATTGGTTTTACCCTCGAACAGATTGAGATAGGATTGCTTTTTGAGGGCTGCAATCTCATGATCCTCGTTGGGGTCAAAACTAACAGCAACTACATTGTATTTATCCCCAGGCAGAAAAGCAGAGGGCGATTGATTGATCACATCTACAATGGCGTTAAGAAATGGGTTACAGATAGAGGTACAGTTGTAATAAACCAGTGCTAGAACGATGGGGCGACCCTCACTGGCTTCAGTCAAGGTAATGGGTTGCCCGGTCTCGTCAAAAAAACTCAGGTCCAGATCAACTTTTTGCCCTAGAAAGCTATCATCGATACCAATTTCAGGCTGTGGTTCTATATCTTCTGAGAACACCGAGGTGCTCAGGATAAGACTTATAATTATTAAGTGTTTGAATAGCATGTTCACCCCAGTCAAAATAAACTCATACTTCTTACGTAGACCATTGATGATAATTTTGGTCTCTATCCATTGCAAGCATGAAATGCCTCACGATGACTATTTCTTTGTATTTATTGTGTTTGTGTTTTTTTTACGTCTTGAGAAATAACCACACCTTCAATATGTGTGGGTGATTATTTGTTTTCGGAGTCATTCCCACGATATTTTAGCTGCATCCCATTGAGAAAATTACGGAGGATTTGGTCTCGTAAGGGACGGTAATGTTTATGGTCTGGTTTGCGGAAAAAGGCGCTGAGTTCGTATTTGCTCACCTTTAAGTCAGCCAACATCAGAACCTCCAACAGTTCTTCGGCTCGCAAATTCAAGGCAATCTGTAGCTTTTTCAATATCACATTATTGGTGAGTTTTTTTTCTGGCTTTGGAACAGGACCTTCTTTTCTACCGCGCTTTTCTATAATGAGACCATTTAAAAAAACAGCAAGCTCATCGTCATAAAGGGGTTTATAGGCGGGGTCTTCTTCTCTTTTCATCCAATCACTGATCTCTGCGCGGGTGGCTTTGTGGTTAGCCAGGGCGAAAATGGCGATCATCTTTTCATCATTAAAATCAAAGGTGTATCGGATCCTTCTCAGGATGTCATTTTTGGTCATTTCAAGTCCTTGCCTGGCAGCGCTGTAAACCCAACCATACTTGTAGTCTTTTTAATGTTTGTGTTCTGGATAATAGGCCGTTAGGGTTGAGATGCTTTTCTTGAGAGCCTTCACTGATTTTAAATCAGGGTTTTGTTTGGCTTTCATAGCGGCCAAAATCACAGCATGATGATATTTTAGTCTCTCCGCATAATCCTTTTGAGATGGCTTCACTCGCTGTGTTAAATAATAGTCACTAATTGTATCAATGATCTTCTGGGCATGATCTTCCTTGTTCATAACCCAACGGACCATCTGGTTTTGGGATTGAATATCCATTTTTCCTGTTAGCTCTATCATCTTGTTGACGGACTTCTCTACGGTAGATGCATCTTCCAGCATGGACAGAAGTCGGGCATAATCATCATATATCCCACAGGGAATCTGGCAATGAGCCTGTGCTGACTGAGGCAGGATTAGTCCAGCGCTTAATAGAATGGTGATGGCAAAAAGAATGCTTCTATATGTTTTACTCATAATTGGTTCCTATTTTTCTGATGAATCAGTTTAGTTGAGATTCGATTTGGCTGAGGTATTCCACAACCAGTTTTTCAATGCCTTGGTTTACCGGAGCTTCACGTATTGTGTTATAAAGTTCCACACTCTCGTGAAGGGCTCGCAGGCAATCCCGAGCATCATAGACCGGTAATGTCCTCCGTAGTATTTTTAATTCTTCCTGGCTGGCATGCTGCTCAAGCTTTCGAAGACCTTGTGGTCGGGCTCCATTTTGATTCAATATTATTGGTCCTAAGACATTGACCCGTAAAAACCCAATAGCATCAACTGCCTCAAATATTTCACCCCGACCAATTTTTGTGGCGGTATAGTGGATCCAGGTCCAAAACCGTTTTTCGATCCAGGCTGCGTCTGGCTGGGGAAATTCTGATACTTTTAAGTTGACCTGGCTGCTTATCACATCCCCGCGTTCCCATAAGACAATAGGATTCTCAACCTTGTCATCAATATCGTCCATAGAGACAAATTTAAAGTCAATGTGAAGCAGGGGTGGTCCAAACAGACAAATGAGCAAGCGTGGCTCCCCCACATGTTCTCCCGTAAAGCTTTCAAGAAGAGTTCCGATCTTTTGAACAATTTTGGGACGCTCAGACAATACTGCCTGATAGTGCTGGGGGTCGATATAAACGACCAGGTCTAAATCACTAAATTCATCTATTTCATCTAGCAGGTAGGAACCGCCAACAGCAACGCCAAAAATGCGTGAATCATTTTTTAATCTCGGGACCGAGCTCTCAATAAAGTCTCGGTGTGGATCCGGAAGTGTTGTTATTTGAGGAGGGTCTTGTGGTGGGAACACAACAGGGGGCTTGTTTAATTCTCTAAATCTTCTTCTGGTGTTGATTCTTCAGATGTGTCTGGACCCTCTCGTTCGAGCTTTTGCTGTAACTTTGCTTCTTCTTTGAGTTTCTTTTTCTCTTCTTTCTTTTTCTTTTTTGCTAGGTCTCTCTGGTGTTTTGCAAAAGCGTAATTTGGCTTGGCCATTAACTCTCCTTTTTATGTCGTTTATTGAAACTTTGATTCTTTCTATATGAGCGTCTTAACCTAAGGGCATCTTGATCTTTGACAAAACACAAAGGTCAAAAATATTAGTTCCTTTTTATCATTTATTGCGTTGAAATAATTTTGCATTGGGTCTTCACCATTTATTTTCACGCGAAGTATTATGTTTATTAAACAGCTCCAAGCGGAAACGCTCTAAACAAAGGATTACCATGCCATCTGCAAAGATTATCTGGACCAAAATTGATGAAGCACCAGCCCTGGCCACTTACGCCTTACTACCCGTTGTACAGGCCTACACAAAAAACACCGGGATTGATATCGAAATCAGCGATATCTCGTTAGCGGGTCGAATCATCGCGCTTTTCCCTGACAATCTTACAGAAACACAAAAACAGGCTGATGCGCTGGCTGCGCTGGGTGAACTCACCCAATCTCAGGACGCCAACATTGTCAAGCTCCCCAATATCAGCGCTTCTATACCTCAGTTACAAGCCGCTATTAAAGAGCTTCAGCAAAAGGGCTACGATATTCCGGATTACCCCGAGGAGCCCAAAGATGAAGCAGAAAAAGCACTGCAAACACGATTTGCCAAGGTACTTGGTTCGGCTGTGAATCCTGTCTTGCGTGAGGGTAATTCAGATCGTCGTGCTGCGGCATCTGTAAAGCGTTTTGCTCAGAGCAATCCCCATCGCATGATGAAACCATGGCCAGAGAGTGGATCCCAGGCTCGTGTCGCCCACATGTCTGAAAAAGATTTTTACGGAACAGAAAAATCCAAAACAATGGATAATCCTGATGTGGTTTCCATAGAATTTGCTGATGCGAGTGGTGCCAAAACGACTCTGAAAAAGGATCTGCCCCTGCAAAAAGGGGAGGTCATCGATACCTCTGTCATGAATGTGAAAGCCTTGAAGGCCTTTTATGCAAAAACCATCGATGAAGCTAGGGGTGAAGGTTCTTTGCTTTCTCTGCATCTAAAAGCGACCATGATGAAAATCTCGGACCCAATTATGTTCGGTCATGCTGTCTCTGTTTATTATGGAAAAGCTTTGGATAAATACACTGCTGAATTGAAGGAGATCGGAGCCAATATCAATAACGGACTCGCTGATATTGAAGAAAAGCTTGATCGGCTCCCTCTCGATAAAAAGGCAAGCATTGAATCAGATATTGCTGCTGTTTATAAGGAGCAGCCCGCGCTAGCAATGGTGGATTCGCGTAAGGGTATTACTAATCTGCACGTTCCCAACAATGTGATTATTGATGCCTCCATGCCCAATGTGGTTCGAGATGGGGGTAAGATGTGGAACAATGATGATGCGCTTCAAGATACGGTTGCCATGATTCCAGATCGTAGTTACGCTACGATGTACTACGAAATAATCGAAGACTGTAAGGTCAATGGACAGCTTGATCCATCCACTATGGGAAGTGTTTCTAACGTCGGACTCATGGCTCAAAAGGCCGAAGAATATGGTTCGCACGATAAAACTTTTGAGGCTCCTGGAAATGGTATTATTCGAGTGGTTGATGCCTCTGGAACTACACTTCTCGAGCAGGAGGTTGAATCTGGCGATATTTTTAGAATGTGTCAGGCTAAAGATGCTCCCATCCAGGACTGGGTAAAGCTGGCCGTCACTCGTGCCAAAGCAAGTGGTTCACCTGCCATTTTCTGGCTGGATGAAAATCGTGGTCATGATGCTGAGATCATCAAAAGGGTGACTCTTTATCTCCAGGATCATGATCTCAGCGGTCTTGATATTCAGATTTTAAAACCGGTGGATGCCATGAAGTTCTCTCTAAAGCGAGTGCGTCGTGGAGAAGACACCATCTCTGTGACGGGTAATGTCCTGAGAGATTATCTCACCGATTTATTTCCTATTCTAGAGTTGGGAACCAGTGCCCGCATGCTTTCTATTGTTCCCTTGATGAAGGGTGGTGGTCTGTTTGAAACTGGTGCTGGTGGTTCTGCACCCAAGCATGTTCAGCAATTTCTGCAAGAGGGTCATTTACGTTGGGATTCCCTAGGTGAATATTGTGCCCTGGTTCCAGCTTTTGAACAGGTCGCCAGGACCAGCGGAAACACCCGGGCAACCATCCTTGCTGAAACTTTAGATGAGGCTATCAGCACCTATCTTAAAAACGCCAAATCGCCTTCCAGGAAGGTTAATGAGCTGGACAACCGGGGCAGCACTTTTTATCTGGCGCTATACTGGGCAAGAGCTCTTGCCGCTCAGGATAAAGACGCTGAACTCAAGGCTCGTTTTGTTGAGCTTTCCACAGCCTTGACCGACAACGAGACTTTGATTGCACAGGAACTGCTTTCTGCACAGGGCAGAATTGTAGATCTTGGTGGTTATTTCAAACCAGACGATGTAAAAACAACTGCATCAATGCGCCCCAGTCAAACACTAAATCACATTCTGGACTCCATGTAATTTCTGACTAATAGATCATTGTCTTTGAAGGGGTGTAGCGTGCTGCATCCCTTTTTTTGTGTCACAAAATTCTTGAGAATCCATTTTAATAAATTACATTTCGCCAGATAACGAAATGAGAAAAAATGAGAGCAGCCACAAATATTTATAAAGCCCTGTCTGATGCGAACAGACTGCGGATTCTTATGATGTTAAGAAATAAACCTCTGTGCGTATGTGAGATCGTAGAGATTCTTGAGCTGGCAAACTCTACTGTATCAAAACATTTATCAATTTTACGCAACGCCAGTCTGGTCATGGATTCAAAAAGTGGGCGTTGGGTGAACTACCGTATATCGACACCTGGAGAATCACCTGATATTGAAATCGTTCTTGCTCATCTTGATAAAATTCTTGATCGGGATGAGCAGGTTGCTAGCGATAACAAAAAAGTCAGGGAGGTTGATCGTTATGTCATTTGCGCATCGCCTACCTTGACGGTCACAGAATAAATTTTAGGGGAAATCGCATGAATCGGGGGATTATATGTATCGTTGGATTGATCTTTGGACTTGCCCTGAGTGCTTGTTCAGTGGAAGTAGCGGACACAGCGGAAACTAAATTAACACAAAAATCTGTTGACCCACTCATCACATTTATTGAACTAGGTTCTGTCAGATGTATACCCTGCAAGAAAATGCAACCGGTGATGACATCCATTGAAAATAAATATGGTGGCCAGGTTGATGTTATTTTCTATGATGTCTGGGAAGAGGATCAAAAAAAATATGCTTCGCAGTATGGGATTAAACTTATCCCCACTCAGATCTTTCTTGACTCTACTGGCACAGAGCTAATGCGACATGAAGGTTATTTCCCTGAAGCTGAGATAGATTCCTTTCTTGTCCGAAATGGTTTAAACACTAACTCGATTACAGGATAAAATGGACAGTCTTTTCGATACGCTCACACAGGCTGTATCAGGTCAATTCGGACTAGCCATTACTGCTTCTTTTGCATGGGGAGTCTTGAGTATTTTGTTAAGTCCTTGCCATCTAACCAGCGTACCTCTGGTTATCGGTTATATCTCCAGGCAGAATGAGGCCACGGGAAAGCGTAGTGCTTTATTGGCCCTTACCTTTGCTCTTGGTATTCTGGCATCCATCACCTTGATCGGTATTATCACAGTATCCATGGGACGACTCATGGGTGATGTCGGTATGTGGGGAATGTGGTTGGGCGCCATCATCCTTATTGTCTTTGGCTTATATCTTATGGATATCATCCATCTGAGTTGGCTTGGATGGAAGACGCCAGAGATTGAAAGGGCTGGATACTCTGGAGCCCTCTTGTTGGGGCTTGTTTTTGGGATCGGTCTTGGACCGTGTACTTTTGCCTTTCTCGCTCCAGTCTTAAGTGTGGTGATCCCTATGGCTCAAACGTCCTTTGCTAAGGCCATGATTCTCATTCTGTCTTTTGGCGCTGGTCACAGCCTGGTCTATGTTGCTGGCGGGGGAATGGCGGCTCTCATCGTGCGTTACATTAACTGGTCAGGGAATCATCGTGGTCCCGTTTATGTAAAAAGAATTCTCGGATTATTGGTTTTCATCGGTGGGCTGTATTTTGGATACGCGACACTCTAATGAGGTTTCAAAAAATGTTAAACAAATATCCGTGGCTTTTATTTTTATCTCTGCTACTCATTTGGGTTCTACTCTATTCTAACCTTTCGGTCTTCGCTGGATTTATTGTTTCGGAGCTACCGATTGATCCCGGGAGTCATCTTGGCGAAGCGCTGACTTTCTTTGTTTATGATGCGCCCAAAGTCCTCTTGCTTCTCTCTGCCGTGGTCTTTTTCATGGGAATTATCAACACCTGGTTTACCCCCGAGCGGACACGCGCCCTCTTGGCCGGACGCTCACTAGGTATCACTAATATACTGGCTGCATCGCTTGGCGTTGTCACTCCCTTCTGTTCCTGTTCTGCGGTCCCTTTGTTTATTGGTTTTGTCCAAGCCGGCGTGCCTCTAGGAGTCACCTTTTCATTTTTGATTGCGGCTCCCATGGTAAATGAGATTGCCTTGACATTATTGTTTGGACTATTCGGCTGGAAAATTGCCCTGCTATATCTCATTCTGGGACTATTGGTTGCTATCCTTGGCGGGGTCGTGTTGGGTCGCCTGAAGCTTGAAAAGTATCTTGAGCAATGGGTTCAGGATATTCCAAAGAAGCAACATTCCTTCGAATCTGAGAAGATCTCTATCTCACAGAGGTTAGAAGCTGGTTCTCTTGCAGTAAAGGATGTAGTCGGAAAAGTCTGGATTTATATTTTAATAGGAATAGGTGTAGGCGCTTTTATTCATGGTTATGTCCCTGAAAATTTCATGGCTTCCTTTATGGGTAAAGATGCCTGGTGGTCTGTGCCTCTGGCTGTAATCATTGGGATACCGATGTATAGTAGCGCCGCGGGTATCATCCCTGTTGTTCAGGCTTTGCTTGCAAAGGGTGCCGCTCTGGGAACAGCGCTATCTTTTATGATGAGTGTTGTGGCTTTGTCTCTTCCGGAGATGATCATTTTGCGGAAGGTTCTTACCATAAGGTTGATTAGCATTTTTATCGGTGTTGTTGCATCTGGTATACTGTTGGTTGGCTTAACTTTTAATCTGGTTTTATAGGAGCTTATTCAAATGTTAAATGTTAAGGTTTTGGGAGGTGGTTGTACAAACTGCAAGGCAACATACAAGTTAATCGAAGATGTGGCTCGCGAAAAAGGAACTGATATTGATTTGGAGAAGGTTGAAGATATTCAAAATATCATATCATATGATATCATGTCAACACCTGGAGTAGTTATTGATGAAACTGTGGTGCATCGTGGTGGTGTTCCCTCGCGAAAACAAGTAGAAGATTGGTTTTCCAATTAAAACTAAACACCTTTTCACATAAAACTCGTCGTCCTTGTCAATCACTCTTTTGTGTAAGCTCGCCCTGTATTTTAAGCTCTTTCACTTTTTTGACTATGAGAAAATTTACTCTTCTGGTTTAATCGAATTCGTAATGATTATCCAGCCATGGCTAAGAAACCATCACAATTTTCTCAAAGCCGCCTAATAATATTTGATCATTATTGCATTTTTGTATGGCCAAGATGGTTGCATATGGCTGTTTTTTAGGCAAAAACTGGTGTTCTCTCCAATATTTTATCCCGTCTTACAAAACTAAGATTTGATCTATCACTATTTTTTACTTTGAATGTTTTTTTTATGGAATACGGTTTTTTATACGATGGGCTTTTACTTGGTATACTCGAAAAGCTGGTAGTTTGTTTTATTCATGCCTAATTTTGAATATACATTTTGTGCCTTTATGTTGTCATCATCTACGTATAGCCTTAAGCCGACAATTTGATCATCTTTATCTATTAGAGTTTTAATAAACTCGTACATCAGTTTGTATAAGCCTGTCTGTCTATACTCTTTCTTGACGAAGACACTCTGAATCCACCAGAATAAACCATTCCGCCAATCGCTCCACTCATAGGTGATCATAAGGCAGGCTTTTATAGATCTGTTTATTTCACACACGACATAGAATCCATGTTTGGGTGTATCAAATATAGCTTCAACTCCTTGGAGAAGTATAGAGGCATCTAGGGAAATGCTTTCCGTTTCCAAAGCCATGGCCTGGTTAAAGCCAACAATTGTGTGAATATCATCTCTTGTGGCCCTACGGATGATGGGGGTTGTCATTTCTTATTCTTTTTTGGCTTGAAGCCTATACGATCGTAAGGATTTATCACACTGGAGATAATGTTACGAAGGTGAGCATTAATCCTTTTAAGATATCTGAAATACAAAACCATAACAGCTACGCTTGAAGTGTCTAATTCTTCTTCATTTTTCATCACAAGTTTTTGAATATATTTATCGCAAGTTCTGCCTATCTCCTTTGTCTCAGAGTACATGTCAAGCGCTATGTCCTCATCACCTGACTCAATACATTCAGGAGCTTTCTTAAACATCTTCTTTATAGATACTTCTATTTCACGGAGTTTATCTTTTGTGTTTTTTCCCTGTATTTCATCAGGGTGCATCTCTGTTAAATCAACAATGTTTTTTATATAATCGCCAATTCGTTCGACATCAACGATAACTGTAGATAAAACTAATCCGGCTGCGAGACTATCGTTCCCCTGCACCGTTAAGTGGGTTATAACTTTCCTTCTAATATCCCTTTCATATTTATTTATCAGTTTGTCTTTTTTAAAAATCAATTTTTGAACTGTCTTGCGATTGTCACCCCATAAAGCATCAGTGGCATCATCAAACATTTCAGCATCTATATTTATAGCTTCATATGTGAGATCCCAGGCTTCATTCAGTAGATTATCGCTGGTCCATAAATTCCGTATTTCTTTCCACATAATCATTAACCTTTAGTTTTAATTAACCAAATACTATAAAAAGGATTGGCACAAAGTATATCATCGAATATAAAAATAGAAATGTGATCAAATTCTTTTTTGATATAGATACATATGTACTGACTTTTTCGGCCATAGTAATTGGAATAAATTTTAATGGGTAAAAAATTAGTATTCCAAAAATATTAAATGCGAGGTGAGCAAAAGAGGCAGTCACTGCCACTGGGTTCCCAGTAGCCAGGGCCGCTAAGAGAGCAGTCCCCGTGGTACCTATATTGGCTCCCATTGTATATGGGAATATTTTCCTTATACTAACAATACCCGCTCCCGCAAGCGGTACAATTAGAGAGGTTGTAACAGAGCTGCTCTGAACAATAAAAGTCATTCCCATGCCCCAGGTCATTCCCAAAAGATCATTCTTAAACAGATACTTGTTTATAATTACCTCAATTTTATCAACAACCAAAGATCGGATAGTTTTTATAAGTAGCCCTAAAGCTGCAAACATTCCAATTATAGATATAATCATTAGTACTATTTCATTATAAGGAACGTTGATCATTAGAGAATCCACTAAATGAATAACTGGGTTTAATATTGCTTTTAACGGGTTAAACATTTTCATTCCACCGATACCCTCAAAACTATCATTCAAGAATACAGCAACTTTTTGAATGAAGTGAAATTTTAATTCAAGCGGAAACAACAGAATAACGGCACAGATATTAAAGAAGTCATGGACCACCCCGGCAGCGAATGCTCTTTTAAACTCGGCTTTTCTGCCAACATGCCCCATAGAAACAAGCGTATTTGTCACTGTTGTTCCAATATTGGCACCCATGATAATCGGAATGGCATTTTCTAAATTAACTACGCCACCTGCAACTAACCCTACAACTATGGATGTCGTTGTCGAGGAGCTCTGTATAAGCGAGGTTGCAACAATTCCAATGATAAGCCCAGTGAATGGGTTTGAAGTCGTTTGAAGCATAGCCTCAGCGAATTCTTTACCGAAAAGTTTAAAGCTGTGACCTAGAAGCTTAATTGTAAGGAGAAATAGATAGATGGTAACTATAACAGTTAATATCTTAATTATCTTTTGGCGTGTTTCCGTGTTCAAAATATCCTCATCGAGTATGAATACTTATTTATGGAGCAAGTCAAAGATAATGACAATATCACCCACTGTCATTAACGTCAAGGTAATTTGACGACTCTTCAAATCAATTAATTATAATAATAAAAAAATTGGATACTCCTGGTGGACTAAACCAGCACTCCCACAATAGGCCAAATGACTATCTGAGAGTGAAAAGGCATAAAACAGATGAAAAACTAGTCCTTTTATCAATGCTGATATTTACTTCGAATAATTGAAAGACGATCTTATTTCCACAAGTATGTGTGCACAAACATGCATTCTATTCATGAAAGCATGGCTTTATACAAACGACCAAAAGGTCGGTATTATACTATAGTAGTATTATATTAATATATTAAGTAGTGGTAGTAGAGTAGATTTATATTGTTAATAATTATAAGCTTGTTTGGTTCTAAGTTGAATAAAATTATCAAGATAAGCCTTTTACACCATTATAGAATTTTGTTGACAGGTTAAAAGTGAGTGTGGAGAGCTGTTCTTCTGTTGGTAGTTGATACACCCTTATTCACATGACTACTGCGGACTCTCCAAATATAGTCATTGTGGATAACTGTTTTGTTGATAGGTGTTATAACTTTTGGAAATTCTCATAAGTAGTTAAAAAACAATTCACCTTTTGACAAAATTCTATATAGTGATTGTTTATAACCTAGAGAATTATTGACAATCAACCTTTTGTATATTTAAAAAGCAAAGAGACATTTGTAGAGTGAAAAAAAGCCTCACTTGAAAAGCAAGGCTTTCTATAAAGCATATGTAGATGATGAACTTGGTTACTTAATCTGAATGTACATACGATTTCGCTGATCATCTACCCAGGATTGATATCTATCGCGTTTTTTGTATTCCAGAGACATGTTTTCAACATCGAACCAATGGTCAGTCAGGTTTACCTTTCCACCAGCCAAACGTCGGTGCACTATAATTAAATGGAACTGATCAGAGCTATAAACAGGCATTGAAAGGTTTTCAAGAGGGACATTAAGTAGCAGGTCATGTATATCTTCTGGCAGAAGAGAAATATCCGTCATACCCATTTGCCCTTTACGTGACTTCATATAGTCATCAGTTGCATAGATTTCGACCTGCTCAGCGAGGGTCGTCCTTTCGGCAAGTATATCATCTCTAATACCTGAAAGCTTGTCCGAAGTGAACTGTTTATCGGTATCATCAGCAACAGGCATTAATAAAATATGGGAGATGTTAACCTGCTCTCCCTGCTTGTCATCGAGCCGCAGGAGATGTAACCCAAACTGGGTTTCCACGATGCCACTCATTTGACCCACCTCGAGAGAGAAGGCAGCTTCTTCAAACGGTTTTACAAAGACACCGCGACCTACTAGACCAAGACTGCCACCATTGGCTGCCGATCCGGGATCCTTGGAATGTTGGGTTGCTGCATCCTCAAAGCTTATTAGACCGGTCTCAATATCACTCTTAATAGATAATAGTTGAGAGCGAAGCTGTTCCATTTTATCTGCACTCATTTCAACGGTCACGGAAAGAATGGAAAAATCAACCTGGGGGTTCTTTGCAGGAAAGCTGTCCTGCCAGGTCTTATAAAAATCTTCAACTTCACGACGACTGACCTTGATACCACTGAAAAGCTCCATTTTAACTTGCTCAACCAGGAGGTTTGTGCGGATCTGATCCTCATAATAGGATTTGATTTTGTAATGGTCCACACCAAAAGCTTCGGCAGCCTTTCTCAGACTTCCATACTGCATCTCTATGTTTTGCAAGGATTGATCAAGCTGCATTTGCACACTTCGATCTTCTACCTCAATGGTCTCCTGACGGGCATACTCTAACAAAACCTGTTGGTTAAGGAGTTCATCCAGAGCACGCACACGCAGCTGCTGAATTACCTCAGGAGAAGAGTAGGAGGGTAGCTTGGCCTGCATGGCAAAGAGCTGGGTCACCTGATCTACTTCAGAATAGAGAATGGCTTTTTCTCCAACAATGGCTGCCACACCATCTATCAATTGTTGGCCGCTGGCATTCAAAGTAAAGAGCATGGTGAGGGCGAGTACAAAATGACGCATTGATTATTACCTATTCTATAGAGCTATTTTAGAGAACACTCTTGTTGAAGAGAATGGTTCCAGACTTTCTGAGACTGTCTACAAGCTGTGTTTCAATATGACGTTGACGGTTAATAGAGAGCCGGGCCGCAATTTCTTCCCAGACCTCATCAAGACTCTTGATAGATCCACGATCGTGCCAGGTTTTTACCTCTACAAGATGATATCCAAGGTCGGTTTTAATGGGACCAAAAATCCCGGGGCGCTTCTTTTTAAGAAGATATTCTTTAACCTCTGGAAATAGATTTTCCACCTTGAATAAGCCAGTTTCCTTGGGGTGCATGGCTACTAGAGACTGCTTCTTTTCGAGATCACCCTTTTCAATGGCTTTTTCAAGTTCGCGGGCATCATCCCGGGAAGGCAAAAGGACATGAAAACCAAAAAATTCATTACTCTGGCGCTTAAATGACTCCAGGTTTTTCTGATAATAGGCGTCTATTTCATCACGGGCGACATCGCCCTGATCCTTTAAAATAACATCAAGCTGCTTATCGGCCAGCAATCGACGGCGATATGTTTCAACCCGATAGTTAAACATAGGATCCCTATGAATCAGATTCTTCTCTGCTTCCTGTGCCAAAAGAGTTTCCCTGATCCAGTTTTCAACCAGGAGGGATTTTTGAAGACTATCTAAAGACATAAAGCCAGGGTACATCAAGACCAGCTCATCCAGAGAGAGCTGTTCATGATTAACCTTGGCAATAAGGTTATCGTCCTGGCCATCAGAGCAAGAAGCCAACCCCGCCAGGAGGGAGATGGCCAGAACGATATAAAGCTTATTCATCTATAGAGAGCTATTTTTCGCCTGCCAGGTTTTCATAAAAAGCATGGGCGGCTGAATAGTTGACTTTAACGGTATAATCTTTTTTAAGATCACTGTAGGCATTTTCGGTACGAGCAGCTCGCAAGTCACTCAGAATTTCCGTTCTAACGCGTCCCTTGACCTTGCTATAAGGTTTTGGTCCCTCAGGAATGATATCCTCCAACTGGATGATTGAATAACCATTTCCTAGCTTTATGGGCCCTGCTATGTCTCCAACTTCCATAGAGAAGGCAGCCTTTCCCATGCTGCCATAGCGACCTTCTTGAAAAGCGGGCAAAACACCACCGCCTTCTTTTGTGGCTTTTCTTTCAGTATAACGCAGAGCCAGTTTCTCAATAACCTCACCAGCATCAAGACGTTTTTTCAAGGATACAGCGAAAAGACTGTCTTTTACAAAGACCTCCCTCACAAGCACCTTCTTTTTATCCATATATTTATCAGCTTTGTTTGCGTCATAAAAGGCCACCAACTCCTCTTCGCTTGGAGTAAGGTCTGAATTGATTTCTTTTGCTACAAAAGCGTCATAAGCGTAGCGCTCAACCAGATCATTAATTTTTCCAGCAAAGTCCACGTCCTGCTCAAACTTGTTGTCATAACCATAGTTGATAATGAGGTATTGAGTAACTATCTGATCAATAATACCCAGCAACTGGTTTTCGGTAACAAAGCGTGGTTTTTGACCGTCATCGAGCAACTTGACCTCTCCGACCAACCAATCACTACCCAACTCTTCACCATTTAGCCTAAACAAGGGCGCCTGAAAATCGAGCTTTTTGAGCATTTCATCAATGGCGTCTTTTTTTACTGAAGAGCCATCAAAAATCATGAAAAAATCATGTACGTTTTCAGTAATAATTTCGAATCCTGCGGCCTTTTTTTGTCCTTCCAGAAACTGATTTGCCATCTGTCCAAGCTCAGCACTTTTTTCACGACTTGCCTGCTGTTTGAGAGCGTTCTTTTCGGTTTCGAAGTCGCCGCGCTCAAGCTCTCGTTTTGCCTCTAGTTTGATGATGTGAAAACCAAAATCAGTTTCAACAACATTAGAGACTTCACCGGGCTCCAGGTTAAAGGCTGTTTCTTGAAAAGGACCTACCATTTTACCCCAGCCAAACCACCCAAGATCGCCACCATTTTGTTTACCAGAAGGATCATCAGTGAATTCGCTGGCCAATTCTTCGAAAGTCTCCCCTTTTGAAAGACGGTTATTAATCTGACCCATAAGCGCCAGGGCTTCAACCTTGGTTCGCTCTGAGCGAGAGCGAGAGGTGCCCTGGAACTGTAGTAAAATATGTCGTGCGTTCAATTCAGTGCCTGAACGCTCATAAACTTCCCGGACATAATCATCACTGACTACAGCATCAAGAATCTCTTTAGTATATACATACTGAAGCATCTGTCTTTTTTCGGCCTTCATTTTCTTGTTTTTAATATCATCGGTCTCACCCATTCCCTGATCCAGGGCTGCGCGTGAAAAAAGAACTTTTCTTACGTGCTCATCCACCTTGGAATCCATAAAGTCATGATCCTTGTCAGCAAAACGAGAAGCCGGGTTTTTGGAGGTGAATTCTTCCAGCGAGATGGCATTTCCGTCTATAGTGGCGAGCGTGTCGCTATCCATCTTTGAGCATGTAACGACCAGCATAAGTAGACCCAGCGAAAACAGGGTAGTAGTAAAGCGAGTGTTCATTTCATTAACCTTTTAATTATATTAGAGTTATCATTTATCATTATGGTCGGAAAATTTAGACGAGCGTTGAAGGCTTTCCAAGAATATTCTAAGGGAAGCCAAAAGGGATTCTTCACCTACCTGGGTCAGTATAAAAGTCAGTGATTTGTTGTTCATAATCTCCACCTCTTTGCCGGTTTCTCCCAGCGTCTTGGACAGAGCTTTAATGATCTCACTTCCTTCATGTTCCACGTGTTCTGGCAAAAAATCATTTTGGGCGCGAGACCCCTTTACTACGACACTGCGAAGCCCCAGAGATTGCCCCAGGTTTTTTATCAAAGCAGCCTCGATGAGGTTCATTGTTTCTGGCGGAAGCACACCAAAGCGATCCCTTAGTTCCTCACGAATCCCATGAATGCCTTTTATAGTATCGGCTTCAGCAATTCTGCGGTAGCTGGCGATACGCTCCGCCGTATTTTCGACATAGCTTTGGGGAATCTGCATCTCCACATCAACAGTCATCTCTGTTGGAGGAAAGGTGACCGCCTGGTCACCACCAATTTCTTTTAAGGTTTCAAGGGTGTCTTTTAAAATTCGGGTGTATAGGTGGTATCCGATATTGCTGATGTGACCACTTTGCTCAGTTCCAAAGACGTTTCCCGAACCGCGGATTTCTAAATCACGCATGGCAATCTCATAGCCACCCCCGTAATGGGCATGTCGCTCCAGGGCGTTTAGACGCCTAATGGCATTCACGCTGAGCTTCCTAAAACCGGGTGCGATAAAGAAGGCCCAGGCCTTTCGGTGAGACCGACCCACGCGTCCTCTAAGCTGATATAACTGTGACAAACCCATGGCATCAGCCCGATTAACAATAAGGGTGTTGGCATTTGGTATATCCAGACCAGACTCAACAATGGTGGTGGAAAGCAGCACATCAAATTCTTTATGGAAAAACCCCAACATGACACGCTCAAGATCGCGTGGGTTCATTTGACCATGACCCAGGCCAAAACGTACCTCGGGAAGCAGTTTTTGTAGTCGACTCAACATGATACCGATGGACTCAACCCTATTATGAACAAAAAAGACCTGGCCCCCTCGATCAACCTCCCGTAGAATGGCTTCACGAATACGGCCTTCATCAAAATCCATAATGATGGTATCAATGGGTTGGCGCTCTTTGGGCGGCGTTTTTAACATGGAGAGATCCCGGGCTCCCATAAGTGACATCTGTAGAGTGCGGGGGATGGGAGTTGCTGTCATTGCCAGAGAATCCACGGACATTTTAATTTCTTTAATCCGTTCTTTATGTTTAACCCCAAAACGATGTTCTTCATCTACTATAAGCAAGCCAAGTTTATTAAAAACAACATCTTTGGACAAAATCCTGTGGGTTCCAATAACGACATCAAGCACGCCCTTTTCAAGATCAGCAAGTGTGGCTTTTATTTGTTTTGGAGTTCTAAAGCGAGAAAGCACACCTACGGTTACCGGGTAATCAGCAAAGCGCTCCAGAAAAGTTTCGTAGTGTTGTTGGGCTAGAATAGTAGTTGGAACCAACACCCCGACCTGTTTGGAGTCATTTATTGCCTTGAAAACAGCCCGCATGGCAACTTCTGTTTTCCCAAAACCCACATCACCGCATAAAAGGCGATCCATTGGAAAGGCCGACTCCATGTCTTTCTTGATATCCTCAACCGCCTTTAGCTGGTCGCTGGTCTCATCATACATGAATGAAGCTTCCATGCGTTTTTGAAAATCGCTATCCGGATTATAACGGAACCCCTCTACAATAAAGCGGTTGGCATAAAGCTCAATCAGCTCCTTTGCATAATTATCAACGGCCTTACGGGTTTTTATTCTTATCTGGTCCCACTCGGTGGTGCGCAGGCGGGTGAGTTTAGGTGGGGTCTCCAGCTGAGATTCGTAGCGGTGGACTCTGTGCATTTTTTCAACGGGGACATAAATACGATCACCGGCCTCATATTCAAGAGCAAGAACCTCACGAACCGTCTTTTGAAAAGGCATCAACTCAACACCCAGATACTTGCCAACACCATAATCAAGGTGGACGACATAGTCACCCTCTTCAAAAGCCTCAATGCGTGTGGCTGGCTTTACTGGAAAAGATCGCGGTATAACGCTTCGTTTTCGGGTTCTACCAAAAATTTGATGATCAGTGAGGACGGCCAGCTTGTTTTTGTGGTCGATAAAACCAGACGAAAGGGATAGTCGCACTCCCTCAAAACGCAAATCTTCAAACAATACCTGCAAGCGATCGAGCTGGATGTTGCTGTCAGCACAAATAAACACACGATAGCTTTCATCATTAAAATGTCTGAGGCGGGCTCGAAAAGCATCCAAGTTTCGCTGAAAGTCAGGCTGAACCTCTATATCATACACATTTTTAGATTCAACCTTTGCCTGGAAAATCCTAGATGCATCACCAGCACGATCCCTTTTAAGGATGTCAGCTATGGCAAGAGAGTCAGAATCTTCTATGATGGGACGATACTGAAAAAAGCGAAGCCCAACTGGAACCGAATTTATAAGCGGGTCCACAATAGTTTCAACAAAAGGGTTCTCAGGATAAATGATTATTTCTTCGTGCTCAACTCCTGACAGCTGGGTAGCAGGGTCAAACTCTCGGATGGACTCAAGGGTATTACCAAAAAAATCTAAGCGAAGCGGTTTGTTTTGATCACCTGGAAAAACGTCGAAAACACCACCGCGGGTAGCATAATAACCAGGCTCTACAACAAAAGAGTCACGGGTAAAACCATATTCAGACAACCCTCTTTCGAGATCAGACACAGAATATTCCCGGTCTTTTTGTAAGACAATACTTTTAAGGGCGTCTTCTGAGATGCTTCCGGCTAGCTCGCTAGCCTGCGTAATATATATGCCAGCGTTTCCACCCAACAATGCCCGCAGAGATCGCCCAGACTGACCCGTGTCGATCCCGTCCACCCGATCACTTCCTACAAAATGAACCTCCTGGCCCAGATTCAGAGCGACAATATCGTTGAGTGCCCTCTCGGCGGAGGGTTTATCCGGCAGAATAAAAACCAATGGTTTTTTATTGAGGTTTGCGTGAACAAGAAAGGCCAGAAGTGGCGGCTCCACCCCGGAAACTGCAGAACCAGAAAGCTTATAGGTACGGGCTATTTGTAAAGAAAGGTCAGAGTGTTTCACGTGAAACATTTTTTTTAATAAGAATGATTAACAAAGAAACATCAGCAGGGGTGACGCCACTGATCCTGGATGCCTGCCCAATAGTTTCAGGGCGAATCTTGTCTAGCTTTTGCCGGGCCTCAAACGAAACAGCCTGCATGGATAGATAGTCTACGCCATCAGGAATATGCATTTGTTGATGTTTTGAGAGGCGCTCAACCTGAAGGCGCTCCCTTTCTATATAACCACTATATTTGGTGTTGGTGGCTATGAGCGTGAGGAGGGTGGGAGGCAGGTCGTTAACCCAGTCCGGCAACAAGCTTTGAATGTCTTCCACCGAAACTCCGGGGCGCTTTAAGATGTTCGCCAGGGTCTGGCTTTCTTTGACCGTGGCCTGTGTCTCAACCAGCGCGTTAATAATATCTGACTTGATATAGGTTGTGTTGAAAAGCGCTTCTGTTTTTTTTGCCAGAACCTTTTGGTTCTCCACATCATCATAGCGGGTTTTTTCCGTAAGACCCAAGTGATATCCTTTTTCGGCGAGACGGAAATGGGCATTGTCATAACGTAAAAGCAGTCTGTGCTCTGCCCTTGAAGTGAACATGCGATAGGGCTCGTCTGTATCTTTGGTTATCAGATCGTCGATAAGGACGCCGATATATGCTTCGGATCTTCCGAGCACAAAGGGATCAGAATTATCAATACCTAGACAGGCATTGATTCCAGCCATCAAGCCCTGTGCGGCAGCTTCCTCATACCCAGAGGTCCCGTTGATTTGTCCAGCAAAGAACAAACCCCTAACGCGCTTGGTCTCCATGGTGGCTTTTAGTTGAGAGGGTGGAAAAAAATCATATTCAATGGCGTAACCGGGACGAATAAACTCCACCTTCTCCAGTCCCGGTACGGTGCGGAGGCTGTTTAGCTGGACTTCTTCTGGCAATGAAGATGAGAATCCGTTTACATAGAGCTGGTTTGCATCGCTCCACTCCGGTTCTAAAAAAAGTTGATGAGAGGTTTTTTCAGCAAAACGAACCACTTTATCCTCAATGGAAGGGCAGTAGCGTGGGCCAACACCCTGAATAACCCCGGTAAAAAGAGGGGAGAACTCTAACCCGCCATTAATGATAGCATGGGTCTCCTCATTGGTGTTGGTGATATAGCAATATTCATTAGGTGGATCAAAGTCCTGGGTGGAGAAAGAAAAGGGCTCGGGGTTTTTGTCGCCAGTCTGTATGGTGGTTTTTGAAAAATCAACACTGTCCCGCTTGATGCGTGGTGGGGTGCCTGTTTTCAATCGGCCGGTTTCAAACCCGAGCGTTACCAGGGATTCGGTAATACCCACGCTGGCGGACTCGCCAATTCGTCCTGCCGAGAAACTCTTGTTGCCAATATGTATAAGGCCATTAAGAAAGGTGCCATTGGTTAGGATAAGTGCCTGACAATTAAAAGAGGATCCATCACGGGTTTGTACACCAGTGATTTCTGAACCAGCATCATTAGCAATAACGGCCGTAGCTTCGTCTTCGAATATATCCAACCCAGCCTGGTTCTTGCATGTGTCTACCATGTAGGCGCTATAGGCTTTTTTATCAATTTGTGCGCGGGGAGACCAGACCGCACGACCCTTGGATCTGTTCAACATCTTAAACTGAATGCCAGTATGGTCTGTAGCTTTCGCCATTTCACCACCCAGGGCATCGATTTCACGAACAAGGTGACCTTTGGCCAGGCCTCCGATAGCTGGATTGCAAGAGGCTCGTCCCAGGGCGTCAGTTTCCATAGTGATAAGCAAAGTGCTTTTACCTAGCCGACTTGATGCGAGTGCAGCCTCTATACCGGCATGACCGCCACCAACCACTACAACCTCGTATGATTCACGTGAAACAGTCAAAACTATTTTCCCACGCAGAAACCGCTAAAGATTTGGTTAAGGATGTCGTCAGGCGTTGTCTTTCCAGTGATCTCTCCCAGGACATCAAGGGCTAGCCGCAAATCAGAGGCGATGTACTCAGGGCCTAAATCGGTTTGGATAGATGCCACACTGGTGGCAATCTGATTCTTAAACCGAATAAAAACATCTCTATGGCGCTCACTGTTCAACACAACACCACCCACGCCGACATTAATCATGTTGACAACTTGTGTATAAAGAGTCTTTTTTAATAACTCAAGACCCTCTCCGGTTGTACAGGAAAGGCACACATCCATGCTTTCTGGTTGCTCAGAAACAAGATCAAGTTTATTAAAAACAACAATTTGAGGTGTGTGTATAAGTTCGTCTGGAATAGATGTTTCAGTGTCGGGGGCATGAACCAGGATTACCAGGTCTGCGTTGTCAATTTCATCGAGACTGCGATCCACCCCTGACAGCTCAGCCTCGCTTTGGGTGTCACGCAGGCCTGCCGTATCAACCAGAACAATAGAATGGCCGGCAATAACAATGGTTTTCTCTATAGTATCCCGAGTGGTGCCAGCCTGGGCAGTAACAATAGCCCGATCTTCACCAAGGAGGAGGTTAAAAAGGGATGATTTGCCACTATTGGGTGCACCAACCAGAGGAATACGAATTCCTTCTTCCAGTCGGCGTCCATAGAAATACGTATCCAACAAGGCTTCTGTGATTTCAAGGATCTCAGAAAGCGGATCAAGAAGTGCCTGGGGTGGTGAAAAGTCAATCTCCTGGTCAGAAAAATCCAGCTCTGCCTCAAGAACGGTAAGGCTATGTATCAACTTCGTTGACATGGAGTCAACCAGAAGTCGAAGATTTCCAATTAATTGGTTTCTGGCGTTTTTGTGAGCGGCTTCATCCTTCGCATGAATGAGATCAGCCACAGCTTCGGCCCGCGAAAGATCAATCCGCCCGCTTAAAAAGGAACGAAAGGTGAACTCACCGGCACCAGCTGCCCTTAAACCAGGTGCACGCAAAAGCACCTCAAGCAGTTTTTGTTGCAAATATGCACCACCGTGAATGGAGATCTCAATCAGGTCCTCACCCGTAACAGAGTGTGGTCCCTTGAAATAAGTGACGACACAATCATCAAAATCACCCTCGCTGAGAGCGGGATGTTTCAGTTTTCCAAAGGTGGCGTAACGGGGTTTAAGTTTTTGCGTGCTGGTAAAGTACTGGTTGATTGTTTCCAGGGCGAGGGGTCCAGAAATTCGGACAACCGCAAGGCCGCCTATGCCAGGCGGCGTGGAGATTGCGACAATGGTATCCTCAACAAAGGGGAGCACAAAGAGTCCTTCAACTTATTTCTTGCGCTTCTTTTTGGGGCGCGCTACTGGAGTTGGTGCGGTAACGGAAGCGGGAAGCGTCTGCTTTGGGGTAAAAAACTTCTGCTGTACGATGGACATCACATTAAAGAGTGTGTAGTAAAGATTCAACCCTGATGGGAAGGTGTAGAACATAAAGAAGAAAACAGCTGTCATGATGTAGGGCATGTTTTTCATCTGTGGGTTGGCGTTGGCCGTGGGCGTCATCAGCTTCTGTTGCAGCATCATTGTGGCAGACATAATAATAGGCAACAGGTTGATGTCTATCCCGGCAATATTACCGACAGTATCAGGCAGAGAAAGATCAGAGATCCAGAACTCTAAACCCTTAAAGGCAGCTCCTCTCAATTCAATGGTTGTTCTAAACAGGTTGAACATGGCAATAAGAATAGGCATTTGGATCAATAGCGGCAAACAACCCCCGAGAGGATTAACCCCAAGCTCCTTGTAGAGCTTCATGGTTTCCTCATTCAAACGCTTTGGATCATCCTTATATTTTTCCTTCAGGGCGGTGATCTGTGGCTGTGCCTGTTGCATGCTCTGTGTTGAAGAAAACTGTTTCTTCGTGAGTGGGGCCAATAACAGCTTGACAAGGATTGAGAAAATGATGAGTACAATACCATAGTTGGGAATAATACTATAGAGGGACTTAAAGACCCACAGGGCGCCCTTGCCAATGATTCCAAACCAGCCCCAGTTCATCATCTCTTCAAAGCTCAGACCGTAACCCTTGAGAATGTCAAAATCCAAAGGTCCAACATAGACCCGGTAATTTGATTCACTGACAGCGCTTCGGCGATCAAAGGCATCGCGAACATCGAAATCAAAAATCTTCTCTGAATTATCATCCCCGCCAGCTGTTTGATAGCGTACCATTTTGAATTCAGAAACAGACCTCTCTGGGATAAGAATGGCTGTGAAATATTTAGAGCGGGTTCCAACCCAGGTGGTGAGAGCGGTTTGTACCTCAGATTCCCGATCCTCATCAGCTGAGTAATCTGAAGGACTGCTGTCGTCACCCAGAAGTGCATACATTTCTGAATAATACAGATCATCCTTGCGGTTTTTTTCAGTGGGAGCAACGCCACCAGACCAGCTTGTGGCGAAATAGCGACCGGCGTTAACCTGGTCAAAATTGATCAACTCCTGTGATAGATCGAAGTGAAAACTATCGGGATAGAAAGTAAATGTACGAATAATTTTAGCGCCGCCTGCTAGTGGTATTTCAAAGGAAAAGGAATCAGGGTTGTCATAGACACTAAAGTCAAAATCATAGCCCTCACCCAGTGAACAAACAGACAAGAGGTCCTGAGTGTCAAAATCTTCAACATCATAACCAATAAACTGGTTAGCAAGAACACCCTCAGCCATATCAGAAATCATCTGTACACGAGAGCTGTCTTTTTTTAAATAATTGTTCAGGTAGACCTTTTCAAGAGTACCTCCACCACGGTTTGAAAAATGCATTTCATAAAGAGGCGTGCTTACAATAACTCGGGTTTCGGAAAGATTGCTGGCCACAAGGGTATCCAGTGGTGTTTGGGTTGGCACTACCACAGGAGTGTCGGTGACAGCAACACGTTCCGTTGTATCGGACTCGCTTGAAAAGGAAGATTCAATATGTGGTTTTTGCGGTGTCGTGCTACCGGGAGCCACCTTCTCTTGATACCAATCAGAGAAAAATATCATGAGGATGAGCCCCATCAGGGCTATTGCTACGAGCGTTCTGTTTTGTTCAGACATGGGAATTTAAAAATCCTTATTCTTTAATAACTGGATCAAAACCGCCCTTGGTGTAGGGATTGCAGCGGAGGATCCTCCATGTGGATTTAGGCAATGCTTTCCACATAGGTAGTTTTTCAAAAGCTTCAACAGTATAGTGTGAACAAGTTGGATAAAAACGGCAGCTGTCTGGAAACAGAGGACTAATAGCCACCTGATAGAGCTTTACCAAAAGGACAAACGGCATGTTTATCCACTTATTCATAGCGAGTTAAAAGTTGATTAATAGTGCCGAGGGTTGACGGAGTTGAGCGAAAGGCTCTGTGAAAAAGAAACAGATATCCCCTGCCTGGAGAGAGGCTCAGGAGCGAGTTCAAAAGGAGCCCCCGAAAGAGACGCCTGGTTTTGTTTCTTTCAACAGCATTCCCCGCCTTGCGACGAATTAAAAAACCCACTTCCAAAATGTCTGTGGGTTTTGTGTACAAAGTTATTCCCCGTATGGTGTATCGCTGACCATGCTTGAGATAGTCTTCGACACTGGTCCGGCTAATTTGTTTAACCAGAAACGGTGAGGCGTTTTCTTCCCTTGGCGCGGCGGCGGGCCAGTACTTTACGACCATTCTTCGTTTTCATGCGAGCGCGGAAACCGTGCTTGTTGCGACGTTTGCGCCGGCTGGGTTGATAAGTTCTTTTCATTGTAAATCATTACTCCAATAAATAACATGTTTTTTAAAAGCCGACCAATATAACAAAGAGACTAGCAAAATCAATTTTTCAAAACACTTAAGGCAAGTTCTTTTAAAATCAATAATATTGACAAAAAGCCCCAAAAAACTGCACTAAATGAGCCCGTGAAAAGGTCTTAAGAATCATTGCCCGTCCACAATTCTCACACAAAAAAGACAGCAAGACCGTCAACCTGCAGGAATCGACAAGCTTATTTTTCTCTCAGGTAAATATTCATTTACACTGGAATATCGGCGCTTATTTTAACAGCGGTTTTAGAATAAACCCTAGCCAAATAAATGTTGATAACTTGTTAATATATCTTGAGGTGAGCTTTGGGCCACGAGCTTTGGGGTAATGTAAAGACTGTACTGGAAACACGGGTAGCGAATCAAACATTCCAGACCTGGTTTCAACCGATGACACAATTAGCCGAAGACCAAGAGGTCTTAACCCTCAAAGTCCCGAACCAGTTTTTCTATGACTGGATGAAGTCTCACTACGGTGAAATCATTCAAAGTACACTGGCTGAGGTTAGTGGTCGCCCCATGCGTGTGGAATACACCATTGTCATGGATGACAAATCAGACTCACCCATGCCTGAGCCCTTCTATGAACCAGAGGAGCCTGTCAATCGAACCCAGGGCTATGAAACAAACCTGAACGAACAATTTACTTTTTCAAATTTTGTGGAAGGCCCCAATAACCAGTTTGCCAAAGCGGCAGCAGAGGCGGTGGTCAACTCTAACGACAACAACATGTATAACCCCCTGGTTATTTATGGCGGTGTCGGACTTGGAAAAACCCACCTCATACATGCCATTGGAAATGCCTACCATCAATTCAATCCAAACAAGAGAGTCTTGTACATTTCCTCTGAAAAATTCACCATGGATTTTATCAGCGCTATTCGCGAGAATAAAGCCGGTCTCTTTAGTCAGAGATATCGTAAAACAGACCTCCTTATTGTAGACGACGTTCAGTTCTTTAAAAAGAAAGAGCGGACCCAGGAAGAGTTCTTCCACACTTTTAATGATCTACACATGAACGGGAAGCGCATCATTCTATCCACAGATCGGCCTCCAGGCGAAATTGGCCTCCAAAAAAGACTGACCTCAAGGTTTTTAGCCGGTCTTATGGTAGACATCACCTCGCCAGACTTTGAGACGCGGGTAGCCATCCTGCGACAGAAGTCTGAAGAAAGTGGCATTGAGATGCCCTATGATGTGATTGAATACCTCGCCACAAACATTGAAAGTAATATCCGCGAACTCCAGGGTGCCTTGATCCGCTTGCTGGCATATTCATCCCTGGCAAAAAGTGACATCAACCTGAATCTGGCCCACAAAGTGCTCATGGATCTTACTGGCAAAATGGCCAAGCCCATTGTGAGCATGGAAGACGTGTTAAAGAATTGTTCTGAATCATTCGGCGTAAAAACCGATGATATCTATGGCAAAGGTCGCAAACAAGAAGTCGCCCTGGCCAGACAGGCAGCCATGTATCTATCAAAAGAACTCACCCACAATTCACTCAAATCCATTGGTTTGTTTTATGGTGGCCGTGACCACTCCACAGTGATTCATGCTTGCAAGACCATAAAGATAAAAATGGATGAGGACGACATTTTTAATGCCGAGATCAAGGCGCTTTTTCGTCGCCTGTCTGGCCCTGTTATGCGTTCCTGACCCAAACAAGGAGAACACCACATGTTAAGTGTTGGAGATAAAGCACCACAATTCAAACTCAATGACCAGGACGGAACTTCTGTCCAGCTGTCCGATTTCAAGGGACAAAAATTGGTTATCTATTTTTACCCCAAAGACCAGACACCTGGCTGTATCAAAGAAGCCTGTAGTTTCCGTGATAACATAGACGCATATAAGAAACACAATATCGCCGTGCTGGGTGTCAGTATCGATAGCGAAAAATCCCACCAGAATTTTATCAAGAAACAAGATCTGAACTTTCCATTGCTGGCTGACGTTGAAAAAGAGATGGTCAACAGCTATGAAGTCTGGGGTGAAAAATCTATGTATGGACGAAAATATATGGGTGTCTTTAGAAAAACATTTTTGATTAATGAATCGGGTGCTATAGATAAAATCTATGAAAAGGTCAAAGTTGCCACACACGCAGAAGACGTTTTAACAGACTGGGAGATCAGCTAAACCCACATGACAATTTCCGCCAGAGTCTTTTCATCGTCTGACACCCCCGTCTGGGAGCAATTTGTTGCCACCGCCAACAATGGCACCTTGTTTCATGAACGTAAATTCCTGGGCTATCATCCCAAGGGTCGTTTTAATGATCATAGCTTGATCATTGAGAAAAGCGGAAAAGTAAAAGCACTATTTCCTGCAGTTGAGATCCAATCAGATGGGGGCCGGGCGCTTGTCAGCCACCAGGGATCATCTTATGGTGGAATCATCGTCCAGCAGAACTTGAGTTTTCAAGAAAGCTATGATTTCGTTGAGGTTATTTGTGAGCATGCCAAAGAGGCTGGGTTTAACAGGATACAAATGACCTTGCCCCCGGCGATATATCAGCACACAGTCAGTAATTATCTCGACTTTTCACTGATCAAACACGGCTTCACCTATAAAAAGCGTGATGTTTCATCCATGCTCACTATTGAGTCATCTCCTGAAAAAAATCTGGAAAGATTTGCCGCCTCACACAGAACTGCAGTACGTAAGGCCATCAAGCAGGGTGTCTCCATCAGAGAATCTGAAGACTGGGCAGACTTTTATGCCCTTTTGAAGGAGAATTTGAACATTCGTCATAATGTCCAGCCAACCCACACCCTGAAAGAGTTGCTTCAACTAAAAGCATTGTACCCAGAGCAGATTCGACTTTTTGGGGCATATTGGGAAGACAAACTCATTGCTGGTGTGGTGAATTTTTCAGTCAATAACGATGTAGTCCTGGCTTTTTACATCAGCCATATGGAAGACTATCAACATCTGAGAGCCGTAAACCTCTTGTTTTATGAGATCATCTCCTGGTGTCATGAAAATTCATTCAAATATCTGGATTTTGGCATTTTCACAGTAAACATGGAGCCCAATTTCGGGCTGGGTCGATTTAAAGAAAATTTCGGTGCTGCCGGCGTATTTCGTGATACCTTTGAGCTTAATTTCTGATTGAGTCAGGGAGGGCGATCTGGCCATAAAACCATTCACACGTAAACAACACTATCTCGTGTTGTTTTTACTGTTTCTTATAACAGTACTTCCTCGTCTACAATTTCAAGGTCCCTATCTCTATAATGGAGATCCAGTAGCTTATTTTTCAGGGGCAGAAAGCCTGCTGGAAGATGGAAAATATCTCATTGATGGAAAAACACCGATCTGGCCAATTGGTACCAGCCTGACCTTGATACCCTTTATGCAGATGAGTAAGGTTCTGGGGGGATCAACTGAATCTGGGGCGTTCTGGCACGGGATGTTTTTTATTTTTCTGGCAGTGGCCTTCACGTACTTATTGGGTAAGAGAGTCTTTAATCCCGCTACTGGGATTATTGCAGCTATTTTTGTTTCGCTGGCCGAAAGCCCCTTTATAAACAGCATCAATTCAGCCTCGGATCCAGGCTCTTTAGCCATGCTGTTGGGTGCCATATATCTTATGCTGTTGTTCCTGGATACCCAGAGTCCTCGGGATTTATTTCTATCCTTCTTTATGCTGGGCTTGGCTTTTGTCTTTCGTTGGAATTATGTGTTCTTTTTACCGTTATTTCTCATTTATCTCGTTGGAGATCGTCGAATTTGGGCTTTTCATCTCTATCCTTCTTTTTGGCTCCTTGGTTTCTTTGGGTTTCTATCAGGTATTTCCATCCAGCTGGTGACCAATTACACTCATTTTGGGAACCCACTACAGATTGGCTATGGTCAACTCGATTACAGTGAACAATTTATTTTTAACGGTTTTGTCTATTTGAAAAACATGGTTCGAATCATGTATCGTATGTTGTTTACCTGGGACTTCTTCTCGCCCTTACTGGCCATGTTTGGGGTGTTGGCAATTATTGGGTTATGGAAAGAAAGGCGACGTGATGTATTCTGGCTGATTGTTCCCTGGGTAGTTCTGGGTTCGCTCTCGGTTGTCTATTTTGGTGTTAAACCACGCCTGCTAATGCCCATTATGCCGGCCATGTTCCTCATTGGTGCAGAAGGTATCGTCAGGGCTTTTTACGCTCTGAGAAAATCGCTTTTGGCCAGTGGCGTTTCGGCACGGGTTTCTGTAATAGCATTTGTTTTTATGGGACTTATTCTTTTTTCACCCATGTTTGTCCGCACGCTTCTTCACTCCCATGGACACTTTCAAGACAAGGTTGTCATGCAACAGGCTTTCCGCTGGGCTGGCGACCACATGCCTCATTCCAACACTAGAATTATCACCCAACCATATTATGCAGGACAAAACCCTGACTGGCTCAGAGCAGGTTGGGATGTCTGGGCTTCCAAGCGCTACGCAGGTCGACAAATCAGATCCCTGGAATTTCCTGAGACTTGGGCCAAGGGGGGTGACTGGGCGGTGGTAAATCGGTTCTGGTTTGAAGGCAGTAGTGTTCGGTTTGCAAATTCCAGAGAAATGGCTGCCCGCTTTGACTCTTTGTGTACATCAAGAAATTATGAATTAAAAATGACCTTCGAAGCGGAGTCAGAACCATTATTGCTTAAGAAACTAAACATGCTGAGCTATTACCCAGTTGATTTTCTGGAATACCGCCCTGTATTTGAAGTTTGGGGTCCCGTAGAATGAGTTCAGTGGGCGCAAACATAAAGAAAATGGCTGGTAACACCCTGGTCTACGGTCTCGGTAATATTTTCAATCGAGCCATCACCTTTTTACTCCTGCCACTCTATATCAATATGATGACTCCCGTGGAATATGGAGCCCTCAATCTGATCTACCCCTTTCTAGCACTCATGAATGTGGTTTACATGTATGGTCTCGATGCTGGCTTTATGCGCTTTTTTATTCCCGAGAAAGACCAACAGCGCCGACAGGAAATATTCAGCATTGTCTATCTCAGCATTCTGGTAACCACCGCAATTATTACTGCAGTCCTCTTTCTGGCTAAAGCACCTCTTTCAAGTCTCCTGCTGGGCGATGATCCAGCCACCAGTGTCTTTGCACTGGCTTTTATCATTCTCATGCTGGATGGTCTATCCTTTATGCCAGTACTGTATTACCGAAGCATTCAAAAACCGCTGCGCTATGTCAGTATCATCTTTTCAGAAGTTGTGGTAAACCTTGGACTGAATGTTCTATTGGTGGGTTTTTGGGGTTGGGGTCTTAAGGGTGTGTTGGTGGCGAATATCTCAAGCTCACTGGTGAAGCTACTCTTTGCCTCTCCTGCCATCTTTAAAAACCTTCATTTCACCTGGAACACCAGGCTATGGAAAGACCTGATGAAGTTTGGCCTGCCCACGGTCCCTGCCGTACTTTTTGCAATGGTGGTGGCTCTGGGAGATCGTTTTCTAATCAAGTACTTCTTTGATCAGGCCACGGTGGGTATTTATAGTGCGGGTTATAAGATCGGTATGATTATGGCCCTCATGGTCACCGCCTTTCGTTTTGCATGGCACCCTTTCTTTCTCTCGCTGGCTGACCAGGAAAATGCCAAAGAAACCTTTGCCAGAATTTTAACCCTCTTTGTCATTGTGGGCTCTTTTGTTTTTCTCTTGGTCTCGCTGTTAGCGCCACCCGTGTTGACCATGGACTTTAACGGAAAGGCCATCATAACCCCACAGTATGCAGACGGTCTCCGAATTGTTCCACTGATCCTCCTGGCCTATCTTTTTCAAGGGGTCTATGTCAATCTGGTTGTGGGCATGTATCTCAAGAAGAAAACCTATCTGGCACCCCTCTTTACAGGAACTGGTATGGTGATAAACCTGTCCACCAACCTGATTCTCATGGGTGTCTTGGACTTTAGTTTTATGGCTGCAGGAATCGCGGCGGTGGCATCCTATATCGGACAATCCTTCTTGCTCTGGTTTGTTTCAAGAAGATTCTATCCCATTCCATACGAAGGCACAAAACTGATCAAGCTGGCCCTCTTGGTTGGCATCCTGTTCTTTTTGCCACAACTCATTCCAGGCCAAGCCCTGCTCATCTCCTTTGTGGTTGTGTTGGCATATTTCCCATTATTGCCTGCAGTGGGGGTTTTAAGCATGACACAGATAAAAACAGCGGCTCGACAATTGATTTCAAGAAAAGCGGGATGACCCATGGCTAATTGCCGTCTTTCCATTGTTATTCCGGTTTATAAGGATCAAAAAAATCTAGATAGAATACTGACGGAGCTCTCGGCAAACCCTCCAGGTGATACTTGGGAAGTCATCGTTGTGGATGATGGTTCACCAACACCATTAGAACTCACTCCGTCAACTCCAGATCACTTCAAGCTATATAGAAATGAAACGAGGAATGGTGCGGCCAGCGCCAGAAATACCGGGGTCAATCAAGCACAGGGTGAGTTCATTATACTCCTATCTGTCTTTCTGAAAATTCCCAAAGACTATGTCACACAAAGTTCAAACTTTATTGAGACGCACACATTTGATATCGCTCAACACTTATTGACAAAGGAAGCTGGACTTGTGGCCGATCACTTCCAGGCTTTTCTGGTGGATCAGCGTGGTCGGACATCAAATGTTGGATTGGATCTCCCAGTTAAAAACACCCAATTTGGTGCAGCCATCTTCAAGAAAGCAATATTCACTGAAGTGGATGGTTTTGACGAAAACATGAACCATTATGGTGGTCACGAATTGGACCTGGCTTATCGACTGGATCAAAAAGGATATTCAACAAGGATCATCATTGAAGGCCTGCCATTAGAGCGGGTTAAGCTTGAAACCCATGAAAACGTTCGCACCCGACTTCAGGAGTATGGACGTATCGGGCTACCAGCCCTTCTCAAGAAACACCCCGAGCTGAAAAACACTATTCTACCATATACCACACTATGGCTTGTCTTAAAATTGCTTGGGCTGCCCAAACTCATTGAAAATAGGCTTGCCAGACACGTAGAGCAGGACTGGGAGCTGCCAAACAAGAAGTATCGTCTGTATTTACACCTTATAGTAAGGAATGCATGGGACGCCCGCTAAAAATATTATACCTGCGCTCTGAGAATACCTCTGGTACCCTCCAGCTCTTTGTGGATGCCCATCGCAAGCTGGGGAATGAAGCTAACTTTGTGACCCTCTTTCCCACAGCAGAAGGGTTTCCTGAGGACATTTGTCTGGACTTGCCACTCCTGCCGAAAACAGAAATGTTTAAGAAGACCAAAAGCCTCATAAGCGATGAGAGCAAACTTTATGAAGATGCTGAGGGTTATCCACCAGAATGGAAACCTTCTTTTCAGAGAGCCCTCTTTTTTAGTATGCGGGATCAGCTGTGGAAGCCCCTGCTGAAGCGGTTTTTTAAAGAACATGGTCTTCTGGATTATGATATCTATCATCTTGAGGGTGGACATGGTTTTCTCAGAACTTCAGCCTGGCCTTTTGATGAGTTAAAAAAGCAGGGTAAACATATCATCGCTAATTATCACGGCGTGGATATGCGCACTCGTGGTGTGTTTCCCTGGATAGATAAACTGGTGGACATCAACACCTCAAGCGAGTTGGATCTTTTAAAGAAACACCCCAATATGGATTATGTGTTTCTGCCATTCGAAGTCAACAATCACACGCCGCGCTATGAGCTCAATGAACCTTTGAAAATTTGTCATGCTACAAGAGATCGTTACTGGAAGGGCTCAGATGTTATCATCGAGGCCTGTAAAAAACTTGAGAAAAGTCATGGTGTTGAGTTTGTCTTGATTGAAAACCAGCCCCATGATGTGACCCTGAAAAAGAAGGCAGAATGCGATATTTATATCGATCAGGTTGCCAATCTGGGTGGCTGGGGGTATGGCATGAATTCCGTGGAATCTTTCTCCATGGGTCTAACTTGCTGTACCAACCTTTTACCAGAATATGAAACTTTTCTGGGAGAGCACCCCTTTGTGAATGTCCACAAGGAATCACTCTATGAAGACCTGGTAAAGTTGATCTCAGACAAAGAGTTGATCATTCAAAAGAAAATGGCAGGCAGGGCTTGGGTAGAAAAGACCCACAGTGTTGAAGCTGTCATGCGCTCGGTCTATGACATTTATCTGAAACAGGGTTGGATCAAGGAGTTGCCACGTGACCTGGCCTAAGGTGAGTCTTGTCATTTTTGCCAATGCTGACCCTGGCGCCTGTGTACGGGTGCTGACAGATTGTGAACGTCTTGAACACGAGGATCTTGAGTTTGAGGTCATCATGGTCTTGCAGGGTTTAACGGGAAAAGTTGAAGCCGTTTTAAAGGACTATGTGTTTTCATTTGACTTGAAGTTTGTTGCAGTGGACAACACAACAAACAGAGCCCAGGGTCGCAACCTTGGAGTGGCAGCAGCTAATAATGAGATTATCCTTTTTCTAGAGAGCTCTCTGGAAATTTCCCCAAGCCTGTTATATTGTCACCTCGAAGCTTATGAGGATAAATCAAATGCTGCTGTTATGGGTGAAATCTATCTGCCGGCCTTTGTAAAAAAGAATCGCTGGTTTCGATTTCTTGATAGTGATTACCGCAGCACCCGGCGCTGGGCTGCCCAATCGGGATCAAAAAACTCCCCACCCCTGCGTTATGTAAACACATCAAACTTTTCAATTCGTAAAACCTTATTTGATGACTTTGGCGGATACGCCGAAAACATCAATCACCACGAAGCTGAAGATATTGATTTGGCCCATCGCATAAGCGCTCAGCAACAAAACCAGATTCACTTCGAACCTGAAGCGGTTGCCTACTGTCTCCACAACTCACTGCGAAAGAGTCTGGAGTTGAAGTTTGAGTTTGGAAAAGAGGGAATTCCCAAGCTTTTAGAGGCCTACCCGGAACTCTATCCTGTTTTACCGAGCCGTTTTGTAAAAATGGCTGGATTTCCAGATGTATCGCCCCTTTACAGAGCTTTTATGAACCTGCTTTTCATCGGACCGGTCTTTTTTCTGGCCCGTGGTATTCGCTTATTTAGTCCGGAGTTTGTGTCTTTTCGCATGATGCGCTATATGCTGCAGGCAGAGAGCGTCAAGGGTCTCAAGCAGGCAAAACAACCTTATTAAGCATTTAATTCTCGTTAGATTTTTTTCTCCGTAATCAGATAAGACTCTTCTAGCCATTTTTCCCAGAGCTCTTGTGGGAGGGGCTCTTCTGCAGAAAATCGGGTCGTTACCCAGCCAGTAGATCCCACTTCGAAATACTTGGGCTTTTCTTTGGCCAGGGCTTGTGCCTGGGGCATGGATCCCTTCAGCTTGAACATGGCCTTAAAGCCAACGCCTTTTGCTCCTGGGCCAGCAAAGAAAAACGATCCACGCTTTGTTTTGAAGGAGCTTTGATTACAAGAAGTTCCTGTAACGACATTTTCAAATGAGGCTGCCTTTTCTCTGATTGGAAAGGTAGGATCGCTTGAGGCGTTCATGTCTATTTCTCCTGTTAAACCCTTGTTCGGTAGCTGTTGTCCAGCCCACTATGGAATTATTGAGTACTCAGTAAACATTGAGTTAATGAGCACTACAGTCAAAGTATCCGCTTCAATTCGTAAAGAATATTTATCTATATAATCACCATTATGAAACTTTAGGCTATAAATATCCACACTTGAAAGGCGAACATCTATTTCAGCTATAGCAGGACCCAATGCATGATACATTGATTCTGACCTATCTACATCCAGAATATGAACATTAATCTCATCTGAGGATTGATCAGCCTCATGCACTAGATAATTGGGGATACTCCCATATATCTCTTCAGTTTCTACCAGAAGAGTGTATGCATCCAAGCTCTCAAACTCATCAGTGGTGTCGCTCTTTAAGGTAAATAGAAGAGCACCAGTGTAGTTGTATTCATATTCGTCAACACTCGAACAGGAAACCATCAAACAGAAGGTCCAAAAGAGTATGAGTGGAAAAAGCTTCATCGATTTCATGATTATCACATTACTAGCTAGATCACCATTCATGAGGATCTACCCTACACATTGGCTTACAATTATATCCGTCCACGTCATAATCGTTAACCGTGCCTTTTTTGTGAGTCGGTTTGAAGCAGCTTGTTGGGCAGCACCATTCAGTTCCACCTGTAATGACCTTTAAACAAAATCGGTAGTCCTGGTTTCGGTAATGTTGCCCAGTGTCGTGGTTCGATTTCTGCAAAACAACCTGGTTGAATTTCACTCCATCCTTGCGTGGTTAACTGTATAAAAACCGAGTCTCGAATTGAATATACATAATCAATAAAAGTAACTTCCTGATTGCACCCTGATGTTGCACCATCGCCAGCGGAAACGACAGCTACTATTAAGCTATCAAAATTTACTTCTGGCGGCAAAATTGGATTCCCCTGCCCGTCTGAAATAGAATGATACTGATTCCAAAGATTCATGTATTGAACTTCATTAGTAATGACAATCAATGTATCAGAAGGTAATCTCATTTTTGGGATGAGGCGTTCATGTTCCAAATAAAGTGTGTCATAGTCGAAGACGTGGACTAACAGCTCGCTCTCGTCATAGCCACCCCTACCGTCCGTAACTCGACATTCCAACGGATAAGTTGCAGGTGTGTCAGGTGCAAACCAGATAACGGTATCGCCAAATCCAGCCAGAGATCCTACAGGAGCTGTCCATTCGAAAACCAGGTCATCTCCATCTTCATCGCTTGCCAGACAAACAAGCGTGTCATTCCAGCCAATGGGAATCCCATATCCCAACTGTCCAACAGAAAGGATTTCCGGATGATGGTTGGGGCTGTAGACCTCATCCTCGCACAGTTGGAGGGATATCATTACACCTAAAAGAAAAACTAATTTCCAGATTTTATTGATATCACGTCTTTGCATTATCAACTCCCGAATTATCTAAGGTAAACCATCTGAATTACACTGGAAAACTCTCTGGTCTGGAGCCCGGTGAAGTACATAGAAACACCACCCCCTGACATGCGGTGCTAATACCCCCAGGAATGACTTTTACGTGAGGGTTCAGCCGGAGGTGTGGTCCCCGTCTTCCTTGGTTTTGACTTCTTTTTGGCTGGAGTCTCGTCTTTATAGGCTGATAATGCCAGGCCAAAGGGTTCCAGCAATTTAAACACCCGCAAAACCTGTATCATGGTGGAGAGTTGGATGGAGTTTCCGGCTTCAATCCGCTCAACTGTACGCTTGGAAACACCAGCCTTTTCAGCCAGTCCAGCTTGTGTGAGTTCTGCCAGAACACGCTGTTGGGTCAAACGTACACCGATCTCTTTGAGAACAGGATCTGTCTTGGTTGAATTTTTGATCTTCATGATGTGGGTCCAGTTCAATTGGTTTCGCCAATATTAAGAACCGAGGTGGGGGAATACGAGGAAAAAACGCCTGTAAAAGAGGGGGGTCGCCAGAGCTGACGACCCCCGTAAATGTGTTTTAGTCGACCAACGCTTCCAGTTGATCTACCAATGTTTCGATATACCTCAAGCTTTTACGCCAGAAATTAGGGTGGTTGATATCTGCACCTACGATGGCAGTCAAATCAGCCGGGCTGGCTGAGCTACCCCGTGACAGAAACTCCTTATATTTGGGAATAAAGGATTCACCCTCTTCCAGGTATTGCTGATACAAGGCAAAGACCAGCAGATTTCCAAAATTGTAGGCATAGACATAAAAGGGCACATTAAAAATATGGGGGATGGATGACCACTCCCAGGCATATTCCGGTGTGATGGTGACGCTGTCGCCAAACATCTTCTCCAACTCAGCTGTATATAATTCACATAAGGCCTGAGGACTTTGAAGCTGTTCATTGATAGCCTTGTGTGAGGCCATTTCAAAACTGCTGAACATGTTTTGACGATGAGAGCTGGCAAAAATGTCTTCCAGTTTTCCGGTGAGCATGGATTTCTTCACTTCAACATCTGTCTCTTTCTTCAAAAGAGAATCTGTCAGGACCATTTCTGAAAAAATAGAGGCGGTTTCAGCCAGAGGCAGGATTGAGTGATAGTTCATCAATTTCTGCTTACTGGAAAGCATGGCATGAATGGCGTGTCCCAGTTCATGGGCCATGGTTGAAACATCCCGAACCTTGCCGGTGTAGTTCAGTAGGACATAGGGTTTCAGATCAGGGGTTGAGCTGGCACAAAAGGCACCACCGCGTTTTTTGGGTTCAACTGGGGCATCAATACGATTTTCATCAAACATGGCCTTTGCCATCTCATAAAAATCATTATCAAAGGATTTAAAGCCATCCAGAACCAGGGTCTTGGCATCTTCGAAAGGATAGGCCTTTGAGGACTGGGGCAGCGGCGCATAAATATCCGCCAGGGTCATCTCATCCATCTCAAGCATTTTGGCTTTCAGTTTATAATAACGGTTCACCAGGGAATAGGACTCGGTGGTCACATCGTTCAAAGCCTGGATGGCTGCGTCACTCAAATCATTGTGAGTGTTCATGGTGCTGATTGGTTGATCAAAACCACGGATATCCACTTCAATCCCGTGGTCTTTAACCAATGAGTTATAGAGATGATTAATAACCAGAGAGTTATCCTCATAACGAGTAAAAAACAGCTTCATGGCTCTCTGTCGAACATCGGCATCTGGATGCTGTCTCATAGCGCGAAGCTGGTCTCCGTTAAGTGTTTTAGTCTCACCATCCATTTCGAATTCAAACGAAAATGAAGCGGTGAGTTCCCCATAGAGCTTTTGATGGGCATTGCTGCCATTCAGGTCCTTGAGGTTGATGACCTGCTCTTCTTTTTCAGAGAGGTTGTATTTAGCATTTTTGCGCATTTTGGCAATTTTATACCCAAAATCCTTGAGCGCTTCGGCACCTTCAAACTTGGCAAATTGATCATCAGAAAGGTTGCCCAGTTCCAAGGAGAAAAAGACCAGCAGGTTTGAGGTGGTTGAGGAGGATTGCTCAATTTTACCCAGGAGGGCTTTGATGTTGTCGTCTGCTGTATCAACAGCATATTCAAGGTTGACGAACATGCCAAGCCTATAGAGGGGACCACTAATCGCCTCAAGTTCATCATAGGCTCCTGCCAAGGCTTCTGGTGTGAGGTCACCTAGTTTGCCACGATACTGCTCAACAAAGCGTTCTGCCTGTTGGCGACTCTGGTTTAAAACGATGTCAATTTTTGGATCATCCAGGCCTGAGAAAAGCTCACTTAAATCCCAGCGAACATTTTCTGCTCCAGTTACTTGTGTATTCATTTATTTCTCCCGATTGTGTAGATTCATGTTTTCGCCCCAAACTAAGCGAGGTGGGTACTGTTATTAAGAAAATTCGACGAGGGTCTGATCTGTAGGGAATGTAAAAATACGGATCGGATTGACAGATTACACCTGAAGGCCAAACATTAAAATAGGAGCCTTGTCCAGGGGATATCCCTCTAGAAAGCCAACAGACTTAAAGCCCACTTCAATGACGATTTTCATGGGATAGCGTGTATCTGGGATTTTGAAATATGACCTTAGGGAAAAGGCTGCTCCAGTATTTTTACCACGTAGATCCTCATCACCACCAAACTTCAATGGAGGCTGTCTCCACAGGTCAAGTTTCACATCAGCTGAAAACGTCGATTTAGCGAAGGGATAAGAAACAAGGGCACCGACACCACCCCAGTTATCATAATAGCTGGCGTCTCCCCAGCGGAAATAGAGCAAATACAGAACTTCGTCCAAGAGGAGGTAGTTTTCAAGATAGGTTTCCACTCCAAAGGGCGTTAATCCGACATGGAACGTAGGTAGATAATTGGTGTTACCAAGCTTGAGAGAAGGAACGTTACCAGAGGGCTGTCCTCCCCAAAGGTAACCAACCAGATTATTATAAATACTCAACCAAAAAAATGGATCAAGAGCATTTAAATTGCTGACCTTCTTTAAATCATCCAGACTATACGGGTAACCCGATATGGCATGAAAACCATTGTCTGCATTCAGGTAATGAATGTAAGCCTGTGGATCATTAAAACGCTGTTGGCCTTCCACAAGATCCAGGGCATCTTCGATATAATGAAGTATGTTTTGGAGGGACCAAAAATATAGCCAGCTCTCACGATAATGCATTGAGCCAGAGACCATCCAGCGTTGTCGTAAGTGGCGGTTAAGCACATGCTCCGATTCAATTCCGCCAATCCATATTCCCAGGCGCTCCTGTGTACTGTACTCTCCAGGATAAGAAGAATAGGATGCCCAGCCACCCCCGTCACCATAGGGCGGGGGCCATTCGTAACCATAATCTATTCCACGAAGACCCAGCTCACGATAACGCGCACCGTGTCCGTACCACTCATGCATGAATACCATGCTGAAGAAATCAACTGGCAGATCAAGCAGTGCAAATTTAAGTGAGCGACCAGCCAGTCCTGTCATTTTTCCAGTGACCGTGTTTTCTGGGACCCATGTGGTTCCCAGAAAATTGTCTTCTAGTGAGGCCAGATAAAAATGCAGGGAGGCTATGCTTTCGGCACCTCCGCGCATCTCCAGCCCGGGGCTCAAAAGCATTGATCCCGGATATGAAATCTTTTCAGAAGCCCAACCCGAGATGGTAATCAGTAATTGAAAGGCAAGTAACTTAATGGATGTTGAACGCCACATATCAACCCTCCCCCTTTTTGATTGACAGAATATATAGATTGAAACTCCAGGGTCACCTTGAATTCGCCAGATGGAGGCATGGTTCTGTATTCGGCCTGAACGCCATATAAATGAAGCCTACAGGGTCTAACTGGATAACATCGCCGCAAAAGCTCTTGGTGATCTTCAGAGCTTAATTCGCTGGAAAAACATTTCCTTCAGCTCATTGCAGCTGAATCTCATCCAACAGCTTCCAAAGAGCAAAGCAATCAATCGCGGATGAGATAGAAGGCCGACATAAAGCCGGCGTGTCATGCTGAGCTCGTCGAAGTACACGCAGGCTGAAAGTAGACAGGGGAACAGTAGAAAAAGTTTAACACCAATAGAGAAGAGAAATATTAGTTTATGGGGTCAAAACAACAGGAAATTGATATGGCTAAAAATTTAGATAAACTCAATGTGATTGGCGACCGGGTGTTGATCTACCCAGATTCAGGTCAGGACCGCACCTCATCAGGATTGTATTTACCTCCAACAGTTACCGAGAAAGAGTCCGTTCAGGGAGGCTATGTGGTGGCTGTAGGTCCAGGAACACCCCTGGCCAGCACCGAAGGCGGTGACGATGTCTGGCAGGCATCAGATTCAAGCAAGGTGAAATATATTCCTCTAGAGATTGAAGTAGGGGACTATGCTCTGTATTTGAAGAAATTCGCCATCGATATTAAATATCAAGACGAGAAATATATTATTGTACCCATGTCGGGCATTCTGGTTGTAGAGCGTGATGATGACAGCATTGACCTAAGTGATATTTTAAAATGAGAATGTGAGAGAGATAATGCCAAACACCAAGATTAATCCCAATGAACTATTTTCTTTACTCGTGAACCAGCTCAGCGCTGGAGCCTGGTCTCAACTAGGCAAAACACCCAACCCTATTACAGGTAAGCCAGAGAAAAATCTCGAAGCCGCAGCCGTCAGTATTGGTATTCTGGAGTCCCTGCTCTTTAAAACAGCGGGCAACCTGAATCGTCAGGAAGATGTATTGCTATCAGATAAGGTAAGAGAGTTGAAACTAAGTTTGGTGGAGGAGTCAAACAAAAGATCTCTCTAGCTGACGAGCCCCTGTTTAGTCACCGTAAATATTCAACAAGTCCGCTTTTGAATAGTAGTGTTTAAGTATCAGATCGAAGGTGTTCCCTAGAGTAGCCTGAGCGACAGCACCACTCTGACACATGCCCACACCATGTCCCCAACCAGCTCCACGGATAACCACCTTATTGCCCTCTCGTTTTACATAGAACGCAGAACTTCTCAAGGAAGGACTAAAAAGCTGTCTCAGCGAGAGCTCTCCATTGATGGTAAGCTTGCCTTTCTCAAAAACGATACGGGCTTTATAAATGCGTCCAGAGGGGCCACGCTTTAGTACGCGAAGTCTTTTAAACAAGCCCAGCTCATTGTCATCTGTGAGCATATCAGTTAATTCTTGAATCGTGAACTCCCGGGACCAGCGGAAGTTTTTCTTACTCCAGCCAGGCAGACAGGTGTTTGAGTCTGGATTACAGTACACATCGGGGGAGGACTTTATCCAGCGTTTAGCTTTCCAGCTCCACTTCAGGTTGGGTGCACTACGACCCTCATTGTCTGCCAGGGAAACCTGATAGCTTTCAAGACGATTCCGACCTGGCCAAACGTTGCTGATTAGTTCAGCTCGACCACCACAGTTTGAGGCGTAGAAAGCATTCATGGGTTGCCCATCCTCGCTGATGATCAGACCAGCCGTTTCATCCACGGCTCGGTCTGACATAGATGTGCGTTTTTTATTACCACTGAAAACCTGGCATTCCACATCAGACGTGAGATCATAGAACTCCCCACTATAGAGTTTTGAGGTCAGAGCTATGACGGCTTCGGATCTGGCCGCTACGGCCTGGGCTTTGAGGGCTTCCAAGGGAGAGGTGCCGCCAATTTCATAGGGCACAACGCCCTTAAGGTAGGTTTCCAGGGGCAATTGAACGATGACATTCATTTCTTGATTTGTCCCGAGATATACATGGAACGCACCTTCATAAATTCGGTCTTCTACCCCAGCCCACCACCAACCCACTCCATATGGCACGGATGAAATGCCAATAGTGGAGGTATCGTTAGTTGAACCAAACATAAAGGAGGGGGTTTTAGCCAACAGGACACCACTGCTGTCAAACACGGATATCTGTCCAGCACCCTTGACAAGTTGAATCTGAGAATCAACAGGCAGAGTCATTTTGGAATTTGATGTGTTGCGGAAAGACCATTCACCCCTGAGAGAAATGTTGAGTGTGTCAAGAGTGTTGATGATTCTAACACGGACCTCCGGCTCTTGATTGAATAGAGGTTGAGCTAATCCGGAGGAGACAAAAAGCGTAATGAGAAGAAGTCGTTTCATGCGGGAGGGCTTTCCTTTAACGGGGGCGGGAGACTTAATTAAAAGTTTTTATCCAGGAGGTCTCGTACACGCTCAACGCTCACAGGTTTTACGATATACCCAAGTGGATCCAGGGCCTTAATCTGTGCAATAACATCATCATCATGATAACCAGTAAGGAAAATGATTTTCGTTTGCAGCGTTGTCAGGATTGTTTTGGCGGTCTCGATTCCATTGATACTACCAGCCAAATTGACATCCATCAAGATGACATCTGGTTTCTCGGCGAGAGCGATTTTTATAGCACGGTCGCCTCGAGTGGCCAACGGGCAGACACTATAGCCTGCTTTCTCAAGACCCATCTTCAAAGAGGATGCGGTGATGACTTCGTCTTCAACCAGGAGAATGCGTGTTTGGTCTGTCATAAAAGAAATTTCCCCAGAAAATAATAAACCAGGCTGATTCGCCTGATATGTCAGTCTGTTAATCTAACTTAAGGCTGGGGATTGTTATCAAATACTTTACCCCGTCTTTGGAGGAAGCTTTTAGTGTACCAAAAAGCTGAAGATCAATAATATCCCGAATGATTTGCAGCCCCAGCGTCTCATCACCGCTGAGCTCATCACCACTGGCCACACCAACGCCATCATCCCCAATTTCTATATCTAGACCATCTTTTCCAAAGCTCTCGGTCCGGACAATAATTTTTCCGTCGCGGTGGTCAGGAAAGCCATATTTTAAGGCATTGCTGACAATTTCATTTATTACAAGACCCAAAGGAATGGCGGTTTGAATGTTTATTGGAATTGGTTCAGATTGACATTCAAGCGTGATATCTCCCAGGGTGGTTTTATAGGCCAAAATGAGGCGATTTACTAGGTTTTGCAGATAAGTGTCCAACATAATCTCAGCCAGGTTTCTGGATCGATACAGAAGATCGTGCACCATGCTCATGCTATAAATCCGATTGGTCATTTCATCCACAACAGCCTTAGCCTCAGCGCTTGACGTTTTCATGCCCTGCATTTCGAGCAGCCCTACAATAACCTGCATGTTGTTTTTTGTTCGATGATAGACTTCTTTTAGAAGGACTTCTTTCTCCTTAATGGTGCTTTGAAGCTGGAGCTCTCTGTCTTTTAGCGCGTTGGTTTGTTCAAGAATTAGCTCATCTGCCCGAGCTCTGACCAGTGCCCCACCAATTTGGTTTGCAAAAACTTTTAATTTTTGCAGGTCATCATCCTTAAAATGTTCAACAGTATAGCTCTGTAAAGAGAAAGCCCCGATTTGAATTCCCTCCCAAAAAATAGGTACAAATACAAGGGACATGCTCCGTCTTGTTGAGTCACCAAAGGGAGCAGCAATGGGTTGCCCGTCGTCTTCTTTCCGGTTAAGCAGTTTGGGGGAGGGAAGAATAAAGGTGGCCACGCTATTATCCAGATCCAATGGGTTCACTTCTGTTTCCACCTCCACAAGCCTGTCGTCTCCAGTAAAAGTATCTTGTGCAAACAGGCCCACCGCCGTGTTTTCCTCGTGGTTTATCTGGTATAAGGCGAAAGCATCGTATCCAAAAAGGTCATGGAGTAATGTAGCAGCAATAACACAGACCTCTCTGGGATCAAGAGAAACGGTGAGTTGGCGAGCAAGACGACGGAGTGAGTCACGAAATAGCTCATACTCATTTCGTTTAGTAACATCATGAAGAGAGGTAAGAAAGGCCTTCGGTTTATTGTCCAGGTCAAAATGTGGAATATAGCGGATGTCTAAATCATGTGCTCGACCATCAGGACCGGTTGTCGTTCTTGAGTAGGAGAGGGGTTCCCCAGTAGAAATTCTGGATAGATAGGGTTGAATCTCCAAATACGTGTCTTCTGGAATGATTTGACTGAAGGATTTTCCAATGACATCGGCTTTGTCGTATCCATACCAGCTTGCATAGGCTTCGTTCACATACAGGTATTTTTCATTCATATCAGAGTATGAAAACAGGCCAGGGATTGTATCAACGATTAACTCAAGCAGTTCCTTGTTTTCAGCAATTTCCTTCTGGGCGGACTCGATCGCGGTGACATCATCCATTTGCACCAGGATTGATTTGACTTTACCATCTTCACTGCTAATTGGAATCAGGGTTAAAATGAACTCAAACTCACCCTGTCCTTGGGATATATAGTGATGCGGGAAACTGCAAGCCTCACCCTTGAGCAAGCGGGGCAGGTACTTCAAGGCAATACCCATTTCAGCTTTAGTGATGATGTTTTTTAAGGGGGTTCCAAACAAGGCATCACTGTTGATATTGAGTAATTCTGCAGTAGCATTATTTACGTATAGAAGTGACAGGTTAAGATCTACGAGGAATATATAACTAGTCAAATGTGATGTGATTACCTCTAATTGCTGACGGCTTTTTTCCAGCTGTTCCCGGGCAGTTACTCTATCATGGATATCATTAAAAGAGAGCAGGATGACGGGCTTATCGGTGTGTTTTACCACAACACCGCTTATTTCAACCCAGCGCTCCTCGCCTGCCAGGGTGAGGTACTTATGTTCGCGAACTCCCTCGGAGGGTGTTCCCGTCTCAAGAAGAAGCTCAACGCTTTCATGTGATACCTCTCTAAAATCTGGATGAACCAGAGAAAAAAGATCTATTCCTCGAACCTCTTCCAGGCTATTAGCACCAACAAAACTCAAGGCAGCCTGGTTGGCGTCCAGCAAAACACCCCTGTCGTGGACCACCATAGCCGTGGGGGAGTATTTAAATGCCAGCCTGTATCTCTCTTCACTGTTAAGCAGGGCTTGTCTTGTTGCATGGGCGTCGGTCACGTCTCGAAAGGAGGTCATAATAATGGGACGTCCACCATCCATAAGCGAAACAGACATTGCGTCAACATCTCGAACTTCGCCAGTTGAAACAACAAACTTTTGCCTCATTATCTTGTTTGGACTTTTTGAACTGAGTAAGTCTTCGATTCTGTTTTTGGCTGCGGCGATTGAATCCGGGTGAATAAAATTAGAAACTGGCGTTTTTAGATATTTATCATTATCGCCAGCCTTAAAAAAAGAGATTGCAGCTTGATTTGCCGCCAGAAGTACGGCTCCGTCATGGACAACAACAGGATCTGGAGAATTAGCGAATAGGGCTTTGTAGCGATCTTCTGCCGCCTTGAGATCTGTATAATCCATCAGGGTGCCCACAAAGCCAGCAGGCTCCCCCTGGGCATCAAGATATACCGCCTTTCGTGCCAGCATTTGTCTCAAAGCGCCGGAAGCATTTTTAAATTCCGTTGCATGAGATTGCAGCTCATTATCCTGTAGAAGTTTAAGGTCTTCTTTTTCGACCCGTTTAGCTGACGGGGTCTTCCAAATCTCCGTTACCTTCTTGCCCAGCATATCCTCTCTCTTTTTTCCAAAGAAATTCAAGTAGGCATCGTTTAGCATTGTGTAGCGTCCATCAGGATCTTTGGCATACATGAGAGTTGGTGTTGCATCAAAAAGGGCTGTAATCTGGTTTTTCTGATCTATGAGCCGTTCCTTGGTCTTATTTCGCTCAGAGAGGTCACGAACAATAGTTACCAGGGTTCCATCAGACAGTTTCTTCGAGTTCATTTCAACGGGAACGTGGTTATCGTTTTTAGCGCGAAAGACTCGTTCAGAAAGCACGGTGAGCCCTTCTTCTAGCAGGTCATACCGCAGAGGTTTTCTGATCAACACATCAGGCTCAAACAGCTGGGACAAATTCATTTGGAGTAACTCTTCATTTGAGTATCCCAGCAAGCGAGAGGCAGCAATATTTGCTTGAATAATATTTCCTTGAAAATCCCCCTTAAGAATCACATCTGCCGCTTGATCGATAAGTTCTCTATAGCTTTTCTCACTGGCCTCCAGGGCGGCTTCTTTCTGTTTAAGGTCATCATGGAGTCGGGCATGATAAAGGGCGAGGGAAAGTCTAGCTGAAAGCAGGATGACGATTTCTTGTGTTTCCTGTGAGACACCATCTTTTTGACGCGATCCAATATTGAGAGAACCCACCACATCGTCGCCAATCACGAGGGGAACATCAAAATAGGATCTAACTCCGGCACTGCTTAATGCTTGTACAACAGAGCTAGGATTGGAAATAGTGGTAATATCAGAGATATATTTAGGCTCAATCAGAGTGCCGGTCTTTTGTGTCGGAGAACTTGAAATGGGGTGTTTATCTCCTGACGCGAGATGGGGTATTGAGGTATCTTTTGTGAACACCTCAAGCGACTGGTTCTGAATGTCATTAAATGTGATAGAGACACGTTCCAGCTGTAAGTGGGTGTCGAAAAATGACAAAGCCTTTTTTGTGACTCGTTTTGTCTCTGGCCAGGAAATAGCCTGGTCGAAATCCAAAAGCAAACGGATGGAGCGTTGATTGTCAGGCATAAAGATGTTCTCCAGTGTGAAGGGCAAATTTCACCCTGAAGATTAATTAATGCAAACCATTAAGCAGAGTTTCCAGTAAAGTGGTCGTTATCAGTTAAGTCTTGAAAGAGAGGCTTTTCGTCCTTAATTGGTGGAGAATTTAAAAAGAGGGAACTATGAAAACACTTTTGAAAGCAACACTCATACTTACAGTATTAATGGCAGGGCTGGTTATGGCTCAAGACGCTGCCCCCGGTACCTGGGAAAAATCAGTACAGGGTGGAATCAACCTTACTCAGACCGGTTTTGACAACTGGGCTGCGGGCGGTGAAAATGCGTACGCCTGGCAGATGAATCTGAATTATAAGTTTGTCAAGGACCAGGAAAAAACCAATTGGTCCAACACTGGAAAATTTCTGTATGGCGCTACCAAGACAGGTGATCAGGACATGCGTAAATCAGCTGATGAAATTAAGCTGGAAAGTGTGTTGACATATAAATTGGGCTCAAAAATCAATCCCTTTGTTGCTGTGACGGGTGAAACACAATTTGCAGCTGGCATGGATTTCAGCACAGACTCATCATTTAAAATCTCAGCCTTCATGGATCCGGGATATTTCCGAGAGAGTTTTGGTGCCGCCTTCGATATCCGTGAAGGGTTAGCAACTCGACTAGGTCTAGCATTCAAGCAAACCGTAGCCTCTGATTATCTCTATGCTGATGACGCTGCGACTGCAGAAGTGGAGACCTTACGGAGTGAGTTCGGTGCAGAGTCCGTAACCGATTTATCCTATAATGTGTCTGAGACAGCGGTCCTTGTTTCAAAGCTAGAATTGTTTACCGCATTCTCGGCTTTTGATGAGATTGATGCAAGTTGGGACAACACCTTGACAGTTAAAGTGTCTGACTATATTAATATGAACATGAATCTCAAGATGGTCTATGACAAGGACATTTCGGTCAAGCGACAGATAAAACAATCCATGGCTTTTGGTATAAACTACACCTTTATATAGATATAGAATTATAATTAAAAGAAAGGCCTGCCATTATGGTGGGCCTTTTTTATTTGCATCCCGGCGAGTTTTCGGTTAACATAGCTTTGTCGAGAGGCAACCATCTTCAAACAAACTATCCGAAGAACATCAATGTTGTGTAGCTACAAACCAGTTGTTGGTTTATGGTAGTGAGTCTCTAAAAGAGATACAAGACCTCTCTGCGTAAAACAAGACTCCACATATCGTTGTGGGGTAATCACTCAAATAGCGAACAGGGTAAAGTTTTATCTGTAGGATAAAACTCACCCAAAAAGAAAGGGACGATTATGAATCGTTTTAGAAGTATCCTTTTAAGTGGGCTGGTGGCGCTTTTGATGGTAGGAATGGTAAATGCTGGCGATCTTGATGAGGCCAAACAGGAGGCCGGGGTAGATGGTGGTATAGATATTTACATTGGAACCTATGATGTTAGTGCTGCTGAATGTCTCCCCACCGATGGAACAAACTGTATAAAGATCGGGATCAGTATCGATTTTGATTGGCTGAAGAATCTGTTTAATTAAAAATCAAAAGGGCGGGGTAAAACCCGCCCCATGCAGGGTGTTCACATGATTAGAAAAGTCGTTTGTGTGGTAGTCTGGGCCGTGATCGCATTTGGGCAGTTTGAGGTCATTTCAATTTCAGAGGGGTTGTCCGAACAAGCTATAGAAAGGTTATGGCCGGTTCATAAAGGGGGTGCTATTGTAGTTAACGATAAAGAAGTGTTTATACCCGATGGAAGTAGTTTGTTTTTACAAAGAAGGTCTGCCCCCTTCGATTATACAAGGATAGACTTAAAGCGACACAAGAGGGATGCTATTAAGATATATGAAGTCACAGTCAACAATGAGTTCTACGCTTACTCTGTTTTAGGTGCTGATAATTTTGTTTATCTCTTTAAGCGAGACAGAAGATCAAGAGAATTCCAGGGTCCAGTATTACGACACGGTAAAGGAGCAGACAGAATATTCTTGCTATCAAACAACAATCTTGTGGCTACGGGCTCCTATAGACCTGCATTAATAAACTATCTGGCTCGATACATGAAAGGTTCGCTTGAGGAGCAAAGGTTAAACAAAAAAGAGAAATATGATCCACTTTACAAAAACCATAAAGCTTATACCATTTCAGTTTACAATAATGATTTAACTGAAACTGATTCAAGTAACGTAATTGATAGAACAGGGGACAATGCCCGTGCTTACGAAGGTCTGTATTTAACACTTGCAGTGGATATGACGGCAGATGAAAATTTATTTCTCATAGACAATGACCAGGGGTATGTAGTAGAAAAATATTCGAATGTCACAAATCCTGACACAAGCTTTGAGATTAAGAATTCAAACTTTAAAAAAATACCAGATGTGATGACCCTGAAGCATATGCATGAATTGAGAGATAAAGATAAGGCTTATTCAGTACCATATGCTTTATATGAGAAAGACGGATATCTGATTACTTGTTTCTTTCAGGCGCCGGTATATAGGAAGCCTGTCAAGCCACCATACTATTTTGATGTTTCTACAATTAAAGGAGAGGTCTTGCACTCAGGAGACTTTGAGTATCCATTTCTGTGCGAAGATGATGGGGAGAAGGTCTTCTTGTATGTAAAACGTACGGGCGGATGGTTTGAGGACGACACACACTTCCTGGTAGGTGTGACGGTAGAAGATCTCTTGAGTAACCAGGTAACCATGACCTCCATTGATGCCTCAGTTGAACAGCAGATAAAAGATTGAGATCTTGTCAGGCGGAATTGATACTAACGGGGTTCGTTTAAAAACCCTTGGCGCTTTAAGGTGGGTATTGTCGATTGGATTTTTCTTTCTGGCCATACGAAAGGGTATACTAATCAATAAGCATGGAATTGAGCCATATAGAATTATAACTGATGGCGTTGGGTTGCCTGGCTTTATGAGTTATTATGGCGTGATAGCAGTGTTGGTTGAGTTGTGTATAGCCGTTGGTCTCTGGGAAAAGAAAACCTTTAAGCCAGTAATTGTACTTACAGGACTTTTAACAGTCGTGGGGATAGTCATTAGCTTTGCTTTAATAATTTTTAAGATAAACTCGGAGTGTGGCTGTGGTTTAATGGGTGATAATGAGTACGGTTTGTTATTCCAGAAGATCGTCATTCTCGCCCTGCTGATTGTAATATATAGAAGCAAGGACAAATTGTTTTTGATTGACGACACATGAAAATGCAATCATTTGCAATTAACATGATGGATATAATATAAAACCACACTGAAGGTTGCCTTGTATTCTGATGAGTGGGAGTGATCGCCTGGAGCGGTTTGCCGTAAAAATCAAGACTCAAAAACGTAAAAAAGGGCCGGCTTAACAACCAGCCCCTTTCGATGAATAGACTAATCCAGAGAAATGAGTTTCTCGAAGATGTCTTTGTTTTGTTTTAACTTGTCTTCGTTTCCATACACACAAAGTGGACTGTTTTCCAGTATATCCGCAACCATGTTTTCATATGATTTAACATCTTTTAGAGATGTTGTTAAAACTGCTGTTCTTTCAGCTTGATGTTGTTCTTGGGTCAATCTTGTGAAGTAACGAGCCACGGCAGTATTGCCTTTTTGAGATGGTGTTTGGGGTCGATCCATCCCGGCAATGGTTCCGATGATAAATCTCGTCATTTCCTTTTGGTCGATTTCCAGCGTCGCTAAAAAGTCAGGAGTCTTTGCATAATTTTCCAATGTGCTTTTCAGGTTAGGGTCACGATAAGATCCAAAGTACACCTGCCCTGTTGGAGCAAAACGGGCAAAGCCACCATATGCCCCTCCAATGACTCGAACTTGATTCTTAAGCCATTCCCGGGAAATGATTTGATTAAGGACGCGGATTTTGCCATCCCAACTATATCCTAGATCAGTGAAATTAGCCCCCTGGACTACATACTGAACTTTGGAAGCAGCCATAAGACCTTCATTCTTATCGATGGATGTCAATTTCCATTCCTGAAAAGATGGTTTTTGCTTGCCAAGATTCTTAGAGAAACCTTTAAGCTCAGCTCTAAAAGTCTTTAGTGCATCATGAGAGCAGGTCGTCGAAGCAATTAGGTTTTTCCTGTTGAACAGAAGTTCTGATACATTTTTCAGAGCTATTATTAGACCGGCCTGTTTTGTATCAAAATTTTCAACCAGATCTGAAATGAACCAGTAGTATTCCAGCCCTCTGGTTAATTCATTATACATGCCAGCCTTGGTTGTATATGAAAAGAGTCTGGTTCTGGCATAGCCCAGACCATCACGCTTTACATTGGCTGACAAACGCGAATGATGGCGTGTCAGAACGTCTTTAATTCGATCTACATCATCCAGTTGTGAATGTCTCAGAATTTCTTCAGAGAAGTCGAAAACCTTTTTCTGGTCAGGTGACATTGCCTTGGTGGACAAAACAAACTTTGGTATCAGTTGATCATCATCCCGGTTTTGTAGATAGCTGGTCAAGTATGTGCTAAATCCTCCAAGATGGGTATCCAGGGCGTTATCAAGCTCTCCAAAGGTGTAGTTCTCAGTTGCGATTGAACCCAGGAGAGTTGCCAACAGAGCAGCATAGGGAAGCTGATCCTCGCTTAAAACACGGAGATCAAAGAATAGGCGGATATAACTGATATCATTAGTGAAGGCTTCAAAATGCAAATACGGGATACGTGAAACACGTGATTCATCTGCGATAAACCAATCAGCTTCCGGATTAATGTCCTCAAGGTCTAACAGGGGAATAGTGGCAAGCGCTTCTGGAGTGTCTTCAGTTTTCTGATAACCAACCAGCATTTCAGTATGATCAACGAGCTGAGTCACCTCATCAGGGGAGAGGCTTGATTTATAGGTGGCCAACTCTGAGCTGGTGCGGATATCGTTTTCTCCCTCAAGTCCCGGTTTTGGATTCAGGGTGAATAACAGGGCGTGGGGGTTGTTGACCAGCGATTCAGTGATTAGACTTTCGAGATAACCCTTAGTGATGGCCTGTTTAAAGGCCGCCAGGGGCTTTTCATATTCCAAACCACTAAAAGGCTCATCAGACCAAAACCAGCTGCTTAAGGCTTTTTGGTTGTAGTACAGTCCTTTCTGTGGCGTGTTTCCTTCACGGAGGTTAAACTCCATTCGATTCAAAATTCCAGTAACGGCTTCCTGATCAACTCCCTCACGGGTAACCTTTTCCAGGGTTTCAAGAACGATCTGCTTGAATATTTCGCCATCATCTGGATTAGCATCTTTAACCTGAATATGTAAAACATTCTGCTTCAAGTCATCCAGCCAGGCGCTGACATCTTTACCTATCCCTGCTTCCTGGAGCGCCAGACGGACAGGGGCAGACTCATTATTAAATAGAGCCTGGGTGAGTACCCTTAGACCGAGGCCAAGCTGTTGATCGCTACTCAGTCCAACGACAAAGGAAAGTGAGAGATAGGAGTTTCCTTCCAGCTCTGAGTCCTCTGTGGCAGAATAGACTCCAGAAGCTGAACGCAGTGCCTCAAAGGCAGGCTGCAAAGGGATATCAACAACTTGATCAGAAGGTGAATATTTTGAAAGGTAGTGTTCATCAATAAAGGCTAGCTCTGATTCTGTGTCACCATCACCATACAGAAAGATATATGAGTTGGAGGGATGATAATATTTACGATGAAAATTGAGAAAGTCCTCGTGGGTCAGTGTGGGGATGGCTGCGGGATATCCTCCTGACGAAAAGCGGTAGGGTGTATCAGGAAAAAGCTGTTTGTCCACCAAATAACCCAGCTCTCTGGTTGGGCTTGAAAAAGCCCCCTTCATCTCATTATAAACCACACCCTTATAGGTGATGCTTGAGTCAACATGCTCCAGATCGTGGTGCCAGCCTTCTTGCTCCAGAATACGAGGATCTTCATAAATAAGGGGGTTAAAGACAGCATCGAGATAGATATGCATGAGGGAGCGGAAATCCTTGTCATTCATACTTGAGACAGGGTATAGCGTAATGTCGCTGCCCGTCATGGCATTGAGAAAAGTATTCAAAGAGCCTTTGGATAATATATCGAAGGGGCTTTTTACAGGAAAGTTTTTTGAACCATTCAGTACGGAGTGTTCCAGAATATGGGGGGTTCCAGCGTCGGACTCAGTAACCGTTTTAAAGGTAATACAGAAGGTCTTATTGAGGTCTGTATTTGAAATTTTTAGCAAACGAGCCCCGGACTGTACATGTTTAAACAATAAGCATTCCGCATCCACTTCTTTTACAAAACGTTTTTCGACAAGCTTAAAGCCTGACATGGTATCTCCTGTCTGTGGTTGTGCCATTACTGCAATACTGAGGAGTGTTGCCATGAGCATGGTGATGATTTTGGGCATAATTATCCCCCTTCAATAAATGGTTCTAGATGTTTCCGTGACAAAGGCCTTGAAGATATAACACTTCCAGTGGATAAAAGACCCCAAAAAGAAAAAGCCAGCGAAACACTGGCTCTCTCAAAATTGATCAGGATCTATTAGGGGGGGTTAGTCAACCACAACCCTGAAGGTAACAGTTCCGTTTTCACCGGTTACCAGATCCAGAGCCCGTTCATATTTGATGTCAGTGACAGGCGCTGCCTGCGAAGCATCATATCCACCGGCGACCTCATGCTGGAAGGTGATGGTCATACCACTACCTGCAGCAGAATTTTGTACATAGGTTGCATTTTGTGGAACAGCCTGATCAACCACGACATTTTTTGCAACACCCACACCAATATTGGAATAGGTAACCGTATAGGTCAGGGTGTCACCTGGCAAGGCAGTGTTTAAATCGACAGTTTCAACCAGAAACAACTCAGGTAAAGGCATGGGAAGACCGGTACCGCTAATGCTAAAGGTATAGGGGTTTTCGTCACTATCATCAGAAGCAATACTTATGGTGGCCGAACGTACTCCCTCACCACCAGGAATAAATCGAATATTAAAGTCTGTGGACCCACCTCCGGCTGAAATGGTTGATTGAGGTATAAGGGTTAATACAAAATCACTCGCATGAGCACCTGAAATGGTGATGTATGGAGACGCGCCTGTCAAGGTCAAAATAGCACTGCCAGTATTCTCAATTGTATAACCAACCCAGCTTGATGAATCAACTATGGTATCTTGAAATATCGTACTGTCGGCCACGGCAGGTGTTACATCGCCACTTGCGATGGATATACCATTACCCAAAACGGTGATTTCAGGACTGGCAATACCAGTACCTTGAATGGCAAAATCAAATGGATTTTCATCATCATCGTCATTGGCGATACTTAGACTGGCTGTTCTTAATCCCACAGCAGTTGGGTTAAATGTGACCGTAAAGGCAATCGAATCGCCAGGAGCCACAGAAGATGCGGAGGGCTGGCTGCTAACCAGAAAATCTCCTGCATGGCTACCACTGAGAACAACCAGTGGAACACCACTAAGGGTTAACACACCGCTACCAATATTCTTTAGATAGAAGGTGTTTTCTTGTGTAGCAGCGAGGATATCCTTGCTGCCAAAGTCAGTATTGTCCGTGCTGATGGGAGAACTATCACCATCCGAGATGGATTCACCATTGCCCAAAACGGTGATTTCAGGAGTAGCCAGACCAATACCCTGGATTGAGAAATTATAAGGGTCCTCATCCAGATCATTGTTAGCGATTGAAATGGTAGCCACTCTCAAACCTGCCGAGCTTGGATCAAACGTGACTGTAAACGTGGTGGAATTATTTGTGGTAACCGGTGAGGACGGCACACTCGTGACAGTAAAGTCAGAAGCGTTGTCACCTGTTATATCTACATAGGTGGAGGGATTTGAGAGCGTTAGATCTGCATTTCCAGTATTAAGAATAGAAAAGCTTTGGGCCTGAGTTCCCGTAAGAATATCCTCTGAACCAAAATCAGTAAAGTCGGAAGCTGTTGGTGTAATATCACCATCAACAATAACATTCCCATTTCCACTAACCTGAATTTCTGAAGCAAGACCGAACCCTCGAATATCAAAGGTAAATGGGTTTTCATCAGAGTCAGTATTGGCAATAGTGACAGTGGCCGATCTCAAACCTTCTGTTGTTGGGATAAAGCGAATGTCAAAACTGGTGCTGTCATTCGAAGCCACGGTTTCAGAGGGTTGAACTTTAACATAAAAGTCTGCGGCATTAGTTCCGGATAGAGAAACTCTGGGTGTGCCATTTAGGGTAAGCGTGGCACCATTGCCATTAAAGACTTTGTAGGTATGGATGACAGAATCAATCTGGGCGTCGATTGAGCCAAAATCTGTATGATCTAAAGTGGATGGCGAATTGTCACCATCAACGATGTCAACATTATTGCCTTTAATGCTGATTTCTGGTGCGGATTGTTGATAAACACCAACATCAAGACTTGAAAGAAAGACACCACTACTGATTACCAGGGCGCCAGACTCACCAGTACTAGCATTAACATCACTATCAACAGCATCGTCACCACCAGCATCCTGGGGTGAAAAAACATAACCAGCAGGCAAGCCAGTAAAGTAGAGTCGGTGTGTGTTTGGACTTAGGTTTGTGAACGAGTAGTACCCGTTGGCATCAGTGATTGTAGTTGCCACGCTGGCACCACCATCAATCTTGATTTCTACGTCGATTCCGGGAACACCTGCTTCTCCCACATCTTGAACACCGTCCTCATTCACATCAAGCCAGACAAAATCTCCCACGCCAGTAGTTTTAAAGCCAGCGTCACGGGTATTATCTACTCCACTAATGCCTAGGAAGAAGGTTGCAGTCTTGCCACTATTTGCAGGGTCGGCATCACTATCAAGGGCATCATCTCCACCTTGATCTAAGGGGGAAAGGCTATATCCAACAGGAGCACCTGTAAATGAGAGATAATAATTTCCCGAGGCAAGACCCCCAAAAGAATAGGTGCCATCAGCAGCGCTAACTGCTGTACCCTGAAGATTGTCTCCTGAGTCATATAGGGATACAGTTATTCCAGGCATGACATCTTCACCGGCATCTTGGATGCCATCGCCATCATTGTCCAGCCAAACCAGATTACCAATTACACCATCTGATGGACTGGTACCATTACCTTGAAGATCGAACACAAATGGCGACACATCTGGATCATTATTGGCTATGGAAATAGTTGCATTGCGAAGCCCAATACTCGAAGGGTCAAATTCAACAACGAAAGTTGTGCTGTTTCCTGTTGTTACAGATGCTGCAGGTGGTGTGGTAACTGAAAATTCGGATGCCTGGGCCCCAGAGAACGAAATAGTTCCAATTGTCAGGCTGGCATTACCACTGTTGCTAATGGTATATGTTACCAGTTGAGTGCCAGTTGTTATATCCACGTCACCAAACATAGTGCTATCGGTCAAACCAGGTGAGGTATCTCCAGTGGTGATTGTCACGCTGTTCCCTGAAACACTCATTTCCGGGGTCGTGATGCCAGTACCTTGAATGTTAAAAGAGTAGGGGTTTTCGCCACCAGTCGGATCACTGTTTCCAATACTTATGTTTGCTTCGCGAAGCCCTGTTCCCGAGGGGTCAAAGGCCACGGTAAAGGCCACGGTACTGCTGGGGGCAACCAGGGTGGCGGGATTAGAAATGATAGTAAAGTCGCTGGCGTGGGTACCTGAAATAGCAATAATGGGATTATCACCCAGAACCAGATCATCGCCACCCGTGTTATGCACAACAAATTCTTGATTTGCGGTAAAGCCGCCGACCACCTCAATACTCCCAAAATCTGAACCATCAGGCACATGTGGTGACGTGTCACCAGCGAGAATGCCGATCATATTACCTGTGATATTGATCTCAGATAGTGATGTTGGGTCATAAATACCAGTTCCCTGGATGGTGAATGTATAAGGGTCCTCATCAGCATCGTCATTTTGAATGTTAATTGTGGCTTGACGCGTACCCAGAGCAAAGGGTGTGAAGGTGACCTCAAAAGTAGTTGTCGCGCTATCAATCGCTATAGCATTGGCAGGTGTCGAAGTAATGGTGAACTCAGAGGCATTCGGACCTGTAAATTCTACATAGGGTGGTGGACCAGTCAGGCTCAGCACGGCATATCCAATATTTCGGACCACAAATGTTGCAGTGGCAGGTACACCAGAGATTTCAGCAGAACCCATATCTGTGAAATCACCGCTAGTGGGGAAAATATCTCCAGAATCAATAACTAATCCATTTCCAAGAACTTCAATCTCTTCATCCAGGGTTGATGTCCCCAACCCTTCAATGGCAAAACTGAATGGGTTCTCATCTGAATCATCATTGGGAATCAACACGGTTGCTTGCCTGATTCCGGTTGTGGTTGGGTCAAAAGCGAGCTGAAAAGTGATAGACCCAGCTGGTGCAATAGTTGAGCTAGCAGGTTGCTGATTGATAATGAAGTCTCCAGCATTGGCACCGGTGATCTGAACAATGGGTAGCCCGGTAAGCGTGAGGTTGCCAGACCCAACGCTCTGAATTGTGAAGGAATAGACCAGGGGTGGATCAGCTACATCCCGACCACCAAAATCTGTTAAGTCAGTCGTTGATGGTGTCGTGTCCCCGTGAGGAATGTCATTCAAGTTTCCCTGGAGTGCAATCTCCGGTGATGAGGTTCCTGTTCCCTGAATATTGAAAACGAAGGGGTTCTCATCTGAATCTGTACTGGCTATTGTAACTGTTGCTTCACGTAACCCAGTCGCCGTTGGGTTAAAACTAACGGTAAAAGTTGTTGATCCACTCGTTGCTGCCACAGGACTTGTTGGATTTGCGGTAACAGAAAAATCACCGGGATGATCACCACCAACAACTACTAGCGTGCCTCCCGTTAGAGCGAGATCGGCGGGTCCGGTATTCAGTATTGTGAATACAGAACTATTGGAGCCAGTATCAATATCATGACTGCCAAAGTCTGTATCATCTGCAATGGCTGGCGAGATATCGCCAGATGTGATATCCTGACCATTCCCCTGGAATGAAATTTCTGGAGCAAGACCCGTACCTTGGATATCAAAGTCGTAGGGGTTTTCGTTAGCATCATTATTTGAAATAGACAAGACCGCAGACCGTAGACCATTGTCGATAGGATCAAAGGTGATCTGAAATGTGGTGGTTTGCGCCGTAGTCAACGTGGTAAGTGCCGGAGCAGTCGTCAAGGTAAAGTCAGCTGCATTTGTACCCGAGATCTCTACCAGAGGTGAGCCGTTAAGAGTGAGGTTGGCTGAACCTCCAGCATTATCAATGGTAAACGTGTGAATAACGGACCCACTTACAGCGGAGAGGGAACCAAAGTCAGTGTCATCTGCCGTGCCTGGGCTGGTGTCCCCATCTGGGATTGAATTGCCATTTCCAACGACATTCATCTCGGGAAAAGAATTCTGCTCCATTCCAGCATCGATACTGCTGATATAGTCATTATTAATGGTGAATAAATCAGAGAGACCTGTTGATGTGTTTATATCACTATCAACTTCATCAGTAGCACCACTGTTTTGGTTAACGAACTGATAACCACCAGGAAGATTGCTTACGCGAATTCTGTAGTCGTCAGCAGAAACATTGCTGAAGGAGTAAAGGCCATTAGCATCTGAGGTGGTTGCATCCACTGTCGATCCATTGCTTTCCAGTACAAGCTCGACTGTGACACCTGGAATGCCCGGTTCGCCATAGTCCTGGTCGTCATTACTGTTTAGGTCATCCCAGATAAAATCACCGACACCAGCGGCTGTATATCCAGCATCGATACCTTCTTCGATCAAACCAACACCAACAAAGAAGTTTGGAGTACGACCCAGTGAATCCTGATGCGTATTTGCATCACTATCGCTGGAACCATCTACACCCTGGTGTTGAGCTGTCAGGGAAAAACCAGCGGGGGCACTTGAGAACACGATATAATACTCAGAGGGCGAAAGGTTTTGAAAAAGGTATTCACCGTTTGCATCTGTAATGTCGGAGGCAATAAAGGGACTGTCAATACTATATAAGTCAACTACAACTCCAGGTAGGCCGGGCTCTCCAGCATCTTGAATTCCATCTCCATTGCTATCAACCCAGACCTTATCACCCACCTGTCCAGTGGCGGGCAGTGGAGCCGGAACGAGAGGACAGGAGGCCCCATCAGACTTATTTAAGTTGGCCTGTCCCAGCCCGACATAAATACTAAATCCGGTTGGGGATATCTTATACATTCGCCCACTTTGGCTGTTGGTTGTAAAGAGATAACCATCATCTGCAGACCAGGCTGCACCATAGTAAGCGCTGTTTATGCTATTGAGGTAGTCATCTGCCAATCTTCCGGTGATTGTGGCAGTTGAGACAATATGTGTAAGAGGATCATATATGTATAGCAGCTCACCATGCATACCATAAAATTTTCCGTCAGCATCCAAAAAGGCCATGTCAATGGGAACCCAGGTGACACCAGATGTGTTTTGATAGGTAACCGTCCCAGCACTGGCATCAAAGATTCCTACCTGAGTACCGGTTGAATTCCAGAAGTACATATTACCCGAAACATCAAAGTCAGCACGCCAGGACTCATAATTGATGGATACATTTAGTACATCGACGTTGTAGTCACCGTCAATTCGAATAATATTATTTCCCGCTACGTCATTGTCCATCTCAAACCCGTAAAGCAAGCCATCTTCAACATTGTAGCCAACACCGTTAATGGAATAATTCATTTGAGTCATGGTTGTGTAGGCATATGGATTTACCGTGGCATCCATGTATGAAACAACACCATCATTACCATAGATATGAAAGAACCTGGATACACAGGGGAACGGCGTTAAGTTTCCCTTTCCCTCACCAGTCATCCAAAACGTATAAGGGGACTCATTACCGTCAGCATTTACGATAGAAACATAGGCGTTTCGTGTACCAATCTGACCGGGGTCAAATTTGACAATAAAGTCGGAACTTCCACCTGCTGCGATTGAAGCAGATGGTTGAGTCTCAACAGTAAATTCAGTTGATGCGTCGCCTGCTATTTCTACTCGAGGATTTCCTGACAACGCCAGAGCTGAATCACCAGTGTTATAAATGGTATAGGTAATATACTTGTCACCAAACCAGGGGGTGACATCTCCAAAATCAGTGCTGTCAGTATCGCTGGGGGTAACAGAACCGCTATAAATAATGTTGCTATTTCCACGTACTTCGATCTCAGGATAGGAGAGACCAAAACCCTCCACTTCGAAGGTGTATGGGTTCTCATCACCATCATTGTTCTCAATTGAAATGACAGCAGTTCGTGTTCCTGGTGCAGATGGATCGCAGGAAATATTAAAGGGGACACTTCCGGCAGGCGCAACATGTGAACTCGGTTGCAGGGTAATGGAAAAATCTGATGCATGAGTTCCTGAAATAGACACCAGGGGAGAGCTGGTTAAAATGAGATCTTCAGAACCAGTGTTCCTGATCATAAAAGTTTGAGAAAGTGTACCCGCAGTATGGGGTACAGAACCAAGGGATGTTCCATCAGTCACAGAGGGCGTAACATCTCCAGTGGGAATACTCACAAGGTTTCCCTGAACATCGATTTCACAAAGTGTAGCACCTCCACTGAGTCCATTTCCCTGGATTGAAAAAGTATATGTTCCCTCATCCCAATCACTATTTGCTATAGTTAAGCTGGCTGAACGTATACCGGTGGTCAGTGGGTCAAAAGCTATCTGAAATGTTGTGCTTCCGCTTGGGGATATTGAAGAACTGGGCGGAGTTATGACGCTAAAATCGCCGGCATGGGTACCGCTAATAGAAACCAGCGGCCAAGTTCCGGTGAGATTTAGTTGTGCCAGGCCGGTGTTCTGAATTGTATAGGTTACAATATGTGAAGCACCACCAACTAGAGCGTGGTCAAAATCAGTTGAGTCTGTTGTTGAGGGTGTAAGGTCACCACTGGCAATAGATACTCCTGCATTAAGAATGTCTATTTCAGATGTGAGCACTCCAGTCCCCTGAACAGCAAAAGTGTAAGGGCTCTCATTAGGGTCATCATTCGTGATGGAGATTGAAGCTTGTCGTAGACCCGTCGTTGGTGGATCAAACGTAATTTGAAATGTCTGTGATCCGCCCTGGGCTGAAACCGTGGCTGAAGCGGGTTGTTGATTTACGGTAAAGTCTGAGGCATGTGTTCCTGAAACATTGACATATGTGGGCCCTGAAAGCGTTAAATCCCCAGAACCAGAATTGTTGATCGTAAAAGTACGCACGGTTGTGCCGCCATTATTGACATCGGTATCTTCAAAGTCGGTATGGTCCGATGTGGATGTCGTTGTCGTCCCATCGACAATTGAAGTGCCATTCCCCGTGATATCCATCTCTGGTGTGGCGGAGCCTGTACCCTGAATACTGAAGGTATAAGGGTTTTCGTCAGGATCATTATTTGCAATGGAAATGGTGGCTGTTCTGCTCCCTGAAGCGCTAGGATCAAAGCTGACGATAAAATCATCGGTTCCCCCGCTTGGACCAAGACCGGTTGCCGGTTGAGTTGTAACAGTAAAGTCTGATGCATGTGTACCCGATAGAACCACGGCAGGTGAGCCGCTTAGTGAAAGAGAGCTGTTCCCACTATTAGAAATAGTGAAAGTATGATTTACGATACCAGTAACAATATCAGCACTACCGAAAAAGGTGTCATCAGTGACACTGGGAGAAGCATCTCCATCAAAGATGGATGTACTGTTTCCTGAAACATCTATTTCAGGGGGACCAGCCCCTATTCCTTGAATATCAAATGTGTATGGGTTCTCATCTAAATCATTATTAGCGATTGAGACCGTAGCGCTACGAACACCAAGAGCACCAGGATCAAATGAAACAATAAAAGCATCACTTCCACTACCAGCGATAGAACTCCCTGGTTGGCTTGTTACGGTAAAATCACTGGCATGGGTACCGGTAATATCGACAACAGGCGAGCCGGTGAGGCTTAAATCACCAACACCGGTGTTGTAAACTGTAAATGTATGAGCAGTGGAGCCGGAGACATTGTAAACACTTCCAAAGTCCGTGTCGTCAGAAGTGCTGGGGCTGGTATCGCCATCCGTAACATCAAGGGCATTGCCCTGAATATTGATTTCAGGAGGGAGGACCACGTTGAGGGTATAATCTTCAACCTCACCATCAAATCCATTATCACAACTTGCCGGGTAGGCATTCCATTTTGTAGATACTCGCATGATGGTAGTACCCAGAGTTGCAGTAGCTGGTATTGTTACTGAATAGGGGGATGCGCTGGTCAGACCACTTGCAACATTAGTTGCTGTGCCAAGAGTGTATGTTTCACCAGTATCGTCAAAATCCAGGTCCTGATTCCAATCGATCCAGACCATAGTGTTAACAGTATAGTCTCCATCTGTATTCACATAGACTCTCAGATCATATGATAGCTCTCTAGAGAGAGTGGTTGACATGGCGGTGAAATCCGAATAATCGTTGTCCTCAAGTATTGTCGAGTTATCCAGGGTGTTGAATGTGACCTGCCGAATTCCTGTACTGTAGCCATCAGAGCCATTACCTGTTGAAGCACATTGTCCAGAAGCCTCAGTGCTGGTTCCAAACAATACAAACAAGAACACAAAAGACAGAACAAATGTGGTTCTCATATTCACGAGGTGGCCACTTGAGCTCAATGAACCTTGGGTGATTTTAGAATGAATGGCTTGAGAGAGAGTCATAATAATCAGAATCCAGTTTTGTTACCGAGGATATATTTTGATTCGATACCATTGCAAATGAGAGTGTTAATGTCATGGTGATAGCATGGCACAACAGATCGAAAAATGAAAATACTTTTGTTAAATATTCTATTCATAATTTCCTTTATATATGTCAAAGGTCGTGCCACGGGAGCAAACAAGATATAAACCATTATTATTAATAAGGATAACAGTGTTATTTTTAAATAAATCTAGATGTGGAGTGTTAGGAAAACCTGACGTGTTTTAGATGAATGTAATATTATAGAGACAGTAAATGACAAAAGCAATCAATAGTCAAAAGGACGCTTTAAGAAAAGAACAGGGAGAAAACAAAGCAGGAAAAGAGGAATGATTTTTTGTTACGCAGGTGAGGAAATAAAATTGAAATGTCGAATTAAAAGAAGGAGCAAAATATTTGTAGCCGGTAAGCAAATATTAATCGACCCCAAGACGTCTCTGTTCTTTATTACTCAGACTCTTTACAACCAGTATGTAAGAGTCCTCAATGAGTTTTCCCACGAGATCGGTGTCTAGACTCCCATCAAGAAGGACTGTATTCCAGTGATCCTTGTTCATGTGATAACCAGGGGTGATCGCTTCAAATTGAGACCGTAAAACTTGTGCGTCACCTGGATCACATTTAAGATTTATACCCAGGGGTTTCCAGTCAAGTCCGACCAACGCAAACATCTTTTTTGCGACTTTGAAAACCGCAGTTTTTTCATCAAAAGGAAAGGTGAGCGTGGCATCTTTATATCGCAGTAAAATGACTTCCAACTCTTCATAGGTCATGTCAGTTTACCTTCTTTGGAGCGCACGCGTTTCATAAAGCTTTCTAACTTGTTTTGATTCAACTTCCCGTCACTACGGACCCCACTGCAAATATCAAAGCCAGATGGTTGAACCACAGTTCTGGCGGTGAGAATGTTTTCTGGACTCAACCCGCCGGCCAGCAGAACGGGCAGAGAACCTCTTGCACAGATCTCACGACTAATCTTCCAGTCATGGGGTTTACCTGTACCGCCAAGTGTTTTTATTTTTGCCTTAGGATTGCCAGAATCGAGAAGGATCATATCCACCAGGTTGTCATAGTGAAGTGCCTGTGAAATAGATGCTTCATCCTTCACGTGGATGACCTGAATGAATCGTGTGGAAGGCAGTGATTTCCGAAGTTCCTTAAGCACTGAATCAGCAACCTTGTCAACCAACTGAACACCCCAGGTTTTAACCTGATTGTGTTGCTTTAGAATATCATCATGACGATGCTTGCTCGTGAGTAAAACCGTCTTTGTATCGGCTGGGAGACCAACAACAATTTCCTCGATTTGATCGAGGGGTATAACACCTGGACCACTGGGCATTTCCGAGACCAGACCCAATAGATCTGCACCAGCGCTTAGAGCCATTTTTGCCTCAGTTAAAGAACTAATACAGCAAACTTTTATAAGGTAGTTTATCATTAAAATAACCTAAATCTAAAAAAAGCGAATAATCTGGCTAATATTGAAAAATATGCGCGTAATCAGGTGGTTTTGATTAAAGCAACTGCAATTATGAGAGTTAATGGTTGAATTGTTAGACCTAATGATCATGACAGAAAAGGTGAGTTTTAGTTAAAGTGTTGCTTTAGGTGAGCTAAAAGGGACGTAGGAAGGTTGGTTTTTACAGCGATAAAAAAGATCTTATATTTCTCACAAAAAGCAGGTTCTAATTTGATAAAATCCTTTTGGGTAGTTATCCAATAATCACAAGAGACATTCTCAATTTCAGCTCGATGCAATTCAGTATATTGAGCATGATCAGGGAAGGAGATTTTAACAGTGGCGGGTTGATGAAAAGCTTCAAGTTGCTTAAAAAAATGATCGGGTTTTCCTAGTCCCGCAAAGAGCCCATAGTCACCTTTCAAAGATGCTAGTGAATGACGGTTTCCCAGGTTATCTGTCACCTCATTATCAAGCTTAAATACGAGGTTGTTTTCCTGGTTTTTCTCCACGCCAGATTTACTAAAAACCACAACATCAGCACGGGAAATATTGACAGCAGACTCCCTTAAAAAACCCCATGGTAGGAGACGAGGTTTTGGTGATTTCAAAAAATCAACGATGATAATATCAAGATCGCGGTGAAGAGCTCTGTGTTGAAATCCATCATCCAAAATAATCACATCAGGTGAAAAATTATCTTCAAGATGCCGGGCTCCAGCGACACGATTTTCGGAGACAACAACGGGTACACCCGGGTAATTAGTTGCCATAAGAAAAGGCTCGTCTCCTGAGTTTTTCACGGTGGCTTTGAGTCCAATATCATCTGCCACGACCACAACACCTTTTGATGACCTCCCATAGCCACGAGATAAAACAGCGGGTCTTTTTCCAAGGCCTAAAAAGTGCTCAATAAGGGCTTGGACCAGTATGGTTTTTCCACTACCGCCAGCAGAGATATTACCCACGGAAATGACAGGAGTTTTAACTTTATAAGTTTTAAAAAGCCCGAGATCGTAAGCACGATTGCGTAGCGATACGAGGATGCCATATTTAATGGACAGGGCAACCCGAACAGGTAAAAACCACTTGGCCGTATGTAGATAATTTGTAAGACTCATAGGAAAAGGTTAAAAGGAATTATCCAGATCATCCTGATGTTTTTTGCAGAGCAGACTAGCCTTGTTTATAGCTTCATCCATATCTTTTCCACGGAGCTTTGGATTCACTTTGATGGGTTCACCAAAACTTGCAATGGCTCTTGAAAATGGAATTGGGATGGCAAACTTATCCCAACCACGGGCTCGAAGTGCCCACCTGGAAACCGTGGCAACTGGAACGATATATCCATTAAGATGTTGAGCAGCGGAATAGGTACCAGGTTTCATCACTCGACGAGGACCTCGGGGACCATCAGATGCAAAGGCAGAAATTTTAATATCCTGCTTGCGCAAATATCGCATCATTCCTAGATAGGCTCTACGACCACCTCGAGTACTTGAACCCCGAAAAGTAACATAATTCAATCCCTCCAAGACAGCGCTGGCGATATCTCCATCACCGGCTTGACTGACAATCGCAGCTGGTTTCAGGGGTGCCGTCAAATACCAGGAAATAAACATGTCACCATGCCAGAATTGTAAAACCAGGGGAGAACCCTCTTTGGCAAGATGTAGAAAACGACTCCAACCGCGAACCTCCAGCCTGAGGCTTTTTCCAATGAGGTTAACAAGGCTGCCTCCGAAACGGCGGGCAAATTGTGAAATGCGAGTCTGGGTGTTTCGACTTAAGCCCATGGTCTAGTCAAGATCCCTTTCAATTTCAGTAGCGATGATCTTTGCACAGCCTGGCCGACCCAGTAAATCTTTTAGCATGTCTAATTTTTCCAGCATCTCACTCTTGACTGATGGGTCTGTCAGTAATTTCAGGACCTCATCAGCAATGGTTTGTCCACGGGCCTCATTTTGGATGAGTTCCGTCACGGCCCGTTCACCAATGATCAGGTTTGGCATGGCGATGTGTTCAATGTCCACCAAGAGCTTTCCAATGAGGTAGGAAACAGAGGCAATCTTATAAATAACCACCAGAGGAGTTCCTAGATAAGCGGTTTCCAGGGTGGCTGTACCTGATGCGACAATGGCTACATCAGCGTGGGCCATCAAGGGATAGGGTTCATCTTTGATTATTTTGACATTCTCCAGTTCGGAAAAAGGGTCATAATACGAGTCGGAGAGAGAAGACAGGCCGGCTAGCACGAATTGAATCTCTGGCTGTTCCCGGCTAAGGAGCTTTATGGCCTCCAACAAGGGTTGAGTATGTCTTTCCATCTCATTACGACGACTGCCAGGCAATAAAGCCACCAGGGGTTTAGTCTCATCAAAGTTGTATTGCTCATAAAATTCTGAACGCTCAGGAAGTTGAAAATCTTTTTCTACCACAGGATGACCGGCAAAAGTGACTGGGATACCCTGCTTTTTATAGAAGTCCTCCTCAAATGGAAAAATCACAAACATACGTTTGATAAATTGTCGCATGGTTTTCACACGACCCTTTTTCCAGGCCCACACTTGAGGTGAAATGTAATAGTAAACGGGGATCCCAAGTGCCTTTAGCTTCATTCCCAGCCGTATGTTGAAGCCAGGATAGTCTAACAATATAGCGGCATCTGGTTTGCGGATTTCACATTCATTGATTACCGAGGCCATCACCTCCTTGAAGAAGGAGAGATGTTTGATTACTTCAATAAACCCAGTGACAGATAGATCTCGGGCATGGTACAGCGCTTCTAGGCCTTCAGCTTCCATCAAATCACCCCCAAGTCCCCAGAAAACATGTTCGGGGTTGTGGGCTTTCATGGCTGTCATTAATGGGGCAGCATGATGATCACCAGAGATCTCTCCAGCGACAACAAGAAAGTTTTTGGCTGAAGTAGTTATTATGTACCCAGAAGCTGCTGGTTAATCTGTTCAGCAATACGCAAAGCTTCCAAGCCATCACGACCACTGACTACAGGTGTTTGCTGAAGCTTGATAGAATTGGCGAAAGCCGCCTGTTCGGCGAACATGGCGTCTAATTGGGGTAATTCGCGATTGGTGTATACTATAGCCTTATCAGAGCCTTCCATGGGAATGATACGATCTCCCGATAAGTCTGAGTCCTGGTTTTTCAAAGCGTACATCTCTGTTGAACCCTTCTGGAAATCAATAGTGATATAGTGCTCATGTTGAAAAATGCGCATTTTTCGCATGGGGTTCAGAGAAATCCGACTGGCGGTAACATTGGCGACACAGCCATTTTCAAAAGTGAGTCGGGCATTGGCGATGTCCGCTAGGTTTGAGATGACTGCCAGACCATTGGCCTGTATGTCAATGACTGGACTTTTAACCAGAGATAAAATGATGTCTATGTCGTGAATCATATTCTCATGAACCACGGGATTATCAATGCCACGGGGCACAAAACTCACGAGTCGGTGAGCTTCAATAAAGCGTGGCTCCAGAATAACATCATCCAGGGCAGCCAAAGCGGGATTGAAGCGCTCAACATGGCCAACTTGAATGTTTACACCCTGCTTTTCAGCCAGAGCCACCAATTCCTCTCCTTCTTCCAGCGAGACTGAAATGGGTTTCTCTATAAAGACATGCCTGCCAGACTCAATGGCTAATTTCGCATAAGAAAAGTGGAATTTAGTGGAACAGGTGATAAAAAGCGCATCGCAAGCCTCGATCAAGGCGAGATGATCCAGGGCTACAGGAACACCGAATTCATTAGCAACCAGCTCTGCTCGATCTGTATCAGTATCAAAAATCCCCTGACAGTCCCAATCCTGATGTTGACTGAGATGACGGGTGTGAAAACGGCCGATATGGCCAGCGCCGATTAAACCGGCTTTGAGTTTTTGTGAGTTTGCCATAGCAGGAAAATTAAGGCAAAACTATAGAAAACCAAAGGGCTGAAAGAGCAAACCCCTCAAAGTTCTTTTTATGATTGTGAATGCATGGGATGTTATGGCCCAGCATGGCAAACAGGCATTTTAACCCCAGTCAATTCATTCATGGCAAAAATTGTATTTAAAGTTATTTTAGGTCACAATTCCCGAAGACTAGAGCTACATATAAATCCTTAAGGGTCAAACATGGAACCACGCGAAATTATTTTAAAAGAATTACTTGAGGCCAGTCATCTTCAGGGAATTGAAGCCCTGTTGGGTTGGGATCAGGAGACATATATGCCTGAGGGGGCTGGAGCAGCCAGATCAGAGCAGGTTGCCTATATCACCACCTTGATGCACTCTAAGCTGGTGGGAGATCCACTAAAGACTGCTCTGGAAGAACTAATTGATCTCCAGACCGGTGAGCTCAGGATTATGACGCTCAGCGATCGTGAAACCCGTCAACTCAAAGAAATCTGGCGTGATTATCGTCAGGAATCACTGCTTCCCACAGAATTTGTCACAGATTTGGCCAAACATGCCTCTGTATCCCAGCAAGCCTGGGTGAGAGCCAGAAAGGACAACGATTTTGCTTTTTTCGAGCCCTTCTTGACCAAGATGGTGCAGCTCCAGAAGGAGAAAGCGAATTATCTGGGGGTTGGAGCCACACCCTATGACAGTCTGTTAGATCAATTTGAACCAGACATGACCTCTGAAAAGGTGGCCAGTCTTTTTACAGAAATTCGAGCCAGACTCGTCCCGCTTATTCAAAACATTCGTGAGGTTAAACATCGGGTAAATGGTAGCGTGCTTACCAAAGAATATGATGTGGATAAACAATGGGATTTTGGTATCGCCATACTTGAAGCCATTGGCTTTGACAGCAATATCGGTCGCCAGGACCGCTCCGCCCATCCCTTTACCACCAGTACCCATCCCACAGATGTACGCACCACTACACGACTTCGCGAAAACGATTTAAAATCTGCCCTGCTCAGCACGTTGCATGAAGGCGGTCATGCCCTATATGAACAGGGTCTACCAGCTGAAGAGTATGGCAATCCCCTGGGGCAGGCTATCTCATTGGGTATCCACGAGAGTCAGTCCAGAATGTGGGAGAACCTGGTTGGTTTAAGCCCCTCGTTCTGGCGTTATGCCTATCCCAAGCTTCAGGCGAAATTTCCAGATCAATTGAGAAATACGGATCGTGATATGTTTTTTGCCGCTATGAATCGAGTGAGACCCAGCATGATCCGTGTTGAAGCTGACGAAGCTACCTATAATTTGCATATTATGCTCCGCTTTGAAATTGAGAAGATGCTCATTAATGAGGACTTCCCTGTGGCTGAACTTCCCCAGCTCTGGAATGAGAAAATGGAGGAATATCTGGGAGTGACACCACAAACCGACTCTGAAGGTGTGCTCCAGGATGTGCACTGGTCCTTTGGTGCCTTCGGATATTTTCCAACCTACACACTAGGAAATCTCTATAGCGTACAATTCTACAACCAGGCTAAACAGGATCTCCCTGGTTTGGATGAATCCTGTGCCCGTGGTGATTTCTCAACCCTCTTGGGATGGTTGAGGGAGCACATCCATAGCGTTGGTCGTGGTCGCAAGGCTGAAGAGTTGGTTCAAGAAATCACAGGACAGGCTTTGTCAGCTCAGCCTTTTATGGATTATCTTGAAGCAAAATACAAAAGTGTTTACAGTATTGACTAACACCCCTAACCACAAGTGTCTTCATAAAAGCAGGATAGTTCAGGCCAATGTCAAATCTGTCTGGGATAAATGGACTACACATTCCGGACTGAAATCCTTTATCGGCTTGGATAATAAGGTGGATCTGACTCCAGGCGGTCCCTATGAAATCTATTTTTTATTGGATAACCCTGAAGGTACCAGGGGTGGCGAAGGCAATACCGTGCTGAGTTTTCTCCCTCACAAAATGTTGTCCTTTACCTGGAATGCCCCACCTACAATTCCCGAAGTGCGTAACCATACCCACAAAACCTGGGTTGTGGTTCAACTTGAAGAGGTTGATACTACCAAAACAAAAGTATCTCTGGATCACCTGGGCTGGCTGGATGGAAAAAAATGGGATGAGACCTATGCCTATTTCGACCGGGCCTGGGATATTGTGCTGGATTCATTAAAGGAATCCCTGCCAGTCACCGACTGACGCCTATAATCTCAATAGCACCCGACTTAAGTCGGGTGCTATTAATACCCCACGATTACCAAGACATTCCTGTAATTCACGGTTCCCAACGCCCCAACAAAGCCTAAATTCACTCGCCATATGAAATGTATTGATCAGAAAGAATTGAATATATGAAACCAGTCGTACTCATTGTTCTTGATGGTGTGGGTTACACCGAAAGAACTGAAGGCAACGCTGTCCTTGCTGCCAACACCCCCAACCTTGATTCATACCGGAATAAATATCCCCGCAGCCTCTTAGGGGCATCTGGAGAAGCCGTGGGACTCCCTGCAGGCTTCCAGGGCTCCAGCGAAGTGGGACACTTAAGCATGGGTGCCGGCAAGGTTGTGATTCAGGAGCTTAAGCGCATCAATGATCAACTGGAAAGCGGCAAGATCTATAATAGTGATCTCTGGAAGACCATGATGCAGCAATGGCATGAGAAAAAATCCACTTTTCATCTCATGGGCTTGTTGCAGGATGAAGGCGTCCACGCCCATTACGACCATCTCTTTAAATTTATCCGCCAGGCTAGTATCGAAAACCCCGGTGGTAAAATTGTTATTCATCCATTTCTGGATGGACGTGATACCCCCCCGCGATCTGCTCTTGAGCACTTAGGCAAACTTGAACAGGTCATGTCTGAAACAGACAATGTTACCATTGGAACCCTTATGGGTCGTTACTATGGTATGGATCGTGGCAAAGTCTGGGAAATCACAGATCGGGGCTACGACTGTATCGTTTCCGGTAAAGGCCGTGCAATGACTTCTGCCACGGAATCCATTCAAACCTCATGGGAAAAGGATAAAACACCCAGTGGTGAGGACATGTTTGATGAATATATCGAGCCTTTTGTCATGGATGGCTATACAGGAATCCATGACGGAGATGTGGTTTTACATACGAATTATAGACAAGACAGGGCGACTCAGTTGACCCTGGCTTTTACATCAAACGACTATCCCGGGGCACCCAGACCATCGCTGGACATCATTTATGCTGGTATGACGGCCTACTATGATGGATTCGATAATTTTCTACTGACTGAGGCGGGTGGAGATGTTACCGAACCGCCAGTCACTGTCGGTCAGCTCATTGCTGAGGCTGGGCTACACCAATTGCGCATGGCTGAAACTCAAAAGTTTCCCCATGTAACCAGCTTCTTTAACGGCAAGTTGACAACTCCCTTTAAAAATGAAGATCGCGAAGAATTAAGGGGTCGTTTTGATCCGGCCAGTTTTGCGGATCATCCAGAAATGGAAGCCCATCGTGTCACAGAGAAGTTTTTGGAGAAGCTAGCTGAGGATAAATACGATTTTATCATGGTGAATTACGCCAATGGCGACATGGTTGGACACACAGGCAATTTTACGGCCGGAGTGAAGGCCGTTGAAGTTCTGGATAAGTGTCTTGCCCAGATTATCCCTGCAATATTAGCACATGATGGCCAGATTCTCATGACCGCTGATCATGGCAATGTGGATCAGATGATTGACTATGAAACTGGAGCCGTGAGAACCAGCCATAGCCTCAATCCAGTTGAATTATTGTATATTGCACAAGAACCCCATTTGAATATAGATCTGTCGGATGGTTGTTTGTCGGATATTGGAATTACCATCCTGAATCTATTGGGCATTAATCCTGCTCCTGGTATGGATGCGAAGGTTTTGATTACAAAAAAATAAATATTCCCATTGCGGGAGGTGAGGATTCCTATCCTCGCGTGGTTGAGTTTGAAACTCAAAAAAAAAAACGAATACAAACGCCAGAAAGAAGTCAGATATGAAAAAATTAATCATCCCTATAACATTCATTTTAATGATATCATTGGCCATCGGTGCCCAACCAGGTGTCTCCATTCATAAACTCAATAATGGCATGGATGTCCTGCTCATTGAGAATAAAGCACTACCCATGGTAGGTGTGAATGTGATTATCAAAACAGGCTCAGCTTATGAGACCTATGAAACCAGCGGGATGAGCCACATGCTGGAACACCTGCTTTTTAATGGTACTACCACACGAACTCAACGTGAACTCTATGATGCAACAGATTTGATTGGTGGGTATAACAACGCCAATACTGGTGACTACTATACCAACTTCATGATGGTCATGCCTGAAGAACATAAAATCGCCGGTATGGAAATTCAGGCTGATATGTTGTTTAACTCTATTCTGCCTGAAGAAAAGTTTGAAAAAGAGAAGGGGATTGTGCTTGAGGAAATCGCCCAGAGTCTTTCCAAACCAGCCACCCAGATGGAATACAACCTTTCAGCTGAATTGTACGAGGGACACTCGCTTTCTCTACCAACCCTGGGAACCTATGCCACCATTGAGCACATGACCCGCGATGCAGTGAACCATTATTACACATCAACCTATCGTCCTAATAATATGATTCTCAGCGCTATTGGAAATTTTGATTCAGCCACCATGCTGGATGATATCAAGCGCATTTATGGCGTTGCTGCTCCAGGATCAATTTTCAGACCCACTGATTCCATTTTGAAAACCGGCATGATTCAACCAGTAGCAACACCAATGTCTGAAACCAGTTGGTTGGATAGATATTATGGTGGCGAAGTACCAACTCTGCATCAAATCTATACACTTGAAAATGAACAGCCTCAGGGGTTCCTGCAGTTGCTGGAGATGGCTCTCAAGGATCACCAATCCAGAATAGAAACAGAGTTGAAGGAAGCTTGGCCAGAATCTGTAGATGGTCTTTCCATGCAAATTCACACCAGCCCAATTGCCAATTATGTCGAGCTAAAGCTAAACCTGAAAAATGAAAACAATGCTCGAGCCATCAGCAAACAGCTCAAAAAGGTCATCAATAAAACCAAATTTAAAATTGCCTCTACCACTCTGGCATCCATGGCCACAAAAGAGAAAACTGCTTTTCTGCAAAATGTGGAAAAACCCCACATGTTTGGAATTTATAATGCCTTTGATCTAGCTGTTTCAGGTATTGATGGGGTTTTGGATCTTTCAACAGCCAGCGACTTCAGTAAGGCTGCCACAGCCCTGAAATATTTTAGGTTAAACATGGAGCCCTCGGTCATTTTTCATCATGCCCAAAGCGCCGAATCAGCTGGAGCTTCAGGTGAAATCAAGACCAGCCTGGTTCAGTCTCCTGAAAAGGGCATGGGTCTCATTGTACGCCAGAATCCAGGCTCAGAATTGCTGGCCATTCACTATCTCTTTAAGTATAAATCAGCCCATGAGGTTGAGTTTGGCAAGGAAGCCGCAAAATACCTCCATGATTGTTTTGGACAGCGCATGAAGAGCACCGAGAAGCTGGCCCAGAGTCAAAAATTTGGCCTGAAGTTTACCGTTAATGACAACCCCTGGATTCCCATGGATAACATCTATCTCCATCCTGACTTTGGTTATATCCGGGTCGAAGGTCTGGCCAATGATCTTCCTGGAACCATTGCCTTTTTAAATACCGAGATGAATAGTTTTATCCCCACAGCTGAAGAATTCAAAATTGCCCAGGGAAAATTCTCACAATCCATGATGCATGGTGGCAAGGACAAGGCTAAAGATCTCTTCGATGCTCTGGTTGATTCCACCCTGTACGGGTCAACAGTTAAAGAAAATGATAAGGCTCTGACCTATGAAAGCCTGGTGAAATTTGCCAGGGTCTATTTCACTCCTGAAAATCGTCTGGTCAGCGTGGTATCACCAAAATCTGAAGAGATGGTCTCCAAGCTGTTGCTGGCAGGAGCTAAATCACCAGCTAAAACCTATCCCTTAACAGATAAATCCTATCTCAAGCTGGACACCCCTGTCTATGTGGATGTTCCTGGTGGCGGAGAACGCACGTACTTGTTTTGGGGTTTTGTAAAGAATATTGACCGTGGTGACGAAGCTGCTCTAAAAGCCCTGGGTTTAATTCTGTCTGACAAAATTATCTTTGATGTTCGGGAAAAGCAGGGTTTGGCTTATCGTATGACAGCCACGTCAGCAGTACGCGACGACAAAGCTCTATTCTATATAAGCCTGGGTACTCGTCCTCAAAACGCTGAAGTTTTATTGCCCCAGTTTGAGTCTCTTATGAGTAGGCAAACTTTGGGTGAACTCAGTGAAGAAGATGTCCAGAAAACCATCAATATGTATCTGGGTCGCATGATGTTCAGACGTCTATCCAGTATCAATCAAGCCTACTATCTTGGAACATCACTCTTCTTCGAAAACGAGATGAATCATGATAAGGCATTTCTGGATGCCCTTAAGGCGGTAACCCTTGAAGATGTCAACCGGGTTGCCGACAAGTATCTATCAGCAGAAAACGCTATTTCTATTGTAGTGAGGTAAGACCATGAGACCCTTACAACGAGTCATTGCAATTGGCTTTTCAGCCATATTGTTGCTTTCCTGTCAGACTCAGGTGGTTAACGAGGTGGTCTTCAAATCCCACAAGTTGGATTTTAGCATAAATGTGGAAAACCATGACGCAATCTTCTCAGACTCTGGGCAAATCCAGGTCTTTGAAGGGGTAAACCTGCTATATCTGGCACCTAATGCCCAGATAGCTAAATTGACTATTGGAGATAAATCACCCGATCTCATGTTGCTTGATTCAAACAGACTTTCAGGGCGGGATGCTGAATTAACTGCTAAAATTATGGCATTAGACCCACCTGAAGCTGCATTATGGGTGCTTTTTGAGTATAATAGCTCTAAGGAAACAAGTTTTTCACTTGAATACACAGCGACCTTTGATGCCGATGTAACCGATGTAAAATTTTCAAACCAAAATGTGGGTCGGGAAGTCACGGGCACCATCCTGGAAAAGGGTGCTTATTTTAGCCCTGGCGCTTTCTATTATCCACGTGGTGAAGACGGTCTCATGAGTTTTGAAGTGACAGTAACCATTCCTTCCAACTGGGAATCCATTGCCGATGGTAACAGTATTGCCAGTGTCAGTGCCGGCAATACGAAAATTCAAAGCTGGAAGAATCCTTATCAATCAGATGGTCTCATGTTTATGGCGGCTCCCTTTAGTGTCAAACACGCCAAAGCCGGAGATGTGGATATTTACTGTTACTTCTTTGAGGAAGACACCAGCCTTTTTGAAACCTATTTGCCAGCCACTGTTGACTACATGAATATGTATTCTGAACTAATTGGTGAATATCCCTACAAGCGCTTTACTGTGGCAGAAAATTTCTTCCCCACAGGTTATGGAATGCCTGCCTGGACCCTTTTGGGGCAACAGGTTATTCGCCTGCCGTTTATTGTCATGACATCCCTGGGACACGAAGTCCTGCACAACTGGTGGGGTAACAGCATTTATGTGGATTATGAGAATGGTAACTGGTGTGAAGGTCTCACGGTTTATGGTGCAGATTACCGCTATAAGCTGAAACGAGGAGCCTCAAGTGCCCGGGACTATCGCAAAGATATTCTTAAACAGTACAAGAGTTATGTCACTAAAGAGAATGAATTTCCAGTGCGTGAATTCGAAGCACGTCACAATGCTGAGAGTCGCACCATTGGCTACAATAAAACCATGATGATCTTTCATATGATTGAAGAGGTTATTGGAGAGGAAGCCTTTTTTCAGGCGTGGCGAGATGTCTTTGCCGAAAACAAGGGGCAACAGGTCTCATGGGAGAAGTGGCTTGATGCCTATGAAAAGTCATCTGGAGAAGATCTGAGCTATATCATTCCCCAGTGGGTGGATCGGGTTGGAGCAGCCCAAATCAAGGTTGATCTCCTGGAGTCTGAGTTCGTGAACGAACAAACCAGAGTCAAATTTAAGGTCACCCAGATGGGTACCGATCTATATGAGCTACAAATACCAGTCAATTTTATCGGTGTTGATGGTCAAGATGGTCAGGTTGGAATAACAGAATCTGAAGCAATTTTTGAATTTACCGTTGAGGGTAAGGCAACTGCCTTTGAATTGGATCCCGATTACAACCTGTTCCGTCATCTCTATCCCCAGGAAATTGAGGCTACAGTAGCTGCAGCCATGGGCGCAGCAGAAAAGCACTTCTGGTATTATGTGGATGGTGAACAAGACGCCTTCAAATCATTTGGCGATAACCTCACGGAGGGTGATGTCATCCTGGCTTCAGCAAATGATGCTGTGTCAGTAGGCCTGGAAGGCAACTATGCCATTTTTGCATTGAATCCTACCCAGCTGCCGCCAGAACTCTCAGAGATGATCCAAATGGATGAAACCAGCATTGTGGTGAACGGTGAAAGCTTTCCACGAGCGGGACATACCTTTGTCTTGAGTTCTGATGAAGAAGAGATTGCAGCCAAAATGCTGGTGGTGATTTCAGATGATATGGGGTCTCTACCTCGCATCGGTCAACTGGTTCCCCATTACGGAAAATATTCCTATCTGGTGTTTAAAGGTGCTCGCAATGCCGCCAAGGGTCAATGGCCAGCACTTACCAGCCCATTAAGGGTCGCGCTGTAAGAGAGCAACCCTTTCTCTATAAGCCTTGAGGAATAGTCCCCAAAAGTGGGAATGCAAACGACGATTATTCTTATGAGTTGCTGATTTGGACTTGTTATCCCCCGATAACCGGCTGAATTGATCGTTTTAATACCCCCAGAAGATGATATTTGCTATTAAAAACCTTTCTTTATGGCATCGGTTTTGCTAATATTCGACCCGTAGTTCGAATAATCGAATAAAAGGTTAAGGGATTATGCCAAATACTGCCACATTGAATCGAAAATCAGCCGAAAGAGCAGCTCGACAAGAGCTCATTCTACAAGGTGCCCTGACTGTTTTTAAAGAAAAAGGTTTAGAGGGGGCGAAGATCGATGAGATCGCCCGCGTTTCCGGTTTTGGAAAAGCGACACTCTATTACTACTTCACCTCAAAGGAAGAAATATTCAGTGCCCTCCTCCTCCATGGATGGCTGAGTCTCTGGCGAGAACTGGAAGAAATAGCAGTGGGTGGTGACAGCCCGCGTGCGACATTCATCTCCATGTTGAAAAAAATCGCAGAATTAGTGAATACTGACCGTCCCCTCTATGAGTTCCTTTTTCAGGCACCCCAATCTTATACTCGCGAAGAAAATGAGCGCTCCGAATGGAAAGCTTATCAGAATCGTCTATATAAGGTATTAATGGAACTTATTGAGCAGGGTATCCAGCTAGGAGAGTTTCCCCAAATGGAGCCCCGTCTGATTATGAAAGCCATGGGTGGTCTTTTTCATGGTCTGGTCTTTTTGGGTAAAGACCGTGACACAATTACAGAAAACGAAATAGAAGAAATGCTCGGCAACCTGCTTGGATAACCAGGTCAGACCCGGAAGCAATTCTCTAAACATACATTCAACAGAAACAACCAAGCGAGGAGATAAAGCAATGCAAAGAAAAGCTACTATTTTTACTCTAATCCTATTGGCCATGACCTTCAGTCTGGCTTTTGGACAAGCCTATGCAGAAGATTTTGAAGATGGTGATGTCAGTGAATGGGCACAGTACCGTGCCGACGAGGAAATGATTCAGGCTGTCGACATGACCAGCGCCCCAGCTGTTCTTGTTGGTGGTGGTGACAAAGTAGGATACATCCAGGATCTGGATTATTCATACTCAGGTGCTGCCATCCTCCTTGATGGAGAGGTAACCGATGCCAATTACACCGTGGAAGCAGATGTCTATGTATATGAAAACGCTTCGACTTCAGCCTATACAGGCATCGTAGCTTATGCTGATTCATCCCACCAGGGACCTCATTCCTATGGCTATTATGTAAAACTTGTGGCTGATTTTGATGGCGATAACCGCTTCCGTCTTTATAACAACCAGCTCAACTTTTCTACATTCCAGTATAGTTTTCACAACGGTATTGATGCTTCTGGTGTGGACAAGACTGAAGGCTGGCATCACATGAAGGTTATTGTGAACACCAACGCAGATGACAACACGGTCTCCTACCAATGCTTCTATGATGAAATCGATCTGGGCACCTATGTTGATGATAGTGATCTGCACACCACCATGGGACAGCCTGGTCTCTATGCCTTCCAGCAGAATGGTGTAGATGGATTAGCTGGATACTTTGATAACTTTACGGTTGAACCTAATGGTGGTGCGTCCGAACTCGACCATGCCGAGGATTTTGAAGATAGTGATGTCAGTGAGTGGGCTCAGTACCGTGTTGATGAGGAAATGATTCAGGCTGTCGATATGACCAGCGCACCAGCTGTTCTTATTGGTGGTGGTGATAAAGTTGGATATATCCAGGATCTGGATTATTCATACTCAGGTGCTGCCATACTTCTCACCGGTGAAACCATGTTTGCAGACTACACAGTAGAAGCAGATGTCTATGTATATGAAAACGCTTCGACTTCAGCCTATACAGGCATCGTAGCTTATGCTGACTCATCCCACCAGGGACCTCACTCATATGGTTATTATGTGAAACTTGTGGCTGATTTTGATGGCGATAACCGCTTCCGTCTATATAACAACCAGCTCAACTTTTCTACATTCCAGTACAGTTTCCATAACGGTATTGATGCTTCTGGTGTAGACAAGACTGAAGGTTGGCACCACATGAAGGTTGTTGTCAGCACGAACCCAGCAGACAGCACCGTTTCCTATCAGTGTTTCTATGATGAAATCGACCTGGGTACCTATGTTGACGATAGTGATATGCACACCTATATGGGACAACCTGGTCTCTATGCCTTCCAGCAGAATGGTGTAGATGGATTGGCTGGATATTTTGATAATTATAGCGTCGTGGCAAATGGAACCACCTCTATAGACAACAAGCTCCAGAGCCGTCCCGTGACCATGACCATGCACCAGAATTTTCCCAATCCCTTTAATCCCTCAACGTCAATTTCTTTTGAGATGCATGAAGCGGGACAAGCCTCACTAATGATCTATAACATCAAAGGTGAGACTATTACCACATTAGCCCAGGGAACTATTCAACCTGGTAGCTATCAGGTGACCTGGGATGGTAGAGACAGCCAGGGTCAAATTGTTGCAACGGGAAATTACATTGCTGTGCTCAGCAAGGGTAATGAACAGGTCAGCCGCAACATGCTCATGCTCAAATAATTCAAAACATAACAGGCCGCCTCACCCGAGGCGGCCTGTACTATAAGACTATGAAACTACTCTCACGATCACTTCACTCCCTGCTGGTTTTTCTGTTTCTGCAACAGTTCATCTTTGCTGGGGTTGGCGGAAAAATATCCGGAACGGTAACCTCTGAAGACCAGGGTGTTTTGGTTGGTGTGAATGTGGTTATTGACGGGACCCACATGGGCACTGCAACCGATGAAAAGGGTGAGTTCTTTATTTTGAATGTGCCCCCTGGAACCTATTCCGTCAAATTTATGATGATCGGTTATAAAATTGCTGTTCATCAGGATGTCCAGGTTGTCTCGGACTTCACTACCAAAGTGAATGCAGCGCTGGAACTTTCCACGCTGGACGCCAGGGAAGAAGTCTATGTCGTTGCCACAAGACCCCTGATTCAACGCGATGCAACTGCAACCATTCGCGTGATTGGTGCTGATGACATCATCTCCATGCCTGTGGACAATATCAACGATATTCTTGCTACCCAGGCTGGTTTTACCACAGATGAAAGTGGTGATATACATGTTCGCGGTGGACGTACCAAAGAAATATTATACATGATAGATGGTGTTATTGTCAGGGATCCCATGGAAGGTGATTTCAGTGGGACCGTCAATCAAAATGCCATCCAGGAAATGACCGTCATCAGTGGAACCTTTAATGCTGAATATGGTCAGGCTATGTCCTCTGTTGTGAATATTGTCACCAAAGAAGGTGGCGATGAATTTCATGGTCGAATTGAATACACTTCAGATCAGATGAACGCCTACAAATATCATAAATCTGGTGCTTTTGAGTATCTGGACACCAGCTATGCTGATGAAGATACCGCCTTCAGGTATGTTGATTTGCGGGATGGTCTGTTCGATTACTATAGCAAGGCCCCTGATGGATTTTATCCCAAAGCTTTGATTCCCTTGCTGGGAATGCCCATGAGCGGACAACTCAGTATCAGCATGGGTGGTCCCTTACCTGGAAAAACCAGCTACTATCTATCCGGTTTATTTACGTCTGAGGAAAGCCCCCTGCCACATGGTGGCGAAATGAGCCAGGATATTCAGCTACGTCTTAGCCACAACCTGACGAAACAGATCAAACTTGGAGCACATCTCAACAGCTCAAGTCGGCTGTATCAGAACTACTCTCATCGCTGGAAATATCTCCCTGAGAGCAACACCCATACCTACAAGGGGAATGATAGAATCTCGCTCAATCTGACCCACACCCTTTCTGAAGCCTGGTTCTACAATGTCCATTTGTCCAGCCAGACCGTAGGAACAAAAATTGGTGTCGCCAATCTGAGCCCCCAGGAATATGAGCGTCCCCTCACTGATGCATCAGTCTACTTTTATGCCTCGGGGAACAGAGGTGACTACACAGACAATCTGAGCCAAACAAAGAGTTTGAACATTAACTCAACCTACGCCACTGGTGACCATCTCCTTAAAAGTGGATTTAACTATTCCGCCCATAATTTGGAAATATTTACAGAAGAAGAACCCTGGCTCGGTGGTACAAATTTTAAGGATGACACCACCTATACACCCTCGGAAATGTCCTTCTATCTCCAGGATAAAATCGAGTTTGATTATCTCATATTCAACCTGGGTTTACGTTATGATCGCATCGACCCAAGGATTGGTATGTGGGAAGATATAACCCGGTTTGCCCTTTGGGATTCCAGTCAGCAAAATTGGATTTCCGCTCCTGTTATTAATGCACCAGTCGAGAGCAAATGGAGCCCTCGAATAGGCCTGGCTTACCCCGTGACAGAAAATACGGTTTACCATTTTTCATATGGTCACTTTTTCCAGAGTCCGGACTTTAAGGCTATGACCTATAATGCGGATAAGGATATCTCCGCAGCCCTACCCCTGGTAGGAAATGCAGGAGTCAAACCACAGAAAACTGTGGCCTTTGAAGTGGGAGTGAAGCAAGCTCTTTCACCCGTGTCAAAACTCACTATCACCGTCTGGTCAAAAGATATAAGAGACCTCCTATCCACACAATCCTACCGCATTATATCCATACCGGTTGTGGTTTACACCAACTCAGATTATGCCAGCGTAAAGGGTGTCGATCTTAGTCTGGATCGACAGCTCAGCGAAAGTTTCAGTGCCAACATGAGCTATACTGTTTCAATGGCGCGCGGCAATAATTCCACACCCATTGCTGGCTATTTTTCAGCTTATGAAAATGAAGAAATCCCACATAAAGAATATTATCTGGATTTTGACCAGCGTCATGATCTATCTCTGAACCTGGCATATAAGGGGGGACCAAAGAGTGGTGGTATGTTTATGGGGATGCGACCCCTGGCAAACACCAATGCCAACCTGCTTTTGAATGTGGCCAGTGGTTTACCCTATACACCCTATGTTGATCCTACCATACAGGTTGAAGTCAACTCAGCCCGCAAACCGTGGATTTACAGTTTGGACTTGCGTTTAAGGCGACAGATCAATGTGGGCAACCTGAAACCAGCTCTCTTTTTAGAAGTCATGAACCTAAGCAATCATGAAAATGTATTGTCCGTTAATAGCCGTACAGGTAAACCCTTTGATCAGGGTAGCTCTGGTCTGGTAGGCGGCGGTGATGATAGTAATTTGAATCCAGCAAAACTGGGTCGTGGTCGATCCATAAAAGCCGGTTTTAGCGTGGGGTGGTAATGCAAAAATTTATTGTCATAATGCTCGGTCTCTGGCTGATGGTAAATCCCCTTATTGCTCAGGATTGCGCAGCTTGTCATAGCTCTCAGGATTACTCATCTCTACAAAAGTCAGCTGGTATTTTCCAGAAGGCTGTTGGAGTCATGGATAAGGGGCAGGTGCAAATCAATACGGGAAATTTTGGCACCCTCTCCAGCTTCCATGTATACTTCACTAATGCAGTACATTGGCCAGCCTCTGCTGCCTACGAACGTCAATACTCCTTTGGTTTGGGTCTCATGGTGGGTGTAAATGAAGACAATGTCATCGAAACCGAAACCCAGAGCCAATCAAAGATTTTGGACTGGCTGCCTCCAGATGATGCAAGAGGGCAGGAGTTCTCAGGTGAACTAGTCGCCGAATCTGACGACACACCCTTTATGGCCAGTAGTGATCTTACACAGAGCTGGCCTGGTTTGGGCTGGCCGGGATACTTCCGGGTAGATGTCAACAGCCTGACTGAAGAGCAATTGGATAATCACCCCAGTGCTTTAAGTCTACCAGATGCCCCCAACCAGTTCAGTTCTGATCGGGACCTGTTTGCCACCTATAACGACGCCCAGAATCCCCAGGGCAGTCATGGTCTCACAGTAGAGCAAACCGCTCATTCCTACGGCCGCACCTACGCTGAAGATCTCGTGTTTTGGGACTTAAAAATTTTTAACGACGGAGCCGAGGATCTAGATGGCATCTATATCGGTCTCTATGCCAAGTTTCGACCAGATTTTGACAACCATGATTATTTAAATTTTATAGATAGTGACAATGATGGTATCAAGGATCTGGTATATGTATATGATTTAAACAACACCCTTGATGGCGCCTGGAACGAAACCAATGACCCCTTGGGAATGGTTGGCATCAAAGTATTTGATACACCGGGACAAATTGGCATTACCGACTTTCACCACTTTTCCAGAGAAGCTTCACCGGCCACAGACCAGGAAATGTGGGCGCTTATGAGTAGTAAAGAAAACTCAGAACATCTGGTTGATCCTCAATTCTATTTTCATGGCAGCAATTCACGTATTGATGATACCGGCCAGGATCTGAGCACCATCGAATCCTACTATCCACCCTTTTCAGATGCTGGAGAAACCGCCCGCATTGGAAATGGTATTAACTATGTGATTTCCTGTGGCCCTTTTGATCTCAGAGCAGATTCAATGACCACCCTGTCATTTGGTCTTATCATGGGTGATGCCGGTAGCATTCCAGATAGTCCAGACACAACGGATCTCATGCAAAATGTTCGAATTGCCCAGGATATGTACCGACTGTACTTCCAGGGATCTGGACCCCCTGATCCACCAGGGGTCCATGCGGTTCCAGGTGATGGTCAAATCTCTCTGTATTGGGATGCCAACGCAGAAATATCGCGGGATGTCTGGACTGGAGACAAGGATTTTGAGGGTTATCGTATCTACCGTAGTACGGATGCTGGACTGACCTGGGGCAAGCCTATCACTGATGCTTATGGAAATGCAGTTGGATATCATCCCATCGCACAATTTGACTATACTGAAGAAGAAGACCTTGAGCTTTATGGCGTTGATGTCTCTGGTCCCGATCCAGCATTTCCCCAAAACCTAGGTGACAACACAGGTCTGTTTCACACCTTTACCGACTCCAACCTGGTCAATGGCGTGGAATACTGGTACAGTGTTTCAGCTTACGACAGGGGCAATCAAGACGATCTGGCTTTTCCAACTCCATCCTATATGAATGCCCAGGGACAATCCTGGCATGAAAAACATACCGTTCGCGTGACTCCAGGCAAGCTAGCCCAGGATTTAAGTTTTGGTGGCCTGGAAGCACAAGGCGGTGATTGCCAGGGCGTGGTCACTGTGGAAGTGGAAGATCCAGACCAACTCAAGGATCTGGATTATATAATTGTCTTTGATAAAGTGAATACCACGATTGACGGTGAATCAGTATCTGGCATGGCAGCGTCCGTTCTTAATGAACTCACAGGCGACACCCTGGTTAATCAACAGTTTATCATTGATGGGAGCGATGAAAACACCATCTCTTTAGATGGATTGGTCATCTATCTGGAAAGCCCTCCAACAGGGGTGGAAACCTTGGGCTGGACCAAGGTTGACGGGGATACTTGTACCTTTGACTGGCGAATTGAAAGTAAATATCCAAACCTGGTTCCCTCTGGTCAGGCAGTAGGTAACGAAGTTGAATCATTTGATGATTGGCGTCTTATCGTGGATTATGAGACAGGTGTTGAAGCTATCTGGCTAGATGCCTTTTCAGGCGACTACAGCAGTGACACCCAGCATCTCCCACTGCGTGCAGAAGTAATCACAGATCCTGATAATCCTATTGATGTCACAGAGCATTTGATTCTGGCAGAATTCAATCATGGCATGCCTGCCGATATACGACCCATGTTTTATAGCCCCATTGGTTGGGATCTTGTACCTGGTGGTTCGGGGTGGTTGTCTGGATCAGGTGGCTGGTATGAGAAGCATGTCGACATGCTCATTATGGAAAAAATTGATGTTGATCTAGCCACAGGTGATACCCTGCCCAATTATCTTTATCTTCTCACCAACAACAAGCCTGACACATCAATCAATAAAGATTTTGAAACAGAGATTATTGAAGCGGTTGCTCCTTCGCAAGGAGATGAATTTTCAATCATCACTTTCAAACCTTTCAGACCGGGGATCACTTATCATTTTAATCCATTAGCCAGGCATGATATTGTTGGTGAGGAGTCAGAGAATCCACTTGAAGAGGTCTATGTGGTTCCAGACCCTTATATCGTAACCAATGCTTGGGAAACCAATGAGTTTGGCAAGAAACTCATGTTTACCAATCTACCTTCAAACTGCACCATTAAGATTTATACCATTCTTGGCGAAATTGTCGATACTGTAGAACATGGTGGTGACAGCCAGACCAGTTCAGGTTACGCTTTTTGGAATATGCGCACACGCAATGATCAATTTATTGCACCGGGAGTTTATTTGTATCATGCTGAAACGCCAGATGGTCATGAGACTGTGGGAAGATTCCTGGTGATCAAATGAGACGATTACTTCTGCTCATTTCGATGATATCATTCGTATACGCCGAGTTTGATAAGGTAGCCACCACTGCAGCACCATTTTTAAAAATGGGTGTTGGTGGACGTGCTGCTGCCATGGGTGGCGGCTTTGTGGCTCTGGCTGATGATGGCAGTTCTCTTTTCTGGAATCCAGCGGGTATGCTGGGCATTAAGAGTCTCACTGTTTCTGCCAGCCACAATGACTGGCTGCTGGATCTCAACCACGACTATTTAAGTCTTATCCTACCAGGAAGGCAAAACGAACGAATTGGTGTATCCGTATCAGCATTAACCATGGGAGAGCAGCCCGTACGAACCCTTGAAGCTCCAGAGGGAACCGGTTTGATCTACAATGTCATGGATTTGGCAGTGAGTGCTGCTTATGCTCGCCAGTTGACTGATCTGCTCTCAATAGGAATCACTGGAAGATATATTCAGCTCAATGCTTATAATGAAACCGCATCAACTCTGGCTTTGGATGTAGGCTCTATTCTCAAATCACCTCAATATGGACTCAAAATTGGTATGTCTCTTTCCAATTTTGGTGGTGATTTTCAGTTCAGTGGTCGCGATCTGATTCTCAAGGCAGATACAGATGATGATATTAATGGGAATTACAGTTCAGATGTGGATCTCAGAACTGAACCCTGGCCCTTGCCACTCATGATACGAATCGGTGTAAGTATGGACATTATGGGAATGGGTGGAGCACCCATTAAGAGTCAGAACAGTCGCTTTACCATGGCACTGGATGCAGATCACCCCAACGATGGACCAGAGCATCTACACCTTGGTGCTGAATATGCGATTCGGGAAATGGTTTATCTCAGAGGGGGTTATCGCCATAATTATGACCGGGAAATCTGGACCATGGGTGTGGGTATTCGTCTTGATGGACAGTATGGACAGATAAAGCTGGACTATGCCGTCAAACCCATGGAAGTTTTTGGCAACACCTCAATACTCTCAGTAGAATTCTCCCGATAGATTGTCGCTAACACTCGACTTAAGTCGGGTGTTAGAGAGAAACTACTTTACACCATGATAAATTGCAGTAATTCCAAAGGTGAGGTCTCGGTGATTCACATGCTGGAAACCCTCACTTGACAGGAGGTCCTTAAAATCACCACGATCAGGAAAATGCCTGACGGATTCAGGCAAATAAGTATATGCGGATTTGCTGGACATCATCCCGGCCAACTTGGGCAGAATATGATCAAAATAAAACCGATAGAGACGACCAAAAAACCAGCCCTGGGGTTCTGAAAATTCCAGGATGGATAGACGTCCGCCTGGTTTAAGTACACGATAAAATTCACTTAGGGCGGCAGAGATAGTCCCGACATTTCGGATACCATAACTGATACTCAATGCATCAAAGGTATTGTCTTGAAAGGGTAAATTTTCAGCATCACCCTGAACCGCTTCAAATTTATGGGAAAGATCGCGCTTGTCGATCTTCTTTTGGGCCAGCTCCAACATGTTGAAAGAGAAATCCAGACCCACCACTTCGATATCGGCAACTTTCAAGGCGGCAAAACCCTGATCACCAGTGCCACAGGCTACATCCAGGAGTATGTGTCCATCTTCTAATTCAAGGGCCTCGACGGACTGTTTCCGCCAATACAGATCGATACCCAGACTCAGGAAATGATTTAGGAAATCATAGCGACTGGCAATCCCGTCAAACATGGACTGTACCTGAATTTTTTTCTCATCACCACTATGTAAAAACTCTGAATCGGGCATACCAACCTTTCATTGCTAATTGCCACACAATCTTTAGTACTGACTCCCTGTTTCCAAGGAAATAAGCCCTGAGTCCTTCACGAAAGTAACCCCTAACATTCCCGGCGGCTGAGCCAGTCGAAGCCTGGATTTATTGCTTTAATGAGGATTGGACATTTCGAGAACCTCAATGTCCAACACCTACCTTCTTTCATCTCGAGCATAACAGGCTAAATTAAAAAAGCTCTGAAGGTTCAAGTCCTGGCAAAAAGGAGATGCGTTATGAAACAGATAGTTGGTGCCCTATTAATGTTTAGCCTGGTTTTGGGCGGTAGCCCTTCAGGTAAAAACATCACCTACAAAATTGATGGGGAAAAATATGAGGGCTACTATATCAGCCCATCTCCTGATGCACCACTTGTTCTCATTGTCCATGATTGGGATGGCCTTACAGATTATGAAGTCAAACGCGCAGGCATGCTGGCAGACTTGGGTTATGCTGTTTTCGCCGCCGACCTCTATGGTGCCGGTATTCGTCCTACAGAATTCAAAGATAAACATGCCAGAGCCAATGAACTGTATCAGGACAGGGGTAAAATGCGAACCCGTTTGAGGGGAGCCCTCAAGGCCGCCAAAAAACAAAAAGCCAATGTGGACAAAGCCGTGGCCATTGGTTACTGTTTTGGTGGTGCTGCGATTCTTGAATATGCCCGGGCTGGTGCAACCCTAAAGGGTTTTGTTGCCTTTCATGGTGGTCTGGACACCCCCGAAGGTGAAGATTATTCTCAGACCAAGGGTGAAGTTTTGGTACTACATGGATCCGCTGATGGCTCGGTAAGTATGGAAGACTTTGCTAATTTAGCTGTGGAACTTGAAACTCATAAAGTGCCCCATGAAATGATCTCCTATAGCGGTGCACCCCATGCTTTTACTATTTTTGGTTCTGATCGTTACCGAGCTGATGCAGACAAGAAATCATGGGCTCGGTTTACCCAATTCCTCACAGAGGTCTTAGACTAAGGAACCCCAAATCAACAATCTCAATATCAAGCAGTCACAGTTTAATGCTGCCATGGAGCGGTATCGTTCCAACAGGATTTACACCTCATTCAGCACCTTGATTGCAACACTGAATGTTTCTCTGCAGATGGTCCTCGTCTATTTCATTTGGGTTGTCCCCTTAAGTATCTCCGGACACCTCATTGCATTTGTCCTGGCCTTCACGCTCACTGATTTTCTAAATGGTCTGGTTCATATGATCATGGATCACAAGGAGGACTACGATTCATACTATGGACCCCTGGTGGCCAATTTTCACCTCCATCATCAGACACCCAAATACACAAGGCGTCCGTTACCTATGGTGTACTTCAACGAAACCGGAGCCAAAATCTGGTTACTGCCCTTTCTCGCAGTGATTCTATTTTTTCTGGTGAATAAAAGTTTTAACCCACTGGTGCTTCATACCCTGGTTTACATCGGTGTGCTATCTTCCGTGGCTGAAGTATCCCATTATTTATGCCATACCTCTAAGTCGAAAACAGTTCACTTGTTATCTCGCATAGGTTTGCTGCTATCATGGAAACACCATGCTCCTCATCATGCCTCTGACAATACGAATTATGCCTTTTTGAATGGCATGAGTGACCCTTTGATTAACCTGATTGCGAAAACCTTTTTCACTGGCTACAAAACCACGACAGATAAACATTTTGTCAATTACACAAGTGGTTCTGAAGCCGATCAACGCTAGCTATGACCAAACCAAAGATCACATGGAAAATGAAAAGCTGGGGGTTGTACACAGCTTGGGATCGTCAAGCAAAAGCTCTCCCCGAAATCCAGGAATTTACCGAAGAGATACCGGCTATTGTGGGTGTGGAATTTGGATATATCCTTCAGATTAAAAAGGCCCGGGGCAAACAGATCCACTTCACCATCGAGCATCCGCCCTTTCTGGATCAAGATGGAAAGCCTGCACCACCATTTTCGGGGGATGTCTATATCCGCAGTAATGACTGGCAATTCTTTTTAGGCGATACTGTCTGGGAACCAATTGAGGATAAATGTGGTCCCTGGCGTCTCATTGTAGAGTTGGAAGGTGCGGTCATGGCCGATAAAACTTTCCACATTGTGGAAGAGGGCTGACCTTGGCTCGGGGTAAAAAACAAACCAAGGGTTCATCAGGGTTTAACCGGAAAAACACCGATGACTTTCTGGCCAAAAACAGCAATAAGCCAGAGGTGAAAACCATCGCATCTGGATTACAAGTTTTGGAAATCGAAACAGGCAAAAACGAATATCCAACAGTTCAAGACTCGGTGGAAGTCAACCAACGCATCAGTCTCATTGACGGTACCATCATCGATGACACCTATAAGTCAGGTGAGACTGCACGCTTTTCTCTTGAAGAGGCCATCCCGGGATATCGTGAGGGACTGATTCTAACAGGTGTCGGCGGACGTTCCAGGTTTTTTATCCCGCCAGATCTGGCCTGGGGTAAGCGCGGTAGTGGAAAACGTATCGGTCCCAATGCCATGTTAATTATCGATGTGAGACTCATCCGAATTATATAAACCCATAGAATCACCTAATCACTTGGTTGCGTGAGGCAGGGGATTATTTTTCAGACCAAATCAGGAGTGTTCAAATGAATTTGCTTCAAAAATGCTCGTTGGCAGTATTGGCTTTTGTGTTGTTCCAGGGATGTGCAACCCAAACCACCTGGTATCGAGGCAACACTCACGCCCATACCGTTATCTGTGGTCATGCTGACTCTCCCCCTGAAGTGGTTACCCAGTGGTATCACGACCACGGCTATAATTTTTTGATCCTCAGCGAACACAACCATTTTATCCATCCCGACTCAGTTGTCATGCCGGAAAATCTGAGAGATGATTTCATCCTCATCCCCGGCGAGGAAATATCAGGACCCAAAACTGTACATTCTACAGCCATGAATATTGAGAAGCTGGTCATGCCGGATAAAGAGCTGGAAGTAAAGATCCACATCATACAGAATCATGTAGATATTACCAGAGAAGCTGATGGAAAGAGCATCCTCAATCATCCCAACTACCGCTACGCCATTTCAGAAAGTGATGTTTTGCCGGTTCGTGGTATAAATATGTTCGAACTTTATAATGGACACCCCCTGGTCGCCAATTCTGGCGATGAGGACCATATTTCCACGGAAGCACTCTGGGATAACTTGCTTACCCAGGGAATGCAAATATATGGTGTTTCCTCAGACGATGCCCACTATTTCGACACCATCGATTCAGCACATTCCAATCCGGGAAGAGGTTGGGTTATGGTTAATGCTAGCGCGCTATCTGGAGATGCAATTACTCAAGCTATGTATGAAGGATCTTTTTACGCCAGCAATGGAGTCATGCTAAATATATGTTCTGTTAAAAAAGGGAAATACAGAGTCAATGTTGATGTAGAGCAAACCCTGAACGAACTTATATCACCGGAGTTGAGGGGAAAACTGGTTGAAGCCACAGAATCCGGATTCAAAATTGAATATATTGGTGCTGGGGGACAAGTCCTGGCATCTACAAATGGTTCCAGGGCGGACTATCCCATTAGCAGGGCTTCTCATTATATCAGACCAAGGATTAGCTATTATCGCGATCACCCAACAGGAGGATCCGAAGCCTTCTTTGCCTGGGGTCAGCCAGTCTTTACCGATGAAAGGAAATTGCTGGAATGAATCTGGTAAACAAGGAATATCACAAGCGTGCTAGAATCCTCCTGGAAAACTGGCACGACAGCGGGGTTTTCTCCACTGGATTTGATGTTCCAGCAGTTGAAATGCTGGCCGGCATAGTGGAGCTCAACCTCCACGCAGCAGACGCCTCCATTTCTGAAGTCAATAAATTGTGTAAGGCAGCCCGAGAATTTTCCTTAGCTGGTATTAGCGTGAACCCCGCCCATGTTGAGCGCTGTGTTCAAATGCTGGGTGAGGAAATCTCCATAGGAACGGTTATTGGATTCCCTCTCGGTGCCAATCATATCAAGATCAAAGTGGCCGAAACTGAGCTGGCTGTCAAACATGGTGCCGGGTGTCTGAGCATGGTCCTCAATATTGGATTACTCAAAACCTCAAACTTCCAGGAGGTGTTTGAAGAACTGCGTGCCGTACGTCATGCCTGTCCAGAAGCGGATTTAACTATCATTCTGGAAACGGCCTTGCTTGAGCCCCTACAGATTATTATTGCCTGTATGCTCTCTCGTGAAGCAGGGGCAGATGCTGTCATGACCTCAACCGGTTTTAGCAGTATGGGGGCAACCCCGGAAAATGTGTCGCTCATGCGTTCTGTCCTGGGTGATGACCTGGATATCGTGGCTTCAGGAGGAGTCAAGGATCACGAAGACATCATCAATCTAATCAAGGTTGGTGCCACACGCTTGAGTCTGACCTATTCGAGCTCAGATGAATCCCTGTATGGGCTAATCAAACATTCTGACCGACTAGTCGATGACTAAACTCAAAAGAATTTGCGTTTTTTGCGGGTCAAGTCCTGGGTCACAACCTGACTATCTCCAGGCTGCTAAAAATCTTGGAGAGGCTCTGGTGGAACGGGGAATGGGACTGGTATATGGTGGCGCTAACGTGGGCACCATGGGTCAGATCGCCCAGACAGTACTCAGGCGTGGTGGTGAGGTGATTGGTGTGATGCCGGAAAGCCTGGTGAATAAAGAGGTCGCCTATAAGGAGTTGCAGGATTTGAGAGTGGTTCAAACCATGCATGAACGCAAAGCTCTGATGAATGAGTTGTCAGATGGCTTTGTCTCGTTACCTGGTGGGTTGGGTACCTTTGAAGAATTTTTCGAAGCGCTGGCCTGGGGACAATTAGGGATTCATACAAAACCATCCGGGGTTTTGAATGTCCGTAATTTTTATGGGCAGCTCCTGGAATTTTTAGATCATGCCGTTGCAGAATCATTTATGCAAAGCGAACATCGGGATATGTTGCTGGTCCACGAGGATGCTTCGTCTTTATTAGATATGCTTGAGAATTATCAGGCACCAGCGATAGACAAAGCGGACTGGATTAAAGCGCGACATCAAGAGAATAGGTCGTTGTGATAAATGAGTGGGGAATGGTTATGACACAGCAGTTTGGATTTATTTTTGTAAAATCATTATTTGTGCCTGAGGGGTCAGATTTTGAAACAAGCATGGCGAGCTATACCGATGCCTTGAAACAGCTTGGTGGCGAGGCGTGGTCGCCAGATAAGCTGGATGATACCAAGCCTCTCGTTTACTTCATGACCACTGGGGGAACAGAGCAGGAGCTTCTTAATATCCGAGAGCTACGTAGCCAAACGGTTAATGATGAACCTGCGCTGGTTGTAGCCCACCCCGCCCACAATTCCCTGCCAGCTTCCCTGGAAGTATTGGCTCGACTCCAACAAGAGGGCGCTCAGGGTCAGGTCCTATACCTGAACAGTTCAAGCGATAAACAAGGACTCCAAAAAATTCTCGATGTGCTCATTGATTTTCAGGTGTCTTCTGAATTAAAGCGAACGCGCCTTGGCTTGCTGGGCACTCCTTCTGACTGGCTGGTTGCCAGTAGTCCGGAGCATTCAATTTTAAAGGAGACCTGGGGACCGGAAATTATCCCCGTGTCCCTGGATGAGATCAACGGTTTGATTGGAGGTGTTTCTCCAGATACGATTCCTGCGGTCCGGGATCCCCTGGTTGAGAGCGCCACGGAAATCAAGGAGCCCTCCCCAGCCGACCTGGATGATGTCGTCCGGGTTTATATCGCCTTGAAACAGGTTGTGGAAAAATACCGACTCGATGCACTGACGCTCCGTTGCTTTGATCTGGTCCTGGGCTTGAAAACCACAGGCTGCTTTGGTTTATCTCAGTTAACCGATGAAGGAATTATCGCAGGTTGTGAAGGAGATCTGGTAAGTACTGTAGGTCTGTTGTGGGTTAAAAAGCTAACGGGACAGACACCCTGGATGGCCAATCCAGCACAGCTGGACGAGGTCAACAACCAGATCGTACTGGCTCACTGCACGATTCCAAGAGGGATTGTTAAAGACTATGGATTACGTTCCCATTTCGAATCAAATCTGGGTGTCGGTATACAGGGGACACTTCCAAATGGACCGGTGACGCTACTGCGCATAGGTGGTAAAAACATGAAATTACTCTGGTTGGCTGAAGGTGATATCACTCAATCGGGAAAGGCCGAAGATCTGTGCCGAACACAGGCTGAGATAAAACTCAGCGAAGGTCAAATCAGCGATTTGTTGGAAACACCCCTGGGAAATCATCTCGTTATGGTCCAGGGGCATCACCTCAACCGCCTGCAGGGGTGGTGGAAACAAATGATTGCCTGAGGGCAAAGTTCTAAGTAAGATTGTAAATTCGGGGGCGAGGAGACTTTATGGATAACACCATTACACTGCCAGCCTGGGTATTTATTATCCTTGTCCTTTTTGCTGGCGTTATGGTTCTGGATCGCATGCTCATGCCCAGTCTTCGCTGGTATCTCCGCCGGCGAGTAAAAAAAGTCATGGATGAAGTCAGCTCCAGGCTGGATATCGCCATCCGACCCTTTCAGCTCACCCGTAGACAGGGACTTATCGATCAGCTCGTTTTTGATGATCAGGTAATAGAGGCGGTTAAGACTTATGCTGTCGAGAATGACATGCCGAAAACGGTAGCCCAGGAAAAAGCCAAGCGCTATGCCCACGAGATTGTCCCAGCCTTCAATGCCTATATCTATTTCCGCCTGGGATACTGGTTGGCCCGAAATATTGCCAGACTCATTTATAGGGTTCGTGTCGGATTTTACGATGCAAAAGAACTCAAAAACATTCCTGAAGATGCCTCTGTTGTGTTTGTTATGAATCATCGCAGCAATATGGATTATGTGCTGGTTTCCTTTCTGGTGGCTGAAAAGACAGCCCTGTCTTATGCCATCGGGGAGTGGGCTCGGATCTGGCCACTGCAAACCCTGCTGAAAGCAATGGGTGGCTTTTTTGTGAGAAGAAATTCCAAAAACCCCCTCTATAGAAAAGTCCTGGAACGCTATGTCCATCTCTCTACCCGTGCAGGAGTATGTCAGGCGGTCTTCCCTGAAGGAGGCTTAACTAAATCAGGAGCTTTACTGGAACCAAAACTAGGATTTATGGACTACATGCTCAGGGAATTCCACCCTGAATTTGATAAGGATGTTGTCTTTGTCCCGGTGGGTATCAATTATGATCGTGTTGTGGAAGATCGCTCGCTTATCAGAAGACTGGATCCCAATGCGAAACGTCGCAACCAATGGTATGTCATAAAAACTACCCTGGCCTTCGCCACCAAGATGTTGCTCCTCTCAAGAAAATTACGCTGGCGTCGTTTTGGTTATGCCAGTGTCAATTTTGGTCGCCCGATTTCCGTTAAACAATATTGTGAGGCCAACGAAGTCAAGTTTGACGAAGCCGACTCAACCCATCGTTTTGAGCAGGTAAAAAAATTAGCCGATACCATCATGGGGCACATCGCTGCTGTGATTCCCATTTTACCCATTGCTCTGATTTCAGAGGTTTTGCTGGAAAATAAGAATATCTGGAAAAGTGAATTGGATCTAAAATCCCAAGCTCTGCAAAAGATCGAGCTTCTGAGGAAAAAGGGTGCTCCCATAGATATTTCATCTGGCGCCAGCGAAGGTGTTTTAAACAATGCCTTAACCATGCTTGTGGGTAGAAGACTGGTGGATGTTGAAGAAAATCTGATTCGCCCCAAGGAAGAAGCTTTGGTTCTCCTGGAATACTACGCCAATTCAATTAAGCAGTGGAAGTAAATGAACAGTCTTATCCTTGTTGCATCATGATTAATTCTTGATATTGGATGCCCATGAGAGACCCGATGTTCATCAGCGCCCTGGATCTTTTCAAAATCGGAATTGGTCCTTCCAGCTCACATACCGTGGGTCCTATGCTGGCAGCCAGAACCTTTTTAGAAAAAATCCTTTCATTAGAATTTCAAGAAAAATCAAGAGTTCGATGCACTTTGAAGGGCTCCCTGGCTTATACGGGAAAAGGTCACGCCACCGATCGAGCCGTCATGCTGGGTCTTCACGATTATTCACCACAGGACCTCACTGGTCTTGATGTAGATAATCTCGTATATGAGATTAATACTAAAACCCATCTCACCTCTTTGGAGTCCTGTCGCTTTGATTCTACGGCTGACATAATCTTTGATCGCCAGGACACCCTGCCTCAACATCCTAATGGGATGGTCTTTGAATTATTGGGTGATGGGGGGGAGACCCTCCTTACCGAAACCTATTTTTCTATCGGTGGTGGTTTTATCAGAGATTTGAATGATATCGATAACCTGGTAGCCCCGCTGCAGATGGAGTCAGCCCTGGTCTGTCCCTTTTCTTTTGGATCAGGTCACAATATGCTGAAGATGAGTAACGATAGCGGGAAATCAATCGCCTCAATGAAGCGTATTAATGAGCTGGAATATCTTTCAAAAAAAGACCTCGATGATGGTCTTGATAATATTTGGAAGACCATGCTATCCTGTGTGGAAAATGGCCTCAAAACCGAAGGTGCCCTACCAGGCAGTCTCAACCTTTCACGCCGAGCAAAGAAGCTCCATGATCAGCTCCTGGAAAATCCAGAAGACGCCAATGTCACTGACTGGCTATGTGCCTATGCCATGGCTGTCAGTGAAGAGAATGCTGCTGGGCATATGGTGGTGACTGCACCCACCAATGGGGCCGCCGGCGTTATCCCGGCTATTTTGTATTATCTTGTGGTTCATCAGGGCGGTACACATGAGCAGATCAGAGAGTTTTTGCTGGTGGCCAGTGCCATTGGCGGTATCATCAAAATGCGATCTTCCATCTCTGGAGCTGAAGTCGGGTGTCAGGGTGAAGTGGGCTCAGCCTCATCCATGGCGGCGGCAGGATTGTGTGCAGTCCGAGGTGGCACTACGACACAGATTGAAAATGCTGCTGAAATTGCTTTGGAACACCATCTGGGAATGACTTGCGACCCCGTCCACGGATTGGTACAGGTACCCTGTGTGGAGCGTAATGGATTTGGTGCAATTAAGGCTTATACGGCTGCCTCATTGGCCAAACGAGGAACTGGACAACATTTTATGTCCCTGGATAACTGTCTTGCAGCTATGAAGCAGACTGGTCTGGAAATGTCAGAAAAGTTCAAAGAGACCTCTTTGGGAGGCCTGGCTGTAAGCAATACGGAATGTTAGCTGGAGTGGATGTTGAGCATGTCAGTTAAGGTTCAAGTGCTGTATTCAGAGGGTTGTTTGCGAACACCTCTTACTATTGAGCGAGTTCAAGAGGTTTCTCAAAAAATAGGGATACTAATTGATTTGGCAACGATACAAATCAATACTTATGATGAAATCATGGAATGGAATTTTATTGGGAGTCCCACCGTGCGGGTCAATGGTGTCGATATAGACCCCTCGGCCAGGGGAGAGTCATTCGGTGGCTTCACCTGACGCAGTTATGGGGCATCGGGTATGCCCTCGGAACAGATGGTTATAGATGCATTGGAAAGGACCAAAAATGATTAAGAAACTATTGATAATCGCGATCTTCATGGCAGTCAATCCAGCAGCAATACCTGAAGCAGCAGCTCAAACCACTATTCCCCTCAATTCATTAGACCAGGTTGAGCTTGTAAATGTTGATGCAGAAATACTCACATATAAAAGCAAGACCGCCCTGCAAGTCAAGGCTGCCAGCGGCGCTGAAAAGCTTGAAACACTGGTTTTGATACCTGAGATATCATTTAAGAATGGTGTCATAGAGATAGAGGTATCTGGTGAGCCGGCACCTGGCGCCATCGCTCAGGCCAGGGGTTTTGTGGGACTCGCTTTTCGAGTTCACAAGGGAGATGACTATGAATATGATTGCTTTTATCTCCGCCCAACAAACGCACGGGCTGAAAATCAGATTCAACGCAATCATTCCCTCCAGTATATTTCACATCCAGAATTTCCATGGTATCGACTGAGGAAAGAAACACCAGAAAAATATGAGTCATATGTGGACATGCTCCCAGGTGAATGGATCAAACTCAAAATCGAGGTGTCTGGAGCCACTGCAAAGTTCTATGTAGCTGGTGCGACACAACCCAATCTTATCGTGAATGATTTGAAAAGAGGTGCGTCTGAGGGTGGTATCGCACTTTGGATGCATTCATCCACACTGGCGCATTACAGAAATTTGGTTGTTTACCCGGAACCATAAGGAGAAACTGCCCTTTATGAAAGGGATTCAAAATGTACTGATTGTTAGTCTTGGGCTAATGCTTGTAAGCTGTTCCCCTAATACCCCTTTGGAAACCAGCCTCACTGCTATGACCTTCAATATTCGCCTCAATCTTCCATCGGATGGTGATAATGCCTGGCCCAATCGTAAAGAGATGGCCGCTAGCATGATTAGGTATAATGCCCCTGATATATTTGGTGTTCAGGAAGCCTTCCTGGGTCAGGTGAATGATCTGGCACAACGACTCCCCGGGTACAATTGGATTGGTGTAGGCCGCGATGATGGAAAACAGGCTGGTGAGTATATGGCCATCTTCTACTTAAAGGGACGTCTTGAGTTGTTGCGAGAGGATACCTTCTGGCTCAATGAGCACCCCGAGTCACCCGGCCTTGGCTGGGATGCAGCCTATAATCGAGTGGTGACGTGGGGTCAGTTTAAAGACCTCAAAACAGGAGAGAGCTTCTATCATTTTAACACGCATTTTGATAATCGAGGTGAAGTGGCTCGCCAAGAAAGCGCCAGGCTGCTTCTCAGTAAAATCCAGACCATTGCTGGAGCTGTTCCTTTTATTCTAACAGGTGATTTCAACACACATCCTGATTCTGAACCTTATAGAATACTCACGGCTTCAGACTTATTGATAGACACCAAAACAATTTCTCAAACACCCCATCATGGTCCCAGTAGAACCATGAATAATTTCGATTTGGAGAGCTTGAAAACCACGGAACCACCCATCGACTATATCTTTGTAAGCAATCAATTCGGCATTCTCAAACATGCCACCTTATCTGATACTTTCGATGGCTTTTTCCCGTCTGATCACATGCCGGTGATCAGTTTACTCAAATATTAAAGGGCCGATGTGAAAAATAAAATTAATAGACGGACTTTTTTAAAAGCTACAGCTCTTGCTGCGCCAGGTGTGATACTGTCAGGCTGTATCAAACCAGTTTTTGATACAGAACCAAGATTGAAAATATCATTGGCCGAATGGTCCCTGCATCGTTCTATTTTTGGATCAGGTCTAGATAAAAATAATTGGGGATCTTGGGAGCAAGCGCTTCAGAGCAACCCTCGGTCTGTGCTTCAAGGCAGTCTGGATCATCTAGATTTTGCAAGAACAGCTCGTCAGGTTTATGGTATTAATGCAGTGGAATATGTAAATGTATTTTTCTATGACCGGGCAACAGATAAAAAGTATTTGAAGGAGATGAAGACTCGCGCTGATGGAGAAGGTGTTCAAAGCCTTCTTATAATGTGTGACCATGAGGGCGCTCTGGGTGACCCGGATTCCCAATTAAGAAAAACTGCCATTGAAAACCACTATAAGTGGATAGAAGCAGCAAAATATTTGGGGTGTCATTCTATTCGAGTCAATGCGTGGAGTGTCGGTAGTTACAACGAACAGCAAAAGCTTGTGGCCGATGGTCTTAACCACTTGGCCGAATATGCCCAGAGATTCAAAATAAATGTTATTGTTGAAAATCATGGGGGCTTGACCAGTAATGGGAAGTGGTTGGCTGGTGTCATGCAGCAAACCAGCTACCCCAATCTGGGGACCCTCCCTGATTTTGGAAATTTTTATGTGAGTGAAACAGAGCTATATGATACTTATACTGGTGTGGCTGAGTTGATGCCCTTTGCAAAAGGAGTTAGTGCAAAAACAATTGAATTTGACCCCTTGGGAAACGAGACATCTCTTGACTATAAACGCTTGATCAAAATAGTTCTGGATTCAGGCTATCGTAGTTACATCGGGATTGAATATGAGGGGGAGACACTCACCGAACATGAGGGGATCTTAGCTACAAAAAGCCTTTTAGAGGCAATTTTATAGACAGAGATATTAAACAAATGATAATTCGTAAACTTTAGATGCAGGCGAGTGCTTGTTAAAGGTAATATCATGACCCAAAAAAATATGATGATGGCTTCGGTTGTTACACTTACAGTCTTGGTTGGCACCAGCGATGCCCAAACTTCTAACTACAACCCCATGCTAAATGCACAGGAGAAGCAGAGCATCGACGCTGGTGACATTATTATGCGTGAACTCGACACAAAACAAGACAAAGGACAAACCATCGAGACCATCGGTCTGATAAATGCTCCTGGTGATAGTCTGGTTCTGTTGTTAACTGATTATGAGGGCTATCCAGAGTTTATGTCCGCAGTAGATGATATAGAGGTCGTGGACACAACTGGGGCTGAATCCACTATAAATTACATCCTTAAACCTATGTTGGGGCTGATCAAAAAATACCGAATTAAAATTGCACCGATAAAACTTGATGATAAGGTTTGGAAAATTGAATGGCATATGGTGGTTTGGCCTGGATTGACCCCCATGGAAACCATTGGTGACACCCAAGGCTATTGGCTCATCATTGAACAGTCAGAGAATCGGTCATTGGTTCAATACTATGTTTACTCTGATCCAAGTCCAGTACCTTTTGGTCTAGGTGGGATTGTCGATGCGCTCGGTAGAGCCAGTATTGAAGATGTCTTTAATGAGACTCGGACTGAGGCGGTAAGAATGATGGGCAGCCAAGAATAGAGAGCACACCGTGCTATAAATACCTGACCTAAGTCGGGTGTTATCACATTTTCTACCGCAAGCGTCTTGTCGCTGTCCGCGCCTTTTGTTGCTGGCGCTTTTCAGTATCTCCCCTCCTCAATGACTCCTTTTAAATTTGGTCACTCCGTATATATTTACATTACAATTAACAAGTCGGGGAGTAACATCTACCTCAGTAAAAGATCAAAAACATTTCAAGTGCCGGGTGATTCACAGCGGTTGCAACGTTATGGTTACCTCAAGCGCCTTATTCTAAAATTCAAACAGAATTCTGGAGGTTCTCGTGTTTAAGAAAACAAGTCTTATCCTGTTGTTAGCTATCTTTGCCCTTATGATTATCGGGTGTGAAAAAGAGGCACCAGCTAAGCCACCAGAACCACCAAAAGCAATTCCCACTGTATGTATATGGGATGAAGGCGTTCTGCGATCAGAAGCTACCCTGAAATCATCACTTGTATCAAATATGGCCCTTGGAGAAAAAGTTATTTGGCTGGGCGGTTCATCCATTGACACGGTAAAAAACATTACCTTTCTCAATGTCGAACTCTCGGACGGCACAACTGGATGGGCATCAAAGAGTTTATTAGCCACTGACGCCTTCCCAGCAGTGACCGTCATAAAGGAATTCATTTATCGTCGTCCTGACCTGGTAACTGAAACTAAAGTTATGTTTGAACCCATGGAGATTTTGGCCGTTACAAAGGTGGCCGGAGACTGGGTTGAAGTTGTCGGTGAGAAAAATATGAAATCAGGATGGATCCATGCAAAAAATGTATCCAAAACTGACACAGATGTAGCAGTAGCCATCTTGGCCAAGAAAGCCCTGGCTGAAAAAGAGGTGGCAAAAAAAGTAGAAAAAATTGAATTTATACTAAAGAATGCCGCATTTAAAGGATCTGTCTTTGAAAGTAAGCTGGAAGAGGAACTTGAAAAATATACTACGCCAGAACCTGCAGAAGTCGTGGAAGACACGCCTGAACTATAACTACAAGACAGCTCAAAAACACGAATCTACTAGACACGATTATAACAGAATGGGGCTCTATTTTTTAGCCCCTTTTTGTGTCGGGCAATCCAAGCTGAATGGACAGACAGTCAGGACTAATTTTTAAAGGAAAATGCTGTGAAGATGAATCGAATTGTTGTGCTCACTATATCCCTGTTGCTCCTTGCTGGATCACTTCTGGCCTATAAGCCAGCCAGCACCAAATTGGTCGATGCAGGTTGGGATCAAATTTCTTCCAATGATCTTGAAGCCGCGGAGAAATCATTTTTAAAGGCCATTAAAAAGGATAAAACCAACCCCAGACCTTATCTGGCGCTATCATTTTTAATGCAGCTCTCTGAAAGGAATGAAGAGGCCTGGGAGTTTTTTGAAACAGCAATAACCCACCTGGATGACCCCAACCCCTATATCTTTTCATCCTTCTATACAAAAAGAGGTTTGCTGGTTATTGATCCAGCTGAAGATCGAGGACTGGCCAAGCTGATTCCCGCGCTGGCAGAGGGTGCCGACGAATTAGGAATCATGAAAGCCGGAGCCATCAGTCGCATGGGACGTTATCTGGAAGAGTATGGGGATCTGGATGCGGCCAAACAGCACTATGACAAACTGGGTGCCATAACTCAATGGTCTCTTATTGGCCCTTTTGAAAACATATCAGCTTCTGGTTTTGAAAAAGTCTTTCAACCGGAGCTGGAGTTCAAACCTAAAAAGAAGTATATCGGTAAAAGAGGTGTACCAGCCCCCTGGTTTAATATGAGCAAGCTCCGTCACGATAACTGGGTTGATTTAACCCACTATTTTGGTGTCGAAGACGCGGTTTACTATGGCAACACCTTTGTTTACTCACCGGAAAAACAAGTTGTGCATGTCCGCGTGGGAACCTCCGGATCACTAAAAACTTTTCTTAATGATGAAGAAATTATCTCTGTTTTTGAAGAAAGAAATAACGACCTCGATACCTATATCGTTGAGACAGAGTTACAGAAAGGCTGGAATCGACTCCTTATAAAGTGTGGATATTCCGAAATTACCCAGTGCAATTATCTGGTCAGGATTACCGACAAAAAAGGCGATGCTCTCAGCGATTTGAAGTATGAAACCAAGTCCAAGAAATATACTTCAAAACCTGGAGCCCCCCTGAAAAGCATTCGCAACTTTGCAGAAGTATATTTCGAAGAGCAGATTGAGGTTAACCCCTCCCATATTGAGAACTATCTCCTCCTGGCAGACTGCTACATGAGGAATGATAAAGCGATCAAAGCCGAATTGGCTCTTCGCAGGGCCGCAGACTATATGCCCGAAGCCGTCATCATCGATAATTCCCTTTATGAGGCTTACCTGAGAGGCGAGAAGTATGACAATGTGGCCTCAACCGTAGCCAAAATCTATGACCTCTATCCAGATATCCCCTTTGTTCTTGATCAAAAATATTCTGACTATATCGATGCCGAGAACGTGGATCAAGCCGCAGCCATTATGAAGCGGTATGTGGCCTTGCGACCGAAGGCATCTGAAACATATCTCATGAAAATGAACCTGGCTTTCACCAAGGGACAGGTTGAAGAGGCCCTGGCCTTTTTGAAACAGGGCTATGAGGAGCATCCCCTGGATTGGAGCATGGTTTATCTCTCAGCGGTATTTTCAATGCGAACCACCCAGCAGTACGATGGAGCCATTGATATCTACACAAAGTTTTTGTCTGAACGACGCACTACAGATGCTTATCTCCAACTCGCAGACATCTATTTACAGTCTTCTGATGTGGAAAACTATGAAGTCACCCTCAATAAGTTGCTGGTGAAAGAGCCTAGTGGGTCAGGAGTTTATTATTCCCTGGCCAAATCTTTTTTGCAGATTCAGGATTATGATAAAGCCCTGAAATATATCAATCACAGCCTTGAGATTAGTCCAAACACCTCAGGCTTCTGGTCCACACTAGCAGAGATCCACCAGGGCTCTGGTAAAAAGTCTAATGCCATTAAAGCTTACAAAAAGGCACTCAAATATTCAGCTACAGACTATGCTTCCAGATCTCATTTGAGAGAGCTTGAAGGCAAACAATCTGTCTTTGCAAATTTTGCCACAGTTGATATCGATGCCATGTTGAAAAACAGCCCCACCGCTGAGGAATATCCCAACGATGACGGGGTATATCTAGTGGATAACAAACGTCGAGTGGTCTATGAAGAGGGTGCCTCTGAGGTTCAGAATGAAGTGCTGCTCAAGCTTTTCAATATGGATGGAATTGATCGCTTTAAGGAGTATAACCTGGCCTATAACAGTCATTCAGAGGTCCTTATTATAGAGAAGGCCGTGGTTTTAAAAGCTGATGGAACGGAGATCAAAGCCGATGAAAAGAATGGGAAAGTAATCTTTAAATCGCTGGTGCCTAATGATCACATTTATATCAAATGGCGGGTCCAAAATTATTATCAAGGACGGCTGTCTCAACATCTGTGGGAAGAGATTCATTTCAACTTCTTTTTTCCGGTAAAAGAGCGCAAATATTCCCTGTTAATTCCCAAGGGATATTCAATTCAAACCAAAACTCAGTTTATGTCCGATGAACCTGAAATCTCAAAAACCAGAGATGGGTTACTCCATGAGTGGGTCCTATATGATCAGCCAGCTATCGAGTCTGAGTATAACACCAAGAACTTGGATGATTATGGTAAGATGCTGTTTATTTCCACCATTCCAGATTGGGAATATTTGGTTGACTGGTATTTGGATCTGGCCAAAACCAAGACGCGTAGCAGCTATGAAGTTCAGGAAGTTGTTGCTGAATTACTGGCTGGAAAACCAGATATCACCGACATGGCAAAGATCGAATTGATCTACAATTATATTACAGAAAACATCCGCTACAGTAGTGTATCCTTCAGACAATCCGGTCTGATCCCCCAGAAGGCCAGGGACGTATTGGTTCAGAGAATAGGTGATTGTAAGGATGTGGCCACCCTGTGCATATCCATGCTAAAAGAAGCCGGAATTCCTGCCCACTATGTGTTGGTGAACACCTTTAAGGAAGGCTTGAATAAAGACATCCTACCAGCCATCGAGTTCAATCATGCTATTGCAGGTGTCGAAACCGATCAGGGGTTGATATATATGGATCTGACGGCTCAGAATTATCCAATCTATTCAGTACCCAGTGGAGATAGAAATGCCTTTGCCCTGAGTATTTTGCCAGGCACCCAAGCACCTCATTATCTCACCCCAAATTATTTTTCAGGCCGTCTATCTAAACGCACATCTACAGTGACCCTGAGTGAGGATAATTCAGCAGTTATTGAAAGAAATACTGTAAAATCAGGTTCAGCAGGTGCTTCCCTCAGAAACACATACCGCTTTATGGGAGAGGAAGATCGTTTCGATGAACTGGCTGAAGACTTATCCAGAGATTATCCCAATCTGGTGATGAATGCTTTTACAATTGAAGATGTGCACGTGGTGGACCAGGAGCTTGAATACTTCTATAGTTTTTCGGTACCCCACTATCTGGTCGATGCCAGCAGTATGAAATTATTAAAAATTCCCTGGACTGATGGGCTGGTTTCCCGTCGTTCACTATCTACTGAAGAAAGGGAGTATGACTATCTCTATCGGGTATCTCAGGATACGGTCTGGGAAGAAATCAGTATCATCCTGCCTGTGGGTTTTGAACCCATGGATATGGAGGAGACCTATAGTTTGAATTCTGATATGGCAGAGTATCAAGTGACGCTCAAATATGCTGATGGTGTGATCACCGGTCAACGTCAAGTGGTGAACAAGATGAGTGTGATTCCCCCTGATCAATATCCTGCTTTTAAGGAGTATTACAATGAGGCGGTCCGAGCAGACGAGAGGCAAATCCTCCTCCGTAAGACCCGCTAGAACTATGCGTTTATCCTAGCACCCGAGTTTAGTCGGGTGCTAAGCATATCCCTCAAGGAGGCGTTGACATGAATATGAATGACCCTATCACCATCACGCTCATAGTAATAGGCTTTGTCATGGCGATTGCGGCTATTATCATGCTCGTTCGCCATTTCGACAAAAAGCGCACAGAAGCCCTCAGGACTGCAGCTCAAGATATGAGACTGGATTTTTCACGCCTACCGGACCCTCAACTATTATCCCCCCTGCGTGCCTTCCCACTGTTCTCACAGGGTCATTCTAAAAAGGCATTTAATGTCATGAGCGGTATGGCGGATGAGATCCAAATCGCTATGTTTGATTATCGCTATACCACTGGTGGTGGAAAAAATCAACACACTCACAATCAAACTGTGGTGTTGCTCAAATCCGGTAGCCTGGATGTCCCCCCCTTTAGCTTGAAACCCCAGAATGTTTTTCACAACATTGGCAAGGCTTTTGGGTATCAGGATATCGATTTTGAAAGTCACCCTATCTTTTCTGAGAAGTATCTTTTGCGTTCAACTGATGAACTGGTGATTCGTGAGTTCTTTACAGATGATATCCTGGAATATTATGAGCAACGACCTGGTCTCAGCACGGAAGCAGGAGGCGATCGATTGATCTTTTTCCGGGCTTCCAAGAAGATCAAACCGGAAGACCTGCCAATCTTCCTCAAAGAGGGCTTCCACATCTACACACTTTTCAAAAAACACATGATTTAATCAGGTGTTTTAGACACTCTCACAATCTCATGAATCCCTGACTTAAGTCGGGGGTTTTTGCATCCCAACCACCCAATATCCAAAACGAATTCTTCCCTTTCATAACCAAACAATAGGTCTACATTTACATGGATTAATGACAAAAACAGGGCCTTTTACTCGTTAATTCGCGAATGTAAAAACTTTATCCCCATCAAAGACCGGCCTGTGCAGAATTAGTTCAAAAGTGATGCGACAGAATACAGATAAAATATCACAACCACTTGATCCAAACCTAATCGCTCCCTGTGGTATGAACTGTGCAACTTGTCTGGCTTACTTGCGTGAAAAAAACAGTTGTTCCGGCTGTCTAACCGCAGGGACAAACAAAGCCAAACATTGCTCCTCATGTATCATTAAAAATTGCGAAAAGTTAAGTGAAACTGAATCTGGCTACTGCTATGATTGTCATGAATATCCCTGCAAGCGTTTAAAAAATCTTGATAAGCGATATCGGACAAATTACCAGATGAGCATGCTGGATAATCTTGATAATATGAAAAGACTTGGTCCCGCAAAGTTTGTAATACAGGAACAAGCAAGATGGTTATGTAAACAGTGTGGAGAACAACTTTGTGTCCATCGACCTCAATGCCAAAACTGCGGTGAAAGCTGGTCCAAAGTGAAAAGGTGACTTTTATAGCTAAAAACTACATGATGTGGAAAAGTGTCAGGACAAAATTTTGAATTATCAATTTAAAGGGGGTCTCCATGAGACAATTAGTGTTATCCATTGTATTGTTGAGTTCATTTTACTCAAATGTTGTGGCCAACGGAGTATGTGTGGTCAATGCCGAGACAGGCACCTATTTCAGACTGCTCTCAACCCATGTTGATGTGGTTGTAGAAAACCAGGTTGCCATCATTACAGCTTCACAAACCTTTAAGAACGAAACCGGATCCAGTCAAAACTACAAGTATGCCTTCCCCTTGACTGAAGAAGAATCTGCCATTGGTCTACGCTGGTTTGTAGGTGGTGTCTGGAATGAAGCTGTGATTGAACCCAGCCCACAGGATACAACCCTGCCAGGTGGAGGCGGTGATTCAAACTATCAACTGGAAGCGTATCTGGGTGAAACCCCCCTTTTCTTCGAAATTGAAGACCCCGTTGCCAATGATTCCGTCGTCGTAGTAGAGCTCAGCTATGTGAATTTGCTGCAATATGAAAATGGCAATGTTTACTTCTCCTATCCCAATGACTACTCATTGATTCAATCGGCCTACCTCGATGCCCAGGAGATAAGCTTTACCCTTAATTCGGTACGCTCAATTGATGATCTCGTCTTATCCAGCCACTCCGCTGATTCCTCGTCCAATGATGGGCATCTCGCCTATCTGGAGTGCTCAGAATGGGAAACTCCAGCTAGTCAGGATTTTGAGATTCAATATATGTTGAGCCTGGATGAATTAGGCCTGTTCGGGCTAAGTACCTTCCTGCCAGACTCTTTGGTACCAGACCAGGGAGATCATGGATTTTTCGTTTTTGTAGCCGAGCCAGATCCAGAGAATGATACAGATGTTATAAACAAAGTGTTTACCCTTATCATTGATAGATCCGGAAGTATGGGTGGCAACAAAATTATTCAAGCCCGTAATGCAGCCACATTCATTATCAACAATTTGAATCAGGGTGACCGGTTTAACATTGTTGATTTCTCCTCGGATGCGACGGAATTTCGAGCGGGACACGTTGATTTTACTCCTACAAATCAGGAAGCAGCGGTTCAGTATATTGCGGGGATAAATGCTGGTGGTGGCACCAATATTTCTGAATCCTTTGGTGTGGCCATTCCAGATTTCGCCGCTGCCAATGACAGTACGGCAAATATCATCATTTTTTTCACCGACGGGCAAGCAACCCAAGGCATCACAGAGACTCAAGGAATTCTAAACCATGTAGATCAATTGACTCAGACTGCAGAGACCGAGTTGATGATTTTTTCATTTGGCATTGGTGAATATGCCAATGAGCAACTGCTTACCATATTGGCTGCCAGCAATAATGGTTTGGCAGAGTTTTTGGGGAATGATGAAGTAGAGGATCGAATAACTGCATTTTACTTAAGGATAAGAAACCCTGTCCTGCTCAACACATCTATGAGCTTTTCCCCGGATGTGATCGCAGAAGCCTTTCCATCACCCCTGCCCAGTTTGTATCAGGGACAACAGATGATTGTAGCAGGACGTTTTAACCAAGCTTCGACAGTAGATATCACACTTGAAGGTGAAGCCTTTGGGCAACCAGTTTCTTATAGCTATGGACTACCTTTGTCTGATTCAGCAAATGTGAGCTATCAGTTCCTACCAAAAATCTGGGCCAAAAAGAAGATTGAAAATTTACTGATTCAATTCTACAGTCTACCTGAAGGTTCACCAGAAGCCGAAAGTCTCAGAAATGAAATAATCACACTGAGTTTAAATTTTGGAGTAATAACACCTTTTACCAGCTTTGTAAGTAATCCAACTAGTTTTGATGAGATTGCAGATTCAGAACCAGGAGAGCTTCAGGGATTCGAGTTAATCGGAAATTACCCCAACCCCTTTAATCCAAGCACCACCATCATGTTCAGAGTTGAGTCTGATGTCAACCGAATAGCGACAGTCAAGATCTACAATGCACTGGGCCAGGTAGTCAAGATCCTTTATACATCCATTTCGTCTCCGGGTATCTATGAAGTGCATTGGGATGGCCGATTGGAAAATGGTCAGCTCGCACCATCGGGCAGCTATTTTTATCTGGTTGATTTTGGAGACACCATCCTGGGTGGTAAGATGACCTTGCTGAAATAGAGACCAGATTTCTGGCAAACATTAGGGGTGATTAATTGAGAAAAGCTGTTAAAGCCAGCCTCATCATTGGCATCATTTTCGTGTCCACAACCCTGGGCTCACCAAAACACAAAATGGTGGCAGCAGGCGAGACTTTTCGACTCAGAAGCGACCCCATTGTTGTTACCAGGGATGATCAAGCCATTGCGTTTAGGGTCGTAGAGGTCGGAACCGAAACGGTGGTTGGCTATTATTCAAATGGTGAGAGCAAAACCTTTGATCGGGCTGACATTAATATCATTAACGAAATCAAGCTGGACCATGTGCCTTTCGCTGTTTTTGGGGGCCTGATATTTGGCGCTGCTGGGGTGATGATGAGACCTGATGAAGAAGACCCCTTGGCCAACCGGACCCTGTGGGGCGGTTTTTATGCCGCCATCGGTGCTGGTCTGGGCTATACCTTTGCTATTACCACTTCCGGACTATACACCTATTATTTCAATGAGGAGCTGTATTCAAAATACGCAATTGATCTCTAAGAACTGAGCTGGAAATTCAAATTGATGAGAGAGGGGACATTCAGTGCTGTTTATACTAGGTAAAGCGATAATTATAGTTGGATTCATAAAATGGATGCGGGAAACCAATGACCCCCTTCAGTGTGCTGGCATTTATACCGGTGGTGCGTTTTTGGGGAGTCTCCCTAACAGTTTTTATAATCAGGAAGGATATAACTCATGATGGAATCAAACGTATTCCAGAGAACCACCACAACTGACAAAATTATATCAGATGCAAAATACAATTTGACCATCGGCGCCGTCTTGTTATGGGGCTTTCTTGTCAACTGGATCCTGGTGGAAGCCGTTGATCCGGAGTTTCTCAGAAGTATAAACATATACCTGTTTCTCGCGTTATACTGTGTGGAGTCAGACCAATTCGGTTCATTTGATCTAAATAAATAAGAGATACTTTGGGCGGCTAACAACCCGAAAAAGGAGCCAATAATGAGCCCAAAGTCAGAAGTAGAGAGACGAGTAAAAGCGA